>Ga0307373_10002021_pt1 | contig 37130 bp, 40 predicted proteins | sample OX2MG_FD_202534 | JGI IMG/M metagenome (GOLD analysis project Ga0307373, IMG submission 202534) | Soil microbial communities from Risofladan, Vaasa, Finland - OX-2 | ecosystem: Environmental > Terrestrial > Soil > Coastal area > Acid sulfate soil | place: Finland: Risofladan, Vaasa | collected...
CTCGCCACGGGAACCGGACGGGTTGGTCTGGGATTTTCTACGCTTCCGCGCGCCGGTCACCGAGGAGCCGGGGGTTCGCGTCCTCGCCGGCCGTTTCCGGCCGGCCGACCTGGATTCCGGGCCGGAGGTCGCAAAAGCGCTGGACGACCTGACGCTCGGCATCAGCCACGACCTCGCCTACGACCCCGCGGTGACCAACGTCTACAGCGGGGTGGCCGAGGTGCTGAGCCTGCGGGCGGGCGTCTGCCAGGACTTCGCGCACGTCTTCATTGCTGCGGCGCGAGCCCTGGGCGTCCCCGCGCGCTACGTGAGCGGATACATCCATGCACCCGGGCCCGACGGCGTCACCGAGGGTGCCTCGCATGCCTGGGCCGAGGCCTGGGTCCCCGGCGCCGGCTGGGTCGGCTTCGACGCCACCCATCCAGTGCGGGTGGGCGAAAACCACGTCCGGGTCGCCGTCGGCCGGGACTACCGGGACGCCGCTCCGACCCGTGGCGTCTACGTGGGCACCGCGACCGGGACCATGACCGTCAGCGTCCAAACCCGGCCGGTCGCCTAAGCTGCCGCTGTGTCCGCATCCGCGCTGCCCGACGGGATCGTCGCCTTCGTCAAGCGGGACTGCCCGACCTGCGTCATGGTGGTCCCCGTGCTGGCCGAACTGAAGGAGTCGATCGCCCTGACGGTCTACAGCCAGGACGATCCGACCTTCCCCCAGGGCACCGGCCCCGTCGACGACACCGAGCTCGAGCACTCCTACCGCCAGGGCGTGGAGATCGTGCCAACGCTGCTGAGGGTGCGTGACGGCCGGGTGGTCGGCTCCCTGCAGGGCTGGCTGCGCCCGCAATGGGAGGAGTTGACCGGTGTCCGCCCGCTCGGCGCGGGACTGCCCGAATACCGCGCTGGCTGCGGCTCCCTCACCGTCGAGCCGGGGATGCCGGAGCGGCTCGCGGCGCGCTTCGACCGCGGGCGGCTGGCCTCCCGGCGGGTCATGTTCGGCACCGGCGAGGACGAGTTCGAGGCGGCATATGCGCGGGGCTGGAGCGACGGCCTCCCGGTGATCCCACCGACGCCCGAGCGAGTGCTCCGGATGCTCTCCGGGACGAGCCGGAATCCCTCCGACGTAGTCGCCGTGGTTCCGCCCGACCTGGTCGAGTGCACGGTCGAGAAGGTGGCCGTCAACGCGGTCCTGGCCGGCTGCCTGCCCGAGCACCTGCCGGTCGTGCTGGCGGCCCTGGAAGGCGCCTGCTCCGACGAGTTCAACATGCACGGCCTCCTGGCGACGACCTTCTTCAGCGGCCCGGTCCTGATCGTCAACGGCCCGATCGCGAACGAGATCGGGATGAATTCGGGCGTCAACGTCCTCGGCCAGGGCAACCGCGCCAACCTCAGCATCGGCCGCGCCCTCCAGCTGGTGATCCGCAACGTCGGCGGCGGCAAGCCCGGCGGCGTCGACCGGGCGGCGCTGGGGAGCCCGAGCAAGCTCGGCTTCTGCTTCGCCGAGCGGGAGGACGACTCGCCCTGGGAGCCGCTCCACGTCGAGCGCGGCCTCCGTCCCGAGCAGTCCGCGGTCACCCTCTTCGCCGGCCAGGGCCCGGCGCCGATCGTGGATCAGCTGGCCCGCACCCCCGAGGAGCTGATCAGCACCTTCGCCGGCTGCCTCGACGCGGTCGCCAATCCAAATCTCGCGCTGGGTTTCGACGCCATCGTCGTGGTGCCGCCCGACCACGCCCGCATCTTCCGCGAGGCCGGCTGGACGAAGGCCCGGATGGCCGAGGAGGTGAACCGGCGGCTCACCCGGCCGGGCCGGGAGCGCGGCCGCGGCGCCCACGGGATCGCCGAGGGCCTGCCGGACGCCCTGGCCGGCGCCGACGTCCCCAAGTTCCGGCCCGGGGGTCTCTACTTCGTCCACGCCGGCGGCAACGCCGGTATGTTCAGCGGCATCCTCACCAGTTGGGTCAACCCCAACGGCGGGGGCAGCAACCCGGTGACCGTGGAGATAAGGAAATGAGTCTGGAAGTCCTCGACCCGACCGGCGAGCTGCAGCCCGCGACCCGTCAGCGGGTGGCCCGCCCGAGCTCTCTCGAGGGCAAGCGGGTGGCCATGCTCGACATCTCCAAGCCCCGTGGGGACGTCTTCCTCGACCGGCTGGAGGAGCTGTTGACGGCCCGTGGCGTGCGGGTGGATCGGTTTCGCAAGCCGACCTTCGCCCGGCCGGCGCCGCGGGCGATGATGGAGGAAATCCTCGGCAAGAGCGACCTGATGGTCGAAGCCCTCGCTGATTGAGGGTCCTGCACGTCGTGCAGTGTGCATGACACGACCAACTTCGAGGCCGCGGGCCGCCCGGCGGTGTTCGTCGCCTCGACCGAGTTCATCGAGGCCGCTCGCGCCCAGTCGGAGTCGCTCGGCTTCGAGCCCGCCGCCGTCTTCGTCCCCCATCCCATCCAGGACCGGACCGACGACGAGATCCGGGCGCTGGCGGACGCCGCGCTGGCCGAGATCCTGGAGAACCTGACCTCCTAGCGGCCCTCGCGCCGCCGAGATGAATGCTTCCTGGTCCCGGGTCGATCAGCTGGCGCGTCAACCGTGAGGCCGCCCTGCTGCTGGGGGGCGGACGCGCGCTGCTGATGCAGCTCGCCCACCCGAAGGTCGCGGCCGGGGTCGCCGACCACAGCGACTTCGAGCACAACGCGCTGGGCCGGCTCAACCGGACGCTGGAGCTCTCGTTGGCGCTGACCTTCGGAACACGGGACGAGATCAGGGCCGCGGCCGCGCGGATCAACGGGACCCACCGCCGGGTCACCGGTCCGAACTACCGGGCGCTCGACCCCGACCTGCTCCTCTGGGTCGACGCCACCCTGATCGACAGCGCACTGCTCACCTACCGCACCTTCGTCGGTCCGCTGGACCGGGCCGGGGCCGAGCGCTATTACCAGGAGGCGAAGGAGATCGGCGGACTACTCGGCATCCCGCGCCGGAGCTACCCGCCGACGCTGGCCGACTTCGAGGCCTACCGGGACGGGATGCTGGCGGGGCCGGTCAGCCCTGACGCGACCGGCCTGCGCCTGGCCCGCCTAGTGCTCCGCCCGCGCATCGGGCTCATTCCCGCTGCCGCGCTGGCCCCGTTCGACGCCATCACCGCTGGGCTGCTGCCGGACCCTCTTCGCCGGGCGTACGGCCTGGCCTGGGGCCGGCCTTCGCAGGCGCTCTTCCGGGTAGCGGCCGCGGTCCTGCCGCCGATCCTCAGGGCGACGCCGCGATGGCTCCGGGTGGTTCCGCCCGCGCGCCGAGCGGAGCAGAGGACGAACGCAACGTATCCCGCGGCAACTTGATAGTAGCGCTATAATCAATAGCGATTCCGGTGGTGCGTGCTCAGGAGGCGATGCGGCTATGAAAGAAAAGCTCCAGGGAAAAGCCGAAGAGCTCAAGGGCAGGGCGACCGGCAACCGGTCCGAGCAGCTCAAGGGCAAGGGACGCCAGATGATCGGGGGCGCCAAGCAGGCTGTGAAATCGGCCGCCTACGACGCCGAGCACAAAGGTGGAAAGCGGGCATGAAGCTTCTTCGCCGGGGCGAGGATGTGACCGTCAAGGTGAACCGGCGCGTCGCCGGGCAGAAGGCGCGGATCGACCGCCAGGCTTCGATCCTGATGGACCGCGCGGCCGGGCTTGCCGGTCGTGCGTCCGAGCTGGCCGGACGGGTCGATTCGATTCCGGCCGAGGTGGCCAGGCGGGTAGCGCCGCGGCCGAAACCGCGCCGGAGGCTGCTCTTCATCACGGTCCTGGTGGGCCTGGTCGGCGGGTTTACCGCCGCCTACTTCGGGGACCGGGAGCAGGGAAGGGCGCGGCGTGCCGAGGTCGGCCGTCAGCTCGACTCGATCCGGCTCGAGGCGACCCGCGCCGCCCAGCGCGGCGTGACCGTAGCGGCCGATCGGGCCAGCGGGGTCAAAAGTCGGGTGATGGGCCCCGAGAACCGGGACCCTGACGACCTGACCCTCCTCGACCGGGTCGAGAGCGAGGTCTTCGCCGATCCCTCGATTCCGAAGAAGAAGATCAACCTCATGGTGGTGGACGGCAAGGCGGTCATCCGCGGCCAGGTCGAAGAGCCCCAGATCCGAGCCATCGAGGCGGCCGTCCGCAAGGTGGTCGGCGTCCGCGAGGTCGAAAACCTACTGCACCCCGCGGGCACGCCGGCCCCGAACAAGGCCGCGTCCCTCGCCGTCGGCAACGGCGACAGCGCCCCGATCTAGTCGCAACCGCATCCGGCGAGTATCCACCTGCCAGGCCAGCCCGGCCGCTGCCGGGCCGGTCATATACTTCGAGCGTCTCCGCCATGGACGATCCCGCCCTGGGCTTCGACGTCCTTGCCGCCTCGCTCCGGGCCGACGCCCGTGACCTCGAGCTCTTTCTCGAGGTGCTGGCGGCAAAGCTCGGTGACGCCCTTCCCGGGCGGGTGGGCATCGATCGCGAGGGCGGCCTGCTCTCCCGCAAGCGGGTGAAGCGCGTTGCCGTGGACCTGGGCGAGCACCGCTACGAGCTGGCTCGCGCCCCTGGTGGGCTCGCCGGGCGACACTCCCACCAGGTTCGAGGCATCACCCTTAAGACCGAGCAGCTACCGGTCGAGGACTGGATCACGGCGCTGTCCCGCCACCTGGTCGAGGAGGCGCGCAGCAGCGAGCAGGGTCGCCTGGCGATGCAGCGGCTAATCGGCGCCTGAAGAGGCGAAAGGAAGAGAAACGTTGGCACAGAACCCTCCACCCCAGAACCAGCAGGGCATCCCGCAGCAGGGAGTCGACCGGCTGCGTCGCATGAGCACGGTCGAAGGCAGCGCCTTTTTCACCAGCGATCTGTCGGTCAACGAATTCCTGCTGGTCAAAGAAGCTGGCTTCGAGCCGCTGGGGCTGGTCGTCGGCAGCTCGATCTACCACATCGGATACCAGGTCGGGAACTGGAACCAGAACATGGAGCTCCAGGTCCTGAGCCAGGCCATGTACGCGGCGCGCGAGCTGGCGATGTCGCGGATGGAGTCGGAGGCCGAGCAGCTTCAGGCTGACGGCATCGTCGGCGTCCGGCTAACGGTCGGCTTCTACGAATGGGGCCAGGGGCTGGCCGAGTTCATCGCCATCGGGACCGCCGTGAGGTCGACGAGCAAGGAGGGCAGCTTCAAGACCCCGAACGGCAAGCCCTTCACCTCCGACCTCTCTGGCCAGGACTTCTGGACCCTTCTCCAGGCGGGCTACGCGCCCCGCGGCTTGGTCATGGGCACCTGCGTCTACCACGTCGCGCACCAGTCGCTCCGCGGCTGGCTCGGCAGCACCGGCCAGAACGTCGAGATGCCCAACTTCACGCAGGCGACGTACGAGGCGCGGGAGCTGGCGATGGACCGGATGCAGTACGAGGCGATGCAGCTGCAGGCGGAGGGCGTCGTGGGGGTGCAGGTCCAAGAGCGTCCCTACTACTGGGGCGCCCACGTGATCGAGTTCTTCGCCTTCGGCAACGCGGTCTACTCGCTGCGCAAGGACCACACCATCGCCAAGCCCCAGCTGAACCTGCCCCTGAGCTGACCCCAGCTGGGGCCGGCAACGCTACGCGAGCTGCTGGCGCCGCTCCTCGCGGATGCCGGCGGAGATCAGGTCGGGACGGCTCAGCGCGAGCACCTGCCTCAGCTGCTGGTTAGCGGCGGCGGCGTCGCCACGATCCTCGAGGATCTCGGCGTACGCGGCGTGGGCCCGGACCAGCCTCTCGGTGAGGTTGAGCCTGGCTATCTGCTCCAGGGCCAGGCCGAACTCGCGATCCGTGGTCTCGGCGTCGCCCTGCTCGGCTGCGATCTTGCCCAGCCAGAGGTGGGCGTCCGCCTCGGTCGCGCGCTCACTGAGACAGACGGCGAGGTCCAGGCCCTCCTCGGCTGCGGACCGCGCTTCCTCGACCCGACCGCGTGACAATTCCAGCTCGGCCAAGCTCAATAGCACCGTGCCCTTGCCGCGCTCCCGGCCGATCTCGTTCAGCAGGTCAAGGGAACGGTTCAGGTGCTGCTCGGCGGAATCGAACCGGCCAAGCCTCAGCAGGGCGCGGGCCAGGTTGTCCTCCGCCATGCTCGCGGAGTAGCGGTCACGCAACACCTCGTGTAGGGCTATCGACTTTTGAGCATAAGCCGACGCACGCTCGGGGTTGCCGAGCTCGCGATAGGCCCAGCCGAGGTCACCGTAAACAATCGCCATCCGCTTCAGGTCACGCAACGGACCGAGCTTATCGACGGCGATCTCGAAGACCTTCACGGCCTCTGCCCAGTTCTGGTTGAAGAGGTGAATGCCCGCGATGCGGCTGAGGATCCTGACCTCGGCGTCCAAAGGCACCGGATTCAGATGCCGGCAACGGGCCAACGCGGCCTCCGCAAAGGGCAGCGCCTCGGGGTCCTCGAGCAGGAACGGGATGTTGACCTCCCAGCTCAGGCATTCGACCGCGAGAGCCTTCTGGCTCGTGGCTTCGTAGTACTGGCGCGCGGCCATCAGCAGCGGCGCAGCGCGACCGGCGTCGGCCTGGCGCATATAGGCGACGCCTTCCAGCAAGCGCAGCCGGGCGCTGTCTGACCGCGACAGCCGGTTGGCGAGCTGCTCCTCGCAGGTCGCGATCACCCGCCGGAATTGGTCTTCGGCGAGCAGCTGCTCGATCTCGAGGAAGTCGATACCCGAGACGTGGGGCGGAGGCGCGTCGTCGAGGAAGAACTCGACCGGCTTGCCAGTCCGCTCGGAGATCAGCTCAAGCGTGGGGAGGGTGGGGTTGCTCTTCCCGGTCTCGATCAAGAAGATCGCGGTCCGGCTGAGATCCCCCTTCGCGACGCCTGCGAGGCTGAGGCCGGCATCGTTCCTCGCCTGGCGCACGCTGCCAGGACGAACCCTCAGCCCCGGTAAGCGAGGTCGCGCGCGAACTGCCACGCCGGAAAGCGTAGATCACTTTCCGCCGTTGTGCAGCACCAGTTGCCGGTGCTTCGAAATTGTTAAGCGAGGCTGGCTTGGGGTCTAGTGGTAGCAGCATCCTCCGCCGTCAGCGAGGACGACAGTGGCGGTCATGGCGAACGCGGAGGCGGCAAAGAAAAGGGCGATTAGGAACTTTCGCATGAGATCAAACCCCCGGATTTGCGGTCGGTACCCGACCGCGGCTCGGATACCTTAACAAAACTGGGCAAAACTGGCAAGTAGCTCAGTTGACAATTACTGGGACCCTCGATACCTTTTCTGGGGAGGTGGAAAAGTGGCAGTTATCCCGCGGCTACGCGTAATGGACTGGGTCCAGCTGCTGAGCGCGGCCCGGCAGCTGGCCGGCGCGCAGGAGCCGTGGGTGAGCGCCAGCGAGGCCTCCGAGTACGGGCTCGACCTCCTCGCCGGCGCTGAGTTCCACGGCCTCAGCGAACAGCAGCGGCGGATCCTCCTGATGCACGGCGAGATGTGGCTGACCCAGCCGCGCTGGGACCGCGCCGCGCTGCTGGCGCTGCTCCGCAAGCAGCTCAGCACCTACCTCATGTTCGACCTCCAGGAGCCGGTTCGGGTCGAACTGGAGGACGTTCTCCGGGAGCTGAGCGTTCGGGCTTAAACGCCCTCAGAGCTCCCGGTTGCGGAAGCTCCAGGTGGCCAGCCCGAGCAGGCCCACGATCCACGCCACCGTCCACGCGAGATAGGCGAGCGCCGGCGGGTTGGGCGCGAAGAAAGGGTTTCCGGCGGCTCGCCGGCCGAGCAGAGCCTGGGCCGCCAGCAGCTGCGGGGTCTGCAGGTAGTAGAGGGCGCCCCGCCACATGCCGTCGGTCGGGAGCACGATGCGGGAGATGGTCCCGAACATCGCCACCGTGTCGTTGCCGAACGCGTACCCGATGTTCCCGACGATGCCGCCGAACCAAACCACCAGCAGCAGGATGGTGGCGACGATACCTCCCGTCATCGGCGCCAGCCGGGTGCTGAACAGCATGGCGAGGGTCACCGCGACCACGCCCTCGGCGACCAGGAAGGTGATCGCCTCCACCGGGTGCGGAGGCAGGTAGCCGATGACCAGGTTCACGACCTCGAGGTCGATGGTGGTGGCGGCGATCGTGTAGACGGCGACCAGGAAGGCGAGACCCAGCCAGCGGCCGACCACGATGTCGGCCCGTCGAAGAGGCCGGGTGGCGATCGAGAGCATCACGCCCGACTCCACGTCGGCGGAGATTGCCGGGGCCGCCACGAAGATCGAGGCGAAGCTCAGCACGAAGCTGAACATGAAGAAGGTGAGGATCGTGAGGACCGAGGCGATCTGGTCCAGGTCGTCGTGGTTGAGGGGGTGCGAGCCGCCCACCGAGGGCAGCTTGGAGAAGCCATAGCCCACCACCGCGATCACCGCGAGGGTGAGGCCGGTGAGCGCTATCAACAGCCGCCGTCGCGAGGCTTCGACCAGCGTCATCCGGGCGATCGGCCACAGTGCCCGGCTCACCTCGCATCCTCCTCGTCGAGAAGCTGGAGGAAGCGATCCTCGAGCGACTGCCGCCGGGGTTCGACGGCGTAGACTCGCCCGCCCAGCCGCACCAGCTCCGAGACCAGCTCCGGCACGCGATCTTCGGCGACGCCGCGGAAGGTGAGCCACTCGCCGTCGGCGCTCGGCGCCTTGAAGCCCGCGAGGTCGCCGAGCCGGCCATTGAGCCCGCCCAGACGGACCCGGACCACGTCGGCATCGCGGAGCAGCTCATCGATGGTGCCGACCGCGATCACCCGGCCGTGGTCGACCACCGCCGCGCGGTCGCACACCATCTCCACCTCGCTCAACAGGTGGCTGTTGAGAAAGACGGTCGTGCCCCGGTCACGGAGGGCCCGAGTGATCTCCCGGACGTCGTGGCGCCCCACCGGGTCGAGGGCGCTGGTCGGCTCGTCGAGGAAGATCAGCTCCGGCCGGCCGAGCAGCGCCACCCCGAGGCCGAGGCGCTGCTGCATGCCCTTGGAGAAGGTCTGGCAGCGGTCGTCGGCCCGGTCGGCCAGGCCGACGGTGGCCAGCGCCTCGGCGATCTCCTCCTTCCAGCCCGAGCGCGGCACCCGGGCGAGCTCGCAGTGGAAGGCCAGGACCTCCCGCGCGGTGAGGAAGCCCTGGTAGCGGAAGAGCTCGGGCAGGTAGCCGATCTTCCGCCGGGCCGCCAGATCCCCGATCGGCGCACCCAGCAGCCACGCCTGGCCGGCGCTCGGCTCGGTGAGGCCCAGCAGCAGCTTCACCGAGGTCGTCTTGCCCGCCCCGTTGGGTCCCAAAAAGCCAAAGATCTCGCCCTTCGGCACGGTCATCGTCAACCCCGCGAGGGCGGTGACGTGTCCGTAGCGTTTGGCGAGGTCCTGGGTGTGGATGGCGGGCGACGAATCGCCCGCCACTTCGATGCTAGATCCCGTTGGCGATGGCGAGAAGCTGGCCGTCATCGAGGTGACCGGCCACTGCGTAGACGAGTCCTGACTGCTCCCAAACCAACCCCTTTGCGGTTCCGGTGTTGTCCGCGATCAGTACAGCAGAGTTGCCGTTGATGGTCTCGGGCGTGGAGGTCGCCATCCCGGCGGGAATCGGGATCACGAGGTTGCCGGCGGCCAGCGGCTCGCCGATCGCCTTGATTTCGGCGACCAGGGTCGGGTTGGAGGCGATGCCCGGCTGCAGGACCAGGAAGTTCTCCAGCTCAGCGGCGGACACGCCGGTCGAGGTAACGACGGGCGTGTTGGCGACTCCCTCGATCAGCGGCAGGTTGCTGAGCGAGGTGTTCTTGTCGATGGTGCCGAACACCTCACCGACGGCCGGGCCGGCGGTCAGCGTGAGGGTGGTCCCGTCGATGCCGGCGGGGAAGACCGGCGCCGGCTTGCCTGCGGCGGCCGCGGCGGCGGTGGCCTTGGCGGCGCTGAAGGTGAAGCTGACCACCGACTTGCCGACCACCGTGTAGGTGACCTGCTGGCCGGCATAGGAGGCCGGCGTCGCGGGCACCGTCAGGCCCGACAGGCTGTGGGCCTCGTCGGCCGAGAGCACGGCCTGGGTCGTGCCCTTGGTGACGATCCTCGTGGTCCCGTACTGGGAGAGGTCGGGCAGCCCCGTCAGCTCACCTTTCGCGGGTGGGGTGACGCTCACCGTCTTGACGCCCTGGTCGGGCTTGAAGATGGTCAGCACGCTCGGGGAGGCCGCGAAGGCGAGCGCGCCGATGGTGACCACGGCGGCCACCAGTGCCAGCGGGGCTGCGGTTCGGGGAGCGTTCCAGCTGAAGCGAGCCCAGGCCCGCCGGTGAGCCGGGGCGACGGCGGACCGGTTCCGGACCAGGTTGAGCGCGCGAGCGGCGTCGGGCTCGAAGGCGGGCACCGCCAGCCGCCGGGCCGCGCCGGCGGCCTCGGTGGCCAGCAGCCCGCTTCGCGAGCGGCAGGCTTCGCAGCCGTCCAGGTGAACCCGGTCGGCCTCCGAAGCCGCCAGGGGTTCGTCGATCAGGCGGCGCAGGTCGCCGTCGTCAAGATGTCGCATTGTCAACCTCCCGCCGAAGCTTCGCCTCGGCCCTTCTCAAAAGTGTTCCGATCTGTCCGACCTTCACGCCGAGCGCCTGGGCGACCTCGGCGTAGCTGAGCCCCCCGTACCGGAGCGCCAGCACGGTGGCGCTCTTGCCCGGCAACCGGGCCAGCGCGGCTCGGACCAGGAGCCGCTCCTCGGTCACCTCGGCCACGTCGGCCGGGTCCACCGAGCGCTGCGTCTCGAGCGCGCCGTAACTCGCCTCCCGCCGGTTCCGGCGGGAGCGCGAACGGACCGCGTTGAGAGCGGTGTTGGCCGCCGCCCGGTGCAGCCACGGCCCGGCGTAGGGCGCGTCCGCCCGGTGCAGGCGGTGGAAGTCGACGAAGACCTCCTGCGCCACGTCCTCGGCCTCGTGGCGGTCGGCCAGCACGCGGTAGGCGATCCCGACCACCCTCGAGTACTCGTCGCGAAAGAGTCGCTCGAACGGGTCCGCCGCTGACTGGGCTCGGCCGTAGCGGTTGGCGGTTATGGCCTGCACAACCTACAAGCACCGCCCCCGCCGGGAATGTGACGGAATCAGGCTTCGGCGGCCGCCGGGCGGGCTCGCCGGGTCGCGAGCACCGAGCCGCCCAGGATGAGCGCGAAGCCACCGATCATCGCCGGGGTCAGGTTCTCGCCCAGCGCCACCACGCCCAGAACCGCCGCCACCGCCGGGTTGACATAGGTGATCACAGTGGAGCGTACCGGCCCGATCTCGGCGATCAGCTGGGCGAAGAGCACGAAGGCCAGCGCGGTGCAGATAAGGGCCAACAGGGCCACCGCGAAGAGCGCCGATGGCGAGGGCATTGCCGCGGGCCAGGTGAGCACGGCGAGGGGCACGTAAGCGATCGCGGTGGCGGCCAGGGCGAAGGCCATCACGGCGACCCCGGGCTGATCGGCCAGGTAGCGCGAGAGGATCGCGGGGCCGACCGCATAGCACACTGCCACCAGCAGCACCTGCGCGATCGGGAACCAGTTGCCCGCCCGGATGTCGAGGCCGACCACGAGGCCGACGCCGACGATCCCGACCAGGAGGCCGGCGAGGGCGACCGGCCGCGTCCGTTCGGCCGTCCCGAGGACCAGGGCTATCACCGTCGCCACCAGGGGCACGGCCGAGATCAGGAGGCCCGCCAGCGAACTGGTTATCTGCTGCTCCGCGCTGGAGAGGGCCAGCCAGGGGATGCCTATCTCGATGGCGGCGAAGGCGAGGACCGGCAGCCAGCGCCGGCGCAGCCGGGACGCCGCACCTCGCCGGAACGCGAAGGGCAGCAGGATGACCGCCGCGATCCCCGCCCGGCAGAAGACCAGGACCTCGGGCGAGATCTCGGCGACCGCCACCCGGATGAAGAGGTAAGGGATCCCCCAGATGACGCACATGGCGATGAAGAGCAGCAGCCCGCGTCGAGTCACCGGCAAACGATAGGGAAACGGCCCGGTCGCAATCGCCCGTGCTTACAAACTTCTGACGGTCCCATTAACACCGGGCGCTCCCGCCCGGCCAACAATTCGTCCATGGCAGTTGGGACGGATGCGGGCCGGATCCAGGCCACCCCGCGCCGAAGGGGCGCCGTGACCCGCCGCGCGGTCCTCGCCACCGCCGTCGTCGGCGGCGCTGGCGTCGCCGCGCTGAGGCTTCTCGGCCTCCGCCCGCAGGCGCTGACGCAGTCGATCAGCGGCGGCACCGGCTGGGTGTCGCCGCTCGGCAACGAGAACGCCCAGGTCCTTCAGCTGCTCCGTCGGGCCACCTTTGGCGCCGGGCCGGCCGACCTGGAGCAGGCTCTCTCGGACGGCTACCAGAAGACGCTCGCCCGGTTGCTGGAAACGCCGGCCGCCAAACCGCCCGCCCTGCCCGGCGCCGACGACGCGAGCCGAACCAGCCCGCTCAACCTCCGCCAGCTGCAGAAGTGGTGGCTCGATCACCTATTGAGCACGCCCACCCCGTTCGCGGAGCGGATGGCCCTCTTCTGGCACGGCCACTTCACCAGCGACTTCCAAAAGGTCGGCCTCCAAGACCCCTACCTCTACTGGCAAAACCAGACCTGGCGCGACAACGCGCTGGGCGATTTCCGGAGCTTCCTCTACCAGGTGACGATCGACCCCGCGATGCTGCGCTACCTGGACCTCGGGACGTCGACCGGGCAGGCCCCCAACGAGAACTACGCCCGCGAGCTGATGGAACTCTTCACGATGGGCGCCGGGAACTTCACCGAGGACGACGTCCGCGCCGCCGCCAAGGGCCTGGCCGGCTGGCGCGAGCCAAACACCGCCGCCATGCTGGCGGCCCAGAGGGCCAACCCCAACGTCGGCGCGGCGGCCTCCCGGGTCCCCGCCGACACGGTCAGGACGGGCGTCTTCGTCCCCCGCCGCGCCTACCACGGCGGCCCCACCACCTTCCTCGGCAGGACGGCCAGCTATGACACCAAGAGCATCCTCGACCAGATCTTCGCCCAGCCGGCGACGGCGCCCTTCGTCGTCCAGAGGGTGCTGGTCGACTTCGCCATGCCGAACGCTCCGGCGGCGACGGTCAAGCGGCTGGCGGCGAACTTCATAAGGTCGGGCTGGAGCATCCGCCAGCTGATGAGCGACGTCTTCACCAGCGACGAGTTCAAATCGGCATCCGCCTACCGATCCCTGGTCAAGCAGCCGGCCGAGTTCATGGCCCACGCCCTTCGGGCGGTCGACGCGGTGGCGCTGACGCCACTGGTGATCGAGAGCGCGAGCGGTATGGGCCAGGTCCTCTTCGACCCGCCCGATGTCGGCGGCTGGCCTCTCAACGAGAGTTGGGTCTCCTCCAACACCGTCATCGAGCGCATCAATTTCGTCACCCGGCTTCTCGCCTCCGCCGGCAGCCTGCCGGCGGCGACCAGGGCGCACCTCGACCAGCTCGACGGGGTCCTGAGCCCGGCCACCGCCGCCCTCCTCAACTCGGCGACCACCGACCTCGAGCGCTGGACGATCGTACTCGCCTCGCCGGAATTCCAACTGAAGTAGGTGAAATCGCGATGACCACAGAGCACGGCATCAACGCCCTCAAGCGGCGCGACTTCCTCCGCGCCGGCCTCGTCTTCGGAGCTGGCGCGGCGGGCCTCGCGGCCGGCTACGCGGCGGTTCCGGACGCCTTCGCGCGCGCCGTTTACGCGGCCAAGCAGGCTGGGATCAGCAACGACAACGTCCTCGTCATGGTCCAGCTCGCGGGCGGCAACGACGGCCTTCGGACGGTCATCCCCCTGCAGGACCCGAAGCTGCACGACCTGAGGCCGAAGCTGGCCGCCCCCTCGGTCGCGGCTGCATTGCCGATCACCTCCGACTATGGCCTGAACGGCAACCTGACGGGGGTCAAAAAGCTCTTCGACCAGGGCCGCGTCGGCATCGTCCAGGGCGTCGGCTACCCGAACCCGGTCTTCTCGCACTTCGAGTCGATCCGCGTCTGGGAGACCGGGGACCCGACCCGGCGGTCGATTGACGGCTGGCTTGGCAAGCTGGCCGCCAGCCAGTACGACACCCTCGGTCACCCGCTGACCAGCTGCGCCTGTGGCGCGACCGACGTGCCTGGCGCACTCCGTGACCTGCAGGCGACGATCACCGTGATCCAGGACCCGAAGACCTACGGGTTCAGCGGCGGTGACCCCGTCGAGGAGGCCGTCACCGCGCTCTACCAGAACACCCCAGGCATCTATGGCGCCCTCTTCGACACCGCGCTGGCGACCGCCAAGGACACCATCGCGAGCCTCAAGACAGCCTCCACTAAGTACACGCCGATGGCGACCTACTCCGACCAGGCGAAGCTCGTCTATTCGTCCAAGAACCAACTCGCCGCCGCCCTCCAGCTGGCCGCCGAGTTGATCGTCGCCGGCACCGGAGTGAAGCTGCTCCACGTCACCCTGGGCGGCTTCGACACCCACTACACCGAGCTCAACCGCCACGACGACCTGATGGGCTATTTCGACCAGGCGGTCAGCGCCTTCTTCCAGGACCTCGACGCCCACGGCGTGGCCGACCGGGTGCTGCTCGCGACCTGGTCCGAGTTCGGCCGCCGGCCGATGGAGAACGCCTCCGGCGGCACCGACCACGGCGCGGCCTCGCCGGTGCTGCTGGTCGGCAGCCCGGTCAAGGGCGGCCTCTACGGCGGAGCGCCGAGCCTCGAGAGCCTCGATTCGACCGGCAACCTCAAGTACACGGTCGACTTCCGCTCCGTCTACCAAGAGATCCTGTCCTCCCACCTCGGGGCCGACGCGAAGTCGGTGCTTGGCGACGTCTTCGAGCGCGTCCCCTTCATCAAGGCCCCCGTCGGGGTCGCCTGAAAGCTTCGTGCCATGCCGGCCTGGTCCCTGAAGGTCATCGCCTGCCTGCTGACCGGGCTGGCGACGGTCGGTTCGGCCCTCTACGTCGGCGGCCACCTGAAGAACCCGGCGGCGCCGCTGCGACCGCCCGTGGTCGGCGCCTCCAGCGCGATCGTGCTCCACCTGGAGCCGCAGGTGCAGGTCAATCCCGGGCAGCCGCCGCTCACCTTCACCAGTGTCTCCTGACGTCCTCCGCTTCGAATCGCTGGGGACCACCTGCGAGCTGTTCGGGGTCGGCATCGACCACGTGCGTCTTGCGGAGGGACGCGCCTGGATCGAGGACATGCACAGCCGGTTGACCCGGTTCGATGCCGCGAGCGAGCTCTCCCGCTTCAACGGCTCGGCCGGGGAGTGGGTGGCGGTCAGCCCCGAGCTCGAGTCGCTGCTCCGAGATGCCCTGCGCGCCCACGACCTTTCCGGTGGATTGGTCCACGCCGCGGTGCTGGGCGCGCTGATGGCGGCAGGCTACGGCCGGACCTTCGCCGCCGGCCCCACCACGGTTCTCGAAACGGTCACCCCGGGGGCTCTGCCCGCGCTGCCGCGGGTGCTGGAGGTTACCCCCGGGGCTGCCCGGCTCCGGCAGGGCTTCGGTATCGACCTGGGCGGGATCGCCAAGGGCTGGCTCGCCGACCGCCTTGCCTCCTGGCTCGGACCCAACTGTCTGGTCAACCTCGGCGGCGACCTCTACGCCCGCGGCGCCGGCCCGTCCGGTGAGGGCTGGCCGGTCGGGTTCGGCGGCACCACAGTGTTGCTCCGCGACCGGGCGGCCGCCACCAGCGGCACCCACCGTCGCGCCTGGGGCGAGGGCCTTCATCACCTGGTGGACCCGCGCACCGAGCGGCCGGCCGAGACGGACCTGGTCGAGGTGTCGGTGGTCGCCGCGACCGCCGCCGACGCCGAGGTCCACGCCAAGACCGCGCTGCTCCTCGGCCGCGCCGCGGCGCCCTATTACCTGGGCGGGTGCTGCTCGGGCTGGAACCTCAGGTGACCGCCGACCAGTTCTTCTGGATGCTCTCCCGGGTGAGCGGCCTCAGCGCCTACGCCGCGCTGGCGATCTCGCTCCTGAGCGGCGCGGCAATCCGCTCGGGCCTGCTGGGCGACGTCGGCAGCAACCGCGCGCTCCGGGCGACCCACGAGTTCACCGCGATCCTCTGGATACCCCTCGGCCTGCTGCACATCCTGTCCCTGCTACTGGACCCCACCGCGCGGATCGTCCCCGTCGACGTCTTCGTTCCCTTGCTCGCCGGCTACGACGCCGCCGGCCGGCTGGCGGTTGGACTGGGCACCGTCGGCTTCGACCTGATGATCGTCGTCGCGTTCACCGGTTGGCTGCGTGGGCGGATGGACCGCCGCGCCTGGACCTGGATCCACCGGCTGGCCTACGTCGCCTTTGCGCTCAGCTTCCTCCACGCCGTCCTGGGCGGCACTGACTTCAACGAGCCGGCGGTCAGTGCGCTCACCTGGTCCACGGCGGTAGCGCTGGGTGTCGTCAGCCTCGGGCGGGCCCTGTGGGGGCGGCTGCCGGCGGGCTGACGCGCAGCTCCAGCACCCGGCGGCGCAGCTCGTGCTCCGCCGCCAGGGGCTCGTCGATCCCCCGGCGCTCGCGTTGCCAGCGCTCGAGGGCCAGAGCGACCTGGGCCCGCTGCAGCCGGGCCAGGCGGACGTAACCGCGGGGTCCGGCAGCCAGCCGCGCCCGCAGCCGGCGGCCGGGGCTGCAAAGGATCGCCACCTCCTCGGCCAAGATCGCGCCGGAGCCGCTGGCAGCCTCGAGCGCCAGCTGCCGCTCGAGGCTCCTGCCCTCGATGCGCCGGCCCATCAGAAGGAGCACGACGACCACGGCGGTGAATGGCCCGTTCATCGCCAGCACCCGGAGGTGCACCTGGACCAGCGTGAAGGCACCGGTCCCGAGCGGGAAGAAGGTCAGCCAGGCGTCCCAGGCGAAGTGGGCGGCGATCGCGGCCAGGAACCCGGAGGTGATGGCGATCACCTGCCGCCGGCGCCCCGGCAGCTGGCGCGCGATGCCGATCCCGGCTCCGACCAGCGCCGTGTAGGAGGCGTGGCCGAAGAAGAGGTCGAGGACCTGCCGGTGATACCACTGAAAGCCCGCCGCGTAGGGCCCGAAGAGTGAATCAAGGTAGGTCATGTAGCCGATCGTCTCCATGAAGTTGAAGCCGAGGCCGACGGCCGCTCCGTAGACGATCCCGTCCACGACGTCGTTGAACTCGTCGCGCATGACGAGGTAGAGCAGCAGCAGGGCGCTCCCCTTGGCCAGCTCCTCGACCACGCCCGCGCTGAACGCGTTGGACGCCTCGAGGCCGTGCCCAGGGACGAGCGCATTGACCGCCCAGGCCTGGAAGATCTCCTCCGCCCAGAGGACGAGGCTGGTCGCGACGACCGCCCCCCAGAGGGTCGCGACGAGGACCAGCCGCCAGGGCTCCTTCTGCTCACGGTCCAGCCGCCTCACGACCCAGAGCCCGGCCGCCGTGGTGGGCAGGCAGGCGAGCGTGGAAAGGGCCGTCGCTCCCGGACCCGCCTCTTCGGTGAAGAGGAAGACGTCCAGGAGGAGCAGCCAGAGCAGGATCGCGAGGGCGAGAAGCGTGACCGCCCACAGCTGGTGCCGCCGGCGCTCGGCCGAGTCGCGCTCCACGGCGCGGATGCCGATCCAGGTGGCGCCGGCGACCAGCGCCACCGCGGGCAGGCCGAGCAGCAGCCCGCGGCTCGGGATCCGGTCGAGGGACAGGTAGCTGAGGCTCGAGCTGCCGACCAGGGCGAGGAAGAGGAGGGCGCCGAGGACGGCCGCGACCAGGTACCGAGCCGGGCGGCGGTGCCGAGGATTGGCCGAACGGGGCTGGGGCTGGGTCGCCTGGGCCACGCTCACGTCCGTTCCACCTCAACCAGCCGCCGAGCCAGGACCTCGACCGCCTGCCCGCGCGAGAGCCGCTCGACCACGAAGAGATAGGTGCCGGGGATGTTCTCCTTGAGGCCCTGGGGTAGGGCGACGGGCACCGCGCCGCTGCCGATGCTGCCCGCCGTCGCCGGCCCGACCTGGCCGACCACCTCGCCGAAGGAGTCGAACCAGCGCGCCGCGACGGTCGTCTGGGATGGGATGCTCGACCAGTCGACGACCGCAGCGAAGGGCTGGCCGCGACCGAACCGCTCCGCCGCCGCCCCGCTGGTGGTTCGAGTGCTCGGGTCGTACGCGTAGACCCCGGTGATCCTGGCCGTGGTCCCGGTGGCTTGTCCGGGTGGCTCAAAGCTCAGGAACTCGACCAGCCCGGCGGCGAAGATCAGGAGGGCCATCAGGCCGACCAGCCGGATCGCCCGGTAGAGAGGATCGATCTCGTCGGGCCACCCGGTCACTGGTGGAAGCGAGTTTACGAGCCGTGGGTATACTTTTCGACTCGCCGCGGCGGTGGCGGAACGGCAGACGCGCTAGGTTCAGGACCTAGTGGGAGCAATCCCGTGGAGGTTCAAATCCTCTTCGCCGCACCAACGTCCTCTATCCCGGCAAGTGCTCCTGGTCGCACAAGCATCTCGGCGACAGCTCTCGGCTGGCGGGGGCCCAGCTGGCTCGAGACGATCGCCGAACCGGCGGCAATCAGGGCTGAGATCGCGAACCAGGCGTCGAAGGACGTCATGCTGTTTCTCGCGGCGCCGCTACCCAGGACCGCCACCGCGAGCGCGACGCCCACCACCGCGCCGACCTGGCGGGCGGTCTGGTTGACTGCTCCGCCGACCGCGAAGCGGTTGGCCGGGATGGCGGACACCGAGGCAGCGCTGAGGATCGGGAAGCTGATGCCGATCCCGATCCCGAGGAGGATCGCGGCCGGCAGCCACGCCGGGAGGTAGTCGGCCTCCGGCCCCACAAGCAGGCGCATCCACAGGGCCCCGGCCGCGTAGGCCAGGCCACCGGCGACTGCAAGCCATCGGAAGCCCCAGCGGTTGGCGAACCGGCCGGCGATCGGGCCCGTCAATGCGGCCATCACGGGGGTCGGCGTGATCGCCAGCGCCGCCGCGAAGAGGCCGTAGTGCCAGACGGCGGTCAGGAAGAGGATGCCCACCAGGACCTGCCCGTAGAAGCTCACCGAGAAGACGAGCGCGGCCAGGTTGGCGACAGAGAAGGTCCGGATCCGGAAAAGCGAGAGGTTGAGCAGTGGCTCGGGGTGCCGGAGGCTCCGGACCACGAAGGCAGGGAAGAGAACGGCGGCGACTGCGAAGGAAAGGATGACGCGGCGATCAAGCCAGCCCCAGTCCGGGCCCTCGACGATCCCGAGGGCGAGGCAGGCGAGGGCGAGGCACAGGATGACCACGCCCGCCAGGTCGGGGATCCGACGCCGGTCGGCCTCCGCCGACTCGCCGAGGAACGCCCTGCCCAGCAATGCGGAGACGAGCGCGATGGGTACGTAGACGAAGAAGACCCAGCGCCACTGGGCCGCCTGCACGATCGAGGCGCCGAGCGTCGGGCCGAGTGCCGCGCCGAGCGAGGAGATGGCGCCCCAGATGGTCACCACCGTGGCGCGCTCCCGGCTCGAGAACGCGGCCAGGAGCAGCGCGAGGGAGGATGGCATGACCAGTGCGCTGCCGACTCCCTGCACGACCCGACCCGCGACCAGGTAGGGGACTGTGGGCGCCAGTCCACAGGCCAGCGAACCGGCGGCGAAGACCACAAGGCCGATCCCGAAGACCCTCCGCCGGCCCCAGCGGTCGGCGGCGCGGCCCGCCGGAATCAGGAGCGCTCCGAAGACGATGTTGTGGCTGTTCAGCACCCAGGAGAGGTCCGCCCTCGAGCTGTCCGGGAAGGAGACGGCCAGCGCTGGGAAGGCGACGGCCATCACGAGCAGGTTCAGCGAGACGAGGAAGACCGGCAGCCCGGTGATCAGGAGCACGGCGAGGCGTCGCGGTGCGAGCACCAACCGAGCCTAGCAGTGTCAGTTCTATAAAGCAACTCAATACTGACATCACGCAACTGACACGCTAGGATGGGGGTGCGATGAAGAGGACCAGCTTCGCCCGAATGGAGTGTTCGATCGCCCAGAGCCTCGAGGTGGTGGGCGAGTGGTGGACCCTGCTCGTCGTTCGCGACGCCTTCCTCGGCGTGCGCCGCTTCGAGGATTTCCAGCGTCGGCTGGGGGTCTCCCGCAACGTCCTCACCGAGCGCCTCGCCAAGCTGGTCGACAACGGGATCCTGGAGCCGGTCCGCTACCTGGAGCACCCGCCCCGGAGCGAGTACCGCCTCACCGACAAGGGCCGCGACCTCTACCCGGTCATCGTCTCGCTCCGCCAATGGGGCGACCGCTGGATGCAGGATGGCCCGCCCCCGGTCGTTGTCCGGCACCTCGACTGCGGGATGGAGACCGAGGCGGTGCTGACCTGCAGCCACTGTGGCGGCCCCATCACGGCCCGCAACGTGCGGGCCAGCGGATCGGTGGTTCCCTCGGAGTCGGAACGCCCGGTGCCGGTCGCCTAGCGACCGGGATTCCGCCTCCGCGGACGGAATAGGCCGGCCGAACGGTCGCGTTCAATTGGCTGAAATGGAACAGCCTGGAATTGAGTCGATCGCCGGCCTCGGCCCGATGGGCGTGATCGATATCACGACGACCGGCCGGCGCAGCGCAGAGCCGCGCCGGATCGAGATCGTCTATCACGTGATCGAGGGGCGGCTCTACCTGAGCGGTCAGCCGCGCCCGAACCGGCGCAGCTGGCTGGCCAACCTCGACGCCGATCCGAACCTCACCCTGCACCTGCGCCAGCCCTCCGAGCGGGACGTCCGCGCCAGGGCGCGAGTCATCGACGAAGAAGCCGAGCGCCGCCGAGTCCTCGGGCCGGTCGCGCGCAGCTGGAAGCGCGACGATGTCGACCTGATGGTCGAGCAGAGCCCGCTGGTCGAGGTGACCCTAACCGACTGACCAGAAGTCTTCCAGTTCTGCCTGGCTCAGGAGGTCAGCAGCTCGGTGATCGCGTCCACGATCGCGGGATCCTCGGGAGTGGTCTTGGACCGGAAGCGCCGCACCACCCTTCCGTCGCGGCCGACCAGGAACTTCTCAAAGTTCCACTTGACGTTGCCGGCCTTGCCCTCGTCGTCCGGTGAGCTGGTCAGGATCTCGTAGAGCGGGTGCTGGTTGGGTCCCTTGACGTCGAGCTTGGAGTAGAGAGGGAAGCTGACCCCGTAGTTCTGGCTGCAGAACTCCTCGATCTGCTCCGGTGTGCCGGGCTCTTGGCCGAAGAACTGGTTGCAGGGAAAGCCGAGGACGGTGAACCCCCGATCCCCGTACGCGTCGTAGAGCCGCTGCAGTCCCGCGTACTGCCGTGTGAAGCCGCACTTCGAGGCCACGTTGACGATGAGGAGGACCTTGCCTTCGTGCTCGGCGAGGCGAGCGGGCGCGCCGTTGAGGAGCGGCTGCGCAACCTCGTGGATGGAGCGGCCGGCTTCTGATGTCTTCATGTCGAAGGAAGAAGACCCGAGGTCACCCGACTATTCCGGTGGGACCCCGCTCGCCGGTTCAAGAGTTGTCGCCCCCTGGACTACCTGACTGTCAGCTAAAGATGTACCCTCACAGCCAGTCTTTCGATGACAGGAGTACTCCAGGTCCTGCAATACGCGGCCAGCCTGGTCTTCGTCCTCCTCGGACTCCTCACGCTGCGCGACTTCCTCCGCCATCGCGAGCGCAGCCGCGGCTTCCTGGCGCTGGCGATCGGGCTCCTCGGCGTGGTCTCGCTGGGTGGGCTGGTGCAGCGCTTCACGGGTTCTCTGGGCGCCCCCTTTCAGGACCTTCTGGTCGTGGTGCTGCTCGCCTCTGGGTACGCACTGCTCCTGTTTCGAAGCAGCTTCATCCCGGTTGCCCCCCGAACGCAGTGGATCACCCTGGGCGGATTGATCCTGGTCGCGGGCGTCTACATCGTCCTCTATGGAGGAGGCGGCGGCGGCTCGCCGAGCTCCCTCCAGGCCGGGGCGACGGCGCTGGTGGTGGGCGCCTGGAGCGCCTGCGTGGCGGAGCCGATAGTCCGCTTCTGGATCGCCTCCTCCGACAAGCCGGCGGTCCAGCGAGGCAGGCTGCGCAGCCTCTCCGTCGGCTTCGGATCGCTGGTCGTGATCCTCATCTTCGCGGCCCTCGGCAGCGGCGCCCCCCGGCCTCCGGTGGCGCAGCTCTTCACGCAGCTGGTCGCCCTGCTGGCGGCGCCCCTTCTCTATCTCGCCTTCTCTCCGCCGCGCTGGTTGCGCCGCGAGTGGGCCTACCCCGAGGAGCAGGAATACCGTGACGCGGTCCGCGAGCTGCTCCTCTTCAGTCCGACGCGTCAGAGGGTGGCCGAGCGCGCCCTGGAGTGGGCGATCCGCTTCGTGGGCGCGGATGCCGGCTTCATCGCCGACGCCGACGGGTCCGTCCTGGCGGCGAGCGGGATCGACGAGAGCCAGGCGGAGCGGCTCCAGGGGCAGCTTGGCGCACCGTCCGACGACCCGACGCACCGGATTCACGACGGCCAGCAGCAGACGGCGGTCGTGATCCCGCTTCCCCTCAGCACCGGGACGGGGGTCCTCGCCGTGATCGCCGGTGCCTTCACGCCGTTCTTCGGGAGCGACGAGGTGGGCCGCCTCACCGGCTACGCGGCCAATATCACCGCCGGCCTCGACCGTGCCGTCCTGACCGAGCGGATCGCCGCCCTGGAGCGGACCAAGACCGAATTCCTGAACCTCGCCTCACACGAGTTGCGCGGTCCGATCACGGTCATCCGCGGCTACCTGTCGATGCTCGATCGCGGATCGCTGGGTGAGATTCCCGAGCAGGCGCGCAAAGCGCTGCCGGTCCTCACCGCCAAGGCGGACGAGATGAACGGGCTGGTCGAGCAGATGATCGAAGCGGCACGGCTCGAGGATGGCCGGCTGGAGCTCTCGACACGGCGCGCTGACCTGCGCGAGGTCGTCCGCCTGGCGATCGAGATGGCCCAGCCGTTAACCGATTCGACCCATGCCCTGGTCTTCGACAGCCCGGACATCGAGGTGCCGGTGATGATCGACGTCGAGCGGATCAGCACCGTGGTCGGGAACCTGCTCAGCAACGCGATCAAGTACTCGCCCGCCGGTGGCTCCGTCACCTGCAGCGTGGCCCTCGAGGACCACGTCGGCAAGGTCGTCGTCACCGACCAGGGCGTCGGCATCCCGGCCGACCGGATCGACTGCCTCTTCACCCGCTTCGGCCGAATCGTCACCCCGGAGACGAGCCACATCCCCGGCACCGGCCTCGGCCTCTACCTGTCTCGCGAGCTCGCTCGCCTCCACGGCGGCGACCTGACCGCGACCTCGATCCAGGGCCAGGGCAGCACCTTCACCCTCGCCGTTCCCCTCATGGAGGAAGCCAGAGCTTGACCATCAGCGCCCTCTTGCCACCCATCCCGCCGACCGGGCTGGCCCGAGGGCAAACGTTCCGGCTCGACGATGGCGCCGGGCGGCCACCGCGGATCCTGATGATCGAGGACGACCACACCATCGCCACCATGTACCGCTGCCAGCTCCAGGCGGACGGCTTCGAGGTCAGGCTCGCCACCGATGGGGCGTACGGTCTTCACCTGGCGCAGGCGGATCCGCCCGACCTGGTGCTGCTCGACGTCCGGATCTCCAAGCTGGACGGCATCGAGGTGCTGAAGACGATGCGGACCGATCCTCGCCTGGTGGCCCCGCCCGTGCTGATCCTCTCCAACTACAGCAACGGCGCCATGGTTCGCGAGGGGCTCGCACTCGGCGCTCGCGAATACCTGGTCAAGTCGCAGACGACCCACTCGGAGCTGGCGGAGAAGATCCGGAGCCACCTGCCGCATCCAGCTGAAAGTTGCTCGGGCTCGGGAGGCACGCGCCTCAGGTGGCGACGAAGAGCGTTCTCCAGGCGGCGTCAACCAGTTCAGGGCTGAGCTCGGGCTTCATGCCCCGGGCGCTGGCCACGTCCACCAGCCTCTCGAGGAGGTCCCGCGGGTGGTTGCCGCGGATCGACATGCTGCCGTAGAGCTGGCCGATCTGCGGGAAGACCGCGGGGTTGGGGGGGATGCCGAGGCGCTGCCGCTCCTTCTCGAAGATCCGTTGGTAGACCTGCGGGGTCGGGTCGGGCATCCGGACCTTGTAGGCCAGCCGGCGAAGATAGGCCTCGTCCAGCAGCTCCCCCGGGGTCAGGTTGGTCGAGAAGATCAGCATGGTCCGAAATGGGATCTCGACCTTGCGACCGCTGCCGGCCAGCTGGAGATGGTCGACGGCCTGCTCCAGCGGCACCATCAGCCGGTCGAGGATCTGCTTCGGCGTCACCTGCTGGCGGCCGAAGTCGTCGATCAGCAAGACCCCGCCGTTAGCCTTCAGCTGCAGTGGGGCCTGGTAGAAGCGGCCGGCCGGGTCCCAGGTCGCGGTCAGCATGTCGAGCGTGAACTCACCGCCGACCTGCACCAGCGGCCGGATCACGCGCTGCCAGCGACCGTCATGCGGCTGGTCGGTGTCCAGCTTGTGGACGGCGGGATCGTAGACGGCCATGACCTCCCCGCTGCCGAGGTCGATGGCGTGGGGTACCAGGATCGGTCCCCGGAGTAGACGCGGGATGCGCCGCGCCAGCGACGTCTTTCCGTTTCCGGGCGAGCCGTAGATGAACATCGAGCCGCGGGAGTTGACTGCCGCGCGGACCGCGTCCTCGATGCCGGGAGCGAGCTCGAGGCCCTCCAGCGACCGTCGGACCAACTCCTGGTCAAGCCCGGGGAGGATCACCTCGGTGGTTGCCCGGTTGTAGTCGGCCAGCGTCACCGGCGCCGGGCCGAAGTAATGGGTGCCGGTCTTGCTGATCTCCTCGGCCAGCTCGCGGCCCTGGTTGGTCATGGTGTAGGCCATCCGCTCCTGCATCGGCCTGTCGGCGCCTGCGGCCGAGATGCCGCCTGCCTCCAGCAGCCGGTCGGCGGCGAGCTTGCGCAGGAGCATCTCGATGCTGGCGAAGGGCAGCGCCAGCATCTTCGCCACCTCGTACCCCGGCAGGTTGGTGGTGCTGCTGACGAAGGCCCGCAGGACCAGACCTTCCAGGATGCGGGAGTCGATGTCCGGCAGAGGCTGGGCCGGCGGTGGCCCGGCGATGGTGTCGGCCGCAGGGTGGAATCCGCCGGCGAGCGGAGCCGGCCGGTCGACGGCCTCGGTGACGCACTGGATTAGGCGCGCGCGAAAGTGGGCGCGGTCGGAGTGGTTCGGCGGCTTGCCCTGGAGCCGGTTGGCGATCCAGTCGGGCACGCCGGAGAAGATCTCCATGCTGCCCACCCGGAGCTTCACCTCGGACGGCTCATCGGTGCTGACGGCGAGCGTGATCCGTGTTTCGTAGCCCTGATTGCGCGCCGCCGACCAGTTCCGCTCCCAGGCGACGGCGGCGGCGGAGCGGTTCTCGCGCACGGCGCGGTCGGCGACCACCGTCACGTCCTGACGGCTCGAGTACCGACGCCGGAGGATCTCGGTGATCTCCTTGTCGATGTCGCCGCCGACCAACGCCGCAAGGGTGATCGCTCGGTCGGTCACCGCCGGCAGGTGCTTGATCTCCCGGATCGTCCCCGCGTTCACTGCCAGCGCCTTGATGACATTGGCGTGGCGCCGGCAGAAGGCGTCGTTGCCGAGGCGGGCGACGTGTTTGGCGCACCACCAGGTGCCGCAGGCGTAGCCGGTCGGGTCCTGGTAGCTGCACATCCACTCCGTGTGATGGGCGCACTCCGCCTCCGTGCAGGCCGTGCGGACCTGGGTGCCGAGCGGGCTGTTGGGCGGCGGCGCCGCCCGCCGGGCGAGGCCCGGGATCTTGAACTGGAGGTTGCGAGCCGGCCTCTCGGGGGCGGCCGGAGCGCCGCCCGGGTTGGTCAGGGTCGCGGTGTCGAGTTGGAGGAGCGCCCCGGCGAACTCCTCGCAACTGGCGAAGCGCTTGCGCGGGTCTTTGGCCATCGCCTTGCGGATCATGGCCATGACCGGCGCGGGGATGGTCTCCGAGTCGGGCGCGTCGCTGTAGATCTGGGCGTGAAGCACGGCCGCCAGCTGGCCGGTGAAGGGCGGCGTGCCGTTCATCAGCTCATAGAGGATGGCCCCGATCGAATAGATGTCGGAGCGGCCGTCGACGGCCTCGCCCCGGACCTGCTCGGGCGACATGTAGGTCGGGGTGCCGATGATGCTGTCGGTCCCGGTCAGGCCGCCGGTGTCGACCAGTAGCTTGGATATCCCGAAGTCCATAACCTTCACCTTGCCGAGGCTGGAGAGGGCGATGTTGTCGGGCTTGAGGTCGCGGTGGACGATGTTGTGCGCGTGGGCGGCGCCCACCGCGCTCAGCAGCTGCTGGACGATGTCCAGCGACTGTGAGACCGAGAGCCGGCCCCGCTCCTGGAGCATGGCCCGGACCGAGTTGCCGTCCACGAACTCCATGACGATGAAGAGCGAGTCCTGGTCGGTGTCGAAGTCGTAGACCCTGACGATCCCCGGGTGGTTGAGGGCCGCGATGGCGGCCGCCTCGCGCTGGAAGCGGTGGCGGAACTGCGGATCTTTGGAGTAGTTGTCGCTCAGGACCTTGATGGCGACCGGGACCTCGAGGCCGGGGTGAAAGCCGCGATAGACCACGCCCATCGCGCCGCGCCCCAATTCCTCGGTGACCGGGAACCGACCCAGGTGGTCCATAGACAAGGCTTCCTGTGTGCTAACGGCCCCGGGGCGGGATCACTGCTCTCCCGGGGCCGATAGTTTCGCCTATCTCTGCGCGGTTGCGGTGGCGGCCTCGCTGAACGGCGTGGCGCCGTTGCGGAGGACCTTCTTGTCGAATTTCCCGACCGAGGTCTTGGGCACCTCGTCGATGAAGCGGATCTCGTCGGGCAGCCACCACTTGGCGACCTTCTCCTGCAGGAAGTCGCGGACCTCCTCCGGGGTCACCTTGCCCTTGAACTCGGGCCGCTCGACCACGAAGGCGACCGGTCGCTCGTCCCAGCGGGGATGGGGCAACCCGATGACCGCGGCCTCCAGCACCTTGGGGTAGCCCATGATCGCGTTCTCGAGGTCGACCGAGGAGATCCACTCCCCGCCCGACTTGATGACGTCCTTGGTGCGGTCGACGATGATGATGTGCCCGTCGGGGTCGATCTTGGCCACGTCGCCGGTGCGGAAGTACCCGTCGGGCGTCATCTTCTCGGGGTCGGCATCGTGGTGGTAGCCCTTGGCGATCCAAGGTCCCTTGACCTGGATCTCGCCGAAGGCCACGCCGTCCCAGGGCAGCTCCTCGAAGGTGACCGGGTCGGCGATCCGGATCTGGACACCGGGAACGGCGATGCCCTGGGTGAGCCGCTCGTCGAGCTCCTTCTCCTTCGGCGTCCAGCTGCGCACGACCGCGGTCGAGCCCAGCGGCGAGGTCTCGGTCATACCCCAGGCGTGGAGCATCCTGAGGCCGAGCTTGTCCATCCGCTCCATCAGCCCGCGGGGGATGGCGGAGCCGCCGCAGATCACCGTGTGAACCTTGGGCAAGCGCTTGCCGCTCTGCTCCAGGTGGCCCGCCACGTTGGTCCAGATGGTGGGGACGCCGGCCGCGATGGTGGCGCCTTCGGAGTCGGCCAGCTCGACGATGCTGGCGGCGTCGCCCATCCAGCGGTCGGGGAAGATGATCTTGCTGCCGGCGAAGCCGCAGGCGTAGGGAAGGCCCCAGCTGTTGGCGTGGAACATGGGGACGATCGGGAAGACCGTGTCCCGCTCGCTCAAAGCCAGGTTGTCGACCTGGAGCACGCCCATCGTGTGGAGGAACTGGGAGCGGTGGGAGTAAACCACCCCCTTGGGGTTGCCGGTGGTGCCGGAGGTGTAGCACATGGCAGCGGCCGACCTCTCCTTCAGCTCGGGCCAAGGGAACTCGGTCGCCTCGGCAGCCAGCAGCGTCTCGTAGTCGAGCGTCTCACCGAGCTGGTGCTCGGGCAGTGGCTGGCCGTTCCCGATCACGATCACCTGGCGAACGCTCGGGAGCTTTCCCGCCAGCTGGTTCAGGATCGGGATCAGCGTCTGGTCGACGAAGATCAGCTGATCGTCGGCGTCCTTGATGATGAACTCGAGGTCCTTCGGAAAGAGGCGGAGGTTGAGGGTGTGGAGGACAGCCCCCATGCTCGGGATCGCGTAATAGAGCTCGAGGTGACGATGGTTGTTCCAGCAGAGGGTGGCGACCCGGTCACCCTCCCGGATGCCGAGCCGCTTCAGGACGCCGGCCAGCTGGTTGATCCGGGGCACCATCTCGCCGTAGGTGGTGCGATGAACCCCGCTTTCCTGCTTGGTGACGATCTCCTTCCGCGGAAATAGGCGCTCGATCCGCCACAGCCCGTGCTGCGTCGTCAGCTCGTAGTCCTGCATCAAACCATCCACGCCAACACCTCCGAACCGGAATCCTCTCAGTTTCCTGCCCACTTGGGAACCGCCGTGCGCAACGCCCCTGGTGGCCCTAGACTCTGTCGCTCAATCAATGGCCGGTAGAGGACTCGCCGATCTCCATCTCCACACGTCCTTCAGCGACGGGTGGCCGTCACCGGAGGAGGTGGTTGACCACGTTACAGCCGCAACCAACCTCGATGTGATCGCCGTGACCGACCACGACACCATCGAGGGCGCCCTTCGGGCGGCCGAGTACAGCGCCCGGACCGCCGGCGTGCCGGTGATCGTCGGAGAAGAGGTCTCGAGCCGGCAGGGTCACATCCTGGGCCTCTTTCTCGAGCGCAGGGTCCGCCCGGGACTCAGCGCCGCGGAGACCGTCGACGAGATCCACCGCCAGGGCGGCATCGCCATCGCCGCCCACCCCTTCTGGCGCACGGAGCGGATGGCGGAGCGCTTCCGCGGCGCCGTGCACGGTCTCGGCTGGCTCGCCGCCGAGCTGGACTTCGACGCCGTCGAGGTCGAGAACTCGACCCCCGGCCTCGGCCTCGCCAACCTGCTCGCCCGCCGGCTGGCGGAGGGCTCCGGGCAGGCCGCCGTCGGCGGCTCGGACGCGCACATCATTCACGCGATCGGGAAATCGACCACCGGGTTCCAGGGCCGCTCGCCCGGCGCGCTGCGCTCGGCCATCGAGCGGGGAGCCACCATCCCGGTCCGCTCCCGCTACGAGGTCGGCGCCCTGCTCCACTACCTGGCCTGGGGCTTCAACCACGACCGGGTGGCAACCGTGCTCGAGCAGGTACCCGGCTAGCTCAGCCAGGAGGCTTGACGGCGGTCCAGGTCAGGCCGCCGTTGACCGTCCGGAAGAGGAATTGGGCCGGGCTCCCGGCGCCGCCGCCGAACGCCCAGGCCCGGAGTTGGTCGACCGGGTAGATCGACCGCACCGTGGTCGCCCCCGGCAGGTTGAGGCGGCTCCATTGCCAGCTTTCGCCCGCGTCGGCTGAAACCTCCACCGCCGTGCCGTAGGGGACCCACCAGCCGCCCGGGCTGTTGAAGGCAGGCGTCTCCAGGCCGTCCTCGGCCGGCACCCCGACAGGAAGGCCCCAGGTCGCGCCGCCGTCCGAGCTCCGGTAGATGAAGATGGCCGGGTCGACGGTGCCGGCTTCGAAGGCGACCGCAAGCAGGAGGATCCCGTCAAAGACAGACAGGCTGATCGCGGCGGGGGGTAGGAGCTCTCCGTTGGGCGGGGGCCCGATCCTCACATAGGCCCAGCTGCGGCCGCCATCGGTGGTCCGGTAGGCGCCGATGCCGGCGATGTCGGTCTGGGTCGCGATCACCCCATGGGCCTCGTCGAGGAAGGCGAACCCGGTCCGCGACCCGAAAAGGGGGATCGGCTCGGCAGGTGGCGCGGCGGCCGGCCGCGGAGCGGGCCCGAGAGTCGCCGCCAGCGTCCAGTCCCCGTTCGCCGGTTGCCGTTCGAAGACCAGCGCCGTGGGTGGGAAGTCCTCGTCGCTATAGAGGGCGTGGGCGCTCCCGTCGGGCGCCGACGAGAGGCCGAGCAGAAGGTAGCCCGTGGGGCTCGGCAATGGACCCTCCGCGAAGGTCCGGCCGCCGTCGGTGGTCAGCCAGAATCCGTTCCGGCCGGCGCCCTGGGGCAGTGACAGGGTCGCCACGTAGCCAGTGCCGTTGGGGCCAAGCTTCATCGATCCGACCGAGGTGGCGGCGGGGAGCCGCATCGCCAGCGCCCAGGTCGATCCCCCGTCGTCGCTGCGCCAGAGGCTGTCGCCCGCGATCCCCTTGGCGGTCAGGAGCCAGCCGTGATGGCTGTCGGCAAAGGTCGCTCCGAGCAGGCCTGCCGAACGGGGCAGCGGCCCGGGGCTCGCCAGGGGCACGGGTGCCCCAGTCCCGGGACGGGTCGCCACCAGCGAGGCGCCGATGACCACCGCCGCCGCAACGCCGACGACGGCGAGCCGTATCCAGCGCGGGCCGCGGCCCGGGTCGACATCGGTGATGTCTCGGAACACCAGGAGGTCGGCTTCCTATAATTCGAAACGGCCAAGCCCGCTTAGCTCAATGGATAGAGCGCATGGCTTCGGACCATGAGGTTAGGGGTTCGAGTCCCTTAGCGGGTACTACGCTCGACCCGCGCGAAAGCGATTTAATTAGGCACTTCAGCCGGGCGGCTGGCGGAATTTGGCAGACGCGCACGTTTGAGGGGCGTGTGAGGTGACTCATCCGGGTTCAAGTCCCGGGCCGCCCACCAATTTTGCCTTTCTTTAAAAGTAGAACTGCCTCCAGGCGGTCCACCAGTCGGGCGCCGTGCTCCGGATCCGACGGCCGTCCAGGACTTCGACACCTCCCCGGCGCACGAACTTTTCGGTCCCGTCGGAGTGGGCGTACTCGACTGTGATCTCGCACGGCCGGCCAGGGTCGTAGGGAGTGACCACCGTGAGATCGGAGAGTGCCCGCCGGGCGCCAGCCTCGATCACCTCGCGGGCCCTGGAAGGCGTCAGCTGGCGGGCGCTGAAGCGCCCGATGCCGGTCTTGACGGGAACTGTGGTCAGGCCCGGGCCGAGCAGTTCGGCGCCCTCGGCACAGGTCTGTCCGTCGCCGGTGACCAGCAGGACCGGGCAGCCCCAGTGCCCGCAGAGCGCGGCATTGATCCCGGTCTCTCCGACCAGCCGGCCGTTGAACCAGAGGTTGTGCCACTGGGATCCCGACACCGTGTGCGAGAGCACGGCCCCGGCGGTCCCGGCCATGGCGTGCATGCCCACGAAGAGGGCTGCGTCGCAGCCCTGCTCGAGCGGCTCGGTGTACTCCGTCCAGCTGTCCTGGACGACGAACTCGCAGCCCGGGTCGAGCCGATCCTGGAGCAGTGAGTTGAAGGAATAGCCGTTGCCGGCGCCGTGGCAGTCCATGACGATCACCTCGGTGGCGCCGCCGGCACGCGCTCCGCGGACGGCGGCGTTGATCTCCTCTGTGTACAGCTCGCGTCCCTGCTGGTAGGCGGCCGAGTCGCCGCCGGTGACCTGGATCCAGTTGACGATCCCGGCCACGCCCTCCATGTCGCTCATCACAAGGACGCGCACGCGGCCAGATTACGAGATTGAATGGCACCGATATGAGGCGTCTGCTGGCGGCCTCGACCGTGCTTCTCCTCTCCGCCTGCGGTGGTTCGGGGTCCGGCTCCCAGTCCGGCGCCGGCTCTGTCTCCGGCGGTTCCGGTGGCGGAGGCATCGCCTCCTATGGCCTTCAGGCGCCCGACGTCCCCTCGGGGTTCGTGGCCTGCCCTGAATCCGGTGACGTGTCGACCAGCGCCAACAGCGACGTCAAGGCCGAGTGGCAATATCAGCAGAAGCAGGGCGCGGCGGCCGGTTACATCAAGGTCTGGGGCGCCACGACCGGCGACTGCGAATCGATGATCGTGGCCGGCCCCGGCTCCCAGTCCGGCGGGAGCAAGAGGCTGATGGCGAGTGTCGTCCTCCGGTTCGGAGACAGCGTCGGCGCCCAGAAGGGCTACCGAGGCGCGTTCGGCGTCAACCCCTCCAGCATCGCGACCATCCCCGGCAGCGGGTCAGGCAGCGCGCTCGGCCTCGGCTCCAACTCCGCCTATGGATACGGCTTCGCGGCGGGCGAGGCCGACTGGCAGAAGGACGTCTACATGGTCGGCATCGTCGAGCAGAACCTCGCCGAGTCCGACCTCAAAAAGGCGATCGCCGACGTGAACGCACGGGTGCCCTAGCACCCTGCCACCCGGCGCCGATTTCGACGCGGCGGCCCTCAGGCCTCGCGGGTTCGGGCCGCCCCCACCCGGATCAGGTCCCGCATCGAGAGCATCCCGACGAGGCGGCCAGCCTCGGTCACGGGCAGGTGGCGGATGTGCGAGCGGTCCATCAGGTCGCGCGCCTCGCCGAGGCTGGAGTCCTTCTCGACGGTCATCGGCGAAGTGGTCATCCAATGCGCGATGGCGTCGGTTGGAGACTGGATGTCGTGGGAGATGGCCCGGACGATGTCGCGCTCGGTGAGGATGCCCTCAAGCCGATCGCCGTTCATGATCAGGACCGATCCGACCCGGGCCTGGGACATGACGCTGGCCGCCTCGGCGAGGCTCGAGGCGGACCCCATCGTCACCAACCGGGAGTTCATGGCGTCGCCGACTGTGGTCATGCGAGTGGCAACCTCCTTGCCACACCGGTATACCACCTGCCGGTGCTGCACACTATCGACGCCGATGGACCGACCCCCGGATCTGGATCCGGCAAGCCAATTCCGCGAACTCTACGAGCGGGAGTACCGAGCCGTGTACCGGACGATCAGGGCGATGGTCTTCGACTCCACCCTCGCCGAGGACCTGAGCCAGGAGACCTTCGTTCGCGCCTATCGCTCGCGCGACCGCTACCGGCCGACCGGCCCGGTCGGCGCCTGGCTGCACCGGATCGCAGTCAACGTGACCATCTCCCACCTCCGCCGGGAGAAGCTATCCCGGCTGCTGGCGCCCAAGCTGCTGATGGGCCCAGGCAGCGGAGGCTACGAGCGCGTCGAGGCCAAGACGCTGCTGGAACGCGGGCTCGCCCGCCTGAGCCCACGGGTGCGTGCGGCCGTGGTGTTGCACTACTACCACGGCTACACCCGCGACGAGGTGGCGAGGATCCTCGGCATCCCCTCCGGGACGGTCGCCTCCCGCATCGCCAAGGCTATGGCGCTGATGCGCCAGGAACTTGCCGGAAACGAACAAATGGTCATCCAGGCGCGTTCAGGAGAGTGAAGGTGAACGCAACGGGTGATTCACCCGGACGGTCAGAGGATGTCGTCCGGGTGATAAAAGCCGATGTTTCGACGTGGACGCCCGAACGCGGTCCGCGCTGGGCCGCGCTGTGGGGCAGCGTCCAGGAGCGGCCGCGCCGGCTCTTCAAGATCTATGCCGTCGCGGGAGTCGCGCTGGCGGCGATCCTGGTCGGGGCGTTCATCGCCATGAGCGCGCTCGACATCGGGAGCCTGGCCTCCCAGCCGGTCGTCTCCCAGTCCGTGTCCGGACGCTAGTCGGAGAAGAGCTCGACCTCGCCGCCCAGCCGCAGCTGGCGGGCCTTCTCCAGGACCACCGCGCCGGCTGCCACGTCCCAGAGCGCCAGGCCGTGGGACTCGAAGAGCACTATCCCGTCCCGGGATCGGCGGCCGGGCTCCTTCCCGGCCAGGATCGCCCCCAGCTCCACGGTCCGGTCCCAGTCGAAATGGCCGCTCGCCTCCGCCAGGAGGAGGTCGCCAGACTCGAGCCGGGCCGTCTCCAGCTGGTCGACGACGACCACCTCGGCGCGCTCGACCAGCTCCGGGGGCAGCTCGGACTTGGTCGGGATGTTGGAGCCGGCCCCGATCACGAGGGCGCCCGGCTCGACCCAGTCCGCCTCCAGGACCGGCGTGCCCGCGCTGGTCATCGTCACCACGACCGGCGCGCCCCTGACCGCGTCCTCGGCGCTGGCGGCGGCGACCGCCTGGATGCCGAGGTCCTCGGCCAGCTCGGCGACGAACGCCTCCCTCCGGGCACCATCGCGCGAGAAGACCCGGAAGCGGCTGACCGGCAGGCAGCGGGAGATGGCGTGGACCTGGGTCCTGGCCTGGAAGCCGGCGCCGATGACGCCGACCTCCACCGGTCCCGGCGGTGCCAGCACCCTGGCGGCGACTCCGCTGGCGGCGCCGGTCCGGTAGGCGCCCATCAGGTTGGCCTCGATCAGAGCGTCGAGGTCGCCGGCGCGCTCGCCATCCTGTCGGTAGAGCGCGACCAAGAAGCGCACCTTCCCGCCGCCGATCGAGTAGCTCTTGAGCCCGTAGTAGCCGGCCCCGGGGAACGCGGCGAACATCACGTTGAACACGTTCCCGGGCGGAAACAGGCGCCGGCGGGGGACGTTGGAGGCGCCGCCGCCGCCTAGTTCGCGCATCGATCGCTCGACCGCGTCGATGACGGGTTCCATCTCGATGACCCGCTCGACGTCGGCCTCCCGGAGGAGAGTCGCCACGACTCCGACAGAATACGGGAGTGGAACTGCAGGTCGGCCTCCTCGGGCTGGGAACCGTCGGCGCCCAGGTTGCCGAGCGGATGCTCGGCCGCCGGGAGGCGATCGCGGAGCGGACCGGAGTCGATCTCCGGCTTCGGCGGGTGCTGGTGCGCGACCTCGCACGGCCGCGAGGAATACCCACCGAGTTGTTGACGGGGCGGCCCGAGGACATCCTCGATGACCCCTCGATCCAGGTAGTGGTCGAGCTGATAGGCGGCGAGGAGCCCGCCCGCGACTACCTGGAGCGGGCGATCCGGGCCGGCAAGCACGTGGTGACGGCCAACAAGGTGGTGATGGCCAAGCACGGGCCCGACCTGCTCGAGCTCGCGGGCGCCAGGGACGTCGAGGTCTACTTCGAGGCCGCCGTGGGCGGTGGCATCCCGCTCATCAGCACCTTCAAGGTCGACCTCATCGCCAACGACATCGAACAGATCGCGGCCGTGCTCAACGGCACCACCAACTATGTGCTGGGCCGGATGGCCGGCGCCGGGATCGGGTTCCAGGAGGCCGTGGCCGAGGCCCAGTCCGCGGGCTTCGCCGAGGCCGATCCGAGCTCCGACGTCGACGGCTTCGACGCCGCCTACAAGCTCTCCATCCTGGCTTCGATCGCCTTCGGTGCCCGGGTCCACCCCGATGACGTCTACCGAGAGGGGATCAGGGAGGTCGACCCACTCGACTTCCGCTACGCCCGCGAGCTCGGCTACGAGATCAAATTGCTCGCCTACGCGGCCCGCCCGGGCGGGCGGATCGAGGTCCGCGTTCACCCGGCGATGGTTCCCTCCCACCACCCCCTGGCGACGGTCGAGGGCGCCAACAACGCCGTCCAGATCACCGGCGACCTGGTCGGCGAGGTACTGCTCTGGGGACAGGGCGCGGGGGGCAGACCGACCGCCAGCGCCGTGGTCGGCGACCTGCTCGACCTCGCGCATTCGGTCCGCAAGGGCGCTTTCAACCGGGTCGCAATGCGGTTCGACCCCAACCCTGCCCTGCTGCCGATGGCCGAGGTGCGCAGCCGCGCCTACCTCCGGCTGCGGGCGCTTGACGAGCCGGGGGTGCTGGCTGCCGTCGGCTCGATCTTCGCCGAGGAGGGCGTGTCGATCGCTTCGATGATCCAGAAGGATTCCGTCGAGGAGGGCACCGCCGAGCTGGTCTTCACGACCCATCCCGCGCTCGAGGCCGGGCTCCAGGCGGCACGGGCGCGCATTGCCGGCCTCGACCAGGTGAAGACCGTCGGCGCCTTCTACCGGGTCATCTGAGGGCGAGATGGGAGTCCTCGCCCGCTACCGCGACTTCCTGCCGGTCACCGACCGGACGCCGGTGGTCGACCTCCACGAGGGCTCGACGCCGCTGGTGGAGAGCCGCAACATCGGCCCCGCGCTGGGGCTCAAGCGCCTGCTCTTCAAATACGAGGGGCTGAACCCGACCGGATCCTTCAAGGACCGCGGGATGGTGGTCGCGGTCGCCAAGGCGGCCGAAGAAGGAGCACGGGTTCTGGTCTGCGCCTCGACCGGTAACACCTCGGCCTCCGCGGCCGCCTACGCGGCCAGCCTCCGGATGCGGGCGATCGTGGTCATCCCGGGCGGCCAGATCGCCCTCAACAAGCTCTCCCAGGCGCTCCTCTACGGGGCCAAGGTGGTCCAGATCAAGGGCAACTTCGACGCCGCCCTGGAGACCGTACGCGAGTTGGCCGAGCGCTACCCGGTCGCCCTCGTCAACTCGGTCAACCCCTATCGCATCGAGGGCCAGAAAACGGCGGCGTTCGAGATCGTGGACGACCTTGGCGAGGCCCCCGACTACCTCTTCCTGCCGGTCGGCAACGCGGGCAACATAACCGCCTACTGGAAGGGCTTTCGTGAGTACCAGGCCCTCGGCCGATCGAAGATCCTGCCTCGCATGGTGGGCGCCCAGGCGGAGGGCGCGGCGCCGATAGTGCTCGGCCACCCGGTCGCCGACCCGCGCACCGTGGCCACGGCGATCAAGATCGGCAAGCCGGCCAGCTGGGAGGGCGCGACGACCGCCCGCGACGAGTCCGGCGGCCTCATCGAGGCGGTCTCCGACAGCGAGATCCTCCAGTCGCAGGTGGCCCTGGCGTCCGGCGAGGGGCTCTTCGCCGAGCCGGCTTCGGCGGCGCCCCTGGCGCTGCTCACCCGACTGGTGCGGGAGGGCCGGATCGAGCGTGACTCAACCACCGTCCTGGTGCTCACCGGCAGCGGCCTCAAGGACCCCGATGCCGCGCTGGCCAACGTCGAGCCGCCGGTGGAGCTGGACGGCGACGCCCGCACCCTGGCCAAGATCCTCAAGCTGTGAGCCTGGTCCGGGTCCCGGCCTCGATCGCCAACCTCGGTACCGGCTTCGACGTGCTGGCGATGGCGGTCGACCTCTGGTTGGAGGTGGAGGCGGAGCCGGCCGCCCGGCCGGAGTGGACCTTCGAGGGCGCCGAGCCGCCGGCGCGTAACCCTTTCAGCGGCCTGCCGATGAGGGGAACGGTGCGGAGCGCCATCCCGCTCGGCGTGGGGCTCGGCAGCAGCGCGGCCGCCCGGGTCGCGGCGCTCCGGCTGGAGGGCGTCGAGGGCGACAACCTGCTCGAACGCGCCGCCGCCGCCGAGGGCCATCCCGACAATGTGGCCGCCGCCATCCACGGCGGACTCGTCGCCTGCGTCGGCGGGAGAGTGCACCAGTTGCCGGTCCCCGACCTCGAGGTGGCTGTCTTCGTCGCCTCTGAGCCGTCGCCGACCGAGGGCGCGCGGGCGATCCTCGCCCCGACCGTCAGCCTGGCCGACGCGGTCCACAACGCGGGGCGGCTCTCGCTCCTGGTCCACGCGCTCCACACGCGCGACTGGTCGCTGCTCCGTCCGGGCATGGACGACCGCCTCCACCAGCCAG
>Ga0307373_10002022_pt1 | contig 37121 bp, 43 predicted proteins | sample OX2MG_FD_202534 | JGI IMG/M metagenome (GOLD analysis project Ga0307373, IMG submission 202534) | Soil microbial communities from Risofladan, Vaasa, Finland - OX-2 | ecosystem: Environmental > Terrestrial > Soil > Coastal area > Acid sulfate soil | place: Finland: Risofladan, Vaasa | collected...
AACGCTCCCGCGGCATCGGCTTTAATTCGGCCGGCGCGTTCGCCCCGCGGACGCGGGTGTAGCTCAATGGTAGAGCAGAAGCTTCCCAAGCTTACGACGAGGGTTCGATTCCCTTCACCCGCTCCAATATTTTCAATGGTTTATGAAATCGGCTAACAGAGAATTGCCTTTTTTGGCACGATTTGGCACAATTAACCCCTCGTTTTTTCAAGGGGTTGCAGCATGCCGTCCACCATCCAGGTTCGCGGGCCGCATCAATTCCGCGTCCAGGTCAGACGCAACAGCATTTATCAAAGCCGGACGTTTGAATCGCTAAGTGCCGCGCGCGAATGGCAGCGCATCATCGAAGGCAAGGTGACGGGCGACGAATTCGTTGACGTGAAGCTCGCGCGCCGCACGACGCTCGCACAGGCGTGCGATTGGATGATCGACAACAAATTGATCGGGAACGGCGGTAACGCAAAAAATTTCGCGTCGAAACTTGCCTACTGGAAAGCGAGCAAATACGGTTCTTGGTCGCTTGTTTCGATCCATGATTGGGACCTGATCGAATGGCGCCGGGAGGTCCTCGATCAAGCGAATGCCGCGGATGGTGACCAATGCGGCCCTAACGCCGAATGTAGCGCGCAAACTGTCATTCACCGGCTCAATGTCCTCTCCAAACTGATTCAGACGTGGGCGCGAGCGCATAGGATTCCCATCGATAATCCGGTGAAACCAGGCGTTCGGCCGGGCAAGCCGGAGGGCCGTAATCGCCGCTTAACCGAAGCAGAGGGAAAGCGCCTCCTGGCAGCCGCCGAGAACTCTCGCTCCTGGCTCAAGGCGGCGATCATCATTTCGATCGAAACATGCGTTCGGCAGAGCGAACTCGTGGGCCTGACTTGGGACCAGGTCAAGCTCACCGGCCCATATCCACACGTCGATTTGCCGAAGACCAAGAATGACAGGCCGCGCCGGGTGCCGCTTTCCAAGCGCGCCGTTGTTGCACTCAAGTCGCTACGACCGCAAGGCGAGAGTGGAAAAATCCAGTTACATCGTGTGCTTCCCGTGGGCACCGGACGCGGGATCCTTCATGCATTCTACGAAGCACTAGGAAACGGCTTTCCCAACTTGCGCTGGCATGATCTTCGACACGAGGGGATTTCTCGTCTATTCGAACTCACCGATCTTCGGGACAATGAAATCATGGCTATAACTGGCCATCTCACGCCGGCCATGCTGACGCGCTACACGCATTTGCGCGCCGATCGATTGGGCGCAAGACTGCCCGGCGGAAAATTGAATCCGGGGCGTGTGCGAGACGTGAGCCGCTAAAGCAATTGTGCCGGAGCAGTACCTAGATCAGAACGCGGGGATGTGTCCGAATTAGCCTGGGTCGCGTTGGCGCTGAATCATTCGTTCGGCGACAGTGGGCCGCCCGCGGCGCCTCTGTTTTATATGCTCCAGATCGGCCGGCGGTCTCCCAAAGCGCTCGATCCATACCGGGAGCTCACGAGCGAGAATGTATATCGCGCGGCCAATTCGCTTGTGGGGAGGTGGCGGTGGAACGTTCTTGGGCCGCTTTTCTTCGCACATAAAGGACTTCCGCAGTAGTGATGGCGGCAAGCCGGTAATTGCCGCGGCTTCGGGTATTCGAATTAAAAGCGCTCTCGCCTGGAGCGGAAAGTGGCGCTCGATTTCGTCGCGATGCATCGCCAGAATGGTATCCGATGACATCACTCGCACGACAGCGGTCGCCTCTTCGTTCGCGGCCAGCTCCGCACCCTCTGCGGGCCTTTTCTTTCATCGGTTTGGGACAATCCGGTGCTCATCAGTACAGCTTCTGACCGATCATTCCCTCCCACCCGCGAATCGCCTCTCGGCCGTTGGCAATGGAATGCGCCCCTGACCGGGTCCGCACTGGTGGTCGACAAACGGGTGAGTTGTCTAACAGTTAGGACGTCAGGATCTTCCTTCTTGGCAAATTGGCAATCGCCTTTATCTACGTGGTCGCACGCCCAGCTACGTACACGTCGCCACTCTTAAGCCGGGGTTTCTTTGGCGCACGAGCGCCGACTTATGGTGAGTAAATCAAGATGGTTGCACGGGAGCGCAACCATCTTAAATTGCTGTTCCGGGCGGCTGCGTGAACCATTGGAAACATTGTATCCAACCCTTACGGAAGATTGGCAACGGCCGTTAATTGCTCCCCACCGCGCTCTCCTGCGACCAAGGGGCGCTGCGCGATGTGGAGATGTCCGTCGGTGAGAACGCCAACGCCGCGGACTTCTCAAGCCCGACCCATTTCACGGCGAACTTTCGCCGTTGACCGGATTCACGCCCAGCCAATTTCGGCGATCCGGCGATTAATGTTCGACGAACTCCACGCTCTCTCCCCGTATCGACCGTCTACAGCATGTACCCGATGTCCGAAGCGGCCGTCGGATAGCCGAAGATAGCCGCCTTCACGTGATCGGCCGCGAGTCCTGTCCGGATCGCCAAGCCGAAGAGATTGATCACGTCCTCGGCGTGCGGACCGATGAGATGCGCGCCGAGAATGCGTTCGGTCCCTTCCTCGATGAGAACCTTGAAGCCGGCGCAGTCTTCGGCGAGCCGTCGCGCCGTGTACCAGCCGGCGGTTTTCTCGTGCCGAATACGGAAGCGGAGATTCTGCTTGCGTGCCTCGTCCTCGAGCAGCCCGACCCGCGCGAGCGGCGGAATGGTAAAGACGATGCTGGGCACGCCCCGGTAATTCGGCCTTTCGCCGTTGCCCCCGAGCATGTTCGCGGCCACCACCTTTGCATCATGACTCGCGACAGGTGTCAGAGGCGGGCCGCTCGCTGCGGCGTCGCCCGCGGCGTAGACCGCCGGATTGGAGGTGCTCTGCAGGAATTCGTTGAGCCTCAGGCGGCGCCCGTCACGCTCGATGCCGCCGGCTCCGAGATCGAGCGGATCGAGATCCGGCACCCGTCCGGCAGCGTGGACGACGATATCCGCCTCAAGACTCGATGGCGCGCCGTCGGAAGCGATAATGGCGCGGAATCCGGTTGCCGTCTTCTCGATGGCCTCCACCCGGGTCCCGAGGCGGAGATCGATGCCCAAACTTGTGGACTTCTCCCTGAGCCACCCGACGAGATCCGGATCGAATTGCGGCAGGATGCGGTCCATCTGCTCGAGGACCGTCACCTCGGCGCCGGCGCGGGCGGCAATATGCGAAAACTCCGCCGCGATATAACCGCCGCCGACCAGCACGATCCGTCGCGGCAACTCTTCGAGCTCGAGAAAGTCGGTGCTGGTTGCAAGATGTTCTTCGCCGGGAATGCCGAGGCGCATCGGCACGGCCCCGGCGGCGATCAGAATGAACCGCGCTTCGAGGAGCTCGCCGGCCACTTCGATCCGGTGCGGGCCGCGGAAACGCGCGCGACCGTGGAAGGCGTCGATTCCGTTTTTCGCAAAACCCTCTTCCCGCCGGTGCGGTACCGGCTCGGTGAAGCTCCGCTTGAACGCCATCAGCGCACGCCAGTCGATCGCCGCCTCGCCGCCACCGATGCCTTTGCCGCGCATCCGTCGATCCTGATCGAGTGTCTCGGCCACGCCCACCAAGACCTTCTTGGGATCGCAGCCGCGCAACACGCAGGTGCCGCCGAACGGCAGGTGATCGGTCATCGCGACGCGCCAGCCGGCGCTGCGGCAGCGATGGGCAGCGACCGAAGCGGCGGTGCCGGTGCCGATGACGACGAGATCGTATTGTCTTGCCATGATGCCCCTTCTCTCACGGGTTTCGGAAGAAGCCGGTCAAAAAACAGGTACTTCAGGGCCTAGCGGTTTTCCACGCCCGACAAAAGTCGCTCGCGCCAGCCAACAAAAGGTTAGCGCCGGCCGCTGTTGGATTTCGCCAGGACGCTCTTCGCCGATCGCGCGCCTGGCAACGATTGACGGCGAGGCCGCAACGCGGGCGAGAGGCGCGCATCGAACAGCGCGTCGATGATCGGGCATGCCGGCACCTTGCCTCGGCTGCACTGCGATGCCATCGAGTCCAGGACGTTCTTGAGCTTCCTGAGATCCGAAATCTTGCGCCCGATCTCCTGCACGTGATCCCGAGCCAGCGCCTCGATCTGTGCGCAGGTGTATTTGCGGCCATCCACCAGGCGCAGCAGCCCGCGGATTTCCTCCAGCGTGAACCCCAAGTCGCGGCTGCGCCGCACGAAGTTCAGCCGCTTGATGAGCTCCTGCCCGTAGAGCCGATGGCCGCCCTGGCTGCGCGGCGGCGGCGGAAGAAGTCCGGCCTGCTCATAATACCTGATCGTCTCGATGTTGCAGCCGATCCGATCGGCGAGCTCGCCGCGGGTCAGCGGTTCCTGACGTTCGACAACATGGCTCGGCATTGCCGCCCTCAAACCTGTAATTGATACAGATCATAGACGGAGTGTTGAGGGCCGGCAAGGAGCGGCACGTTCCAGGACGTCAGTTCACCGGAACGGGCCGAACCGATGGCGTTATCGGAAGGCCCCAGCATCGAGGTTCTGAATTCATTTTTCAGAACCGGTGAATAGTCCTTCCAACATCTCGTTGATTATCAATTTGGACGCGCGCGCGTATCTCTGTTTCAGAGAGGCAAGGCGAGTAACCCCCGTCTTGCCAACGTGAAAGGAGAAATCTCATGCGCACGTTCTCGATTCTGCGTGCATTCGTTCTCGCCGCCGTCCTGACCGCACCGTTGGCTCAGGGGGCGCTAGCCGATCAGCAGGTGCAGCAACAGCAGCAGGCAACGGCAGGCAGCAGTGCGGCGACGGCGCCCTCCTATGGCGCTGGTCCCTACAGCGACCAAGCAACGGCACCCAGCGTCGGCGACTGACGCCGGTGCCGACAGCCCAGCCAACGCCAGCAACCCTTGGCCGGCAACGACGCGGATCTTAGTGCAGTGCCCTCCGCGTCGTACTGCGACCGAGGTCGTTCCCCCGCCTCGGTCGCTGTGCGCTTTTTCGGCGCGTAGGGAACGATCCTATCCGCGTTCGCCAAAACGGAAGCGCCGCGATGCCGAAACGCGGAATTTATCTTAAAGCGGATAGCGGCGCCGTACACGCGCGCAGGTGCAAAAAGCCCGCTGGTCACGGAACCAGCGGGCCGTGAAGTTTACCCCTGCGCTAGAAGTAGAATATGAGGTCTGCGGCGATCTCGTCATCCCTGCTATCCGCTCCCGACACCACTTTGCGATAGCCGTGGTCCCATTCGAGGGCAAAGTCGGTCTGCGGCACCGGCGAGTAAATGACGTTCAACTCGCTGGTCAGGTGGGACTTGTCGATCGATGCCAGCGTGACCGCGCTGGCGAACCCCGGGTTAGTGTCGTACTCGTGGTCGTACCCGAAGGCCGCATTGGCCCGCCACTGGCCGGTGAAGAAATGCTCGTAGTTAACGTACCCCGCCCAGGCGTTGAGCGTCGTGAAGGCGCCAGTCCCGTCGTTGTAGACGCGCCCGGCCTCGACCATGCCCGGCAAGTAGTCAGCGGCGCCGTGGTCAAACACCACGCCGCCGCGCAGCGCGTCCTTGCCCCAGGTATTGAGGTGACCTGAGAGCGTGAACGCGTAGCCCGCGAACTCATGCCGCGCTTGGGTCGCGAGAACGCCAGTCCGTGCCGTATCGGCATCATAAACGCCGCCCGCAGCCGCGAACTTGACGTGGCCCCAGGGCTGATCCCACTCCGGTGCCACGACCACATGCGGCCAGTTGTAATAAACGCTGGTGCTGAGCTGGATTTTCTGGACCGCGACAGCCGTGCCATCTGCAGCATGGGCGAACGGTCCGCCGGTGGGATTGTTGTAGGTCGGCTCCTCTACCGAACCCGCGACGGAGAGTCCGTTGCCGAGTGACCAGGTGTAGCGGATCTGCGGCCGACGGACATCGAGGGTGTCCATCATGCCGGCATCCTGCTCGCCGACAGTGGTATCGGCATAGGCTTGCGCATCGGCGAACAGCGACAGGGTCTGGCCGCTGAGCCACGGGCCCAACGTGCCGTAAGCCTGACGCAGGCGGAGCAAATCGTTGTTGCCGGGGAGTTGTGAGGTACCAGTCTGGTTGAAGTCAAACTCGATATAGGTCTTCAGCAGACCGTAGGCCGTCGGCGTGCGCGTTTCGATGTTGGGCCGCGTGAGGTTGGCGTCCATGGACGTGCCGCCGTTCGCTGCATGCGCCTGCGCCGTCGCCGCCGAGATACCGCTGCCCTCGAGCGGAAGGCTGTAAGGGTTGAAAGTTTCCGTGCCTGTATACGGGCCCAGCTTGTGCACGATTTCCAACTCGACGTAGCCGTGCACGGCGAACGAGGTGTTCGTGCCCGGAATTAGGAATGAGCCCGGGAACGAGCCGCCGCCCGGCGCCGTCGCGGTCGGCATGACGCAGTTGTTATGCCCCGGATTAATCGTCGTCGTCGTGCAGACGGCTGCCCGATCGGAAGTAATCTGCGCATGCGCTACTCCCGCGAGCAGCGCAATCGTCGCGGTCGTCGCTAGCGCAACTGCGTAGTCAAGCTTTGATTTCATGGTGCCTCCATGGGTGAGTCGGTGGATAGGCGGTACGGCGACCCACCCCCATGGGATGCACGTCCTGACTCAGAAGTTATTTGCAATCTTGTCGGTCAACAAGCGTGCGGCACGCGTCCGTCATCAATTGTGCCGGCGTGTGCCCGACCCGCAACAGTCGAGCGCAACGGATGTAACCTTCTCTCTCTCGTGCTCGAACCAGAATCAAAACCATCGAGCGCGTCTTTCATTTTTCAGCGGGAGTAAATAATCCTTTTAATGCAACGTGGATTATCGATTTCTACTCGCGCGCGTACTTCTCTGCCGCTGACGCAGACCGCTTGGGCTGGCCAGCGCGAACAGCAAGCAACGGCGAGCCAAACCGTTGCTGCGACTGTCGACAGACCGTTCACCGCGCCGCAGCCCACATTCGGCGAGGAGCCGAGACGCACGGGTCGAAACCATCGCCGGTCGTCCGCGGCCGGCGACCGATGCGGACTAGCTCACCCGCATCGACAGCGGCCGAGGTGCCCCCACACCTCGGCCGTTGCGCCAGTGGAAAACTGTACAATGTGCACCGACTGCCTGCGTTTGGCGACGCAGTACGGCGCCGATCGAGGCATTGATCCACATAACGCACGGACACGGCTGCTGACCCATCGAGGCCGTTTTGTAGAACGTTGATGCCGGGTTCGGTGCGAGTAGAAACCGCTTGCCTCTGTAGTAACTACAGAACGTATGGTTCAGAACGGCGGCAATGGAGGAAGAAACGCCGCAGCTCTCGCCGCTGCACGAGACAGCCAGTCGGGACGGTCATTCGCGTGAAGGGGATGATGGTGACGACGATTGAAGCAGGGCGCCGCGCGCCGGACGACCTCTGAGGTTCACAACTAGCATGGACCGCTTCGACGGCATGATGGCCTTCACCAAGGTAGTCGAATGTGGTGGCTTCTCCAGCGCAGCGCGGTGTTTGGGTTTGTCGGTGGCAGCGGTGACGGTGCGCGTACAAAACCTTGAAGCGCGGCTGGGCGTCCGCCTGCTCAACCGAACCACGCGCAAGGTCGGTCTCACCGAAGTCGGCCGGATGTATTATGAGCGATGCTCGCATCTCCTTGCCGATCTCGAGGAGACCGAGCGTGCCGCAACCGAACAGCAGGCGGTGCCCCGCGGTGTGCTGCAGCTCAACGCGTCGCCCTCCTTCGGCATTCTGCACTTGGCACCCGCGATTGCTCATTTCACCGCAAGATACCCCGAGGTCTCGGTCGAGCTCATATTGACCGATCGCATGGTCAACCTCATCGAAGAGGGATTCGACCTCGCCGTGCGCGCAGAATCCGTACCTGATTCCAGCCTTATTGCACGTCGACTTGCGCCGTGCCGCACCGTCGTATGTGGTGCGCTGAGTTATCTCGAGAAACGGGGCATGCCCAACACGCCAGCGGATTTGGCCGCGCATAACTGTCTGATCCTCAGCACGTCGCCAAACGCTGGCGAATGGGTTTTCACCGGACCCAACGGGGAAGAGCACCGCGTACGGGTGTCCGGGAGCCTTCGAGCCAACAATGCGGGCGCGCTGGTTGCAGCTGCGGTAGCGGAACAGGGGCTGATCCTGGAACAGACCTGCACGGTCGGCGCGGAGCTGACCGCGGGTCGTCTGCTACCGGTGCTCACCGACTACACGCTGCCGGAGGCGGCGATCCGCGCGATCTACCCGCACAGCCGGCATCTCTCCGCCAAGGTGCGCACCTTCGTCGATTTCTTGCTCGCGCGCTTCGGCCACGATCCAGACTGGGACGAATGGCGCCGCCGCGCGCCGCAGCATCGCGCCGTCGAGTGCGAATCCGGCGCCGGAGGCGAAGAATGCTGCCCGTCACCGCTCAGGGTGACTGGATCGGGCACAGAGAGTATTGCTTGAGCAGGGCAAGCCGGTCAGCAAGCTGCGGCTGATGGGTGTCAAACCGATCCTGACTCTCTCATGCCGCAGCATTCTGTGCGGGCTGTGGCCGCCGAACCCAACGGGCTTCGTCACGACTTGATATCAGAAGGAGGCCATGATGCCGAAACGCCAACAGATCACCATGCAGGTCGAAGGCATGACGTGCGACGGCTGCGCCGCCCATGTGCGCAAGGCGCTCTCAGCGATCGATGGCGTCGGTGAGGTTCGTTTGCCGAGTTGGCAGGCCGGCAAGGCGGAGGTTCTGGCCGAGGCCGCGGTCTCGGATGAAACGCTCGCGAAGGCGGTGGAGAACGCCGGCTACCGCGCCATCGTGCTGAAGCGTCGCGAGCTGGATGAGGGGCGCAAAGTGCCCCGTGCCGAGCGGGCCGACTATGATCTCGCGATCGTGGGCGGCGGCTCGACCGCTTTCGCCGCCGCCATCAAAGGGGCCGAGCTGGGCGCGAAGGTCGCCATCATCGAGCACGGCACGATCGGCGGCACCTGCGTCAACATCGGCTGCGTTCCGTCCAAGACGCTCATTCGCGCCGCCGAGAACTGCTACCATGCGGCTTATCCGAATTTCGAGGGCATGACTGCCTGCCCACCTCCGCGCGACTGGCAGCGCGTGATCCAGCAGAAGGACGAACTCGTTGCCGCCTTGCGACAGGGCAAGTACGTCGACGTCGCCGGCGCCTATCCGAACATCACCATCGTGAAGGGCCATGCCCAGCTGACCGGCGGTCGCGGCGTCGCGGTCAATGGTCGGGCGCTGAGCGCGGGTAAGATTCTAGTCGCCACCGGTTCGCAACCGGCGGCGCCGCCGATTCCCGGCCTGGCCGAGTCGGGCTATCTCGACAGTACTGCCGCCTTGAGCCTCGACAAGCTTCCGGTCACGCTCACCGTCATCGGCGGCGGCGCGATCGGGCTCGAGCTCGCCCAGCTCTTCAACCGCTTCGGCGTCAAGGTGACGGTGATCGAGGCGGGACTGCGCCTCACGCCGCAGGAAGAGCCGGAGATCGGCGAGGCCCTCTGCCGCTATCTCCAGGACGAAAAGATGGCCGTTATCTGCGGCGCGCGCATCCAGCGCGTCACGCGCGGCGGTTCGGGCCAAGTCGTCGAAGCGGTCATCGGCGGCCAAACCCGTTCGATTGAATCCGAACGGTTGCTCGTTGCCACGGGCCGGCGGCCGAACACGTCCGGCTTCGGCCTCGATCGGGCGGGAGTGAAGCTCGGCAAAGCGAGCGAGATCGTTGTCGACCGCTTCCTGCGCACCGACAACCCCGATGTGTTCGCGGCGGGCGACTGCATCGGCAACCCCATGTATGTCTATGTGGCGGCCTACGCTGGCAGTCTCGCGGCGGAGAACGCGCTGACCGAGGCGGGACGCATCTACGACCTGCTGCCGCTGCCGCGCGTGACCTTCACCGATCCGCAGATTTCCAGCGTTGGGCTGACCGAGGAGCAGGCACGGGCGAGCGGCAAGCAGGTCCGCGCCGTGGTGCTACCCCTCGACAACGTGCCCCGGGCGATCGCGGCGCGGAATACCAAGGGCCTGATCAAGCTCGTGGCCGAAGCGGACACCGGCAAGCTACTCGGCGCCCACGTGCTGGCCGCCGAGGCCGGCGAGGTGACCCAGGAGGCGACGCTCGCCATCCGCTTCGGGCTGCGGGCGCAGGATCTGGTCGAGACGTTCCACCCCTACCTGACGATGGTCGAGGGCTTGAAGCTTGCCGCGATCACGTTCACCAAGGACGTGAAGCAGCTCTCCTGCTGCGCCGCGTAGTCATGGGTTTCTGCTGCAAGGCATAGAGCGGGTTGCCGGATGGCGCGCGGCAGAACCAACGAGAAGACGATTGCCCTCGCCCTCCAGGGCGGCGGCGCCCATGGCGCCTTCACGTGGGGTGTCTTGGATCGACTGCTGGAGGACGAGCGGCTCGTCATCGACGCCATCAGCGGCACCAGTGCGGGCGCGATGAATGCGGCGGTGCTGGCTGACGGGTTCGAAAAGGGCGGCGCGATGGCCGCAAGGGAGGCGCTCGCCCGGTTCTGGGGAGCGATGGGAACCGCCGGCGGCTTTAGCCTCTGGCGGTCCGGTCCCTTCGATCTCTTCGGCCCGGACTGGTCGCCGTTCGCCCTGTGGTTCGACTGGCTCGGCCAGATGTTCTCGCCCTACCAGCTCAATCCCTTCAACATCAATCCGCTGAGGGACGTGCTGCGCAACACGATCGACTTCAATTGCGTGCGGCGCTGCCGGAAGATCAGACTATACGTTTCGGCCACCAACCTGCGCACCAATCGCCTGCGCATTTTCACTGCCAAGGAGCTGTCCGTCGACGTGCTGCTGGCTTCAGCCTGTCTGCCGCAGATCTATCCGGCCGTCGAGATCGATGGCGAATACTACTGGGATGGCGGCTACATGGGGAACCCGGTGCTCGAGCCGCTCATCGACGAATGCCCGGATATTGCCGACATTCTGGTCGTCCAGATCAATCCCACACGTCGCGACGACGTGCCGCGCACCGCCCAGGACATCGCCGATCGAGTCAACCAGATCAGCTTCAACGCCAGCCTGATGCGAGAGATCGGCGCGATCGCCAATATCACGCGTCTGATCGAAGCCGGAGTGGTCAAGGACCCTCGATACAAATGCGTCTATTTTCACCGGGTCGCCGCCGAAGACGTCATGAAAGGTCTCAGCGTTCGCAGCAAGCTCGATACCAATCCCCGTTTCCTGAACCAGCTCCGCGAACTCGGGCGCGCGCGAGCCGGGCGCTGGCTGGAGGAACACTTCGCCGATCTCGGCACCCGATCGACCCTCGACCTGTCGGCCTGGCGGCCAAGAACCGCATGAAACACGGACCACTGCGCTGGCGATGTTGCGCCTGGCAGTCGTAGGTTCGGATTCGGGATACGACTTCGCTACGCTACTGCGCGCGTTCCGCCACGGGATGTATGGGTTCGGGATTGCGCTCCGGAGAAGCGTGCGACGGCTTCGGCGCGGTGGTTTCGGGAGCGCCATCAAAGGTACAGGCCGTTCCAAACGGGCCGCATTCATTCTGTGGTCCCCCGCGGCGGAGCTGCCTTCTTCGCCAACGGAGGAGGCCGTAGGTGATCGCGGCGAGCGCGACGGCGGCGCCCGCGATTTCAGCCGGTCCCAGGCCGCCCAGCCACCCGGCGACACCGCCAATAACGGACCCGACGACGACGGGACCCAGGCAACAGAGCAAAACCAGCGGCACCACTGCTGCCGCGGTCACGATGCCAGCAACAGGTTTCTCATCCATGGTTGCGTCCGGCTGTCTCGCGAGATGCCGTTTTCGCTGTTGAGAAATAGGGAAATCTCGAGCGCATCACGCCGCCCGATAGGCGTCGATGGCCGTCCGAAGGCGCTGGCGCGTTCGATAACACGACACGCGCGCATTGGATGCGGAAATCCCGAGAACGCCGCAAACTCCTTCATACGACAGACCGTCGAGGTTAACGAGATTGAAACAAGCGCGCTCGGCGGGTCGAATTTTCTCAAGTGTTTTGTCGATGACCGCTTGAATTTCCTTGGCGGAAAGGAGCGCTTCGGGGGTATCGAGCGACCGGACTCTCCGCGGCAGGTACCAACCGTCGTCAGAATCAAAACGATCGGCAAGATTGTCGATGCCCTCACTCACGGGTTCCCGCGCGTCCTTGCGGCGACGGTTTATCGCTTCGTTTCGCACGATGCTCAGCAGCCATGTCCGCAGGCTTGATCGCCCTTCGAAGCCTGAAATGCCGCGGATGGCCTTGAGCCACGCCTCCTGGACGACGTCTTCGGCTGCCGCCGCATCGCCGACGATCGCCCGCGCAAATCGGGTCATAGCCGCGTGGTGCGTCGCAACCAAGATACGGAAAGCCGTGGTCTCGCCTGCGAGCAGTCTCGGCAACAATTTAACATCGCTGCCCGTGTGGGCGAGCATCCTTACCTGCGGCCCGGCGTCGATAATGCTCCGTGGTACGCTCATGGCTGCCACCTATACCAATCGACCAAAAGTTTGCCGCTCTCCGGAAACCCGTTCATCGGCGGCGTCGTGTTTCTGTGCCGGCTCGCATGCATCGCACACGGGGGCGGACGCAGGGACCAGCCGGCTCAACTCACCCTTTTGCGCCGATCGGCTGCGGAACCGCGCGAGCTCGCAATGGAGCGCCCGCTGCGCATTGCCGTAGAGGCCCCACACCATCAGCGCGATGGCGACGCCGTAGATCCAGGCTTCGTGCGTCGCGATGAACCCCTGGATCGGCACGCCCAACGCGCCCGCCGCCGGCAGAACCGCGGCGATCGCAGCGATGCTCAATGGCAAGATTGGGGAACAGCAGAGCAAGGCGGGGAGAACGGCGACAACGGCGCCCAGCACGCTGCCTCCCGGCTTTGCTTTCGATCCGTTGCGAAATCCATGCACGCCCAAAGCCAGCGTGAGGGCAAGGAGCAAAGCCATCAGGAGCGCGAGGATGAATTCGCCGGGCGTCAGGAACCGCAGGGAAATCAACCCGATCGCGCCGCCGGTGTCGGTCGCGGGCAGGAGCATCGCATAGAACGCGGCAAAGAGCAGGAAGACCGCCGCTGTCCCCGCGATCGCGGCCGGCGAGGCGAGCGCAATCCGCAGGGCCCGCGGCACCATAATCGCCCGCTCGTAGAGCGCCCCGATCATGGCCCCGCCTTTGTCTTGATGAAGTGTTCGATCTTGTCGAACGTCGCGGAGGGGGTTGAGGATCTCACCGCGACTTGTCCGTTCGGTGCGATCAGTTGATAGACATCGATATAGTGACGCGGATTGTAGAGCTTGAAGAGCGTTTCCGTATCCTCTCCGAAGACGAAGTGCGGGTCGTGGAGAAGCGCCGGGGCAACGTCCTCCGCGAATTTTTCCATGTCGTCCCCGGGATACCCGCCATTCTTGTAGTCGCGCAGAACGATGATCTTGAGCTTCGAATTGTCGATGAGCGATTTGTGTTGCGCCAGCGTTTCAAGCCCAGCGCGACAACTTGGGCACCATGTTGTGACTTGCCAGACCATGATCGGCTGGCCCTTCAACGATTGCAGATACACCTTGTTGCCGTGGACGAGGAAGGGCGCATCCGGCGCAAGCTCGTTGTGAGGCGGCGGCGCATTCATTGGCCCCATCTTGCCGGTGGGCGACGCCCAGGCGGTCGCCGCAGCCATGGCCACCATCAGAACTGCTACTGATAAGTTCCGAAGGGTGCACTTTGCAGCCGGTTTCTTCTTCATCGCTTTTGCTCCTGACGTCTCGTTGTGGAGTCCAATCATCCAGCACAGCAAGACAGCTTCGCGACATCCTTGGCGAACGTCTGAGCCGCCAGTTTCAATCCCTCGACCGTCGTGAGATAGGGGAAGATCGTCTCCGCGAGCTGCTCGACCGTTAGCCCGCACTTAACGGCAAGCACAGCGGTCTGGATGCTGTCGGCGCCCTCTGGCGCCAGGATATGCGCGCCGAGCAGCTTGCCGCTGGCCGCTTCGGCCACCAGCTTGATGAGGCCGCGCGTGTCGCGCGCCGCGAGCGCCCGCGGCACGTATTCGAGCGGAACGATCGAGGTCTTCACTGCAAGACCCTGCTGGCGCGCCCTGGCTTCCGTCAGTCCCACGCTCGCGACCTGCGGATCGGTAAACACCACCGCCGGCATGGCCGTGGCATCGTAACGCTTGCTGTCGCCGTTGAGGGCGTTCTCCGCTGCAATGCGGGCGCCGTAGGCTGCCATGTAGACGAACTCGTCCCGCCCCGTGACGTCGCCAGCGGCGTAGACGCCCGGCTTCGTCGTGCGCATCCGGTCGTCAACCTTGATCCCGCGATTGGGCAAAAGCTCAATCCCGGCCTCTGCGAGCCCCATATCTCCCGTAATGGGTGTGCGTCCCGTGGCGACGAGAACCTGCTCGGCCTTGATGGTCTCTGCGGCACCGTCGACCAGAACCGAAAGCGCCACACCGTCCGGCCCGTGCCGAATGTTCCGATACGAGACCCCGCCGCGAACAGCGATGCCTTCCGTCGCGAAATAGTGCGTCAGAGCCGCGCCGATTTCCGGCTCGGCTTCGGGCAGCAGGCGGCTGCGGAACACGATCGTCACCTTCACGCCCGCACGGGCGAACATTTGGCCAAGCTCGCAGCCGATGTAGCCCCCACCGATAATCAGCAGCGACTTCGGCAGCTGTTCGAGTTCGAGCGCCGTCGTGCTGGTCAGGTACGGCACGCTCTCGATGCCGGGGATTGATGGCAGCGCTGGCGCGGCGCCGGTCGCGATGACCACCTTGCCCGCCCCGATCAGATTTCCGTCGATAGCCACGCCACCGTCAATCAAGCGGGCGCGGCCCTCCAAGTAGGCGACGGTGTTATAGGTCGGCAGCAGGTCGACATACTTCACCTGGCGCAGCGACGATACCAGCTCGTTCTTCTGCTGAATGACCGCACGCCAGTCTTCGATCTGGCCTTCCCCTCGCACACCGGCAAAACGCGCGGCGATGCGAGCCTGATGGAGCGTCTCCGTGGCGCGGATCAAGGTCTTCGACGGTACGCAGCCGGTATTGACGCAAGTGCCACCGATGGTGCCATGGCCGATCAGAGCAACATGGGCGCCTTGCTCGGCTGCGGTGATGGCCGCCGAAAAGCCAGCCGAGCCGGCGCCAATGACGGCGAGATCGTAGTTGCCGTTGGTTTTCGTCGCGCCGAGCGCGCAGCAGTCATGCAGGGTCATCGGAGTTCCTGTTCCTCAGGCGTTACCGCCCACATGTGAAGCGATCATGTCCATCACGCCCCTACTTCTTCGCCAGCTCGGCAGGGTAACCCGCGTTCGTGGTCGCGGTGACGAGTGCAGGTACCGAGGCGACCGCGTTGTCAAAGGTGACGGTCGCCGTCATGTCGCCTGCTTTGTTCGGCTTGGTGACCTCGACCGCCTTGACGCCCGACACGCTCCCGAGGGCTTTTGTCACGATCGACGGGCATAGCGCGCAATAAGCGTGGTGGACATTCAGGGCAACGGTCTGCTCCGCCGCCTGTGCGAGGCCGGCGGAACTCAGGAGGACAAGGGTCGCGGCCGCAATCCGAGGGATCATTGACGGTTCTCCTTTGGGTCAATTGAGAAAGAGGGGCGCGAGCTTCGGAAAACCGAGCCCGACGATGACGAGGACGGTGGCCGTCCACAGTCCGATCTTGGCGATCCGGGCCGAGCTGGGCTTGGCGCAGTAGGAATCTTCGGCGCAGGAGACCTTGGGCTTCCGATAGACCAGATAGAACCCATAGCCGAGGCAGCCGAATGCGGTCGCGGCGAAGATCGGCTGATAGGGCTCGAGAGCGGTCAAGTTGCCGATCCACGCTCCGCTGATCCCGAGTGTGAACAGCGCGAACGGCACTACGCAGCACGCCGCCGTCCCGAGCGCCGCTAGAATGCCGCCCAACGAGAGTAGTCTCGCCTTGTGGACCGCAGGATCGGCCCGGCTCACTCCTCGCAGGGTCGAGGGCGTGCCCTCCAGGGTCTGCTGTACAGCTCTGTTCATGGAAATCTCGTCCTTTTTGAACCCTGACGGCAATCTACGTCCTGTAGGAAGTACAGGTTCAAGGGCAAAATTCTTGCTGTGAGCACGTTTCCGTGAGGGGGCCGACCGCATCCCGACCATGGGGCTCGCCATCAATTGCGGCCCAGCGGTCCGGCAACTTGTCGGGACGATCTTCCCTTTCTCGCGACGGTCGACAGGTTGAAGCTCACAACTCAGATCTTCGCCAAGAACGTGGCGAAGTTCTCCTGCCGCGCCGGATAACATGTTCGTCGCCGCTTTGTCCGTCGTTTTGCCAACAACCGAAAAAGCCCCTTGACCTTCCAGTAGGTGGAAGCATTAGGTTCCTTCCAGTTACAGGAAAGGTAAGGTTATGGACCCGAAGAAGAATGCGTGGCCCGGAAGAGCCGTGCTGGCGATTTCGGGCATGACGTGCGATGGCTGCGCCAACACGGTGACGCGGGTGTTGTCGCGCGTGCCGGGCGTTACTGGCGCCACGGTGGATTTTGGAAGCGGACGCGCCACGGTCACGGGCAACGTACGCCCCGAAGATCTTGTCGCGGCGGTGCAGGCGGCCGGCTACGGCGCGCAATTGTCGCCAGGCGAAACGGCCGGTGGAGAGTAGAATGAGCGTGATGGACGCGACCGTCGCTGAACATCGCGAGGCGGTTGCTGCCGAGAGCGCGCACGTCGTGCTGCCCATCGCGGGCATGACCTGCGCCACCTGCGCCGGCCGAGTCGAGAAGGCGTTGAGCGCCCTGCCCGGCGTGCAGGCGACGGTCAATCTCTCCAGTGAGCAGGCCGACGTCCAGTTCGATCCGACGCGGATCGCTCCGGGGGCTCTCGCCGAGGCCGTCGTGCGCGCCGGCTACGACGTGCCGCACGAGGCCCGCGAGCTCGTGATATCCGGCATGACCTGCGCCACCTGCGCCGGTCGGGTCGAGAGGGCGCTCTCGGCGGTCGCCGGCGTGATGCGGGCCGAGGTCAATCTTGCGAGCGAGAAGGCGTCGGTCGAGGGCATCGCCGGCATCCTCCGCCCGGCCGATCTCGTCGCCGCGGCGCAGCGCGCCGGCTACGGCGCCGAGCTGCTGACCGGCGATCTCGAACGGGATCGCCAGATCGAAGCCGCCGAGGAGCGGCGGCTCAAGCGCGAGACCTGGCGGATCGCGGCGGCCGTGGTGCTGAGCGCGCCGCTGTTGCTGCCGATGCTCGGAGTCGTGCTGCCGGCCTGGCTGCAGCTCGCGCTGGCGACGCCGGTGCAGTTCGTCGTCGGCGCGCGCTTTTACGTCGGCGCCTGGAAGGCGCTGCGCGCCAAGACCGGCAACATGGACCTGCTGGTCGCGCTCGGCACGTCGACCGCCTATTTCTATAGCCTCTACCTGATGATCGCCGGCATGGCGATGGGGCATTCCAATCCCATGGCGCATCTCTATTTCGAGGCCGCCGCTGTGGTGATCGCGTTGATCATGGTCGGCAAGTGGCTCGAGGTGCGCGCCAAGCGCTCGACCACGGCGGCGATCCGCGCCCTCATGGCCTTGCGCCCCGAGCGCGCCCGCGTCGAGCGCGAAGGGGGCGAGGTCGAGGTGCCGGTCGCCGCCGTCGCAATCCATGACATCGTCGTCGTCCGCCCAGGCGAGAAGCTGCCGGTCGACGGCGTCGTCGTGAGCGGCCACAGCGACGTCGACGAAAGCCTGCTCACCGGCGAAAGCCTGCCGGTCGCGAAGAACCCCGGCGACACGGTCACGGGCGGCTCGATCAACGGCAGCGGCCTCTTGCGCGTCGAGACGACGGCGGTCGGCGAGCAGTCGACCCTGTCGCGCATCATCGCGCTGGTCGAACACGCGCAGGTGAAGAAGGCGCCGGTCCAGCGTCTCGTCGACCGCGTCGCGGCCATCTTCGTGCCGATCGTCGTGACCGTCGCGCTGGCAGCGTTCTTCGGCTGGTGGCTGATCCTCGGCAACTTTACGGTCGGCGTCATCGCCGCCGTTTCGGTGATGGTGATCGCCTGCCCGTGCTCGCTCGGTCTCGCAACGCCGACGGCCCTCATGGTCGGCACGGGCGCCGCCGCCAAGGCGGGCATCCTCATCCGCGACGCCGAGGCGCTCGAGCGCGCGCATCGGCTCGACACGGTGATCTTGGATAAGACCGGCACGGTGACCGAAGGCAAGCCGGCAGTGACAGAGATTGTTCCGAACGGCCTTGCCGAGCGTGAATTGCTGACCCTCGCCGCGGCGGCGCAGACCGGCAGCGAGCATCCCCTCGCCCGTGCCGTGCTCGCGAAGGCCGCGGGTCTGGAGCTTCCCCGGATCGAGGCGTTCCAGAGTCACACGGGCCTGGGATTGACGGCCCGGGTGGGTGGCCGCGGGCTGGCGATCGGCAACCGGCGCCTCATGCGCGACCATGGCATTGCCACGGACAGCCTCGAAGCCGAAGCCGCGCGCCTGGAAGAGCGGGGCCGGACGGTGATGTGGATTGCCGCGCTCGAGCCGCGGCCGGCGCTGCTCGGCCTCATTGCCGTGGCCGATCCGATCAGGCCCACTGCCCGGGCGGCCGTGCGGCGCTTGCACGCGATCGGCATTGAAACGGTGCTGCTCACCGGCGACAACGAGCGGACCGCAGCCGCCGTCGCGGCGGAGCTCGGCATCAAGCGGGTCTTGGCCGGTGTGCTGCCGGGCGAGAAGGCGGCCGAGGTGCAGCGGCTCCAGGCCGAAGGCCGGCATGTCGGCATGGTCGGCGACGGCGTGAACGATGCGCCGGCCTTGGCGGCCGCCGATATCGGCATTGCCATGGGCACCGGCGCCGATGTCGCCATGCAGACGGCGGGCATCACCCTGATGCGCGGCGATCCCCTGCTGATCGGCGACGCGATCGCCGTCAGCCGGGCGACCTATAACAAGATCCGCCAGGGCCTCTTCTGGGCCTTTTTCTATAACGTGATCGGCATGCCGGCCGCGGCGGTGGGGCTCTTGAGCCCGGTGATCGCCGGCGCCGCCATGGCGCTGTCGTCGGTCAGCGTCGTGTCGAATGCCTTGCTGCTGCGCCGGTGGCGGCCGACTGCGCGGGGGAACGCCTGACATGAAAGCGAATGCCCTGATGACGATCGGCGAGGCGGCGTCCCGCTCGGGCATGCCGCCCAAGACCATCCGCTTCTACGAGGAGATCGGCCTGATCGCGCCGGCCGAGCGGCTCGACAACGGCTATCGCGCTTACGACGAAACCGATGTGCACACGCTGCGTTTCATCCATCGTGCGCGCAGCCTCGGGTTCACCCTGGAGGATATCCGCGCTCTGCTCTCGCTCTATCGCGACCGTCGACGCGCAAGCCGGGAGGTGAAGCGCCTGGCGCTTCAACACGTCGCGGCACTCGACCGCAAGATCGCCGAACTGACGGCGGTTCGTAACGCGATCGCCGAGTTGGCGGAACGGTGCGCCGGCAACGATCGACCCGAATGTCCGATCCTCGACGATCTCGGCGCAACCACGCACTGATCACAGCCGCCCGGGGACCAGGCCATGACCACAAACCTCGCCGAAAAGACCTGCACGCCGTGCCGCGGCGGCGTGCCGCCGCTGACCCGCGAAGACGCCGAACGGCTGCGCGCGCAATCGCCGGAGTGGGGCCTGCTCGACGATGCGCGCCGGATCGAGCGCCGCTTCCAGTTCGGAAACTTTCGCGACGCGCTGACCTTTGTGCAACGAGTCGGCGAGCTTGCGGAAGCCGAAGGCCATCATCCGGACATCAGCTTCGGCTGGGGCTACGCGACGGTCTCGCTGCGAACCAAGAAGATCAAAGGACTGCACGAGAACGATTTCATCATGGCGGCCAAGATCGACCGTCTCATTCACGCGCCCCATGATTGAACCGATCCTCCACGCCTTTGGATTGGCCTTCGCCATGGGCTGGGAGATCCTGTGGCCATTGATTCTCGGCTTCACACTCTCCGGTGTCGTGCAGGCCGTCGTCTCGCACAGCGAGATGGGCGCCTTGCTGCCGGACGATCGCCCGCAGACGATCGCGATCGCGACCGGTCTCGGCGCCGCCTCATCGTCGTGCTCTTATGCGGCGGTTGCCTTGGCACGTTCCATTTTCCGCAAAGGCGGAAATTTCACCGCCGCCATGACCTTCCAAATGGCCTCGACCAATCTGGCGGCCGAACTCGGGATCATTCTCGCGGTTTTGATGGGATGGCAGTTCACGCTCGCCGAGTTCGTCGGCGCCCCGATTCTGGTCGTCATCTTGGTCATACTCTTCCGGCTTTTCCTGTCGCCACAACTGCTCGAGGCTGCGAAACGACAAGCCGACAAGGGGATCGCCGGGCGCATGGAAGGCCATGCGGCGATGGACATGTCCGTCAAGGAGAAGGGCTCGATCTGGCATCGTCTCCGGTCTGAAGAAGGCAGAACTGCGATCAGCCACTACTTCGTGATGGATTGGGCGTCGACTTGGCTCGATATTGTGGGCGGCCTGCTGATCGCCGGCGCGCTCGCCGCCTGGGTGCCGCCGGCGTTTTGGCAGGCGTTCTTTCTCAGCAACCATCCGCTGCTGGCGAAGCTGGCGGGACCCGTCGTCGGCCCGTTCGTCGCGATCGTCTCGTTTGTCTGCTCAGTCGGGAACGTGCCGCTGGCGGCCGTGCTGTGGAACGGCGGCGCGAGCTTCGGCGGCGTCATTGCCTTCATCTTCGCCGATCTCATTGTATTGCCAATCCTCGACATTTATCGGCGTTACTACGGGCTGAAAATGTCTCTGTTCCTGCTCGCGACCTTCTATGTCGCTATGGCGGTCGCTTCGCTGGTCGTCGAGTTCCTTTTTGGCGCGCTGGGGCTCGTGCCGGCTGAACATAGAGCACGTGTCGTCGAGGCGTCCATTTCATGGAACTATACGACGATACTCAACATCGTGTTCCTGGCGCTCGCGGCCTTGCTCGTGTGGCGGTTCGCTCGCACGGGCGGGCCGGCAATGCTCCGGATGATGAACATGAAAGCCACTTGAGGAGGCCCGTCTCACCCAGAAGCGCCATCGTCGTCAACGAGTCCATCGTGACCTACGCGAAATGCCCACATCGATTTCATGAGGCGGTGCCCACCAGGGCACACGAGCCACGCGTACGAATGGCACAGCACCGATTTGAAACCGCTCTCTGTCCGGTGTCGCGTTTTCTGGTCGTATGGATCAGGGCCTGCTCGCTGATCCGACCAGCTTGGCGTCAGACGTAGCTATCTTTCCTTGCTTCAATCGCTTTGACCACGTCGAGATGGATGTTTTCAACGCGATGCAGACGGAACCCCGCTTTCTGAACGTTGCCGACGGTGTCCCGATTGAGCGCAGGCCCGAATCGGACAGTGATGGGCGTCATCAGGTCCATCAGGACGCCGAGCGGTCCGATGCCGCTTCGCACATGTTCGAACATGAGGAGCTGGCCATCCGGCTTCAGGACGCGATGGAGCTCGCGAAGACCGGCAATTGGCTTCGGCACGGAACAGAAGGTGCAGACGGTTAGCACCGTGTCGAAAACCGCATCCGGGAACCTGAGGTCGCAAACATCCATCTCGTGGAGTTCGACCGTGCCGGAATAGGTGGCCGCCTTCTTGGCGGCTCGCTCCAGCATCTTCGGACTGATGTCGATGGATACAATTTTCTTGTTCGGAGGAAGGAATTTGAAATCGTTTCCCGTGCCGGCCGCCACCAGGAGTGTCGCGCCCTTTATCTTCTCGAAGAGCCGTCGCTTGTGCGGCCCGAGGCGTCGGTCTTCGGCGTATGAGAAAAAGTCGAGCGTGCGGCTCGCCGCATCCCATTTGCGTTGCGTATCCCTGTCGATGGTGGCTTCCATGGGCTATCTCCCTGCATCGAGCGCCGCGCCGCGAAGGACGCGACCATAGACCTTGACGCCGGCGACCACGATCGCACCGAAGATCGCGCCCACGAGAACCGCTGCGGAGAGCGTCCTCGACCCGGCGGCCATCGAGTCGCGCATGCCGAATAGCATCCCGCCATACATACCGACCAGCGATCCCGGGATCATCGTTTCGAATATGCCGAGCAGAGGGGCAAGGGCGAGACTAAGGACAAAGTGAATCACCATTCCTGCCGCCAATCCGAGCAGCATAGCAATCACCAGGTCCATGCCGGGCCAGACGATGAGGCGCACGGCAAGCGTGCGTCGCAATGCCGATGATCATCCCTGCAAAATAGTCGCCGATCGTGAAGAGCATGTGGAGCCTCATTCGGTTAGCGAGATCATCTGCGGGTTCACGAAGAACCGTGCGGTAACAACGATACGATGGTCGATTGCAGGCGCATATCGTCGACGCGCGCACCATTGATGAATATTTTTCGAATGCGCCCGGCACCATCGACCACTTCGATGGTATCGGCATGCTTGACGTCGAAATTCGGTTTGACCCGATCGGCGAGCGGATTCGCGACCTTGATGGTCGAGCCCTCGTCGCCCGCATCCCCCTGAGTGCGGTAGTAGGCGATGTGGTAGCCGCGCTCCACGACACGCTCGATCTCCGCGGGGGAACCGGTCAGAAACTGCACGGCCGAATCGTCCGGGTTCCAGCCGTATTGCTTCAGAAATGCGCGCATCTCGGCCGGTCCCGCATCCGCAGGCGCGACGTTGAAGAACACGAAAACGACATGTCCCTTGAGGCCCGACTTTTGCACCACGTTATCGTGGAACTCGGCCAGATTCGCCGCCACGAGCGGACACAACTCGCGACAATAGGGGAAAAGCGGCGTGACGATCTGCACCTTGCCGGCGAAGTCTTGCGACGACACCGGCTTGCCGTTCTGGTTGATCAAGCGGTAATGCGGCGCCTCGCCGATAACGGGTAACTCCGCGTTGCCCGAAGGTCCCGCGAACCAGAGGAACAACGCGACAGCAGCCAACGCGAGCAGCGCGCCACTTGTCGACGACACCAGCACCACGCGCAAGCGACCGAGGGCCGGAGCATTGCCGGCCGCGGGACGATTTTGTTGCTTCTCAGGATTGGGGCGGGTCTCCATCGAGGTCTGGTTCATGAGTGCGCCTTACAATTTGTCGCTGTCCCGCCAATCCGCCGGCCGCCTGAGCCGATCCGCGATATGGATATGGCCCGCAAGCGCTTCATTCGGCTTCCACCAGAGGCCCGCTCGCCTTCTGCCAAGCGTCGATCCCGCCATGGATGTGAAACGCACTCAGCAGGCCTTCGGCATGCGCGGTCTGCACCGCCATGGCCGAGCGCTCACCGTAAGCGCAGTAGAAGACGAGCCGTCGCCCCGTTGACCGGGCGAGCTCGTGGAGCGTGCCGCCAGGGTGGAGATTTTCCGCGAGATCGCGGTAAGGCACATGCAGCGAACCAGGGATGACGCGATGTTGTTGCCGCTCGCGCGCCTCTCTGAGATCGATGAGCACAACGTCCTCGCGTCCAATAAGATCCAACGCCGCTTCAGCGGCGATCCCCAGGCCGCGCGCGAGCAATTCCTCCTGTCGAAGACCGACGCGGACATTGGCCGGGATCGCCACGTCCATTAGTTGTGGATTGGCAAGCTTCAGGCCGTTCATCACCGCGACATACTCCTCGACCGAGCGCACCTGCAGTCGCGGGTTATGGCGGCGTTCCTCGCCGATGGTGGTGACGGTCTCGCCCTTGTAGTCGTGCGCAGGATAAACGAGCGTGTCCTCGGGCAGCTTGAGGAGCTTATTGTAGAGCGAATCATATTGCGCCGCCGGATTGCCGCCGGGCAGATCGGTGCGGCCAGTGCCGCGAATCAGCAGCGTGTCGCCAGTGAACACGCGGTCGCCAAGGAGGAAGCTGCAGGAGTCGGGGGAATGGCCCGGGGTGTAGAGCACGGCGAGGCTCAGCCCTTCGATATCGATGCTGTCGCCCTCGCTCACCCGCATCGAGACGACGTCGACCGAACTCGCCTCGCCCATCACGGTGATGCAGTGCGTACGATCTCGAAGCGCACCCATTCCGGTAATGTGATCGGCATGGAGATGTGTATCGACCGCCTTCACCAGCTTGAGATCGAGCTCGCGCACAAGCTGGATGTAGCGCTCCACCTTGTCGAGCACCGGATCGATGATCACCGCCTCGCCGCCGCGGCGGCTCGCCAGCAAATAGGTGTAAGTGCTGGAGGCGCTGTCGAACATCTGCCGGAAGATCATGTGATCTCAGCCTGACCTGAACCAAGGCGTAGAATAAGGGGCAACTTGCATCTTTTTTGCGCCTTAAAGCGCCGTCAGCAGCATCCACCTTCCCGCCGCGACCGCGCGGCTTGAGCGCTCTTCGCGCCGATCGCCTGCCCACCACTCGGCAATGCCGCAAGGTACTTCTCCGGGGCGCTTTCGAAAGTATCCCGGTTCTCGCGGCTCTCGAAGTAGTAAGCGCGACCCTGATACACGCTCGATATCGCCGCATCGGCCAGCAACGCCTGCCGACTTACCGGATCGACTGCGGGTCCCGAACTGGTTTCTTGCTTGACCGGCTGGCCGTCGCTGCCGCTTCCGCTTCCATGGCTGTTGCCCATCGAGCTACCCATGCCGCAACCGCCGCCGATACCGCAGCCGCCCATGCCCATGCGGCTAACCACAAAGAAGCCGCCGATCGCCAGCGGAATCCATATCCAGTTCTGCGATAACCAGTCCATTGCTGTCTCCTTCGATCAGATCGGCGGCACGATCCGCCGTCATTCGCGTGCGGGACGTTGAGCCGGGGGCGGCACCGATGTCCGGCGAAGATGGCGAGCCCCTGACGGTCCGGCCGCATACCGCGTGCAGCCGGGCCGCCATCCGGTTCAACCTTGCTTATTGGAGCCCTTGCCTTGCTTCGGCATCGCCGGGCTGGGATTCGAGACCATGCTTGTCATGATCCGATTGCAGGTTTCCATCATCTGGCTCGCCTGCTGCATCATGTTCATCATGGCCATCATGCCTTGCATGCCCATCATGCTGGCTTGACTGCCCATGGCGGTCCCGGAGCCCTGGTCCATCATCGTGCCGCCGCTCATCATGTAGTCCTGACGACCTTGCATCATGCCGGCGGACGCTTGATTCGGGGTCCCGGCGGAGGCGTAGAGAGCCGGCCCACCGACCAGCGCAATGACAACGGCGGTCGTCCACAAGAGCGTCTTCAAATTCGTATGCATCGGTTCAACTCCTTTCGTTTGCAGGTTGCTTCGATCGTTCCGCCAAGCGTCAGCGGTTAACCTCCTCGAGGGATGTCTGGGACACGGGTGCTCCGGCATCGCCCTTAGCGCTCTGATCACCCGAAGAGCAAGACTTGCCGCCCATCTTGTTCATGCAGAGACCGAGCGCGCACATCGCGGCGCAAGGTGCGAGCGCGATTATGAAGGGCGCGACGCCGATTGCGCCGAGCCAGTTCCAGCCCAGCGCCAAGCCGGCGGCGACAAGGGCGATGCCGCCAACGATCAGCCCGCGGCGGCCGGTGAGCCATCGGCGGACGAATTCCTGAAGAGGCGATGTTGGTGCAATTCTTCGCGTATCGGTTGGATGGACAATCTTGAGCGGCGGCATGAGTCGCTCCTTTCTGAGCGGGACTTGTGAGAGAGGTGTTGTCATCCGATCCTCGCGAAGGCGGGAAAGGTGTCGAGCAGCCAATAGGAGAAGGCGGTGAGCTGGCCCGTGAGTATCGCCACCCCCATGGCGACAACCACGCCGCCCGCTCCCAACTGCAAGACCCGGCCGGCACGGCCAAACGTCCTGAGCCGGCCGACCAGCCAGTCGGCGAAAATGGCCGACGCAAGGAACGGGACGCCCAAACCGAGCGAATAGATGCTTAGCAATACGATGCCTTGCGAGACGGTTGCCGATACCGCGCTCGTGGTCAGGATCGTGCCCAAAACCGGTCCGATGCACGGCGTCCAGCCAAAGGCGAAAGCCAGACCGAGCACGTACGCGGAAAGGGCGCGACCACCGGGAAGATCGAGGTGGAAGCGGATATCCCGCTGCAGCCAAGGCCAGCGGACCAGCCCGATCATCAGGAGACCGAAGACGATGACAACCGCGCCGGCGGCAATGTTGGCCTCGTAGTGGTACGAGAGGACGAGCTGTCCCAGAGCGGTTGCACTCGCCCCCAAGATGACGAAGACCGTGGAGAAACCCAGCACGAACAGAATGCTGAGCGGGAGAGCCTTGAATTTGGCGGCGCGATCGCCGAGCGGGGCCTGAGAAGTCGTGAGCGACTGGCCGGCGACATACGAAACGTAACCGGGGACGAGCGGCAGCACGCAAGGTGACAGGAAGGAGATGATGCCCGCGGCGAAACTCGTCAGCACGGCGAACGCGGAAAGGCTCGTCATGGATTACCCTTCGATGCGTTCGGCTGGAGTCCGAAATGTTGGCGGATAAGGGCGATCATCGCGCGGCTATCCCATTCCGCGGGCCCGATCTTCCGGCCGACCTCTCGCCCGTCGCGATCGATCAGCAGGGTTGTCGGAACGCCCACCATACCGAGTTCGCTGGCCGCCTCGCCGGACGGGTCGACATAGATGCCGAGCGCGTCGAGATGGAGCTGCTGATAGAATTTCTTGACGATTGGCGCGCCTTGGCGGTCGATCGAGAGCGGGAGGACGAGAAGCTGGGACTTGTCGAACGCCGACTGGAGCCGGTCGAGCGAGGACATCTCTTTGCGGCAGGGAACGCACCAAGTCGCCCAGATATTGAGAACGATTGGCCGCCCGCGGAAATCGCTCAGTGACAAGGCATGCCCCTCGCCGTCGGCGAACCGGAGCTCGGGTATCCGGTGTGGATGGTCTAGGAACGAAAGCTTGGATGCATCGGAGGAAGCTGGCCTCGCGCTTTCGGAAGGCGGCGTGGTGACAGCCGGCTGCCGGTTCGACCGGCCGATGGTGAATTCGGCGCTGTAATGATAGAGGCCAAGCGCGGCGACAAGTGAGGCAATCAAACCCGCTCCTGCGCCGATGATCCTTCGCATCCTGCGACGACCTGAATCCTGCATCGCTGGTTCGCGCATGGCCTAACGAGAACCTCGGATGGGCATCGGCAGCTCGCCGCGCAGGCGCGCGACCAGTGGCACGATCGTCCCCTGAAGGACTTCCAGCGTGAGCGGGCCGATTTGCTTGAAAGCGATGCGGCCTTGACGGTCGATGACATAAGTCTCGGGAACGCCGTAGACACCCCAGTCGATGGCCACCCGTCCGTCAAGATCTGCTCCGGTACGAGCGTAAGGGTCGCCCATCGTGTCGAGCCAGCGCGCGGCGTCGGCCGGCTTGTCCTTGTAGTCGAGCCCGTCGATTGGAACGACCCCTTGCGCCCGCAAGCGCATAAGCAGCGGATGCTCTGCGCGGCAGGCGACGCACCATGACGCAAAGACGTTCACGAGCGACACGTGTCCCTTGAGATCGGCCGACGACAGACCGCGCGTGCGCCCCTTCACCGGCAGCAGGCTGAATGTCGGCACCGGCCTGCCGATCAACGCCGACGGCACCGTGCTCGGATCGTGATCGAGGCCAAAGACGAAGGCCGGTAACAACGCGGCAAAGAGGACAATCGGCAGCCAAAAGGCCGGCCGTAGGCGCCACGGCCGTTCGACCGATCGAGCCGGCTGTGTTCCGATGTCGTCGGCGCCAAAGTCCATTTGCACGGCGTCGGGTCGCCTCACCCGGCACCCCCGCAACCGTCCGACAGATTCCAGACCTCGGTGACCTCCGGGCCGGTGAAGCCGTGATCGCGGATCAGCAGCTTCGCGAGCCCGCCATAAGCCTGCCAGCGCCAGCACTTGCAACAGCACGGCCCCTTCTCCTCGGAGTGCTGCATCGCGAACGTGTAAGCTGCCTGCTGAGCGCCATGGAGCTTGATCGGATAGGCCGCCATCATCTTCCAGGCGAGACCCGCCTCGATATCGTAAGGATCGGGCGGTATCTCTTGGAAGTTGGCGTACTTCCGAAGGCCTTCGACCTGCTCGGTGTAGCGCTTGAGCACCATCGGGCTGCAGCACGAGCCTTGCAGGCGCGCGGTCGGCGGCATCGTCGCGATCGACTTCATGAAGGCATCCGAGCACGTAGAATTGCCGTGCGTGCTCAAATAAGCGAAGCGGGCTGTCAGATCGTTCGTCGTCGGGCCTTTTGTCGCGGCGTTGGCCACGGGAAGCGCGGCGGCGATCGTCGCGACGATCGTGAGCGCTTTAAGCCATGTCTGATTCATCGCACGGTCTCCTGGCGGTGTCGGGTCATTGCATCATCTCGCGCATCATCGCCGGCATACCCTCGCGGACGAAGCCGTTCAGCTCTTGCGCGTGCGCCCGAATGACCGCGACCATCGCGGGATCGTTGCTGGTCTCGGTCACGGCGACGCCTTTCGGCGTCGCATCCAGCTTGCGCTGATAGTCGGTGCTGTGCGCAAACATCGCCGAAACGCTGCGGCTCATCGGATAGGGAAAGGCGCGGTTCGCGTCGAGCCGTTGGTACATCTCGCTGACATGCGCCTGGATAAGGGCTGCGGTCTGCGGATCATCCGACTCGGTGACGACATGAACGCCGTTCGGCAACGGCGTCACCGTCCGCCGGATCAGAGTGTGACGCGCGAAAAGCGCCATGCCGGTGCGCATGGGGCCGGCCATGTTGTCGGGACTCATCATCCCGCCCATCCCGCCGCCGCCCATCATACCGCCGCCCATCATGCCGTCGGACGCCGTGTTCGGCGGAGCCGCAAGAGCGCGAACCCCGAACAGACGCGCGCCAGCGGCCGCGAGAGCGAGCCAAATGGCGTGAAGCAAAGATCGACGTTGCATGTGCACCCCGTCAGAAGGTCATAAAAGCGGTCGGCTTGCCGTGCTTCGGGACCGCGAAGACCGTCAGCTTCCCCTGTTTTGCCCCCATCATTCCGGGCGCGCCCGGCGGCATGCCGGGCAGCGTGATGCCTTTGAGCAACGGCCGATCCTTGAGCAGCTTCTGGATCGCGGCGATTGGCACGAGACCGTCCACTACATAGCCGTCGATAAAAGCGGTGTGACAGCCCGCGAGATCCGACGGGATGCCGGCCTTGCGGCTCATCGCGGAGAGGGCGTCCGGCGAGGCCGACTTGACCGTAACGTCAAAGCCGTTCTGGCGCAGGTAGCTGACGTAACTCTCGCAGCACCCGCATCCGGGATCGCGATAGAGCATGACCTGTTTTGTGGTATCGGCCGCTCGCGACGGCGGCGCGGCAAGCGTAATCGCTGCTCCGCCGCCGAGAAGCGTAAGCAGCGCGCGGCGGCTCAAGGTTAGCCGCGTTGGTTGGGTGATACTGAGGTTCGCGTACACTGTGGTTGTCATCACATGATCCTTTCGTGCGTCAGCATTTGGGTTTGAGGAATGGGCTGATCTCGTCGGGCGCGGCGAAGATGATGAACGCGCGGTCACCCATCATTCCGGCCGGCGTGATCACCGGCGTGCCGTGCCGCGGTCCGGTCGCGGTGGTATCGATCTTGAAGCGGAGATTGGGTTCCCAGAACGCAGCGGTCTTGCCGTCGGCGGTCGTGACGAAATAGCTGTCGCGGCAAATGCGGATCGAGCGAACCTGCCGATCCGCGCCGAGCTTCTTGAGATCGCTGAAATGCGGCGTCATGCCGCTCATCATTTCGCCCATCCCGCCTTGGTCGCCCGCCGCGGCCGGTGTCTTTCCAGCACTTGCTTCCTTCAAGAACGCGATAAGGTCGGTGCGTTGCCGCGCGTCTCGGATGCCGGCAAAGGTCATGCGGTTGTTCGGAATGAATTGGGATGGGGACTTGAGCCAGGCATCGAGGGTCTTCTCGCCCCAGACGACGTCCGACGCCTTCAACGCGACCGAGTAGCGGTCGAAGCTCTTGAGGCCTCCCGCTTTCCGGCCCCAAATGCCGGCGAGGCTCGGTCCCGTCATGTTGCGATCGGGGACCAGGGAATGGCACGCGGCGCACGTGCGGAAGAGCGCTGCGCCTCCACTGGCATCGCCGGATGGCTCTGCGGCGCGCGCGGCGAGAATAGTCGTCGCTACCATGACAGCGACCGCAGCGGCTCCGACCGCCCGCATAAGCGAACGCCGAGATCGCCAAATTCCAAAACTCATAGAGACTTTCATGCCACCACCAAGCGGGACGGCTTCGGGACATCGAACCCTTGCCGTATGCGACCTACCGCAGGCGGATTCGTCCGCCAGGCTTAAGAGTCGATGCGCGACCCCGCCGCTTGGCGGGGTCGGTCAATCAGGTGAGGTGGATGGGTCTCGGAGGGCCGAGATCAGGCCGGACCGTAAGTCCGGCCGTACAGCCGACAAACATCAGCGAAAATCGCGCGCGATCACGAGGTGTAACGATGGGTCCCGGCGGGAGAACGGCCGGGAGCGCAGAGCAAAACGCCACGCCGCAAGCCGGCGCCATAGCGGGAGAGCCGGGAACGTCGCGCCATTTGGGACAGGATGGGCAGCCGCTCGAATTTGCCGTCGCATGAGTCAGACTGGCCTTCACCTGCGGCATTGGCATCGGCATCGCCACGGCCGCGATGACCTGCCCGAGAAGGCCGATGCCGAAAGCAACGACCAGGGCCAGGCCGCGAAGGCGGACGCACTTACCGTGACTCATCGTTCCTCGAATATCATCCGTAGCCACCCGGTTCAAGCCGAGCCTTTATCACCCTTGGCCTGCCGCCGCTCACGGTTTCGTGAGGACCGGCCGCGAGACCAGGGAAGAGCGCACACTGCCGCGATTTGCGCGCCCGTGCTCCCGTGCGAAAATGCCGCACAAGGGTTGCCAACGGCTTAATTAATGAAAGCCCGCAAAAGATGACAGGAATTGGCGGTCGCGACTTGCGAGATGGTAGAGGAAATCCGATACGTCTGAGCGTAATACGCTCTCGGCAGCGGCTGCGTCTGCAATCTATGGTTTCTCCGGCCGGACCAGAACGACACCAGCATAACAAGTAACATGAGCAATATTCCGGCTCATCGTGAACCTCGACTCCAAAGGCGCCGACGAATGCGCGTAGCGGACATCAGTAGTGCGCTGCTCCTGGCCGCAACATTCACCTTCTCGGCGATGGCCAACGGGATAGCGTCTGGCTTGCCAGTCATGTCGGATCAACGCGCCTCTCTTTCAGGAAATACCGCCGATCACGTACGGATCAAAGCCGTCGATCGCACCGGCGGCGGCGCGAACCGCGTGATCGTCGTGGTGGTCATCGACCCCGGCTATCACATCAACGCCAACCCGGCATCGCTGGATTATCTCATTCCGACCAAGCTCAAGGTGACGAATCTCACGCCGCTGCGCGTGATCTATCCTGCACCCATCCTGTTCAAACCCAAGTTCGCCGACGAAACGCTCAAGGTCTACGAAGGGACCATACGCATCATCGCGGAGTTTCCGGTCGGCATGCTCACGCGTCAGAGCCCCCTGTTCGGCACACTGACGGCTCAAGCCTGCACGGAAGACATCTGCTTGCCGCCCGCCGACTTGCCGCTGCCAAACAAATGAACCACTGGGCCTACCCGCTTCATGTTTATCCGCGCGGCCTCGTGATAACGGCTGTAGTTTCCGTGTCACTGCGCTCTCGTACGATGGAGCGCCACTTCGCCTCACAGCAGAGCGCGAAGCTCTTCGTACAGTAATGCCTCGTCTCCATGAAAACTGGCGATGACCGCTCCAAGGAACCGCTTGGGATCGAGTCGCTCTATTGCAATGGAGTGCGCGGCTTGATGTGCGAGTAAGATGAGAAAACTGGTTTGCGTTCGTCCATTTCCCTCACGAAATGGATGAATCGCATTCAGGGTCGCCAGAAAATGTGCCGCTCGGGAAACGAACTCGTCTCGAGACAGATTCCTGAAATATCGCTGTCGCTTAAGCTCGGAAAAAAGCTCTCGCATCTGGTTCTTGATGTTTTCCGGGTAGCAAAACACGCTGGTGCCCTTACTGATACGAACTGTCCTGAACTTGCCCGCCCAGCGGTAAACATCCTGAAACAGGTGATGATGGATCGCTCGGTAATGTCGGACACTTAAATTCCCGGAAGGGAGCGGTTCGTCAGCACGTTGAGCAGTGATCGCGGCTTCGAATTTCTCGAGCGCCGCTTGATCACGTAGATTAGGAATGTTCTTAAGGATCGTTGTGCCCGGATAGCAGCAAGGATCTGCTACGGAATCATAATGCATCGAGCGGAGCTATCGAACCTTCGCGTATTTCCTGGCAATCACCTTTCGGCGCTCCTCGGCAGATAATCCCTGGCGCTCGAATTCGTTGAAATCGGCAGTCATCGCGGCGGTTATCTGGATTCCTTCGATCGCGCTGATTCTAGCGAACGCGCCGTGGCCGATCGTGTAGCGCTTTTCCGGTGGTGTCTTTGACCTGTTCGTCATCTGGTTACTCTACCATGACCGCAACACACCCGCATCGGTCGTTACATGCCAATTTTCTTAGCTGGCACGCCCAAGCACCTAGTTGGGTCGTGATCTTGCCTATTTTCGGAAGAATCGGCGAGCGCGCTCGATCCGATCACGTAAGCTGTCTTGAAACGCAGGATCCTGCCTTTTGCTTTCGACGTGCTCTGCAATCGCGGCGCGGATCACTTCCGATACCGGCCGATCCTCGACAGCTGCCACAGTCTCCAGCGCTTCGGCCTGATCTGGCGAAAGGCGAATGGTCATCGCTTTGGGCTGTCTCATGACGGCCTTTATGATCCCATTCCACCACACTTGTCAAGTGACATGGTTTCATGGTATCAACATATCACGATAGCATTTAGGAGGGCCGAATGGCCGAGCAGGAATCAGCGCACCCGAAGGGTTTTCAAATCCAGATTGACCGAACGCATTACACGGTTCACCAGGAGACCATGACCGGCGCCCAGTTGCGCCAAGTGCCTAACCCACCAATCGGCCCGGATCGTGACCTTTGGGAGGTTGTTCCTGGAGGCACTGATAAGAAAATCTCAGATACCGACGTCGTTCAGATCCGTAACGGTCTGCGCTTCTTCACGGCGCCGGCAAAAATTAATCCGGGTCGTTCAGGCCCGATTTCTGTGCGCGACTAATTCTGTGCGCAACTAATATGGCCCTCCCTCACGACGATCAGAAGTACCTAACTGACCGAGGCTTCAGTCACATTGTCACGATGGAAGGCAATATGACGTGCGTGGTCATCAAGCAATATCGCCTTCCCCCAGGTCTCGATCGACCGGAGTCAGATTTGTTGATTCGACTTAACCCCGGCTACCCGGATGTCGCGCCCGACATGTGGTGGTTTGATCCGCCTATTCGCGCCTCTAACGGCCGGCCTTTCCCGGCAACCGAATGTTATGAGCAACATCTTGGTCGCCGCTGGCAACGGTGGTCTCGTCATTTTCAACCGGGCCAATGGCGTTCGGGAATTGATTCTCTTGAGTCATTTCTCGCCCTCATCCGAAAGGAACTGGAGCGCTCTGCTCTGGCGCCCGCCGGATGACAGCGACGCTCGTCCTGGCACAGTCAATAAGCGACGAGATTAGGAAGGCTGTGGCCTATCGACTCGAGTCGGCTGGCGTCCTCCTCGCGAGTATCGTTGAGGCCCCGAATGGTGACGTGAGGGTACTCGCCCGCAAGCTGCGGTGGATCGATGGGGACGCTTATCTCAGCCGCGGCGAGCTTAGCCTTTCAATCAAATCCGAAGGCTATGTTCCTGCACTCGCGGAAGCCGAAAAAATGCAAGCGGTTGCGCTTTGGGTGCATACGCATCCTGGTGCGGGCGCATCACCTCGTGCAAGTGCACATGACGAAAAAGTGGATCGCCAAATCGCTGACTTGTTCAGGCTGCGCTCGGGTCACCACTTTTACGGTGCGGCCATTTTTTCGCAGGGGCAAACCGATCTTACCTTTACGGGCTATCTTACCGCTTCCGATGGTAACACGATCCGCCTAGAGCGACTGTGGCTCGTCGGTGAGGGATTTCACCTCGCAAGATCGGCGGATTCTGGTTCTCCCGAGCTTTCCCCAATATTCGATAGGAACATTCGCGCTTTCGGTCACGCGATCCAGGAAACGTTGCACGAGCTCAATATCGGTATCGTCGGATGCGGCGGCACGGGTTCGGCCGTCGCCGAACAGCTTGTGCGGCTTGGCGTCAGGCATCTTATGCTAATCGATCCAGACGTTCTTTCTGCAACTAACGTGACGCGTGTTTACGGCTCAACACCTGATGATGTCGGGAAGGCCAAGGTGACAGTGCTCGCGGCGCATTTGCGCCGGATTGCGTTTGGTGTGGACTGCGAGGAAGTGCAATCGACGATCACGCTTGAACCATCGGCGCGGCGCCTAATGTCGTGCGATGTCGTGTTCGGGTGCACAGATGACAATGCTGGCAGGCTCGTTCTTTCGCGGATGCCTACCTACTTGCTTACGCCCGTAATCGATTGTGGAGTGTTACTGACAAGCGCCGATGATGGAACGCTAACCGGCATCGACGGCCGTATTACGACATTGGTTCCTGAACAAGCCTGCTTGGTTTGCCGTGATCGGATTGACCTCGCGCGGGCGGCTAGCGAGCTCCTGACGCCAGAAGAGCGAATTCGGCGTGAAAACGAAGGATACGCGCCGGCGCTTGGTCGCACGGAACCGGCCGTCGTAGCTTTCACAACAATGGTCGGGGCGAGCGCTGTCGGCGAATTCCTGGAGCGATTGGTCGGCTACGGTCCGAAACCGCGTCCCAACGAAATACTCCTGCGCCTACATGAGCGGGAAATCTCGACGAACGCTAGCGCGCCGCGGCAGCGCCATTATTGTCATCCGCATAGTGGCAAAATCGGCCTGGGTGCTACGGAGCCATTCCTGGAGCAAACATGGCCGAGCTGAGGACGTTCTTTTGGTGGCAGTGGCTTCCTTTTCAACCGTGGCGCATTGTCGCCACGGTCTCCGCAGCCGATGAGATTCCTGCACAGGTTCCGCGAAACGGTTTCGTGCTGGTCGGCACCAAACAGAATCCAAAGTGGCTTGTGTTTGACTGCCCATGCCGTACCGGACACAGGATTATGATCAGCTTGGATCGTAATCACCGGCCGCACTGGAGCATCCACACGGGCAAGAAGAATAAGCTAACTGTCTCTCCGAGTGTTGACTCCAGGACCGCTTCCCGTCGCTGCCACTATTTCATTAGGAATGGTCGAACAGATTGGGTTCACGACAGGAGCTATCAATGAGCTCGAACGAAACCGAACAGACGAAAAACAATATGCCGGGGGACGATCCGCCGAATTCCGTTCCGCTACCGATCTCTAAGACGCCGTTGTATCAGGCACTTAACGCGGCGCGGTACAATCGGCAGCTCCTGATAAAACAGATTAACGAGAAGACCGGACGGGTACTTATTTGCTTTGTGTGTGCGCCGGGAGCGCTGATCAATCGTGACGATACGTTGGGCTTTGTTGAGATGCTCCACAATGTACCGCCCAATTCGGATGTCGACTTGCTGCTGCACACACCGGGAGGCGACATTGATGCCGCAGAGAAACTTATCAGTCTGGTTCACAAAAAAGTCGGCACAGGAAAACAATTGCGCGTGATTGTTCCTGACTTTGCAAAAAGCGCAGGCACGTTGATGACATTAGGCGCGCATAAAATTGTAATGAGCGATTCGTCGGAACTTGGACCAATCGATCCGCAGGTCTCGATCGATGATGGACGCGGCAATCGACTCAACCATTCCGTACTTTCGTTTCTGGACGCATATCAGCAGCACGCCGATGAGTTGAAAAATAATCCTAACGACCCCGTTGCTCGTATGATGTTGGAAAAGCTTGACCCAGCAACAATCAAAGTATTCGAGCAAGTGCGACATCGCGCAAGAGCATTCGCCGAAGATCAGCTCAACCGTTGGATGCAGCCGACGAGGGAAACGTTTTCAAAAATCGCTTCCGATCTCATGGACGTCGCTCGGTGGCAATCACATGGTCAAATGATCAGTTCGCAAGACGCGGAGCAGCTTGGGTTGGAAGTTGAACACCTAGCGCCGACGGACGAGCTGTGGCGGATGTACTGGCAGCTCTATTGTCATCAGCGCCTCGCTTTGAAAGACCGTGAGCGACTATTTGAAACAGATTATGCGTCGGCCGTACTTTAGGTCCGATTTGGTCAGCATAGGGGGACTTCGCTATCTGCCTTCCCGTCGTCTATCCCAAAACATTCTCGCCTGTCGGCCGTCTTCAGTCGGAAACAGCGCCGCGTTCAACGGCTGCGCGAGACTCGGATCGTCAATCCTGACGCGTAGGTAGTTTTTCGGCGGATTGTCATTGGAGCGTGTCGCCCAGGCCTCGCCGATCCGCGAGTGGCCGACAAACACCCGGAACATAGGTGCCGTATCGCTGTCGCGGTTGTCATTGGGAACGAAGCGAACTTTGGCGTTGATGGCGAGGGTTCGGATGTGGCCGATCCAGCCACCGTCCTTGGCCGGTATGAACGTGCCGATTACGACCATTGTCGCTCCCTAGCTCGATGCCGCTGATGGCTCGACCGCCTCGCGACGCCGCGCACGCGCGGACTGCGGTGATGGCTCGGCCGTGGGCTGGGCGCTATTCCGCCCCCTCTCCTTCCACGCCTTGCTAAATGCGATGTCGCTCTTGAGAAAGCTTTCGAGCATTGCGGGAATCAGCACGGGGACCGTCTCGGCCTCGGCGTATTGCTCTCGATAGAGCTCGGCATAGGCCTGGAGCATCCGGTTGAGCTCTGGCGTAACGGTGATGGCGATCTTGACCGGCGTGCGGTCGGGCAGTTTCGCGAGCTTGAGCTCGGGCATGGCATTCATCCGCGATAGGGTCGCAGCACCAGATCCTTGTGGACGACAACGCGCACCGGCCAGCCAGGTCGCACGGTGATGGTCGGCTGGATGTTGAGATTCTTCTCGACGATCCGTTGACTGGCCTGATTGGTGCTTTCCTGGGTCGATTCCCGGATCGCCTGCACGAGGTTGCTCTGCGCGCTGCCGAAGGTGTCCTGGGAGCCGACGCCGAGCAGCGTCGACAGGACCACGCCTTTCAGGAGCGTCCACGTGTGGTAGTCGACTTGGTCGGCGAGCCCGGCATAGCCGGCGGCATCAGTGGCTGGCAGGTTGTCGATCTGGATCGACGAGCCATCCGGCATGACGATGCGTTGCCAGACCACCAGCACCCGGCTCTGGCCGAAGGCGACGACGCTGTCGTAGGTGCCGATCAGGCGCGAGCCTTGCGGGATCAACAGAATTT
>Ga0307373_10002023_pt1 | contig 37119 bp, 38 predicted proteins | sample OX2MG_FD_202534 | JGI IMG/M metagenome (GOLD analysis project Ga0307373, IMG submission 202534) | Soil microbial communities from Risofladan, Vaasa, Finland - OX-2 | ecosystem: Environmental > Terrestrial > Soil > Coastal area > Acid sulfate soil | place: Finland: Risofladan, Vaasa | collected...
TCATCGCCCCCGGCCGTCCCCACGCCCCAGGTACCCTTAGAGCGCCGTAACTCGGGGCTATAGCTCAGCTGGAAGAGCACCTGCTTTGCAAGCAGGGGGTCAGGGGTTCGAGTCCCCTTAGCTCCACCCAGGTTAAAGGACTTTTTCGAACGGATAATCGGGCACCATGAAGACCGTACAGCAGCAAAGTACAGCAGTAGGCATCGCCCAGACAATCGCCCAGTCGCCAGTCGCCCAGGTACCGGGGACTCCTGGCCCGTAGTTGCCTCGCTGCGTCGTCGGCGCTGCTCAGTTCGCCCCTTATGTGCAGTCCGGGCCGGGACTGACTACAAGCCGGTCAGGCCAGTCAGTCGGGCCACTGCCAAGTTAGCCATAGAAGCGTCAAGGCGGCGCCGCCGTTCCTTGCGGGAGGCGGCTTTCAAGACACCATATTGCGGACTTATGTGCATTCGCGCCACGCGCCTGGTCTGATCGCTTAGCCAGCGAATTGCCCGCCGACATCGGAGCCTTCGGGCAAAAACCACAGACGGCAGACCGGCAGCGATGTGGCGAGTACCATTACTCACCGTGAGAAATTACGATCAAGGTGTCTCATGACGCCCCAAGAGATCATCGACACCGCGGTAGCGGCGCTGGGGGTAGAGTCCGTCACTCCACTCGTCCAGGGCGGACAGAAGTTCGTGCTTAGGGCAACACTTTCGGGGAGCGATGTCGTTGTCAAGATCGTTCCATTGCCCACAGGCCCGGCTGGAGACATCGTTCGAGAGCGTGCCCGACGTGAGGTCGAGCTGCTGGCGGCCGTGGACTCTGACCGTGTTGTGAAGGTGCTGTCGGAGTCCGTAGAGATCGGTGAGCGGCCCGATGCGGTCGCCTGGGTGGAGGAGTATCTTGACGGAAACGATCTCTCCCAATGCATGGCCACCCCGTGGTCTGACGATAGGGCATTCCGCCTACTCGCGGACATCGCCCGCGGCCTGCAGGCTTGTCATGACCTTGATGTGGTCCATCGAGATCTCTCACCGGGTAATGTCCGGCAACTTGCCAATGAGCGGTATGTGCTGATGGACCCAGGCTTGGCAAGGCACCTTGCTAAGACAGCACTGACAGGTACTTACCAGCCAGGAACGGCGGGCTTTCGTAGCCCGGAGCATGTGCCAGGTGGAGATCCGACGCCCGCCAGCGACATCTTTAGCCTCGGAATCCTCGCCTTCTGTGCTAGAACCGGTCGCTTCCCCGTTGACCCATCCGGTAGCGAATCCGAGTACTTCAAGCGGCTCGTGAACGATCAGGTTCCTCCCATTCAGACTATAGATCCGTCAGTGGGCGATGACCTAGCATCTGTCATTGATCGATGTCTACGGCGCCAACCGGCTCGCCGATACCTCGATGGGGCTGAGCTAATAACTGACCTTGAGAAGATTGGGCGATAGGCGCGATGAGCGGAGTCTTGCTGCATGATGGGCGCCGTTCTGGACATCATGGCTGGTGTACTAGTGCAATAGCCGAGGGCGTGGCAGATGGTGTATTCCTATCCCCGTTCAGTACGCCCAGGATAAGCGTGCCGAGATCTCCAAGTGGAGAAGAAGTGGCCAGGAGCGTGCGGGCCGCCGGAGGCGAAGTAATCTTCGATGCTATGACGCACGCACGATTGCTGCCGAATACTAACAGAGTAGACCATTATGACACTTGGGAGCTGTGGGGGCCAGCTGGGCTAGGATTGGAAACGCCTAATCAAAGTCTGCAACATATCGAGCGTATATTCGCACACCAACATGCTCTCGGCGCGCCGTACCTCGCACCTACTATGGCATTGGAGATGCCGCAATCTCCCACATCAGACAACATGATCGCTGCTGCCGAAATTGCAAGAGGCCTCCAGGGTGGTTGTTGGCAATCACTCGCGGGAACTAGGGCATTCTGGCGTGCGGGTCAGCGTCTGGACGCCTACGTCGGCAGACTGGCTGCACTACGCGCTCCCGCCTGGGTGGTTACTGTCATCAATGAATTCGTTGCGGATCATATTCCAGCCTTGGATGATACTGTTGCATTTGCGGGCCTTTGCCGCACGGTCCATTCTCTCTCTGAACGATCTCGAGTTATTGTCGCTCACGCTGACTTTGCAGGATTGATTTGTGTGGCCTCTGGTGCCGACACAATCGGCAGTGGCTGGGATCGAGGCATGAGGGTCTTCGATCCCAGTACATTCCACGTGAGCTCTGATGATTCAATCCGTATTCCTGCCTCCTACGTCACGCAGGGTGGTCTACTCGCTGTTCTTCGTCGAGACACTGCTGATGCCATTGAACGCTGGAATCCTGGTCTGGCGTTGGCCATCAGAGGCGGCCCAATGCCACCCAGCGATCATGCCGAACGCACACATCACCTCAGGGTACTTCGTGAGGTGGTACAGGCCGTCAACGTTCAAGGTGATCGCCGAATGCGAGTACACGAACTCCGTACACGCTATGCGGATGCTGGCCAGTTTTTCGATACCCTCATCGCTAGCTTGCCGCGCGTCGTGCTGCCATCAGATAAGAAGGCATGGAGAAATAATCAAGCCGAAGCCCTGCAGGCCTACGCGGCCGACGAGCAGCTGTAGTGAATTAAGCAGCGCTATTTCATCAATGCTGCCACGAACATCTCGGACGAGAGTAGTCGCAAGCCCGGCGACACACGATGGAGCACAGGTCGGATTAGCCAACGGTTTTCGACGGCAACGCCGATACGGAGCGCTCTAGCGTGAGCTTTGAGGCTTCTTGTGTCCTTGGGCGGCCTGAGCAGCACTATTCCGGCAGCGTCCGCCCATCGAGCGTAGCGCAGTGCTTGGGCAATCGCTTGACGCCAGTCTGAGACTTTGGCTTCGAAAGCATACATGTGCCCGATAGGGGCAAATACGGGATGCCGCCGATAGCCGCTTCCGTTCTGGCTCAGAAAACCCGCATCGCTCAACTGACGCAGACGGCGCGCAGCTTGCACCTCGGAGATACCGAGCGCTCTAGCTACACACGGCGCTGTTGTCGTACGTCGAATCGCAACTGCAGCAACGACCGAGGTATCTGCGAATCTACTGAGAGGTGGCACACCGAGCCGAAGCCTCGCGGCGAGCAACTCCTGAGCTCTAGTCACTGCCACAAGGTCCGCGATCCCTGTCGGCCCTGCAAACTGGGCTGTGGCCAGCACACCTGAGCTACTACCGGGAAGGCGAGAAGCTAGCTCCCTGACAGTCGGCTCAAGCGCTCGCTCCGCTGTGGGCTCAAACCTTCGACCTGCGGGGACGAAGGCAGGCCTCCACTCGTAGTAACCATCCAGGTCACCCTGGTCAACGGGTGGCTTCGAGAGCGCTTCCGACCACACGGTCTCAAGATATACGGGCACTGCATCCCCTCCTTCAGCGCCCCGGTGCATTTGACTTGCAGGTCGGTGGGCGAACCGACCCGGCCGTCCGGTATGTGTCTCCTGCCATCGAGCCCATCCCGACCTTGTGGCTACCGGTAGCCAGCGCGTCCGCTGTCATAGACGGAAAGTGTCGGGGTGTTGTTCGCGCTCGTTTCCGTTAGGGCGCTGGCGAGAAAGCGTGTGCGACGATCGAGTGCACCCGCCAAGGCTGAGCCGAGATCCGCTGTTGCAGAGGCAAATGCACGGAGGTACTCGCCGGAACCGCGAACAATAAGCGTGACTCCAGCTTGGACCAGCGCATCAAAGGTCGATGGTCGTCGGGCAACGAGCCAGTGACCGTCAAGGACGCCACACCAGATATCGAGCAAAATGTCTGCATCATCGTAGGCGAGGTGATCGAGCTGTAACGGCAGTGGGGCGCGGGCTTCCCGACGTACTGGACGAAGTACCGCTGCGATATCTGGTGGAAGATATCGGCGCCTCTCCCATTGCCCTATACCCGACCGGTAGATATCGAAGCAGCATCCTTCCGGACGGCATGCGGCCGTGACATAAGAGTAGGAGCACCATACGGACGAACTGCCGTGGGCAGCTGTTCGCCGTATCCACTCTTGTCCACGCATTGTCATCAGGAATGTTGGATCAACTTGAATCATAGCTTGCCCGCTTTGCCATCTCATTCCTAGATGCTTAGGAAGCATGGTTACATCTTAATGCCCAGGCGAGTGGTTGTCGAGCCCTATTTATGGTCGTCGGATTCAACTCGATTAAGTTTCGACAATCTATCGAAAGCGGCTGCCCTTGGCTTGACTCGACACGCAAGACCCAATACGGGATGCGCGCGCGACAGCATTTTATGGGTTGAATCTACGATCAGAAGGCCGGGCTGGTGACAGAAGATAGATGCCTCCGGCGGGGGCGCGCCGGCTCCGAGATGAGCCCGAAGATGGCGCCAGAGTCGCAGATGTTGATCGATTATCCCCGCCGTCACGCCCGCCGGGCCGCGGGTCCGAACAGACATGCACCTGGGCTGCGGTCGATGCGATTGCATTGCTCTCATGATGACAAGTGACCCGGGTGTCCTGCCCGTAGAGCCGCCGCCTGGGCGGTTCTGGATCTTGAAGCGGGTCATGCCGTACCTCCGGTCAGCGATTCTCGGGTTCCTGCCGTGCCCTGACCTGATGGCCAGGAACAAGATGCGCCGTATGGCTTGTGGCTTCGTCACCCTCAAGTCCTGGCCGGGCATGGAGGCCAGCAGTGCCGAGACCGCGCAGCTTGCGATGATGCGGCTGCTTTGGCTCCAACGCCAGACCCGCCGTGCAGTCAGGGGACGGCACCGGGAAGCCGCAGCAATGATTGCCCGGGCGAGTGTGGAAACGCTGTTCCTCGGCCTTTACTGTCTGCGTGTGCCTGAGGCTGTTGCCCAGTTGCATGCAGGTAACCTCAAGGCGCTCGGTGACGGGCTCGCCTATTTCGAGGAAGTCGGCATCGTGCCCGAGCGGGTGATCCGCGAGTGCGTGGCCCGACTCGGCGAGCCCAGCCGTATGTCCTTGGGGGTCTGGGACATGGCCGGGGCTATTGACGCGGCCAACGGCAACAAGGAAGCACGGAGTGTTTACCGCAGGCTGTATGGTCCGCTCTCCAACTTCACAGTGCACGCTAGCCTCAATCGTTCGTGCGCCCAGCAGAGCGGGAGGTGACGCTGTAAACATTCACGTCCCCCGCTACGCCTGATCGGCTACCTGGGGTGATGTGACGGGATCGTCGGAGATCCGGGTCATCGCTGGTTACGGAGGGTCAGGGACCGGCGGCATCCAGGGGCTGCCGGCGAGGGCGTCACGGATGGCGGTGAGGACGTTTTCGCCATGCTTGGCGGCGGTGGAGATGTAGCCGCGGATGGCGTACCTGTGCCTCGTGGTTTCCCCGGACCGGAGCCGGCCGGAGATTTTCTGCTGGGTCTTGGCGGGGCGCACGTCCCGCTCCGCGTCATTGGACGTGGGCGGGATCCGCAGGTCATGGGCGAACCGCAGGATGTCGTCGTGGCGGTCGCGCAGGGCTTCCAGCAGGGCGCGGTGCTTGAGCTGCTTGCGGCCATCGACCCGCCTGACCTGGCCGAGGCCGAGGATGACCCCGTGGCGGAACGCGCGGGTCAGCGGCGCGGCGACATCGTCGGGGATGGCGGTCAGGTGCTGGCCGCGGGCGGTGTTCGCGGCGTGGATGAGTCCCTGCAGGGCCTGGGTGATCTGGACCGGCCAGTGCGCACCGGGGTAGGTCTCGGCGGCGTCGGCCAGGTCGCGCTGCAGGTGCTGGCAGCACAGCTGGTGGATCAGGCCGGGGAAGGCATCGTAGTTCTGGTACCGGTCGTGGACGACGACAGTGCCGTCCATGTCCGGGAATACGAACGCCCTGAACGTCTTCATGGACCGGTCGCCGAGGAAGTAATAGGTGAGCAGGCGGGTGCAGGCGACCAGCAGGTAGCGCTTGCGGGTCTTCGGGCCGGGGCCAACCCGGATCGGGGTCTCATCCGCGCTGACCACGTGCGCGAGGATGATCAGCGCGCGGATCAGCTTGTTCGCCCCGGCGACCGCGGCGGCGGCCCTGCGGATCATGCGGATCTTGCTGTTCGTAAGCTCGTCGTCGCCTGCCGGTGAAAGTCCGGTCCGGGTAGCTGCCAGGAGGCCCGGTAGCAGGCTGGCGGCTTGGTCTGGAAACGGGCCGGGCCGGAGCCCAGCGTCAAGAGCCCTGTAAGGGGGAGCGACGATGCGGTCCGTAGCATGACGCGAAGCCTGCGGCGTCGTTAGAGGTCCTGCCCGTGAGGGCGGGAGCAGGGAGTGCCGAGCCCTCGAATTCAGGGTGAAGGCCATGGAAGCGGCGAAGAGCCTGGAAGTGCAGCCGTGAGGGACTCCCCGCCGGGAGTGCGGGATGAGCCCGGCCGATGCCTACAGCCCCGACTCACCGGAGGCGCAACCCTCTTCTCCGCCCGGGCGTCATCCTCGGCGCAGTTGCCGCTGTGTTCATTCTTGTGATGTTGATCGCCGCTGCCACGCACGGCTCCCCGGTGGTTGTGGCACCAAATGCGGCGCCCACCCACAGCAAGGCTCCGAGAACGAACAAGCCGACCACTACGCCACCGTCGTCTACATGAAGGGAACGCAGACTGTCTTTGCTTGACGCTGCCGGCGCGGCTCCGCCGTCTGGCTCGGGCTTGGGCGGCTTGCTGCGGGAACGTCCGCCTGCTGGCGGCTCGGGCAGCGGTATGCGCAGCTGGATCTTGACGTGCCAGCCGGTGACCTGGACGTTGTCGATGAGCAGCCGGAGCATTTGCTGTTTCTGTGTGTGGTCGAGGTCGTCGATGACGGCGCGGACGCGGGCGGCGAAGTGCTCGACGCCGCGGCGGAGCTGGTTGTCCTTGGCGAGGCCGGCGCGCTGGGCGGCGAGGCTGTCGCGCCTTCCGGTGAGGTCTTTCTGCCGGGCGGTGATGGTGGTGGCGCGGCGCTGGAGCTCGGGCATGTCGATCAGGCCGGCCTGGTAGAGGTCGATCAGGCGGTTGTGCTCGGAGCGGGCCGCGTCGAGCTTTCGGTCCAGCCGGGCGAGTTCGGCGGCGAGCAGCTCGTCATCGGGGACCGGGGCGTGGACGGCGATGGCCTGCTCGCCGGCCAGCAGCAGGGCTGGGTCGAGCAGGGCCGCGCGGATCTGGGTGAACACGAACTCGTCGAGGGCGTCGGCGCGGATGTTGCGCTCGGGGCAGCGGCGGTCCTCGCCGCCGGCGCGTAGCGGGTCGTGGTTGTGGCAGTAGTAGTAGCGGTGCCAGGTGCCGTTGCGGCCGCGCATTCTGTGGCAGCTGGTGCCCACGCCGCAGGGCCCGCACTTGACCAGGCCGCGCAGCAGCCAGGCGCCGGGCTCGGCGCGGCGCGGGCTCCACTTGCTGTTGTCAGCGCTGGCCTTGCCTGCAGCCTCGAATGTCTCCTCGCTGATCAGCGGCGGGCAGGGAATCGCGATCCACTCGGAGCGGGGCCGGGGCACCTGCCGGGTGCGGTGCCCTGGCCGGTTGCCGGGCACGGTCTCGGTGCGGTTGCAGTAGAGGCGGCCGATGTAGGCCTCGCTGCGCAGGATCCGGTTCAGGGTGGAGGTGTGCCATACGGCGCGGCTGCCGGTCGGGGCCGGCACGGCGCCGGCGTTGAGCTGGCGGATGGTGGTGCCTGCAGCGCGCTCGGCGAAGATCCGCCGCGCCAGCGCGGCCTCGGGCTCGTAGATTTCCAGGTGCGCCGGGCCGCTGGGGCCGCGGGGGATGCGCCGGTAGCCGTAGGGTGCCTTGCGGGAGATCACCTCCCCGGCCCGGGACCGGAACAGCTTGCCCCGCCGGTACCGCTCGCCGATCTTTGCCCGCTCGTACTCGGCGATCACGCCCTGGACCTGGGTTAGCAGCTTGGCCTGCGGGTCGGAGTCGTCCAGGCCGGGCGCGTCGGTGAACCGCACCGTGACGCCCAGGCGGGCCAGCTCGTCCAGGATGAGCACCTGGCAGGCGTAGGAGCGGGCGAGCCGGTCCGGGGACAGGCACCACACGACCTCGAAGAGCCCGGCCTCCGCCGCGTCGCGCAGGGCGTCCAGGCCGGGCCGGTCCAGCCGCGCCCCGGAGTGCCCGTCGTCGCGGTACTCACCGGCGATCTCGCCGCCGGCCGCGGCCACGTGGGCGCGCAGCGCCTCGATCTGGGAGCCGATCGTGCCCCGCTCGGCCTGGCGCTCGGTGGAGACCCGGGCGTAGATCGCTGCTTTCATGACCATCCCCCGATCACTTTGTGGCCCGGCGCTCCCGAGGATGCGGCGACGCCGAGCAGGAACTGGTAGCCCGCGGCCAGGGCCTGCTCGCGCGGGTCGGCGTGCGGGGTCCACGGCGGGCGGGCCGCGCCGGCCAGCTGGGCACGGAAGTCCGGCTCGGCCGTGGGCCAGGCGATGAGCCCGGCCAGGCCGCGGCGGGCGAACCGGGCCGCGGCCAGCCCGGCAGGCAGCCGGCCGTGCTCCAGTACGTGGGCGCGCAGCATCTCGTAGCCGGCCTGCGCGGCCTCGGCCGGCGGCCAGAACGCCCGGCCGCTCACCGGGCCCGCGCCCGCTCGACGGTGCGGCGGTGCAGCGCCACGCCGAACCGGTCCGCCACCTGCGCGGCGAGCGCCGCCCCTGACCCGGCCGGGGCCGAGCGGATGAACTCGGCGATCTCCGGCCGCAGCTTGACCGGCCCCCGCCGGCCACGCCGCTCGCCGGCCAGCCCGGCCATGCCGGCGTCGGCGAACGCGGTCACGACCAGGTAGAACGCGGCCCGCGAATAGCCGTGCACGGCCGCTGCCCGCGCCGCCGGCTCCCCGCCCGCGAAATGCGCGCGCAGCATCTCGTACTTGACCTGCACCTTGTCCGCCGCCAGGAAGAACCCGCCCGCGGCGAACAGCGGCGCGGTCACCGCGTCGGCCCGCGGATGCACCAGGCCCGCCTGCTCCAGCGCGGCCAGCCGGCTCGCCTCGCCCACCATGATCACCCCCGCGCCGACCGTAGTCCCGGTCACTGGATGTGTCCATCAATTCACGCCGCGTGTCGGGCAAGTGCATTGCCAGTGGCCCTTTGATCCAGGCATGCCCGCCCTGGCAGCGGCGCCAGATCATGGACACTGCGGCGCTCATTGCTAGACACCAAGCTCGCCGCGCACCGGAGCGCGGCGCAGCCTGCGACGGTGATCAGGATGCAGATACAGGCCAGGAACCTCGGCCTCCGGCGCCAGAACAACAGTCAGCTGCAGCTTTGCGTTCCGCAAGTGAGCGCCAAACGCTGCACCTACTCCGGCAGGGTCGGCCAACGGCCTGAACCCAGCTGGCTTTGCATTGCCACTAACCGCGGCGTCAGGTGCGCCGAGCCTGACCGACGCCTGCCAGCGCCAAACGGGCGATACGAATGCGGTCGCCGTGGATGTTCCGGGCAGCGACCCAACGCCCAGCTACACCGTCCAGTGTCTCGACGGCGGCAGCAATCTTGGCGGCCTTGATCTGAACGCCTACTGCGCCGACATCGCAGGCATGCAGTCAGACAACCCCGATCGCTTTGGCGCAGCCACCGACCAGCCTCCGCCCTGGGAGCAGTGGAGATGCGTGCCAGGGTGAGGCTTGCAGAGTACGCTCACACTCGGCTTGGCGAACACGCAGTGCGCTTGTTCATGATCATTTCTGGTAAAATACGGTCATGTCGCCGGAAGCTGAACGTACAACTCGCCAAAAGCGCATCGACCCGCGCCTAGCCCGCGCGGGTTGGCGCGTTACGCCATTCCGACCGGAGCTTTCGGCTTCGCATTATGAAAAGGCTGCAGCCGAAGAGTACGAGACAGCCAACGGCCCCGCCGACTACGCGCTGCTGGCAGACGGGCGGGTCCAGGGGGTCGTCGAGGCCAAGAAGGTCACGCTCGGACCGCAAGGGGTGCTCGTCCAAGCTGAGCGCTACTCCAAGGGCGTCGCGCAGGTTCCGCGCTACCAGGGCGAGTTCGGGGTGCCGTTCCTGTACTCGACCAACGGTGAGGTGACCTGGTTCCACGACGTGCGCGACGAACTCAATCGCTCCAGGCGCGTAGCGGGCTTCCATACGCCCATGGCGCTCGAGGAGATGCTCACTCGAGACTTCGATTCAGAGATCGAGGCCCTCGCGACCATCCCACAGAACCTGCTCATGCGGCCCTACCAGGTGGAGGCCAACACTGCCATCGAGCAGGCGATCCGCGACCGCAAGCGCAAGATGCTCGTCGCGATGGCCACCGGCACCGGCAAGACCCTGACCATGGTCAACGAGGTCTACCGGCTCATGAAGTCCGGTACGGCCCGCCGCGTCCTGTTCCTGGTGGACCGCAAGGCGCTGGCAGCACAGGCGGTTCGGGCCTTCGCATCGTTCGAGGCCGAGCCGGGACTGAAGTTCGACAAGATCTATCCGGTCTACTCACAGCGGTTCCAGCGTTCCGACATCGAGGGGGGCGACACGTGGGACCCCAACGTTATGCCGAACGCCCTGCTCACGAACCCGAAGCTTGGTGATGCCTTCGTTTACGTCTGCACCATCCAGCGCATGGCGATGAACCTGCTGGGCGGCGAGGGTGCGCTGATGATCGGCGACGAGGCAATCGACGCGGACGTCGAGCAGCTGAACATCCCAATCCACGCCTTCGACCTGATCATCGCGGACGAGTGCCACCGCGGTTACTCGGCCAAGGACATGTCTGTGTGGCGCACCACGCTCGACCACTTCGACGCCATCAAGGTAGGGCTCACCGCGACCCCAGCAGCCCACACGATGGCCTACTTCGAGAACATGGCTTACCGCTACGAGTACGACCGCGCGGTCCGCGAGGGCCACCTCGTCGACTACGACGTCGTTCGGGTGCGCTCCAACGTCCGGATGAACGGCGTCTTCCTTGGCGAGGGTGAGCAGGTCGATCAGGTCGATCCCGAGACCGGCACCCGCCAGCTCGACCTGCTGGAAGACGAGCGAATCTACGATGCGTCCGAGGTCGAGCGCAACATCACCGCACCGGACTCGAACCGCAAAATCCTGGAGGAGTTGAATGCCTACGCCGACGAGCACCAGCGCAAGCACGGGCGTTTCCCCAAGACTCTGATCTTCGCCGCCAATGATCTCCCGCACACCTCCCACGCCGACCAGCTCGTAGACCTGGCGCGTGACATTTTCGGCCGAGGCGACGCCTTCGTCGCCAAGATCACCGGCCGAGTCGACCGGCCGCTCCAGCACATCCGCGAGTTCCGCAACCGCCCCAACCCTGCCATCGCCGTGACCGTCGACTTGCTCACCACCGGTATCGACATCCCTGACCTGGAATTCATCATCTTCCTGCGCCCGGTTAAGTCCCGCATCCTGTTCGAGCAGATGCTGGGCCGGGGCACCCGCAAGGGCGACAAGTGCCCGGACAAGTCGCACTTCGTGGTCTTCGACTGCTTCGACGGCACGCTCTTCGAATACTTCCGCAAGACCACCGGCATGACAGTTGAGCCGCCAGAAGGCGATGGCAAGAGCATCTGCCAGATCATCGAGGAGATCTGGCAGAACAAGGACCGCGCCTACAACACCCGCCGGCTCGTCAAGCGCCTGCAGCGCATCGACAAGCAGATGACCGGCGACGCCCGCGATCTGTTCGCCCGCTTCATCCCGGACGGCGACGTCGGCCGATTCGCCGAGGACCTCGCGGGCCTGCTCCGCGGCGCCTTCGCCGACACCATGCGAACGCTGCGCGATCGCGACTTCCAGAAACTCCTGGTTGACTACCCACGCGGTGGCCGCACGTTCATCGTCGCACCTGGAGTCTCCGACGAGGTCTCGTCCGAGTGGCTCATCCGCTCCGGCACCGGCCAAGAGTACAAGCCCAGCGAATACCTTGAGGCCTTCGCGTCGTTCGTGCACGAGCATCAAGACCAGGTCGATGCCATCCAGATCCTGCTGTCCCGGCCGCGCGAGTGGGGTGCCACCCCGCTGACCGAACTGCGTCAGGCGCTCACACAGGCTCCTGAGCACTTCACCGAAGCAAACCTGCAACGCGCGTTCGACGTCACCTACAGCAAGGCACTCATCGACATCATCTCGATGGTCAAGCACGCGGCCATCGACACCTCGCCGCTGCACACATCCGAGGAGCGCGTCAACCAGGCAGTGGATCGCGTCGTCGCTGACCGCCAGCTCACAGAGTCCCAGGCCAAGTGGATGGAGTACATTCGCCAGCATCTCGTCGCCAACCTCTCCATCGAGCGGGAGGACTTCGAGGCGATTCCGGTACTGTCCGATCACGGCGGGTGGGGGCGCGCCAACCGTGTCTTCGAGGGGCAACTGGCCGAGCTGGTTGAAGAGTTGAACGAGGAGCTGGTAGCGGCATGACCGATGTAGTTGGCAAACTCTGGGGCTTCTGCCACGTCTTGCGACACGATGGCGTGGACTACGGCGACTACATCGAGCAGCTTACATACCTCCTCTTCCTCAAAATGGCCGACGAGCGCGGCCTTGAGCTACCCGAGGACACGGACTGGCCCTCCCTGCGCAAGCAGAGCGGTACAGGCCTTCTCGACGCCTACATCGAGGCGCTGCGCATCCTCGGCAAGCAGCACGGCATTCTGGGCGATATCTTCAGCGGAGCCCAGAGCCGCTTCACCAATCCGGTCAACCTGCACAAGCTAATCGGCCTCATCGACGAGACCGAGTGGACTGAGCTCGACGTCGACATCAAGGCCGCCGCCTTCGAAGGACTCCTGGAGAAGGCCGCCGCCGAAGGCAAAAAGGGTGCAGGACAATACTTCACGCCACGCCTTCTGATCGAGAGCATGGTGCGCTGCATCCAGCCCGACCCGCGCGCCAGCAAAGACTTCGCCATCGGTGATCCGGCCTGCGGTACCGGCGGCTTCCTCGTCGCCTCCTATGAGTGGCTCAAGGACAAAACGGGTGGCGCCTTCGACCGCGGCACAGCCCTGCGCATCCGCAAGCGCACCTACTTCGGTCAGGAGCTCGTGCCCCGGCCGCGACGGCTAGCACTTATGAACATGTACCTTCATCAGGTCGAGCCGCACATCGCCCTGGGCGACTCGATCTATGAAGTGCCAAGCAGCCAGCGCTACGACGTGGTTCTCACCAACCCGCCGTTCGGCACCAAAGGCGCCAACCAGTCACCCGGTCGCGAAGATTTCGTCGTCGACACTAGCAACAAGCAACTCAACTTCCTTCAGCACGTCCTGACCATACTCAAGCCTGGCGGCCGCGCCGCCATCGTTGTGCCGGACAACGTCCTCTTCGCCAACCAGGCCGGTGAGGTTTTCGAAGTTCTCATGGAGGACTGCGACGTCCACACCGTGCTCCGCTGTCCGCGCGGCACCTTCAGCCCTTACACCGAGGGCACCAAGACCAACGTCATCTTCTTCACCAAGGGCTACGCCACCAAGCAGACCTGGATCTACGACGCGCGAGCCAACGTGCCCAAGATCACCAAGAAGAGCCGCCCCCTGACCCCCAAGCACTTCGCGGGGTTCGAGAAATGCTTTGGGGACGACCCCAACGGGCGGAGCAAACGATCCGAGACCGACTCGCCTGACGGCCGATGGCGTTGCTTCACGACCGACGAAATCAAGGGGCGACACTACAAGCTAGATGCCTTCAAGTGGATCCGTGACGAGGAGCTTGACGACCTCGACGAGCTTCCTGACCCCCAGGAGCTGATCGCCGAGGCGATTGAGGAGCTACAACTCGCCCTCGATGACCTCGCCGACATGCAGCGGCTCCTCGACGGCAATGGAGATAACGGTGTCTAGCGACGCCTTCGTGCCTGCTGGCTGGAAGCAGACAACGCTCGGCTCCCTCGGCCGATACCTTAACGGTCGGGCCTTCAAGTCATCAGAGTGGGCGAAGACTGGTAGACCGATCATCCGGATTCAAGACCTAACTGGCTCGAATAAGAACCCGAATTACTTCCAAGGCGATGTCGAGAGTCGCTACGTCGTGCGACCCGGAGATTTCCTTATCTCGTGGTCAGCGACACTCGGGGCCTATATCTGGGATGGCCCAGAAGCGGTGCTCAACCAGCATATCTTCAAAGTCGAATCAAAAATCAACAAGAGGTTGCATTATCACCTCGTGCGAGCGTGTCTGGCTGAGCTGGAGAGAAATGCTCATGGCTCTGGCATGGTTCACGTAACCAAGGGCATCTTCGATAACACAGCTGTTGTAATTCCGGAGGACGAGCAGGTACAGGCAGCAGTGGCTCAGATGATCGATTCGGCTGACTCGAAGCAGCACTCCGCGGCGCGACATGTCATGGCGTCCCAGCGTGCTATCGAGCGATTCCGTCGGGCCGTCCTCGCCGCGGCCTGCGCCGGCCAACTGACCGCCGACTGGAGACATGATCATCCCAACGCTCAATCGGTAGAGCTGGCCCTGGCAGCTCTACCAAGAGCGCCACACCGGCGGTTGTCGTCGGACGACGACCTCAGCGATCTTACGCTGCCCGACCTTCCCGATACCTACGTCCTCGCTACAGTTCGCGCGGCATCCACTGCACTAGAATACGGAACCTCGAAGCGCGCAGATGCAGACAGCACTACTGGCATCCCGGTCCTTAGGATGGGAAACATCCAGGATGGCCAGCTGGAACTAGCCGACCTCAAGTTCATTCAGCAAGATCGCGAGATTCGACAGCTCATGCTCGAAGAAGGCGACTTGCTCTTCAACCGAACCAACAGCCCTGAGCTTGTAGGCAAGACCGCGGTCTTTCACGAGCAGACGCCAATGACGTTCGCCTCGTATCTCATCCGCGTACAGTTCGCCCCTGACGTGGCCGAACCAGATTTTGTCAGCTTCTGGATCAACTCAGCATGGGGAAAGGCGTGGGCACGTCAGGTCAAGACAGATGGTGTCAGCCAGTCGAATATTAACGGCACGAAACTGGGAGCGATGCCCGTGCCGCTCCCGCCGATTGAGGAGCAGCGAGAAATCGTGCGGCGGGCCTCACGCATGCTCGAACTGGCTGATGGACTGATCATCCGGGTCAAGCGTGCGTCACATCAGGTCGATCGCAGCTCGCAAGCCGTCCTCGCCAAAGCCTTCCGTGGCGAGCTTACGACGGAAGCTGATTTGAGTCCGGTATCGAAGGAGGCTTGATGGGAGACCTCAAGCTCTTCCAGATCGATAATGGCGCCGCCGTTGAGCTTCAGGGCACGGCGCTCGCCCTGGAGAGGCCGCTCCAAGTGCTCATCGAGCGCAACATGGAGGTGCTCTTCGGCGTACGGTTCGTGGCTAGTGAGCACTCGACGGGCAAGAAGCACGGTGGCCGCATCGACTCATTGGGGCTGGACGAGAACGGCAGCCTGGTCATCTTCGAGTAGAAGCGATCGATCAATGAGAACGTCATCAACCAAGACCTGTTCTATTTGGACTGGCTCCTTGACCACCGCGCCGAGTTCGAACTCCTGGTGATGAAGAATCTCGGCTCACAGGCCGCCGAGCAGATTGACTGGTCCGGTCCAAGGCTCATCTGCGTTGCCAGCGACTTCACCCGCTACAACGAGTACGCCATCGCCCAGATCAACCGGAGCATCGAGCTGGTCCGCTACCGCGACTACGACGGTGCGTACCTCACCCTCGACTTGGTTGCTTCGACAAGCGCGACGGCCACTGCTGCAGGTGCCGAAGACGCACCTAAGCCAACCAAGCGCTCCGCCGAGAAGACGGTCACACAGCTGCACGAGCAGGCGCCCGAGGATCTCAGGAACCTCTACGACGTGCTGGAGGCGTACCTGCTGTCACTCGGTGACGACGTCACCAAGACGACCAGGCAGCTCTACTACGCCTTCCGCGGATGAAGAACTTTGCGTGCGTCGAGATCCATCCGCAGACGAAGAAACTGCTCGTCTACCTCAAGACCGACCCGAGCAGCATCACCCTGGAACCTGGCTTCACCCGCGATGTGACCAAGATAGGCCACTTTGATACTGGAAATCTTGAGGTCGTCATCAGCAGTCGGCGTGACCTCGAGCTAGCCTGTGCATCAGGCAGCTTGCACACAGTGGCAGGGAGCGTAGGCAAAGCGGCCACTGACCGTCGAGAAATTACTGCCTTTTTGACCTGATTTATCCAGTATGTCTGCCTGGAGTAGCGTCCCAGGAGTTCCACCATGACCTGGTTAGGGGCCTCGCAGGCGTGTGAGTAGTGCCGCTTGATCTGCACGCTGTCCGTGGTGTTGCTGCTGGTCTTGGCCGACGGACCTCCCGGCTTGTCAGGCTGCGCCGCTGTGTCGGTTCCCGCAACCGACCTCTCGCTGCGCTCGCCCCGGGCGGCCATAGATCTTTCCTGGTCCGCGGGCGTGTTCTGTTGCCGGCTTCGCCGGCGCGGCCTTTCTTGTGCCCGCGGGAAACATCTTGGCCGCCCGGGCCAGCCGGTGGTGCGGGCCCCTCCTTCGCGGCGCGTGAGTGCCTGACGCCGGGAGGCCTTCCCGCCGCCCGGCGGCCCATTCGCCTCACGGAAGGACGGCTTGATGACGACCTCCGACGCCGGCGCATTCCCCATCGGGACGCGCAACGCCACCCTCACTGACCTAGCGGCGCTCCTGCGTGATCAGCAGGCCCGCAAGGTCGACATCGTCGCCCCGGCAGCCGCGATCCGCGCTGCGGGTGGGCGGCTGGTGATCGATGAGTCCGCGCCGGTCCTGCGACCCGACGGGGTCACAATGACCAGCGGCGCCTATACCCCTACGGACGTGTGTGACCAGGGAGTGGCGGACAAGCTCGGCATCCCCGCCGCGTACCTGCGGCGGCTGCGCGAGCACAAGCCCGGACTGTACGACGTGAACGTCAACGGGTGGCTGGACAGCGATGACCGGCGGTTCCTGCTGCGCTGCCTGCGCCCGGCGACCGCGCAGGGGCCCGGGATCGTGCGCGCGTTCCTCTCGGACGGGTACAAGATCATCGACAATTTAGACGTGCTGCTGGCGGCGCTCGACGGCGTCCGCCAGGCCGGGTTCCCTGTCGAGATCGATGGGTGTGACCTGACCGAGCGGCGCATGTATGTCCGCGTGGTCTGCGAGCAGGTCCGGGTCATGGCCCCGGCGCTGCTGGCGGGATACCGCAGCCCGTTCACGGGTGCCTCGGGGGCGGAGAACCCGGTGGTGTTCGCCGGGTTCGTGCTCACCAACTCCGAGACCGGGTGCGGGGCGTTTACCCTTACCCCGCGGCTGGTCGTGCAGGTCTGCCGCAACGGGATGACCATTACCCGCGACGCCGTCCGGGCCGTCCACCTTGGTGAGCGGTTGGATGAGGGCGTGGTCACCTGGTCCGGGAACACGCAGGACAAGACCCTGGCGCTGATCACGGCCAAGACCACCGACGCGGTGACCACGTTCCTCGATCCCGCCTACGCCGAACGCGCTGTGCGCGCGATCGAGAAGGACGCCGGTCACCCGGTCACCGACCCGCAGGAAACCGTACGCACCGTCTCCCAGCGGCTGCGGTTCACCGATGCCCAGCAGAACGACATCCTGACCCACTTCATCCGCGGCGGCGACGTCACCGCCGGCGGGATCATGCAGGCGGTCACCGCCACCGCCCAGACCCAGGCCGACGCGGACACCGCGCACGAGATGGAAGCCTTGGCGCTGCGCGCCCTGGAGATCGCCGCCACCCTCTGACCCCCGCAACCTGCTGGCCCCTGCCGCCTCGTGCGGTGGGGGCCAGTCCTTTCCCACCCCACTCCGCTGATTGGAGAACTGCCATGACTGACCAGGTGGTCGTGCCGCTGCGGCCCCGCACCCGGCCCGGGTACACCGACACCGCGGCGCTGAACGATATCCACGCGCTGCTCACCACCACCGACCCCGGTGACGCGACACTCACCGACATCGCGGTCATCCTCTACCGCACCGGCCGGCCCATGGTGGCCGCCCGCGACATCGAGATCACCACCACCGAGACCGCGCTGGGCTGGCCAGTGGCCTGCGCCCAGGCCGGGGACACCTCGGTCTACATCCGCCAGGCACCCACCGGACCCGGCCTGCTGATCGAGATCTGCACCAAGAGCGCCGCCGAACACGACGCCCTCACCGTCACCATCGACGGCCACACCCTGCACCCCACCCGCCCCGCCGGTGTCCCGGCCTGACCGCGGGCGCCCACCCGGCTATGCCCGTTCTGCAGAAGAGGAGCATTCGATGTCTGATCCCACCGACCTGACCACACACGACTCCGCCAGCCAGGAGCCGAACGGCCCCGTCCCGGCTGCTGGCGAGCCGGGCAGCACCCCGCAGCCCGCAGTGGCCGCCGTGGCGGCCCGGCTGATGGTGGCGGTCTCCGACCTGGCAGCCCACCCAGGTAACGTCCGGGAGGACCTGGAGCTGACGCCGGAGTTCTGTGCCTCGATCGCCAGTGCTGGCGTGCGGGTCCCGCTGCTGATCACCCTCACCACCGGCGGGGCCTACCGGGTCATCGAAGGCCACCGGCGGCTGGCCGCGGCCGTCAAGACCGGGCTGGCCGAGGTCCCGTGTGACCTGGACCCCAGCCGGGCTGGGGATGAGGCGGGCCAGTACCTGGACATGCTGCTGGCCAACAGCGATGCCTACCGGCGGAACTTCGCCCCGGTCGAGGAGGCCGCTGCCCTGTTCGCGGCGCATGAGGCCGGTGCGTCCCGAACCCGGCTGCGCAAGGCCACCGGGCGCAAGGCCGAGGAGATCAAGACTGCGCTGAAGGCGGGCCAGCTCTCCCCGGAAACCCGCGCCGCCGCTGGCGACCTGACCCGGGAACTCGACCTGGAGGATCTAGCCCTGCTGGCGGAGTTCGACGATGACCCGGGTGCGGTGGCACAGATTCTCGACGCCTGCCGCCGCGGCTACCTGGTCGAGTACGTGGCTGAGCGGATCCGGCGCGACCGCACTGAAGCTGCCGAACACCAGCGCATGGTCGACGAGTTGAGCGCCGCCGGCTTCGAGATCACTGATGAGGTTCCCCCGGGGGGAATGAGGCTGTCGCAGCTGAGGCACGACGGGGAGGACCTCACTCCCGAGGCTCACGCCGCCTGCCTGGGGCGGGGCGTGTACTTCCCGCACTGGAGCCTGCTGCAGCCGGTGCACTACTGCACCAGCCCGCAGGAGCACGGCCACACCCTGATCAGCCAGGTCACCAGTCGGCAGCCTGCGGGTGCCGCCGCCGGTGACGTGGGTGGGTCGGCGCCGGGCGGCTCTCCTGTCCCGGCTGCTGAGGAGCCGCCCAGCCATGCCCGCAGGCTCGTCATCGAGGGCAACAGAGCATGGGATGCCGCCGGGCAAGTACGCAAGCGGTGGCTCGCCGATGCCCTGTTCGCCCGCCGCAGCGCACCACGCGAGGTCGCCGCGTTCGTCGCCCGCCAGCTGCTGACCATGCCAGAGCCGTTGCGCACAGGCCTGATGATCGCTCCGGGACGGGTGGGCTTCAGCGAGATCACCCGGCAGAACGCCGGTGCGTGGCTGGAGATCTGCGACACCGCCGCCGCCTCGCGGCTCCTGCTGCTGATGCTCGCCCCCATCGCCACCACCTACGAGTACGCGATGACCGACGGCCTGGGCAGGGCGACCTGGCGCACGGACAGCACCTACAGCCCCTGCCCTCGCGCCGAGGCCGGACACTACCTGTCCTTCCTGGCCAGCCTGGGCTATCACCTGACGCCGATCGAGCAGGCCGTCGCGGACGGCCTCCCCTATACCGGCGACGATCCCGAGGACCAGCTCACCGCCGAGGACGGCGAGGGGGCCGTAGGCCCCGAGCCCGGCGCTGGCCCCGACAGAGCGGAACCGGAAGAGGCCGACCCCGGCGACGCCGAGAACGGCGGGAGCCAGGCTGCCGCCTGATCACTAGCCACGGAGGGCCGCCTGCGCACCTGCTGACGGCCCTCCGGCTTCTCATTCCGATTCCCACGCGCAGGCAGCACGCCATCAGGAAGGAGTGAACGATGAGCACAGCCCACGCCAGTCGGCGCCCCCGGGTACCCAGGCCAGACCTGCGGTTCCTGTTCCACGTTGAGGACGTGACCGCCCGGCACACCAGCCCGCTGCTCACACTGCGCGCCGACATCGCCCAGTGGGTGGCGGTCAACCACGACGGCACCGTGCGCTCCGCAGCGGACGAACATCGCGGCATCCCGCCGGGTGGTCACGAGTTGCGTAACTGTTCCTGGACGTCACGGTGGGATGGCCTGGCCGGAGAGTGGGACGCCTTCACCCTCACCGCCCAGGCCCACGGCCCGGTCGGCTGGTACGGCTGGCACGCAGACTTCCGCCAGCCGTTCGCGGTCGATCTCCCCCGCGCGCAGGCCATGGTCAAGGTCCTGCGCAGGCTTGACGCGCGGCTGCGCAACCTGTCCGCCCGATACGGGCAGCCTGTCGGGGTCGCCGAGTGGGCAGCCCGCGTCTATGCCGTGACCGGCGGAAGTCTCGGCCGCCCGTTCGGCCGCCACGTCGGCGACTCGGGTCACGACCTGGACGGCCGTGGCTGGCAGTGGATGGACACCGATGAGCTGCGTTGCTGGCTCGACAGCCAGCTGGCCGCCTTCTGCCAGGCCCACAGTCTGTGCGAGAAGGACCGGTGAGCGGCCAAAGCCCACGCAGCTGTTGCGCCGACGTAACAAGCTCGGGTAGTGTCTGTTGTGTGGACACAACAGACACGCGAGGAAGCGTATGGCCAATGAGATGACGGACACCAGGCTCGCCACCATGGTGGCGATGCTGGAACAGGTACGCCGCGCGCAGGACCCTCTGGTCCGGGCGCAAATCCTGGCCGAGACTCAGTACCAGGCGGCCTGGGCGCTGCGGGAGGCGGTGGTCGACTGCCAGGAGGACGGCCGCCGGACGTGGGCCGAGATCGGCTCTGCGATCGGGCTGCCCCGGGAGACTGCCTGGCGGCAGTTCAAGGCCGGGGGACCGCTGGTCATGGTCAAGCCATATCAGGCGGCTGACAGCCCGCTCGCAGCCAGCCAGCCCCGTCCCTTCGCTGACGACCATGCTGCGTACGCCTTCCGCTCCCAGGACGGCAGCTGGTTCGGACCTGACGATCAGCTGCCGGAAGGGCAGTTCGGCACCGGCTGGCTCACCTTCGACCCGCCGAACGCCCCGGGCAGCAAATTCGCCCGAGAGGAGTTGCTAGTCCGCTACGGCTCCTGGGACGGCGACGTTAGCTTCCACGCACCCCTGATCCGCGAGGTCGGCAGCGGTAACCCGATGCGGGTTCGGGCTACATACGAGGTCATCGACTGGCTGTTCGGGGACGGCCAGACGGCGCTTCGCCAGGCCATAACCGCCGTGGCCCAGGTCGTTGCCGTCACCCCGCGGGTCAACCCTGACCTGGCCGGGCTGGTCGACAAGGCCACCGCTGCGATGGGCCTCGACGTCTCGACAACCGACTTCATCGTCGCGGTCGAGCGAGTGGCCGGTGCCGCAGTGCTTGGCTACCGGGCCGGGCTTCAGCTCAGCCAGGCCCTGCAGTGGCTGGAGCGGGCAATCGCCCAGTACCGGGCCTGGGTAGCCAGGCCCGGGAGGGCCGGGCCATGATCGTGCCCTCGCCGCGCTGGCAGGCCGCCGCCATCGCCGCCATCGCGGTCGTCCCGCTGCTCGTCGTGGTCGTACTCTCCGCGCCCGCATGGCTCGCCTTGCCATTCCTGAACGCCGATCGAAGGACCGCGGTCCTCGACTTCCTCAAGCAGCTCGTCGAGTGGGTCAGGGTGGTTGCGGCAACTGGGCGATGATCGAGGGCATGGTGTCCGCCGCCAAAGCATTTGGTCACGGGACCTCGATGATCGTGAACTCCGCCAGCCGGTGGAAACGCAGCGCCTGCTCAACAAACCGAAGCTGTGTCCCGCGAATCCGGTCGTTGCCGACCTTCGCCTCGTCGAACCTGACCTCGCCCGGCCCCCGCCACGCGAACACGTCGAAGAAGCCGGTGAACTTGCCGCAATTCGCGCTCAGCAAGCGGTCGAACACGGCGATAGCCCATTCCGGCGCGCCAGCCTCGGCTAGCGTCCGGAAACCCGGAACCGGGAACCACTCCGTGTGCAGCCGGCGGGCGAAGGCGTTCACCCACACGCCCTGCCAGCCCTCGCGTTGCAGATGATCCATGATGGCCAGTTCGGCACAGGACCTGCGTCCGTTGACGGAGAACTTGCCTTTACTGGCCCACGTTCGTGCCAGGTCAGGCGGGTCTGGCTCGCCTTCCCATCGCTCAAGCGCCCATTGCTGGGTAGCGATCTGGACCAGGCGGCCGTCTGACAGCGTAAGCGGGGTCGGAGGCTGTGCAGTGATCTTCATGCCGGGACCATCGTGGCCCGGAATCCCGGTGTGCACAATGCGGCAGGCCCGGACTTGCGATGGTGGTTCGCTGACCCCCGGTCTGTGCAGGGACTCGTGGCACGCCGCGTGTAGCACCTGGACTGCGGGTTGTCCTTGTCCCGGCTTGGCCAGGTTGCGCCGTTTCGCCGGGTTCCCGCAACCGGCCTCTCGCTTCGCTCGCCACGGGCAGGCCAGAGATCTTTTCCCCGAGCCGCGGGCACTCCCCGGTGCCGGCTGCGTCGGCGCTGTTCTTTCTTGAGTGCCCGCTGGGAAAACATCTTGGCCCGCCCGGCCGGCCGGTATGACGGGCCCCCTCCTGCACGGCGCGGCCACCAGGCCGCCGGGACGGACCCCACAGTCCCAGGCCGCCATCCAAGGCAGCCAGTCCTCCCGGCCCGCGCACAGGAGGCAACCCATGAACCCGATCAGCATCTCCGTCACCGGCCGCCTCGGCGACGACCCCCGCAGCTTCTCCACCCGCGACGGCACCGACGGTGTCGAACTGCGGCTGGCGCTGGACCTGCCCACCCGCGGTACTGGCGACGGGATCACCCGCTGGGTGAAGGTCACCGCCTACGGCCTACTGGCCACCCGCACCGCCGAGTCGGTCCGCAAGGGCGACCGGGTCACCGTCCTGGCCGACGACCTGATCGCCGAGGCGTGGACCGCGACCGGCAGCGGTGAGCCCCGCGCCCGGGTCACCCTCCGCGCTCGGGAGATCGCCGCGTCGATGGCGTTCGACTCGCTGCGCACCAACTACGCGGCTCGCAAGGCCGCCCGCGCAGCCGCCGCCAATGGCGAGCCGAACGACCTGCCCGCTGGGGAGCAGGCCGAGGTCCGGGTGCTGCGCGGCGTCACCACCACCTGAACCTATCCGGCCAGGGAGCCGGGGACGGGCACCGCGCCCGCCCCGGCTCCTTTCTCTGCCACGCCTTGCATCTCCTCGTCTGGAAGGAACCTGCGATGAACACCCCTCCTGACCGGCCGTCGTTGCGGATCAGCTCCCCTGCTGGCCTGCTCGCCGTTGTCCCGTACCTGCTCGGCTTCACGCCCACCGACAGCCTCGTCGTAGTCGGGGCCGGGCGGGCCGTGGACCGGATCCAGGTCGCGTTCCGCTACGACCTGCCCAACCCGCCCGACACCGGGCTCGCCACACAGATCTCCGCGCACGCCACGGGCGTGCTGGCCCGCCAGCACCTGACCAGCGCCGTGGTCGCCGGTTACGGCCCAGCGCGGCTGGTCACCCCGGTCGCCGACGCCATCTGGCAGGCGGCAGCGCCCGCCGGTGTGATGTTGCGTGATGTGCTGCGGGTCCAGGACGGCCGTTACTGGTCCTACCTGTGCCGTGAGCCGTCGTGCTGCCCACCCGAGGGTGTCCCGTTCAACGCAGCCACACATCCGGCCGCCAAACTCCTGGCCAGCACGGGCATGCCGGTACTGGCCGACCGAGACGCACTCGCCGCGACCATCGCGCCGGTGACCGGGTCTGAGGCCGCCGCGATGGCCCAGGCGACCCGGCACGCCGAACGGACTGCGGCCTGGATGATCACCCGTTCCGGCTCGCGGGCGCTGGAGGCGCCCGGCCTGGCGGCGGTGCGTTCCGCGATCGAGGTGTACCGGGATGGCGGGTCGATCACCCCGGCGGTCGGGCACGCCTGGCTGGCGTTAGTCCTCACACGCCTGCGCATCCGCGACGACGCGTGGGCCCGGATGGACCCCGCCCAGCACGCTGCGCACCGGCGGCTGTGGACCGGCCTGATCCGCCGCGCTCAGCCCCGCTACGTGGCAGCCCCAGCCTGCCTGCTCGCGGTCACCGCATGGCAAGGCGGCGACGGTGCCCTGGCCAACATCGCCCTCGACCGGGCGCTCGCCGACACCCCCGGCTATTCGATGGCCCTGCTGCTGCGCGACGTCCTCGATGCCGGCCTGCCACCGTCGGCGGCCGCCCCGCCCATGACGCCAGAAGAGATCGCCACCAGCTACACCAGCCCCTCCGCCAGCCAGCCCGCCGGTCCAAGGGAGCAGTCGGACTCCGCCAACCCGACCACCGGTACCTGACCCGCCTCCTGTGCGCGGGCCAGATTCCCAGGCCCGCGTACAGGCACGTCTGACATGCTGGCTGAGGCCGTTCGGCTCAACTAGTGCGCGGAGCCGGTGCCGCGCTAAGGAAGCGGAGCGGTCAGGCAGAGGACCGGCCCGCAACCTCGCGTTGGCGTGAGCCCACACATTACGAGGGCGCCAGGATCAGGCAGGCTCCCTATTCATGGTCGTACAAGCGGTTGAACTCAGGTTCGATCCAGAGCACGTGATAGACGTCATCTACCCGAGCACCCGCCATCGGGAGCTTGCCGTCGTAGCGGAAGACGAGGAATCTCTCCCTGTCCTGAAACCGGGGCGGGATGGACGCCTTGATCTGGGCGGCAGGTATGAACTCGCTGCCAGTGCCATGGCGAGGGGCGGTGATGAGATCCACCCAGCGGCGAGCCGCGAGCCGCTGGAGCGTCTTGGCGAACGCGGCTTGCCGCAGAGCACTTAAGGCAGTTACGTCAAAATCACGAACTACATGATGCAGGCAAAACTTCGGCGTCTCGTTGTCGTAGTTCCGCACCTCAGGTACTGGGCGGAGGGTTCCGCTCGCCGCCGCCGGCCGTCTTCCTCGGTCTTTCTTCGCCATCAGCCAGCAGCAGTCGGAAGCCGGCTGAAGTACTGCTGCATATCAGCGGAGGGGATCACCACACCCCGGTCATCCTCGCCTCGCCAGTTGTCGCGCCAAGGAGGCTCGGCATGCGTCATGTTGCGGAGGCGCCCTGCAGAGAACCCACCGTAGGTGTTCCAGACTTCGCTGAGGAACTTAGCTGTAGACGGGTCAACGTCGTCCCATGTGAAGGGGTCGGAGTCCGAGAGCGCGATCGAGGAAGCACTGAAGTGCTTAAACGCATGGTAGACGTCCGGCACCACTGGCCCGTGTGACCATGCCTGCACCTGCTCCGGAAACAGTGGGGTGCCATAGCGGGCCAGGTGGTGGCCTTGGGCATAGTAGAGCAACTTCTGGAGCTTGAGGTTAGAAAGCTCTTCGTCCTCTGCCTCCGCCCAGGCGATGAACCACTTGGCGATGGTCATGGCTGAGTAAGGCGGCGTATCCATGGCAGCCTCCTTGGCCTCCCTGCACCGCGCACGAAGCACGATCTTCTACAAGTATTGACGCACAGCGTGGGCGGAAGTATGCCCAGCAGCTAGCAAAGCCTTACCTGACAGCAAGTTAGCCTATAGCGAACATCTGTTCGAGAAACTCGGTCACTGTTTGGGTAACGATCATGAAATCCTGGGGTCCACCCTGACCAGCACCCCTGCCTTATCGCAATCTGGACGGGTTTCGCAGATCCCTCCTAGAAACAGGCACGGGTCTCTGCGCGAGTCGCTCGCGTCCGTGCTCCTGGTGGGCGCCGTAGGTCCCCGGTGGCGGGGTGGTGGCGTATCCCGGCTTTGTCAGTTTCGCAGGCGCGGTCGTGAGCGCAACCAGCCTCTCGCTCCGCTCGCCACATCTGGTCAGAGATCTTTTCCTGCGGAAAACATCTTGCGCAGCCGTGACCGGCAAGTTGCCCTCCCGCCTTTTACGCCTGCGTGCCCTCCGGCGCCGGAACACACCAGACCCAGACACCGCCACCGGGGACCACCCAGCCGCAGAAGGGAGCGCGCTATGGACACCACCACAACCCCCACCTCGGCCGTTATCACCTGCGCCAAGCCCGGCTGCGGCACCCCGACCACCCTGGACCAGGCCACCTACGTTGACCGCTGCGGCCACATCTGCCCCGCCTGCGTCGGTCCCCTCCCCACCTGGTGGGACGACATCGACCCTCCGTACTGACCCGACCGCGCGGTCCTACTGGCAGCGTCGAGCATCCGGCAGGGCATCACGCTGCCATGAGCCGCCAGGCGTCAGGCGATGTCAGGCCGGGCGTTCGCTCTCAGGAGTGACGAACCAGCCCTTGCCGGGGACCCGGCGGATCAGGCCCTCATCGGCCAGTACCCGGATTGCCTTGCCGGCGGTGGCCCGGGCGATGCCGTAGGTCTCGCACAGGGTGCGGATCGAGGGAATGGGGCGCCGCGGCTCGATCTTCCCGGTCGTGATCTGGTCACGCAGGATGCCCGCCACCTGCAGGTAGACCGGCTCGTCCCATTCCCTGTCTATGACCATGGGCGGACGGTAGTAGACCGTAGTACAGTCACTGCGAGGCAGCGTCGCCCATGGTGTGACCATATAATGAGGCTAGATGACCATAGGACACACTGATTGACCTGGGGTTATGTCAGCCAGCGGCACACGTCACAGCGACCTGGCCACCGGACGACGCCCCGGAAACCAGGACGGAGCGCTCATGCCAACCATCCCAGACGCACAACCCGCCGACAGCCCCGACGTGACCGTTAGCGGCGTGCTGTTCGCGCTGGCCGAATTAGCCGTGACTCTGTCCCAGCCCCGCGGTCGCGCCGAGCCGGAAGCGCTCGCGGGGACCCTCGACTGCCTTGCGTCCAACCTCGCCACCGTCGCCGCGGGCTTGCGGGCGAGCCACACCCCGAGGGGCGCCACGAGCGAGCCAGCCCACCAGGCCACCACCAAGGAACGTCTTCGCCGGATCGACGCCCTCGACCTGGAGCCCATCGTCTTCAAACTGATGCACCCGGAGCCCAGGGAGACTGCCCTGAGTCTGGCGGACGCGGACCAGGACATCGCCCTCTACCGGTGCTTCCTGAAGCTGTGCGCACTGCACCCCGACGCCACGATCGTGCCAACCAGGCAGCTCGACCGCGTGTGGCACACGCACATGCTGGACACCGCCAAGTACCGCGCGGACTGCGACCAAGCGTTCGGCTTCTTCCTGGACCACTTCCCCTACTTCGGGTTCTGCGGGGAAGAGGACCGGCGCGCCTGGCAGGAAGACTTCGCGCTCACCCGCCGCCTGTTCTGGGAGCACTTCGGCGCCGAAATCGGCGCCCAGCCAGCGGCCAGCGCCTGCCGCAATCACGGCGACGGCTCGGACTGCTGCGCCGGCTGCATCCGGCCCGCCGACGTCGGCACCCGGCCCCGCCCGGACCGCAGCGAGCCCGCCCCCCGACCTGACCTACCGGAAGGAGCCCGGCCATGACTGATGTCAGTCCTGAGGTGCAAGCAGTCGAGACCATCGGCGGGGTGATCTCCGACCTCGTGACGGTCACCGAACGGCTGCCCGTACAGCCTGATCAGGCCGAGCCGGTCGCACGGATACTGGACCGGCTGGCCGAGGAGATCAGCGAGGCCGCGCGCATGTTCCGGGCGATGAGCAAGCAGCCGAGGCTCGCGGCCGCCTCCGACGTGGCTGGCCGCCGCACCACCGATTGAGGCCGCAACCACCTGCACCATCTTGATTCCGCCGAACGAGCTGCCGCCTCGCGACGGCTCGCCCGCGCGCCCGCAGTATGACGTGGGCAAATAAAGGGCAGCCATCAGTAGGCCATTTCCGAGCCACAGACCACTTGCACATTGAATCAACCAATAACCCAGCAGCAGCCACCCCATGATAGTCCAGCAGCCTTATAGCCGCTCACACCTTTGCATTACAATGATGATGGCTCGGCAATGGCTAAGAATGGTGCGCGATGCTGACGATATCCAGTGGCTATGATCCCGGGTATCTGACGCGTTCCGTCGCGACCGGACGGGAGAACTACTACCTGTCCGCCGTGGCCGAGCACGGCGAACCGCCGGGCATCTGGACCGGACGAGGCTGCCCCGAACTAGGCCTGTCGGCCGGCTCCCAGATCGACAACAAGGTCATGGAGCGCCTGTACGGCGCGTTCATCGACCCCCGCGACCCAAAGCACCAGGCCACACTCGGGCGGGCGCCAAGCGGCTTCACCGGCAACAACGACAAGGTCGCCGCCCTGATCGCCGAACGGCTCGCGGCGGAACCCGAGGCGACCCAGGAGCGGCGCGACCAGATCATCATGCAGGCGATGAAGGAACAGCGCTCTACCGTCTACTTCTTCGACGCCACCTTCTCCGTGCCCAAGTCGGTCAGCCTGCTCCATGCGTCGCTGCAGGTCAGGGCACAGCAAGCCCGCGAGGCCAACAACATCGCGGAGGCCGACCAGTGGGAGGCCCGCGCCCAGACGGTGTGGGACGCCATCATGGCCGCTAACCAGGCGATGCTGGACTACCTGCAGCGGGAGGCGGGCTACAGTCGGGCCGGCTATCACTCGAAGAACTCGGGCCGGTTCGTGGACGCCCACCAGTGGGTAATCGCCTCCTTCCCCCAGCACACCAGCCGGGACAACGACCCTCAGCTCCACGTGCACAACGCCATCTTGAACCGGGTGCTGCGGGAGGACCCGCTGTCCTCCCGCGAGGGCGGCCGCAGCGCCTGGCGGACCCTGGACGGTGCAGCGCTGTACGCGGCCAAACCCGCCGCCGGTGCAATCGCCGAACGGGCGCTGGCCGAATATCTCGCCGACCGGCTCGGCGTCCAGATAATCCCGCGCGCCGATGGCAACGGCTGGGAGATCGAGGGGATCTCGCAGGAATTGCGGGAGCAGTTCTCCTCCCGGCGCCACGCCATCGAGCCGCGCGTGCGCGCGCTGATCGAGGAATACGAGAACAAACACGGCAGGGCGCCGAACGCGCGCGCCGTGTGGTCGATGGCGCAATTCGTGACGCTGGATTCGCGCCAGGCGAAGGCGCATTCCGCGCCGTCGCGGGAGGCGCTGCTGGCGCAGTGGGAGGCGCAGTCGCGCCGCGCCGAAACCGAGGTGCTCAGCGCCGTCCCCAACGTGGTGCTCGGCAGGCGCGGCGATAGTCCCGCCCCGCATCTTGTGTTCGGCATGGAAACCGGACGCATCCTGGCGGCGGCGGTCGCGGACGCGCAGCAGCGCAAGGCGACGTTCTCGCGGTACGAGCTGACCCGGATGGTCAACCGGTACCTGCCCGATGACCTGGGCGGCCTGCCGGGCGAGCAGGTGACGGCGCTGCTGGAGGAACTGACCGAGGCGGCGCTGCGGCCGGGCGGCCCGGCTGGGACGGTGCTGCTGACCGCGCCGGAGATGGTGCCCGTGCCGCAGGCGTACCGGCGCGCCGACGGGCTGAGCCTGTGGCGCAGGCATGGCGCCGAGATCTACACCACCCGCGCCATGCTGGACACCGAGACGCGCCTGCTGCGCGCCGCGGCGCAAACCGGCGCGCCGAAGCTCGCGCCGCAACGCGCCGCCGAGGCGCTCGGCGCGGACCGGGCGCGGGTCGAGGCGCGGCTGTGGCGCGAACACGGCCGCCCTGGCGCGGCTGATGGCGCCAGCACGCCCGGCGGCGCGGAGCCCCCGCTCAGCAGCGTGGGCCTGACCGACGACCAGGCGCAGGCGGCCTACGGCGTGCTCACCTCCGGCCGCGCCATCGACATCCTGGTCGGGGCCGCCGGCACCGGCAAGACCCGGACCGTCGCCACGATCGCCGAGGCGTGGACGGACGCCGGGGCCGGGCGGGTGATCGGGCTGACCACCTCCACCAACGCCGCGCACACGCTCGCCGCCGAAGGGCTCGCCGAGAGTCACAACTTCGCGGTGTTCCTGGGCCGGATCGCCGGCAGCGACCAGACCCGCGGGCATGTGCCGGTCAGCCCCGGTGACCTGCTCGTGGTCGATGAGGCGTCGATGGTGTCCACCGCCGACCTGGCCGCCGTCGAGGACATCGCCACCCGCTGCGGCGCGAAGATCCTGCTGACCGGCGACACCGAGCAGCTGTCCGCCCCGGAGGCGGGCGGGGTTATGCGGCTGCTCGCCGGCGAGCACGGCTACTACCAGCTCCACACGATCCAGCGGTTCGATCAGGAGTGGGAAGCCGAGGCGTCGCAGCGGCTGCGGGGCGGCGACACCGACGCGATCGCCGAGTACGACCAGCGCGGCCGGGTCCTGGAAGGAACCCGGGAGGAGATGGCCGACGCTGCCTGCCAGCGGTGGCTCGCCGACTACCTCAGCGGCAAGGACACCGTGCTGCTGACCACGACCAACGCGCAAGCCGCCGAACTCGCCCGCCGCGCCAGGGACGAGCTCGCCGCGTTCGGCCTGGTTGCGGCGGATGACCTGGTGGAGCTGGCGGACGGGAACGTCGCCGGGGCCGGGGACCTGATCGTGGCCCGGCAGAACGCCCGCATCCAGGCCGGGAAGCCCGGGCGGCGGCTGGCCAACCGGGACGTGCTGCGGATCGAGGGGTGGGACGAGGTCGGGGAGGCGCGGGTCGCGCTGGTCCGGCGGATGGCTGGCCGCGACCCGGTCACCGGGGAGGATCCCGGACCGGAGCAAGCTGAGCCGGACCCTGAGCGGCACCCGGAGACCGAGGCCGAGCCCGCCGCCGACCAGCCGACGCGAACCCGCGCCGACCTCTCGGCCGCCTTGGCTGCGGCCCGCGAAGCCCGGCAGATCATTGCCGAACGGGACCGCCAGGCCAACCACGAAGCCCAACTCGCCGGTGATGACGTCATGCGTCGCCGGGAGGCGGAGGCGATGCAGGAGGCATCGGCCCGGCGCACCGCTGTCCGCCAGGACCCGGCACCCAGCCGCCACATGATGCAGCTGGAGCGGGACGAACCAGAACTGGAGGCCGGCCAATGACCACGGTTACCGTCAACTACGTGGACCCCGGTCAAGCCAATGACATGGCACCCCCGCCCGGCACCGCGATCGTCCGCCCGTTGCGCCACGTCCAGGCCGTGCGCGAACGTCACGCCCAGCAGTTCACCGACCCGTACGCAGCCGCAGCATCGCACTCAACCCGCACATGGGCCTGGGCACTGGGCGAGTCCACCACAGCGCCAGTCACCAACCGCGAAACACCAGTCCCGCCCACTCGCTCCGACATCGAAACCGAGATCGCCGCCGCCGACGAACGCCGCGAGCGCGGCGACTGCGAAAACCGAACCGCCGCCGCCGCAACCATCCTCCGCTGGCTCATCGGCGCCGCCGACCACGTCCCGGTCCGCTGCGAGAACCCCGGTGAACTCGTCGGCGGCTTCGGTGACGTGATCCGCTCCCGCCAGCAGATAGCCGACGTCCTGGTTGTCGCCACCGAGGGCCAGCAGCAAGCCGCAGCCATCGCACGGAACATTGATGCTGAGTCTGACACCCGGCGCTTCGCACAGCAGGATGCCGACTACCTTGAAGGCGTGATAGCAGCTCTCGGCTGGCTCCTTGGCGAGCGGGCTGAGGCACCGATCACCCGCCGCCAGTCTAATGAGCTGATCACCAGGGATCTCAAGAGCGAACGCGTCCACGCCAAGGACGTCGTCGAGCAGGCCAGAAACCCAGGAATGGCGGATCGGCTGCCCTCAACCTGGTACGGGGAGGGGGTCAAGTTGACCATCACCTGGCTCCTCGGCGACTCGACCACCCCGCCGTCGATCTAGCAAGGCCGTAGACATTATTGCCAGGCCAGCGAACTGCTCGCGATGCTCTCCTCGACCAGGCCGGCCAGCACTTGTGAGCCAGTCATGCGGCGAAACGCGCCTACCTGCTGGGATGGCCTAGCTACTCGCCTTGGCCTGCCGCATCCATGCCTTCCTGATCAGCAGCCCCTGTGTTAGTCGGCGCGTCCAGGCTGAAGAATCCTGCGTGATCCTCACATCAATCAGTGGGCTGTGGCAGGTCAGCGTTGGCTTCCGGCCGTCGCACAGGAGTGTGAAGCTGATGGACTGCCTCTGACGGATGAGAGTGGGTTCGATGCTTAGGGTAGTGTGCTCAGCCGTCACCGACGGGCGGTTGGAAAGGTCTCCGAGCACTTCCACGATGGCGATACCGACATCCAAGACGAGGGGGCGTCCCTGGTCGAACGCGCTGCTGGGGATGTCCCGGCGCCCTGTGTTCGTCAGCACGATCCAGAGCACATGGGGGGCAGCAAGCACTTGTTCATTGAAGAGGACCTGCAACCCTGGCCTGGAAGGGAGTCTGAGGAGGGGCGTCGACAGCCATAGACCATACGTCAGCTCGCAGCGCGGCGTCCTGGCAAGGTATACGAGGAAGAGACCTGCAGCTCCGACGACAACGGCTACGAGGACACCGACGAACGTCCAGACTGCCGAGTCGTACCATGGCAACGTCGCGATCACGTCGGTTATCTAACTCCAGTTTCGGAGTCACTTGCGCTGGACTCCCGTGAAGGCATCGCCGATCCAGGCCGTCGCAGGGCTATCCGTGACTATTCATGCACTCAACGTAGTCATTTATGCCGATTTGTCCCGTCCCACAGATAGTTGATGGGATGCCGACAGGGACACTGCCTGGTTTGTGCGGCCTGGACTTTGTGGCCTCGCACAGGTCTTGAGCCTCCGTAGTCCATGTTCACAATGGTGCAGTGCACTAGTCGCGACCAAGAGGCTGCCGATGGCAGCCTCTCTCGCACCGGCTCATGATGGCGCTGAGGCGGCGGATAACGCCGGGGGACCAGCGGTCGTGCCAGTCGGCGGCGTCTTTCGGCGCTGGGTGCTCAGTTAGGTAGGCGGCGGACCATAGATGGTAGAGCCAGGCCAGCTCCCAGAGCGCCTCGGGATGGTTGGGCCAGCAGGGTTTGATCTGGTCAGCGAGGTAGTCGGGGTACTGTGCGCGGAACACGGTTTCGACCCAGTCGGACAGTTCGCTGAACTTCTCGTTGCGCTCCTGCTCAGTCATCCGGAGCCAGAACCAGGTTGTGGGCGTCGCGCCGTCATGGTCGGTGAGGATCGCGAGGATCTGCTCGACCTGGTGGCGGAGGTCGGCGATGTCGTTCAGGGCGGTCGCATGCTCGCGCTGCATCTTGGTGAAGGTGTTCACCTTGGCGGTGAGCGACTCGACGTCGCGGCGCAGGGAGTCGATCTGGACAGCGAGGGCCGCGACCGATGGTGATCCGTCGCGGCCCGGCGGTGGCTGGGTCACTGATCATCTCCGAAGCCTGGAGGCGGGCCGTACTCAGGACCGGCCGGCGGGTCCCAGGGTCGGCGAGGACGGTAGGGATGGGGATTGGTGTCGCCGTTAGGCGACGCCGGCAGAGGATGCGGGTCAGGCCCGTCGCAGTCCTGGGGGCCGGGCTGCGGCCAACCGCCGATGGCCCGTGACTGGCCGGCTACAGGGACCGGGATCTGCGGATTCAGTGCCACATTCATCTGCCGGGCGCGCCGGTAGTCCCAGCGGCGCCAGGCCATCCGAAGGCGGACGATGACGGGGGACAGGTTGGTGCGCAGGACCAGGGCGCGCCATTCGGGCAGGGTGCGCAGCAGTTCGGGTGGCAGCACCCGCACGTATCTATAAGAAACGGTGCGGCCCCGGCGGCCATCCTCGAACCGGGTCCGGGAGTGAGTCCGCAGTGCGACCTCGCCGCACAGGCGGGACAGGCCTTCCAGGGTGTCGGCGTCGGTGACGCCGCCGAGGATGACCTTGATGCCGGCGGTGTCCCAGATCGCCTGGGCACCGGGCTTGTCCCAGCGGGCCTGGAGCTGGGCCAGGCCGTGGCAGACGGCCACGACCAGGATTCCCTTGCCGGCGCTGTCGGCCATCCACACCGGCAGCGGGACCGGGCAGATCTGCGTTACCTCGTCTAACGTTATCTTGAGCTTTCGCGTCGGGCAGGGCTGTGACCTGCGTCATCGCGTCGCGGACAGTGTCGTTGACGCGGTGACGCCAGCGTTGTCGGGGTGTTTTCACGGGGCTGGATCGTTACCGGATCGGGTTCGGGCTGAGCGCTGGTCGCCGAGCGCGCGGGCGAGCTGGCGGCGGAGCCTGGCGTTCTCGTCGGCAAGTGCCTGGTTGCGCTGGATGGCTGCGGTGAGCCGGCTGCGCAGCGAGGCGTCGGTCGCCCGCTGGCCGGCCGGGACGGCGCTGGCCGGGTCGCGCTTGCGGGTGACACCGCGGAGCCTGCGGATCTGGTCGCTGATGTCGGGCTGGGTATAGAGCCAGGACCGGGAGATCCCGGCTGCCGCGGCGAGGGAGGCGAAGGTGACGGATGCGCCGGCGCGGTCGAGCTCGCGCAGTGCCTGGATCGCCTTGGAGCGGGTTAGCTCGTGCCGGCGCGCTGCCGCTTCGGCGAGGGGGTCAGGATGCACCGGCTGCTGCCTCATGCTCGCCCGGGCCGTCGGCTTCGAGAGCGGTGATGATCTTTTCGAGGTTGGCGGCGACCTGCTTGTTCATCTCGGCGACGCGGACGTGGCCGGCCGCTTCGGCGGCGGTGATGATCTGCAGGGTGGCCTGCCGCTGGGCATGGTGGCGGGGCAGGAACTCGGCGGTCGTGACGAACATCGGGCAGGTCAGGCACGAGTTGGCGTGCGGGCAGGTCTTCACGACTGGCAGCTGGCAGTACCCGTTCGGGAGGGCCTGGGTCGCGCGCGATAGCCGGTGCTTGGCCCAGGCGGCGTCCCCGAGCGGGCCGTCGGGGCTGACCTGAACGGGCTGCCCGTTCGCGCTGACCTTACGGGCCTTCTCCCAGTGCTCCCGGACGGTCGTGTCGGGCAGGCGGGCGTAGTGCGCGGTCATCTCGGCCGAGTCGTGGTCGAGGATCTTCTGCACCACGTGCTGGGGGACGTCCCGGTTGATCAGGGTTGTTCCCAGCGTGTGGCGCCACTGGTGCGGGGTCAGATGCACCGGCTGGCCATGCTCGTCGCGGATGTCGCATCTTTCCAGCCAGCTGCGCAGGGCCGACCGGTAGGTGCTGGTGCTGACCGGGCGGGTGCCGTTGATGTTGGCGTGCGGGCGGGGGAACAGCACCGGGATGCCGGCCGGCCAGCGTTGCCGGTTGCGGTCTTGCTGCGCGGCGATCATGGCGCGGAGTTCCTCGTCGATAGGCACCAGCGCCTCGCGTTTCATTTTGGTGTTGTGATATCGCAGGTAAGGGGCGCCGTCGGCGTCGGTGACGACGCAGTCCGGCGGCAAGGTGACGGCGCTGGAGATCCGCAGCCCGCAGCGGATAAGAATGACGGTGATCAGCTGGTAGGCGGGGTTGCCCCACCGGTCGAGGCTGGCGGGGTCTTCGGCCTGGGCCATGACGTGGGCGGCCAGCGCGCGGGGAAGCGGGCGGGCCGGCCTGGGGTAGTCCTCGGGAAAGATCATCGCGGTGGCCGGCAGCGAGGGTTCCCAGCCGTGGCGGCGGATCGCCAGCAGGAATGTGCTCAGCTCCCCGACGCTGCCTCGCAGTTCCCGGTTGTTGCTGGCCAGCTCGCGGTGCAGGCTGGCCAGGTACCGTTCCAGCAGGTCACGGTCGGCCTGGTGCGGGCTCTGGACGCTGGCGCGGGCGGCGAAGGCGGAGAACCGGGTGACGGCGCGGACGCCCTGGTAGCAGGCGGACATGCTCGTCCCGGTGCTGATCCGCCACCGGGTCCACCGTTTGGCCAGGTCCTGCAGCCACGGCTGGCTGATCTCCCCGAACCGCAGGGTCGCGATGGCGTTGGAGGCGCTGGCGGTGATGCCCAGGTTGCGCAGCCGCCAGGTGTCACGGGGGTATTCGCTCTCCCAGCCGCCCTGCCCTTCTTCGGCCAGGGCAGAGACCTGGCGGTGCGCGTAGGACACCAGGGCAGCCCGCTGCCCGCCCTTGTCGGCCCAGGCCGGGAACCGGCTGCGCCACTCCCGCTCGCTCAGCGCCAGCAGGGAGGTGGCGCCGCTGGTGGCCAGCACCCTGGCGACGGCCCGGATGTCGACCGGATGGGTCGTGGCCGTGCTGTCGTCGCGCCGTCGCTGGAGGGCGTACTGCAGTTCCAGCCTCAGCTGCCGGGGCAGCGGCGACAGGTCGGCGCGCTCGCCGGCTGTTGCCCGGCGGGGCTCCTCGCAGGACCGGGTGAACTCTGCCAGGCCGGGCCGGCCGTGATCCCTCCAGCGTTTGGCGTGGACCCTGCACAGCGCCGACCCTGGCTGAGCCCAGACGTCGCAGTAGCTGATCAGGCACGCGGGCGGGGGGCCGGACATCACTACGGCCGGCTGCCCGGCGGCCCACAGGCCCGGGCCGGGCCGGCCGGCCCGCTTCCACGCGCTGGCGTGCCGCGCGCACAGTCCCTGCTGGCTGCAGCCGAACCCGCAGCCGGAGACCCGGCACCGGCCAGATGGCAGCGGGCCGTGACCGTTCCAGGGCGCGGTCATGGCCGCCGGGAGGCGGGCAGGGTCAGGCCGTCCCGCCGCGTGCCACCGCCGCAGATGACCCTGGCACATCCCGCTGCCGTGCACACGCCACCCGCACCCCTCCACCAGGCACACGCCGCGGCCGAACACCGGGTCGGCGGGATCGAACACCAGCACGTCGGCGCGGAACTCCGGGCGCACCGCGGCCACGAGCTTCCCCAGCAGGCCGGGCGCGGGGTCATCGGGGCGGCCGGGGCTGGTCACCGGTCATCCTGCTCGCCGTCGAAGACGGTCGCGGTCAGCCGGACCTTCACCTGATGGCGGCGGGCCGCGGCGTGCAGCCATGTCGTCCCGCCGCCCAGGCGGCGCTCGCGATGCTCGCCCAGGGCGAGCGCCTCCTGCCAGGCGCTGAACGTCTCCCGCGCCTGCGCCGCGGGGGCCAGGCCGTTCACCTGGCCGGCCAGCACCGGTCCGGACGGGCCGACGGTCCAGGCGATGCACGGCAGGCCCGCGCAGTCATCCAGGATCGTGGCCAGCTCGGCGGCAGCCTGCCGCTGCCACCGGGCGCGGTCGTCCTGCGTGATCCAGCCGCCGGTCACCAGGACACCTCCCGCCCGGTCAGCCAGCCGGCCTTCTCCAGCGCCGCCCGGGCATCCTCGGCCGTCAAGTGTAACGGCACAGTCAGGTATTGGAACTCTCGGAATAGCCCAGTCTCGGCGAGTTGGATGGTGGCCTGGCAGATGCGGCGGTGTCCACGACTGGTGGACGTTCTCATCGTGGCCGCTTGCCCTTGT
>Ga0307373_10002025_pt1 | contig 37085 bp, 35 predicted proteins | sample OX2MG_FD_202534 | JGI IMG/M metagenome (GOLD analysis project Ga0307373, IMG submission 202534) | Soil microbial communities from Risofladan, Vaasa, Finland - OX-2 | ecosystem: Environmental > Terrestrial > Soil > Coastal area > Acid sulfate soil | place: Finland: Risofladan, Vaasa | collected...
GGGGTGGTTTCCCGAGCAGCGTCCGGGGCGGATTCCCGCCGAGTATCGCAAGGAGTTCGGTACGACCTACTACTTCCTGATGCTCAACGTCTACCACCAACAGTTGTCGGGGCAGGTGGTTCCGACAAAGCACGCAGTGAACTGGCTAGAGTTCCTGAAAGAAGAGCGGGCGAAGTATCCGATGGATCAAGTGGTCTACATCATCCAGGACGGGCTCTCCTCACACTGGACGCAAGAGATTCGGTGGTGGGCAAGGCTGAACAACGTGGTGCTGGTGCCGACGGCGACCCATGCGAGTTGGATGAACCCGGTCGAGACGCACGCGAAAGGCATCGAGGAGCTGGCCCTGCCCGGTACGGAGTTCACCTCGGTGGTCGAGGTAGGGGATGCCTTGGATCGGGCGGTGACCTATCGGAACGAAGAGCGAGAGAAGCGGGGGAAGAGGTTCCGGGACACGGTGAGAGGGGACCGACGCCACCTGGCGAAAGTCCCGGTGTGGCTACGAGGTACGAATCCCGAACATCCCGCGTGGCCGGTCCACTAGGTCGCTCGACGCGAGCGGAGAACGCCCGATGAACTCCGGTGGCCCGACGCAGTTGGAGGAAGTCGAGGTAATGCCGGAGAGGCTGGAAGCTGAGGGGCCGACCCTCAGCGAGCGAATGAAACGTGGACCGTCGGACGCTTACCGCGAACGCTCCTCGGGCTGCCCTCATCGACCGAGGGTGACCCGCCGGAGTCCGGTCCTGACCATGGGGCTCGCCGTTGCGGTGTGCGCGCTTCTCCTGGCAACGACGGCATCGGCTCCGATAGGTGCCGGGAGCGTCGGCAGCCCGGGCTCGGGTCCGGCTGCCCAGAGTGCCCCGGGTGCGCCCGCTCCGATCGCCCTGTACATGGTAACTCTAATCGAATCCGGGCTAGCGGTCGATGGCGCTTACAGCGTCGTCTGGGGGATTGCCATCACGGGGGGCCTCTCGTATTCTTCAACCCTGGGAATCATATCGGTGTACTTGGCGAACGGAACGTACCAGTATACGACCCACTCTAGCGACAACACACGAAGTGCCCCTCCCGGGACGTTCACCGTTCGCGGGGGGCCCGCATCGGTGTATGTCGCCTACGTTTCCGTGACATCCGTAATCACGTTCACGGAAGAAGGTCTTCCGAACGGGACGAACTGGACGCTGTCGGTGGACGGCAGCCAAGCCAGTTCGACGACCGACTCGATAGTGTTCGTGGAATCGAACGGATCTAGTTCTTTCGCCGTGACGGAAGTGCCCGATTACCAGGCCTCACCCACGGCCGGGTCGGTGATGGTCGGAGGGAGTCCGATCACGCAGGCGATCGTGTTTTCCCGCATCACACCGGGGATCTACCGGTTGACGTTCGTCGGGAGCGCGTTACCATCGAACGCGACATGGTCGATCGTTCTGAACGGTGCGACCGAGAACGTGGTCGGGAGCACTCTGGGCCTGAGCGAGCCCAACGGGAGCTATTCGTTCACGGTCCTTCCCCCGCTGGGGTACGCTGCGAGCCCGACCTCGGGAACGGCCGTCATCAACGGCAGCGCCGTCCCGGTCCCGATCGACTTCAGTCAGAACTCGGCGGGCAGCAGCTCGGGGATCTCCGGGTTCGATTACTTCTGGGGCGCCTTCATCGTCATCGCCATCGCGATCGCAGTATTCGCCGTCCTTTGGGTGTGGACCAAGAGCCGGGGCCCGCCGCGCGGATTCTGACGGCGGGCCCGGCGGTGGATGGGGCCGGGGTCCGTGCCATCGGCGTGGGGGGGTTTGGGGCTCGAGTCCGAGGGAGTAACAGCTCCCGGCGTCCCGCTCCCATGCTATATACTAGCACGGGTGCCAGAGGATTCCGATGGCAGCAAGCCCGCTGAGCCGGTTGCGCGCCTCCTTGAACCGGGCGGACGCGCAGATCCAAACGGCGATCGCTCGAAGGCTCGAGATTGCGAGGCGCATCGGCCATACGAAGCGGGCCCAGGGTCTGCCGGTCCGCGACTACGCCGTCGAGCGCCACGTGGTGGGCCGATGGAGGGCGGCCATGGAAGGGATGGGCGTACCCCCCGAACGAGGTGAGGCGCTCGCCCGATGGCTCGTCGAAGAAGCGGTGCGAGTGCAGGAGCAAGTTGGGGAGGCGCCCGAGCATCGCCGGAAATCGGCCGATATCCTCGTGATCGGAGGCGCCGGATCGATGGGACGCTGGATGGTAGAATTCTTCCGGGCCGGGGGCCACCGCGTGGCGGTCTGGGATCCCCGCGCACCGCGCGGAATCCCCGCCGAGTTCCGCTCGGTGAGCGACTTCGGTGAGGCGGCACGCACGGCCGATGTGATCGTCGTCGCCACGCCGATGCGAGTGGCGCCGACTGTGTACAGAGATCTGTGGGAAACGCGAACGCGAGCGACGATCTTCGATATTCTCTCGATCAAGGCCCCCCTCCTGCGCGCGATTCGGCACGGGCGAACGGCGGGATTTCACGTCACGAGCGTGCATCCGTTGTTCGGGCCCGCGACCCGCACCCTCTCCGGAAGGAACTTACTCATCCTCGATTGTGGGGATTCCCGGGCCAACCGGGTCGCCGAGGACCTGTTCCGCGCGAGCTCGCTGTCCGTCCACCGCCTACCGATCGAAGGGCACGATCTCCTCATGGCGGATGTCCTTGCCCTTCCGCACGCGACCAGCCTTCTCTTCTCCCTCGCCCTGGTCCGCGCCGGTCATAAGACCGGGGATCTCGCGCGGGCCGCGCCTACGTCCTTCACCCGCCAGGCCGACGTAGCGCGGGTAGTGACCGGGGAGAACCCTCAGCTCTCTTACGATATCCAGGCCCTCAACCCGATGTCCGAGGCGCTCTTCGAGCGCATGGCCGAGGCCCTCGAGACAGTGCGGCACGTCGTTCGATCCGAGGACCAGGAGGGTTACAACCGGCTCGTGGGAGAGTCGCACGCCCTGCTCGAACGCGAGTACCCGTCCCTGGGCATGGAGCTCCTCGTCGCGACGCCTCGCCCTCGATCCGACGGTCGAACCTGAAGCTGCATCCGGGAGGGAGTTCCGGGGAGTCGCGAACGTTACGCGCGAACTTCGGACGCCGATCCGAGACCACGGCCCGACGGGCGCGGGATCGGTCCCGCGAGGACGAAGGTTCAAATAAGGTATCGATTTCGATACCCCCCGATGGCCCGATCGATCGTCTCCGACTGGTCGCAGTTCAAGGTCGCGGTCCGCACGCAGATCGCGGGGTACGTGCAGACCTCCCGCTTCTGGATCGTCTTCGCCATCGTGCTCGCCATCGGGGGCGGCATCTCGATCGCGTTCATGATCAAGGGCGGCGTGTTCGTGCACGGGGCGTTCGGGGCCACCGCGACGGCCTACATCGCCGGGCTGCTCGGGTTCGTCAGCTTCCTATCCATCGTCACCGGCGCGTTATTCGGCGGGGACGCGATCTCGACCGACTTCGGCACGAAGAGCGGATTCTTCACGCTCGCCCTGCCCGTCAAGCGCCGCATCCTGCTCGGGGGCCGGTTCGTGGCCGCGTTCCTCGTGAGCGTGCTGCTCCTTTCGATCTTCTATGCGTTCGCGCTCTTCGGCGGGATCTACTTCTATTCGTTCGGGACCGTTCCCTGGTTCAACCTCGCCCTCGCCTATCTCCTCGACATGCTGCTCCTCCTCGGGATCCTCGCCTTCGCGTTCTGCCTGAGCTCGGTGTCGAAGAGCCCGGCGATCGGACTCGTGGTGACCATCCTCGTCCTCCTCGTCGTGTTCAACATCATGGACGCCATCCTCACGGCGCTCGTGGGCCCCGTGTACATCCTCTGGTCGATCCTCTACGCGGCGGCCGCGATCCCGACCACGGTCGAGTACGGGCTCGCGGCGGGATCCCCGGCCCTCTGGCAGTCGACGATCATCATGGCCCTCTATACCGTGATCTTCCTCGCCATCGCGCTCGTGCTCTACGATCGCCAGGAGACCTAGGAGGAAGTCATGCCGAGTTTGGAGGCCCGTCACCTGACGAAGCAGTACGGTTCGTTCTTCGCGTTGAACGACGCGTCGTTCGAGTTCGCGGGAAACGGCGCGATCGGCTATCTCGGCCCGAACGGCGCCGGGAAGACGACCACGCTGAAGATGATGACCCACCTCGCCCACCCGACCCACGGCGAGGCGTTCATCAACGGCATCGACGTCCACGTCGACCCGAAACGGGCCCTGTGGGACGTCGGTACCGTGATCGAGTCGCCGGAGCCATACCCCTGGCAGACCGGGACCGCCGCCCTCGAGATGGTCGGGGACCTGCGAGGGATGAGCCGCGCCGACACGAGAGCGCGGATCCGAGAGCTCACGACCGAGCTCGATCTGCCGCCGATGGAGCGCAGGACGGGAAAGCTCTCGAAAGGGCAACGCCAGCGGGTCGTGATCGCGGCCTCGCTCCTGAGCGATCCGGCGATCATCATCCTGGACGAGCCGACGAGCGGCCTCGACCCCGCGGAGCGCATCGCGATCCGCAACATCCTGCTCCGCCTGAAGAAGGAGCGGCTGATCCTGATGAGCTCGCATCTCCTGAGCGAGGTCACCGAGATCTGCGACCGCGCCGTCTTCATCAACCAGGGCAAGATCCTCCTCAACGATACCGTCTCGGCGATTTCCTCCATGTACGCGGAGACCGAGGTCGACGTGGAGTTCACCGAGCCGATCCCCGCCGAGCGGTTCGTCGCGCTTTCGGGACTGGCCGACGGCGTGAGCCTGGTCGAACCGACGCGCTTCCGGATCACCTACGATGGCCGGGAGGAGACCCGGGTCGCGATCCTGCGCAAGTGCGTCGATCTCGGGCCGGTGCGCAGCTTCGCGGGCGCCACCCTGACCCTCGAGGACGCGTACATGAAGCTGATCGGCGTCGATTCCCGCGCCGGGACGATGGCGTCGACCCAGGGCCGGACCTGAACCGCTGCGGCCGCACCCAAGGGCCGACCCGGCCGGACGGACCGATCACTCGTCGAACAGCGCGCGGCGCTCTTCGGGCTCCTGGTACTTGTGGATGACGTCGACGAACGTGGAGTGGGACCAGGTGAGAGGCGTGGCGGACTTCGGCTCCCCCGTGGCCGCGTCGACCTGCTCCGGCAGCATCTGGGTGGGCGTGGCGTGCTCCGCGGCCCATTCGATGAGCTTCCGGCAGCGGTCCCGGTCCCCGAGCCGCAGGCGGGCCTCGGCGAGCCAGAGCGTGCAGATGATCCAAGGGTTCTCCGAACCGTAGTAGGTGTCCCCCTCGTATCGGGCGACGCCGCCGAAGCGCTGCGACCAGAGCCGCGCTTCGACCGCATCGACCACGTCGCGGGCGCGCGGATCGCTCCAGGGGACGAGACCGAGCTTCAGGGCGAGCAGGATGGAGGAGTCGACGCGCTCGTCCCGGGGATCGAGCGAGCGCAGGAAGCGCTGCCGCTTCGCGTCCCAGAGGTGCTCGACCGCCGCTTCCCGGATCTCCCGGCCGGCGTCCCTCCAGACGCTCGGCTCCTTGCCGATCTCCTCCGCGATTCGGGCGGCCCGCTCGAGCGCGTGGCCCACCGCCGCGGTCGAGTAGGTGTGGATCCCCCGCCGCTCCTCCCAGAGATCGTAGCTCGCGGCGGGAAGGCCCGTCTCGGGATCGCGGAAGTGGGTCATGAAGTTCGCAGCTCCCTTGACCATCGGCCACAGCTCGAGGAGGATCTCCGGGTCGGCGCCTCGCTTGAAGTGGTGCCAGACCGCAGAGACGACCGTGGCCGTCTGGTCGATCTGAAGGAACGGCGGGGGGTGCCAGGTGCTGCCGATCGCCCCGTCGGGGAAGTGCCGGTGATAGAACGAACCGTCGGGGTCCTGGCACTTCTGGGCGAACTTGAGGAAGCGCTGGGCGTTCTCGTAGAGACCGGCCTCGTCCATCGCCTTGGAGACGTAGCCGCCGTCCCTCCACCAGCAGAAGTTGTACGTGTCCCCCCAGGCGGCGAGGCTGCGGGTGTCCGGTGAGGCGATGATCGAGCCGTTCGCGCCGGCTGCGTGGCGCATGACGAGCACGCTCGCGCGGTAGACGTCCGCGACCTTGCCCATCAGCTCCACCGGGGCCTGCGGAAGCCGGCGGCGTGCCCAGGTCTCCCAGAACTGTTCGCTCTCCCGCTCGAAGCGTGCCGGGCCGCCCTTGGCCACGTATTGGCGCGTCTGGTGGACGGCCGCGAGGCTCTGGCCGACCGAGACGAACATTCGGATCGTCGTGCCCTCGGCCCCATCGGCCGGGATGTCCCACTGCATGACGCTGTCCGCCGCCCCGTGGGCCACGGTCCGGCCCTCGAGGCGGCCGTCCTCGGCGTCGATGTACGTCCCCTGGAGGCCCTTGAGCGTGTGTTCCCCGCAGACCGCGTGGGAGAACGGCGGATCGCTGAAGAACTCGAAGAAGTAGCCGCGCTTGAAGTGGACCAGGGAGTGGCGCTCGGGGTCGACGTAGGCGGTGTCTTGGTACATCGACTCGGCGATCTGGAGGGAGTGGTAGGCGAAGATCCTCAGCGGCCGGGCGGGATCGGCCCGGATCTTCATCGTCCGGATGAGGAGGTCGTGGTTGGGGTGGACGTGGTCTCGGAGGGTGATGGAGACGCCGTGGCCGTTCCAGCTCGAGGCGGGACTATAGGCAGCTCCGTACGGGAAGAGCTCTCCACGCCACCCATTGGACTGTCCGAGCCAGGAGAACGTGCCCGCCTGCTCGTCGAAGACGCCGAGGCGCGCCTGCCGAAGGTGCTGGAACTGACCGGGGTACGGATAGAACAGGCCGTTCCACTGGCCGTCCTCATTGACGGTCAGCAGCAGCCGACCGTTGCCCGCGAGCTGTGTGATTACCGTGGCCCGATTCCCCCAGTTGGATGACCCGGACAGGGAATCCGTTCCCCTTCAAATGCGAACGACCCGTACCGGAGTGGGGGCGGAAGGGATCCCCGCTCTACTTCGGGGGCGCCGCGGGCGGCGCGCCCGGCCCACCGGGACCGCCCATGGGCGGGAACCCCGGAACGTTCATGGCCATCTCGAACGGCTTCTTTTCTCCGGAGACCCCGATCGAGAAGAACGTAGCAGCAGCCACGAAGCCTGCGATGGAGATGAGCAACGCGACGAGGATGAGTGCGAGGCCCGGGATCAGAAGCACGAGAAAGGCGAGGATCAGGTCGATGATTCCGAGCGCGCTTCCCAATCCCCGCTGCCAGCTGGGAAGCGGACCCGCGGCTCCGATGCCCGCGAGGAGGAAGATCCCCTGGAAGAGCAGTCCGAGACCGACGAAGACCCACAGGACCAGGAACGCGAAGTAGATGTCAACCAGCGCGACGAAGGCGAAGATGAGGACGAACACTCCCAGGATTACCTGCAGGGTGCGCATCCCGGACATTGCCGGGTCCCCGCCCGAGGAGCCGGACATGATGTCAAAGATCCCCATCAACAATAGGGAGACGACCACGAAGACGTAGAGGACCCACGCGGCGAAGATCCCCTGCCAGAAGAACGAGACGAGCAGGGCGACCGCGAAGACGAACGCGAGGATCCCGAGCAGGATGTAGGCGACCCGCATCCCCCCGCCGAGGTGTTCGACTGGGCCCGGCGACGCGCTTGCTGTGGACGATGGAGCTGTCATGAATTTCCTCCTAGGTTCCACGGTCCGTCGGCTAGACCGCCGTGACCGTGAACTTCGACACCCGGATGCCCGCGGCGGCGACTACCAATAGGCGGATTCCGACCGCCAGCAGGGCGATCGAGATGATGAGCCAGACGAGGACGGGGCCGAAGGCCGGATAGATCAAGGCCAGGATACCGAAGATGAGCACGATGATTCCGAACAGGACCGACACCCCACGGATCCAGCCGGGGAGCTCGGGAACCATGCCCACGACGAGCAGGAAGATCCCTTCCAGGGTCAAGGCGAGCCCGACCACGATCCAAAGGAACGTGAGCGCCGTATATCCGCCGACCGTGGTGTTGAACGCCACGGGGAGGATCGCCAGGATGGCGAGAATGATGACGAGGACGCCGATGGCGACCCGAATACCCCGGTAGGCGGAGCTCGATCCTTCCGCGGCACTGGCGCCCGAGACGAGGTTGCTGAGCCCAATGACGAACAGCGCGATGATGACCAGCCACTGCAGGAAGCCAATCGCAAAGTAGCCGCTGCCGCCGTTGAGTCCATAGTTCAAGCCGGAATAGAGTAGCGAGATCGCGATGATGAGGCAGATCGCGCCGAAGACGCCGTAGAGCGCCCGGGAACCACTATCCAGGGACTCGGTGATCGTCGCGGAGGCGCTGGCGGAGTAGCTCACGGAAGTTCCTTTGGATGCACTCATGCCGACGCACCTATGCGGGGTCGCATCTTCCGCCATGGAATATAAAGCTCGCGGGATGCCGGTACCGCGGCGGGAACGTCCATCGACCGCGAGCCGACCTCAGTGAGACGCGCGTGACTTGGCCAGCGAACGGCGGCGCAGGTCGTTGAGCGCGTTCATGTAGTTCGCGTAGGCGTCGTACGGGTTGGAGTAGCTCGAAAAGTACCGGTGGACGTCCGCATCGGCTCCCTTTCCGGAGACGTACATGTAGTAGAAGTGGTCCGAGGTCAACAGCTTGCGCCAGTCGGAAAGGATCTCCGGGTCGTGCGAGCTCCGCGCGAACGTTCCGGCCTTCTTCGCGGCGTCGAACGCCGAGCGCTGCATATCGTTCCCCAGCCAGGCGCCGAGATCTCGGTGCTCGTCCGCCCAGCTCATCGGTTCCGGGACCACGAACGGGCCGGCGGGAGGCACTCGGACCGCGTCCTCGACCGTCGCCCACTCCAGGTTCGGTTCGCGCGCCACCGCGCTCGGCAGGGCCGAAAGGAAGTCGAGGATCCCGGTAGAGGCGGGGTGGTGCTCTCCGAAGGTCTCGAAGTCGAGGAAGAGCCCGACCACGTCGCCGGGGCTCCGAGAGAGCCAGAGTGCATACTTCTCCGCCGTGAGCGGGTACTCCGTCCACCCCCGGGCGGAGAAGCGGAAGCCGACATCGTCGCTGAGCCGGTAGTTCCGCAGGACCACACTGACCCCCCGAGCCACCGACGAATAGACATGGTTCGGGGAGCGGCCTCGCAGGGGAGCCTCCCACCCCTCGGCCAGCATCCCGGAGAACCCTTCTCGCGCCGCGAATCGGGCGAGGTCGTCGTCGTACACGAGCTCGGTCATGCGCAGGACATGCGGGCGAACGTGGAACAGATCCTCCATCCGCTGCTGGTGGAGCGCGACCTCCTCCTCCAGCTCCGGCGGGGGCAGTAGGAACGCGAGGGAGTGGTAGTACGTCTCGGAGAGGAGCGCGACCCGTCCGGTCTCGACCAGGCGCTGGATCCGTTCGATCACGTCCGGTGCGGCGAGCGCGGCCTGCTCCAGGAATGTCCCCGTGATCGAGAAGCTCACCCGGAAGCGGGAGTCCTGGCGCAGCATCGTTTCGAGGCGATCGAGCGTGGGCCGGTAGCAGTTCGCGGCGATCCGGCGGAAGATGTCGAGATTGCGGTCGATGTCGAAGTACGGCTTCCCGGTCCCCAGATCGAGGTACCGGAACCGGGCGAGCCGCCAGGGCTGGTGCAGATGGAGGTAGAAGACGATCTTCATCTACGGAGGGCTCGGGCGCGGATAGCCTCCCGATACACATCAACCGTTTGGCGTGCGCGCTCGGCCCATCCGGCCTCGGTCGCCTCGTAGCGGGCCTGATCGCCCATCTCGCGGCTGAGGTGGGGATATTCGAGGAGTTCGGAGATGCGGCTCGCGAACTCGTCCACGTCCCAGAAATCGACCTGGAATGCGCTCCGCACGACCTCTCCGACGCCGCTGGTCTTGGAGACGATCGTCGGCACGCCGGCCGCCATCGCTTCCAGCGCCGCGATGCCGAACGGCTCGACGACCGACGGTAGAACGAACACCGCGGCGTCGCGGAGCAGCGCGGCGCGTTCGGCCTCGGTGACCTTCCCGAAGAACAGCACCCGGTCCCCGATACCGAGGGAGGCGGCGAGGGCGATCAGGTGCTCGTACTCGGGGCCCTCGCCGGCGACCGCGAAGCGGATCTCGGGAAACGTGGGGGCAACGATCGCCGCGGCCCGCAGGAAGGTGTCCGGGCCCTTCATTCGGGTCAGGCGACCGAGGTACAGCACGACGTCCCGGAGCCGGCCATCGTCCAGCTCGGGCGCCACGGGTCGGACGGCATTGTACACGACCCGGACCCGCGGCGGCGGCGCGTCGTAGAGCGTGATGAGCTGCTCGCCGAGCTGGCGGCTGACGGCGATGATACGGTCCGCGGCCCGGATCCCGATCCGCTCCCGTTCGAGGATCGGAGCGTACGGATGACCGAGAGTGCGGTCGTACTCCGTAGAGTGAACGGACATGATGAGCGGGATGCCCAACCTGCGGGCGAGCGCGCGGGACCCGACGGTCCCGAACCAGTCGTGCACATGGACGACGTCTGCGTCCTCGGCGTCCGTGAGATGGGCGATCCAGTCGTTGTACTGGTTCACGACGTCGAGGAAGTGCGGTCCGTAGATCTCGGCCGGCGTGTAGGCCCCCGGGATGGGCGCCCCCGGAGGAAGGCGTTCGGAGAGCGTGCGGAATTCCACGCCCGGAGCATCGGCGAACGGGCCGGGGAAGGGGGTAAGGAACACGACCCGGTGACCTAGACGCGCGAGCTCGCGCGAGATCTCGTAGCAGTGGACCCCCAGCCCGCCGGTGTGAAAGGGGGGATACTCCCAGCCGGCCATGAGGATCGTCAGGTGCTTGAGTGAGACGGGGCCGGTGCCGGCCCCGGATGGGGCGAACCGCATCCCCGAGCGCCGGAGCAGCACGGGGAATGCGCTCGCGCGACCGCGGCCGCCCGCGAGCCTCGTCGGGGGCAGCATACTCCGCGCGGCCCGGGAGCGACGCTTCGATGGGCGCGTCGACTTCGATCGGCGGGCCCGGCCCCTCGCGCGCGGTACGGCAGACGGTGCACGACGCCGAGAAGAACGAGCGGTCGGCGGCATCCGGATACCTGCGCAGAACGTTCTGCATTGGGAAGTACCGCAAGAGCAGATGAAGGAGGCGCCCCGAGAGGGGCACGTCGGCCTCCGCGGCGCCGCTAGAATCCCGCGAGCAGCTCTTCGATGGCAGCGCGTGGGGTGGCGGAGGTCGCGACCGCGCTCGCGACGAGGACGCCTTCGCTACCGAGCTCGAGCGCCCGCGCGACGTCCCTTCGGTCGTGGACTCCCGCACCGCAGAGCACCCGGGTCCGGGGCGCGACGCGATGAACTGCGTCCACCGATTCGGACACCACCTTGGGCCGAGCGGTCGTGACGGAGCGCCGGCCTCCGATGAGCTCGGGAGGCTCGATGGCGAGGTACGGAGGCTTCGATCGGGAAAGGCGGGCTGCCGCGAGGACGTCGCGGGCGCATACGACCGCGCTCAGACCAAGCTTGCCGAGACGCCTCACGGCCGCGTCCACCTGTGCCCGGGAAAGAGGGTGTTCGGAATGGTTGACAAGGCTTCCGCGAGCCCCCGCGGCCTGGACGGCCTCGGGAACGGTGTATCCGGTGTGGGCCCCTGCGTCCACCGGGTCCACATGCTGGGCGAGGACCGGTATCGAGAGGGTGGTGGCGAGGTCTCGCAGGTCGGTCGTGGCTGGAGCGATAGCGACCGCCACGCCCGCGGCCCGTCCGCAGACACCGAGCAACGCGCCGATCTGTTCGGCACCCGTCCCGAGCGCCTCCGCGTACGACTTCAGATTGACGACGAGAAGAGGCGAGCCTAGGAAGGTGGGATCAGTGGTGGGCGGCCGCGTGCGCGCGCTTCGGGCGAGAACAGATGGCATACTCGTCCCCATCGAAGAAGACCTCCCGGTCGGGGTGCTTGCGCTGGAGCTCGGTGATCTTCGAGAGGACGTCTTCCAGGGTGGTAGATTCGTCATTCGGGTCGATCCGGAGATGGACGGTCTTCTCCAATCGCTCGGGCACATGTCTCGCAGTCGCCATGGCGCACCGAGACGATTCCCTACGGGGAGTAGGCTATAGAGCTTTACCAGGGCCCCAGCTAGCGCGAAACCGCCTCGGATGAAGGCGGGACTCCTCGTGGGAGGGGAAGAGATGTACCGGTCTACAACGGGATGCCCGGCACCGATCCGGCGATCAAGGGAGGAGCAGAGAGGACCGAACCGGGGCCCTCGGTACCCCTCCTCTGTGGACCGAATCTCGATCTGCTTCTTCTCGCACCGGCCGATAGAGCGAGCGCGCGATACACGGCGCAGCATGCGATACAGTAACTTGTATATCCCCCCCCCTCCTCCCCTCGCACGGGTGGCTCACGAACATGGCAAAAGCCGAGAGCGAATCCGCCGGAACGGACAACGAATCCCGACTCTCTGAGGCCGAGATCGCGGTGCACTGGAAGGAAGAGAAGCTATACTATCCAAACCCCCGCTTCATCGGTCAGGCGAACCTCACCGATCCGACGGTCAAGGATCGGTTCGCGGAGAAGAACTTCCCTGAATGCTACCGGGAGTACGCGGACCTGCTTACCTGGGACAAGTACTGGACGACCACGCTCGACACCAGCAAGGCCCCGTTCTGGAAGTGGTTCGTCGGCGGGAAGATCAATGTCAGCTACAACTGCGTCGACCGCAACCTGGAGAAGAATCGAAACAAGGCCGCGATCATCTTCGTTTCCGAGAACGAAGCCGACCCTCCCGTTGCCGTCACCTATCAGGATCTCTACATCCGTGTCAATGAGATGGCCGCCCTGCTGCGCGACTTCTGTGGACTGAAGACGGGCGACCGCGTGACCATCCACATGCCCATGGTCGCGGAGCTTCCGATCACCATGCTCGCCTGCGCCCGCCTCGGGGTGATCCACTCCGTCGTCTTCGGCGGCTTCAGCGGGGAGGCGTGCGGGAGCCGGATTGCTGACTCCGGCAGCCGAGTCCTCATCACCATCGACGGCTACTATCGGAGCGGCAAGGTCATCGACCACAAGGCGAACGCCGACATCGCGGTCCGCAAAGCCCAGGAGGATGGGACCAAGGTCGAGAAGGTCCTCGTCTGGAAGCGATTCCCCGACAAGTCCGCCTCCGCGACTCCCATGGTCGAGGGTCGGGACTTCATGGTGAACGACGTCCTGAAGCAGTTCACCGGAAAGCTGGTCGATCCCGTCTCGATGCCGGCCGAGGCTCCTCTGTTCCTCATGTACACGAGCGGCTCCACGGGCAAGCCCAAGGGCTGCCAACACTCCACCGGTGGGTACCTCGCGTACGTAACGGGGACGTCGAAGTACATCCAGGACATCCACCCGACCGATGTCTACTGGTGCATGGCCGATATCGGGTGGATCACCGGCCATTCGTACATCGTCTATGGCCCCCTCGCGCTGGCCGCGACCTCGGTCATCTACGAAGGGGTTCCGACGTACCCGGATGCGGGTCGAGTCTGGCGGATCGCCGAGCGGCTCGGCGTGAACATCTTCCACACGTCCCCGACCGCGATCCGAATGCTGCGGAAGCTCGGGCCGGACGAGCCGAAGAAGTACCACTATCGATTCAAGTCCATGACCACGGTCGGGGAGCCGATCGAGCCCGAGGCCTGGAAGTGGTACTACGAGGTCGTCGGGCAAGGACAGGCCGTGATCACCGACACATGGTGGCAGACCGAGAACGGCGGCTTCCTGTGCTCCACGAAGCCGGCGATGGATCCGATGAAGCCCGGAAGCGCCGGCCCACCCATGCTGGGCATCTACCCGATCATCTACGATGAGAAGGCGAAGGAGATTCCGGTGGGTGCGGGTAAGGCGGGGAACATCTGCATCCGCAATCCCTGGCCCGGCATCTTCCAGACGATCTGGGGGGATCCGGACCGGTACGTCGCGACCTACTATGCGAAGTATAACAAGAACAAGAACAGCACGGACTGGCGTGACTGGCCGTACTTCGCCGGCGACGGGGCCACTTGGGCGGCCGACGGCTACATCCGAATCCTGGGCCGCGTCGACGACGTCATCAACGTGGCGGGTCACCGCCTCGGAACGAAGGAGATCGAGTCGGCGTGCCTCACCGTGCCGGAGGTGGCCGAGGCGGCGGTCGTCCCGATCGTGGACCCGGAGCGGGGACGAGTTCCTGAGGTCTACATCGCCGTGAAACCCGGGGTCAAGGCGACTCCGGCGGAGATCTCCGCCAAGGTCACCCTCGCGATCGAGACGGTGATCGGGAAGATCGCACGCCCGCGCGTGGTCCGGGTCGTTCCGGACATGCCCAAGACCCGCTCGGGGAAGATCATGCGACGGGTCCTGGCCGCGATCTCCAACCAGATGGACTACGGGGACATCACGACCCTCGCCAACCCCGAGGTCGTGGAGCAGATCCGCGTCCAGGTCCAGGGTGCCGGGCCCGTGGTCAAGAAGACCGCGCCCGAGGACATCAAGGCCTTCGGCGCCGACGTCTAAGAACCGATTCCTCTGCGGCCGCCGGACCCCGGCGGCCGCCTCCCCTCGTTAGGCGAGCTCGGGGAGTGGGTTCAGGGGATCGAGGGCGACCGATCGTCCGAGGACGCAGGGACCCGGACCATCCGGATCCGACAGACCGGGCAGATCGGCGTCGTGCCATCCTCGGCGACTTCCCGTAGCTCCGGCTGAATGTCGACCTCTCGGGCCCCGCACCCCGGGCAGATCCACACCCAGCCCTCCGGTGCGATCGGCGCCGCCGTTCCCTGGGCGCGGGAGCCGCCGGAGGGGTCGCTCCGGCCTCCTTCCGAGTCACCTTTTGTGGGGTACATGCTTACGGAGTCCGTGGCCGAAGGCGGGGCCCGACCGGAAGCTCTCCTTCCCCTCGAACTCGAACCAGGCGAAGAGCGTATCGCGTCCTGGAAGGGTCATGCCGGGTCCCGTGCGGTGGTCATGGTCCTCACCAATCGCCACTTGGTCACCATCTTCGTCAAGGGGGTATGGAACCGAAGTTACCACCTGGCGTCCTCCCGCCGGCTCGAAGCGATAGAGCTCCCCCGCGCTCATGATGCCTACGGGGGCCGGAGGCTCCAGATCGAGGGCGTGGACTTTTCGTTCTCGCCGGCCAGTGAGGACGCGGTGCGAGAGGAGATCCTGCGGGTCCGAGCCCAACGGGTCGCCGCGGCGCCCCGCGATGCCCCTCCCTAGTGTGCGCGATCCCGAAGGGTCTCGGAGAGGCCGAGCTCGCCCCAAGAACGCTGAAAATCAGAACCCCCGGGCCCGAGAGGGCCCGGGGAAGGAAAGGGTTGCTGCGGGGAAGGTCAGTACGGGATTACCTTCTTGCCACCGTAGTGCGCAGACGCCAAGACGCCCGTCGCAACGAACCAGGCCGCGAGCCCGGTAAAGACGATCTCGAATCCCGTGGCCTGCCAAAGCCCCGTGCTGACCGTGCCGCCCTGGCCGAGCAAGATGCCGAAGTCAATCGCCAGCAGGATGAACGCGAGGGTCAGCGTCCAAAACACGACGGCGATCCCAATCCCGTGCTTGTGGGAGTTGATCGCGAAGGAGAACGTGAACATCGCCCACACGACGAAGAACCAGGCAACGTCCCAGCCGGCGGGCGCTCCGGTGTTTATCGCATACGGACCGATGCTCAGGCCCCCGAGCAACGTCACGAACGCCAACCAGAAAGCCCCGTACCCGATGAACGCTGTTCCCGGGAAGATCTCACCCTTGCGTAGGGCGATGATACCCGCGATCAGCTGAGCGATTCCCCCGAAGAAGATCGCCATCGCATATACGGGTGCATTCGTGACGCCATAGAGGCTCATGCCGTTGGACGTCGCATTGCTCGCCACCGCCATACCCGCAAGTATCGTGGTGGTGCCGAATCCCATCAGTCCCAAGACTGCCGGATTCGCCCACTGGGCGCTTTCCTCGACTTTCGGCCTATAGTAGTCTGGCACCGACGGCGAATCTACCATGCTAGGCTCTGATACGGTGGGTCTTAAAAAACCTTTGGTTTGTCGGTCTTTTCCATGTTACAGCCGCCAGGCTCGCTCGAGGGGCATTTCTCAATAGCCGGGGGCCCGTCGCATCGGTCCGGGAGGCTCCCTCTCGGTGCTCGAGTGCCTGGCCGGGCTCTTCGAGGCCCGTGGGGCTCCCACCTGCGGTGCTCCCGAGCCGGACGGACCTCAAGGAATGAGGAACTTCCCCGGATTCAACACCCCCTTCGGATCGATCGTTGCCTTGAACGCAAGCATCTCGGCCCGCTCGGCCGGAGAGAGGCCGAACCCTAGGGCCGAGCGGTCGAGACGGCCGATCCCGGGCCGCTGAGCTAGGATCGCCCCGTGCTCGACAAGCGCGGCGCTGGCGGCGGCGCGCATCGCATTCCAAGCCTCGAGCGCCCGTCCCGCAGGTTCGGGATAGATCACGGTACAGGTCAGGGTGACCGTTGAGGATGTGGGAGACCCCGCCTGGAGGTGGAGGCGGGCGCGTGCCCCGAATTCGGACGCCGCAGAGCGGACGGCCTCCCGTACGGGGGATGCGATCTCCGCAGCCTGCTCCCATGGTACGGTGGCTTCGATGCCTTCGAGCACCCAGCCATCCGGTACGAGGCCGTCCCGCAGAGCGGGCGCCCGGAACCGCGTCCGCGCCCACGCCTCCCCGAAGCCGGGCCAGACCCCCCCCGGGAGGACCGCCCCGCCGGCCTGACGGGCCAGCTCCTCGAGCACGTACGTGCCGCGCCCGACGTTCTTGCGGCTCCCGTCGAAACTCACGATGCCGAGAACGATCGCGCTGAGATCCGCGATCTTGCGCCGGAGCGCGATCCCCTCCAGCCCTCCGATCTCCTCCGGCGGCGATCCCCCGCGGGCGAGCGTTAGGAGAAACCGGCTCTCTTCGGGGTCGGACATCCGCGCGATGGCGGGGCGTGGGTCGTCGGCGACGAGGGCCCGCAGGACCCCGAGCGCCGGGGCCCAGGATGGCAGCAGGACCGCCCGCACGGCGCTCTTTTCCGGAGCGGGGGCGAGGCGCACACCGGCGTCCACGAGCACTCCGAGAGTGCCCTCCGATGCGAGGAGACGTCGTGGTTCGATCCCTCCGGGTCCCGCCTCTCCCGCCTTCCATTCGTAGAATCCGGTGGGCGTTGCCCATCGGGCCGACGTGACCCGGTCGAGGATCTCACCGTAGCGGCTAGAGGATTGGCTGCTGGAATCCGTCGAGATCCAGCCCCCCAATGTGGAGAACTCGAAGGAGAGCGGATAGTGCGCGAACGTGACGCCTCGCTCTCCGAGGAAGCGCTCGATATCGGGACCGTGCGCGCCGGCCTCGAAGCGCGCGGAGTCGGTCCGGGGATCGATGCCAAGGGGTCGGCTCACTCGGCCAAGGCACAGGGTGATCACGGCCCGGTGGGTCCCGGCGAGGGGAGCCACCCCGCCGACGAGGCTGGTGCCGCCGCCCCAGGGAACCACGGCCAGGTCGTTGTCCGAGGCGAATGCGAGGACCGCCTGGACCTCGGCGGGGGTCGCGGGCCATACCACCGCGTCGGTGGTCGGAACCGAGGGGCGGTCGCGCCAAGCGACGAGCTCCCCGTACGATCGGCCGAAGGAATAGCATACGCGATCGAGTTCCTCGATCGAGACCGGGCCGGACACGCGCGCTCGGAGCCCTTCAACGTCGGCGGGAGTGAGGCGGCTCGGGCCCGCCGCGGGAGGCCGCTCCCGAGAGGGGCTCGTGGGCGGGGTTGCAGGACCGAGCTCCCGCTCGAAGTACTCCTCGATGGCGCGGATCCCCGCGGGAGGGTAGGCGAGGCTGCCGTCGCCCCATCGCAGGGGGTCCGAAGGCAGGGTCGGGATCGGTGGGCGCGCGGTTCGCTTGGAACGCATGATCGGGCAACGTCTCGGGACGATAGATGCTTGCGTCCGGCCCGGAGCGGAGAATTATCTAGGTCGAGACCTACCCCCTTTCCCGATGACCGAAGCCCGCGCGGGCCGTGGTGTGCTGTTCCGAGACCGGATCGGGTCTCCGATCGTAGGCAACGCGCCGAAGGTGCTCCTGCTCGGCAGCGGCGAGCTCGGCCGAGAGATCGCCATCGAGGCGATGCGGCTCGGGGCGGAGGTCATCGCGGTCGACCGCTACGCGAACGCTCCCGCGATGCAGGTGGCGCACCGCCACCATGTCCTGCCGATGACGGACGCTGCCGCGCTGCGGGCGCTCGTCCGCCGGGAGGCGCCTGACGTCCTGGTTCCGGAGATCGAGCAGATCGCGACCGACGAGCTCCTCCGGCTCGAGGAGGAGGGCTGGACGGTCATTCCTCGCGCCGCGGCGACGCGGGCGACGATGGACCGTGAGCGCATCCGGCGGATCGCGGCCGAGAAGGCCCGGGTGCGTACGAGCCGGTTCGTCTTTGCAGATACCCTGGAGGAGGCCCGGCGGGGAGCGCAGGAGATCGGATTTCCCTGCGTGTTCAAGGCGATGATGTCGAGCTCAGGCCACGGAATGACCGTGGTGCCTAACCCCGAAGGGGTGGCAGAGGCCTACGGCGAAGCGAGCGAGCACGGGCGCGTGCGGAACGCCCGGATCATGATCGAGGAGTTCGTCCGTTTCGACCGGGAGGTGACCATGCTCACGCTGAGGCACTACGATCCGGCCGGCCAGATCCGCACAACGGTCATGGCGCCGATCGCGCACGTCCGGCCCGGTACGCTCTACCATGAGAGCTGGCAACCCGAGCCGTTCGCTCCGGAGGTGGAGGTGGCCCTGCGGGAGACCGCCACCCAGGTCACCGACCAGCTCGGCGGGATCGGGATCTTCGGGGTGGAGTGCTTCGTCGCGGGGAAGAACGTGTACTTCAGTGAGGTCTCACCACGGCCCCACGACACAGGGCTCGTGACCCTCGGCAGCCAGTGGAACAGCGAGTTCGCGCTCCACGCCCGCGCGATCCTCGGCCTGCCGTACGTCGGCCCGGAGCCGACGACCCCCGCCGCGGCGCGAGTGATCCTCGGATCCGAGGCGGGATGGGCGCCGAGCTTCGGTGGCCTCGCGCAAGCCCTGGCTCCCGTCGGAGTGCGGATCTTCCTGTTTGGCAAACCCGAGACGTACCGCGGCCGTCGCCTGGGGATCGCCGTCGCCCGCGGCGCCACGACCGAGGAAGCCCGCCGGCTCGCCGACAGCGCCGCCCGCACGGTCGAGGCCGGGATCGTGGTCGATTCACCCGGTTCCCCGCCTCCGGGCCACGCCGCCTGAGCCGAACCGAATCCGTTCCACCCGTCGAGCTTATGCGCCGAGGAGGCGTCGCAGGCCCCAGCCATGAAGGACAAGAGCGAGCTCGAGCGTGTGGTGCTCGGAGAGACCCGCATCGTCTTGACACGCGACCTGTCCGTCATGAATCCGAACCTCGCGCCCAAGCTCGCCAACTACACCATGAAGGTCCAGTTCCCCCGCGTCACGGTCGGCATCGGCTGGCAGGACTGCGAGATCGTCGATGGAAAGACCGGCATGCCCACCGACGCCGAGCAGCCGAGGATGATCCCGCGACCGCGCGCGATGGGCGAAGAGTGAGCCTGGATCTCTTCTTGGGCGGGGTCCGTCCGCTCGGCCCCTCTTAGACCGGGTCGGCGGTCAGGAACTCGAGACGGTTCCCGAACGGATCGAGCGCGTAGAACCTTCGATATCCCGGCATCGGCACGTCCTCGTACGTCCGCGATCCCGCCTCGTCCAGGCGCCGGCGGAGGCCCTCCAGATCGTCGACCAGGAAGGCGGGATGGGCCTTCGCGGCCGGCCGAAACCCGACCTCGACGCCCAGATGCAGTTCGTTCGGCCCCAGGGAGTACCAGAGGCCTCCGCGGGCCGCGAGGTGTGCGGGCTTCGGTAGAGGAGCGAGGCCCAGGAGGCCCTCGTAGAACGCGCTCGCCGCGGCCTCCCCTCCGGGAGGAATCGCGAGCTGAACATGGTGGAGCCGGAATCCAGACGCTTCGCGCGGGGGTCCACGATCAGCGGGCATCGGACCTCGTGGCGGTGGGGCCGAGTTCGAAGGCGACCATCATCGCGGCGCATCGTTCCCAACGCTCGGGCAGACGACCGAGCCCCTCCTCGATCTCCAACAGGTGGCTCCAAGCGTTCGGGTTCGGATGCACCTCGGCAATCCGATCCGGGTCGAACCCCAGCGCCGGGGCCACGGCCATCGCCTCGCGCATCATCCAGCCGGACGGCGAGAGCGCTCGCACGAGATCCGCTACGGTCCGTCGCTGGAACCCGTGGTCCTTCGCGGCCCGCCCGTCGACCGGCGCGAACCCCTCGCGCTCGATCCGGGGGCGCACGGCGCGCACCGGAGAGCGCAACAGGCGTCCCACGGCCCGAGGAGGCAGCCGAGCGAAATACCGCGATCGCTCGCCGGTGCCGGGCATGATCTCGAGGAGGAGCTTGGCCCGCGGCGCCGCCGATTTCGCGAGGAGCTGGAGGGAGCGAGCGAACGGCTCCGGGGCGAAGCCGAGCACGTTTCCGAGCGCGGTCACCTCCCCGAACGCCGCCGATCGTACGGGCGGGCGGAACCCGTCGCCCCTCACCGGATCGGGGGAGAACCGTTCGCCCGTCCGATCCGAGGGGGGGCTGCAGGCCCGGCGGAGCATCACGTCGGAGAGATCGATCAGCACGCGCCGGCTTCCGTCCGCGCCGATCCGATGCGTAAAGCGGCCGGGTCCGGGCCCGATCTCGAGCGCCCACGGCGCGTCCACCCGGTGGCGATCCAAGAATCGTTCGCGAAGCTCCCGGAAAAGATCGCGCTGCGGGGTCCCCTCGTAACGTTTCCACTCCCGGTCCGCCCGGTAGGAGTCGACGGCCCGGAAGCGCTCGCGCGCCTCTTCGGCCGTGGGAATGGCGGGATCGGCCTTCCCCGCGGCGGACGATCGAGGCGAGACGGCGCGTGCGTCTCCCCCTCGCTTCCCCCCGCCCGGCCCCGACGGCGGGCGATCGGTGCCGGCTTGCGCCCGAGCCCTTATATACCCCAACCTCCCGTTGATAGGTCGGTACACGTCATGCCGTATTACGAGTGTCCGAAGTGCGGCGGGGGCTACGTGATCGATGTTCCGCCGAGCGCGCGCCCCGTCTGCGACCGCGATGGAGCCCGGCTGAAGCGCACGAGCGACGCTTCCTACGAGAAGAACGCTCGCCAAGACTGAGGGCCGCTCGGGCATCGGTGCGATGGAGCGACGGGGGCCGCTGGTCCACCGCGCGGTCCGCTTCGGGTCGCTCGCATTGCTCGTCGCCGGCATCCTCCTCCTGCTTGCGAACATCCTCCCCGCCATCTCCTACTCCGGATTCAGCGCGACCCAGACGCTCCTCCAATCCTTCGGAGATCCCTCCCAGTCTCCGCTCGCGATCGTCTTCGATCTGGTGATCGTCGCGTTCGGGATCTTCCTGATCCTCGGCGCGTGGCTGATCTGGAGCGGCCTCCCGGTGCGGGGCTCACGCACCGTCGGGCTCGTCCTGCTCATGATCGGCGGTCTTTCTGCGGTCCTCCTCGGGGCCTTCCCGGCGAGCTCGCCTCAGAACGTCGCGAACGTCAACGGCGCCGTGACGACTGCGCTCTTCGTCGCTTCGGGCCTGGCCCTTCTGATCCTGACCCTCGCGATGCTTCGGGACCGCCGGTGGGACGGACTGCGGCTGTACACCCTGCTGTCCGGGATCGTGGTGTTGATCTCGTTCTTCCTGTACCACCAGGGATACGTCGGCGCGCTCGGGCCCGGTGGCGCCGAGCGGATCGGCCTGGCGGCGCTGACCCTCTGGCTCTTCGCCATCGGGACCCGCCTCGTTCGGATCCCGGTGTACTCCGCCCGGTTCCGGACATCTACCGCTTTTTGAAGCGCCGCCCGTACCATCTGCGCGCATCGCGCACGATGTCATCGTGGTCGAAGGCGAGCCCGTGCGCCTCCGCGAGGGGCACCCACGCCGCGGTCGACGCATCATCGCCGCCCTTCGGTGCGCCGGATCTCCCCGTCATGAGGAAGGCGACGGTCGTCGTCGAGCCGCGGGGATCGCGGTGCGGCCCGGAGTAGACCCCCACGATCGCTCGGGGGCGTGCTCGGAGCCCGGTCTCCTCGTGGAGCTCCCGGGCCACGGCCGCCTCCACCGTCTCGTCCATCTCCACGAATCCGCCCGGAAGTGCCCACCTTCCGCGGAACGGGGGGCGGCCGCGCTGGACCAAGAGGATGCGGTCTCGATCGATCCAGACCGCATCGACGGTGAGCGCGGGTCCGGGAGGCCGAGCCATGATCGTCGTGTTCTCCCGGCCGGGCGGCCGATTCGCCGACGCTCGCATCGTTATTTGCGCTTCCATGCCTGTCGGAGTCGTTCGGTATGCAGGTCGTTCGAAGCAAGGCGCCCTTGCGGATCAGCTTCGCCGGGGGCGGGACCGACGTCTCCCCGTACCCGGAAGAGAAGGGCGGTGCGGTGCTGAACTGCACCATCGACAAGTTCGCCTACGCTACCCTCGACATCGAACCCGACGGGAAGGGCGAGACCGGGGTCCACTCGCTCGACTACGACATGAAGAGCCGGTACGCCACGCCGGACGACCTCGTCTACAACGGCGAGCTCGATCTCGTCAAGGCCGCGCTCCGGATCCTGCGCCCGAGCGATCCCGCGCGACCGCAGTCGACCGACTCCCTGAACATGTTCCTGCATTCCGACGCCCCCCCCGGGACGGGTCTCGGGAGCTCCTCGACGATGTGCGTCGCGCTCGTGGGCGCGTTCCAGCACTACCTGCGCGAGCCGTGGACCCAGTACGAGGTCGCCGAGATCGCCTACCACATCGAGCGCAACGAGCTCGGCCTGCGCGGCGGACGCCAGGACCAGTACGCGGCGACGTTCGGGGGCTTCAACTTCATGGAGTTCACGAAGGAACGGGCGATCGTCACCCCGCTGAAGATCCACCCGGAGGTTGCGAACGAGCTCGCCTATCGTCTCCTCCTCTGCTACACGGGGACGAGCCATTTCTCCAACGACATCATTCGGGAGCAGCAGCGCGCGTACACCGCCAAGGCCCGAGAGACCGTCGACGCCCTGGATGCGACGAAGAAGCTCGCGATCGACATGAAGAACGAACTGCTCCGTGGGAACATCGACGAGATGGGCCGACTGCTCGACGAGGGGTGGCAGCTGAAGAAGCGGTTCACGTCCGGCATCTCCAATCCGCAGATCGACGGGCTGTACGAGAAGGCCCGCGCGGCGGGCGCGCTCGGAGGGAAGCTCCTAGGCGCCGGAGGGGGCGGCTACCTGCTGTTCTTCTGCGACTTCGTGCGGCGGGCGCAGGTCGCGCGCGCGGTCAACGATGCCGGAGGAAAGGTCGTCGACTTCTCGCTCGAGTATAGCGGCCTCCAATCCTGGACCGTGCGCAACCCGCGCCGAACGGGGACGAACGCGACCTCGGGGATCGAGCGATCCTAGGTCCGCTTGCGGTGCACCGGGCACGGCCGCTTCAGTTTGCAAAAGCGGCACTTCTCCGGGGAGACCGGCGCCGGCATCGCGTGCTGCATGTGACCGTACTTGCGTCGGGGCATCGTTCGGCCGGGCCGAAGAGGGACCGAGATTTCAAGCTAGGGTCCCGGACGGCTCCGGCCCCCCAACCTCTTGTGGGCCGGTGCTGCTGGCCGGGCGTGGAGCATCTCCCGGGACGGGCGACCCCGGACGGGACGCGCGCGTTCCGCGAGCGCGCCCTCGAGCGCCGACAGATCTCCCCCTTGCACTTCCGCGAGGCCGCGCAGAGCCTCACGCTCAGCTCGATCGGGCTCGGTACCTACCTCGGGAATCCCGACCCCGCGACCGACATCGCCGTCACCGACGCGGTCTCGATCGCGTTGACCAGCGGCCGCGTGAACGTCCTCGATACGGCGATCAACTATCGGGGCCAGCGGGCGGAGCGGAGCATCGGCCGCGCGCTGAGCCACCTCGTGGCCACGGGCCCCGTTCGGCGGGAGGAGGTCTTCCTCGCGACCAAGATCGGCTACCTCGCTCCCGACAGCGAGTCCGAGCGGGACCCGCGCAGCTGGGTCCACGAGGAGCTGGTGCAGCCGGGGATCCTGCCGCTCGCGGAGGTCGTCGGCGGAAGCCAATCCCTCGCCCCGTCGTTCCTGCGCGACCAGTTCCGGCGCAGCCGGAACAATCTGCGCGTGGAGGCCGTCGATCTCCTCTATCTGCACAACGCGCCCGACGCCCAGATCCCCGAGGTCGGACTCGAGGAGTTCGAGCGGCGACTGCGCCTTGCCTTCGAAGTTCTCGAGGGATTCCGTGCGGAAGGAACGCTCGGAACGTACGGGCTCGCCACGTGGGATTCCCTGCGGGTCGCCGCGATCGAGCCGGGATTCTTCTCGCTCGAGACCGCCGTGCGCATCGCCCACGAGGCGGGCGGCGAGCACCACGGCTTCCGGTACATCCAGTTCCCGTTCAACCTCGCGATGCCCGAGGCCGCGACGGTCCAGAACCAGCGGGTCGCCGGAGTCCCGATGACCCTGTTCGCGGCCGCGACGGCCCTCGGCGTCGGATGCTTCACGAGCGCGCCCCTCCTCCAGGGCCGGCTCGCGCGCTCGGGCGCGACGGCCGCCGGGCTCCCGCGCGCCGCGACGGCTCTTCAATTCGCGCGTTCCGCACCCGGGAACACCGCCGCACTGGTCGGCCAGAAACGGCCGGAACACATCGCCGAGAACCTCGAGCTGGCCTCGATCCCACCGTGGGACGCGACGACGTTTTCGACGCTCCTCCCGTCGGGAGGGCGCTCAGACGCTCTTCCTAGATAGCGGGCGATCCGGCCGGGTCGGCGCGGGAGACTCGGAGCACCGAGACCCCGTCGTGCTTCTCGGCGAGGACGACCCGGTCCGCGATCGACGCGAGCTCGGCCTCGTGCGAGACGAGGATGACCTGAGGCAGGGCGAGCTCCTCCAGGAGCTCCCCCATCCGCACGATTTGCTCCGGGGAGAACCCGTCGGTCGGCTCGTCCAAGATGATCGTTTCGAGATCGAGGCTCCCCATCGTCCGGACGACCCGGCCGAGCGCGAGGCGGAAGGCGAGCGCGAGCGACGTGCGTTCTCCCCCGCTCAGCGCCTCGGCGGGGGTCCATTCCCCGTGGATGAGGACTGCCGGGGTGAAGCTGACGTCGACGCGGGCCTCGAGGCCCGTGTCGTCTATGAGCGATGCGAAGTAGCGGGCGAAGAGCTGGTCGAACATCGCCTGGGCGGAGGCGAGCAGGCGTTCCTCGATCGAGAAGAGCGTCTCGCGGAACGGTCCTCCGACCCAGGCCGCCTTCGCCCGCAGTTCCTCGATCTCGCCGAGGAGCTGGCGGCGCTCCCGAAGACCGGCCTCCGCCTCGTTGAGGCGTCGCTCGGAGTCCTCGATGCGGGCCTCCGCGCGCACCACGGCGGCGCGGATCTCCGTAGCCACGGCCTGGAGCTCGGCGAGCTTCTTCCGGGCGCGGGCGTCCTCCTGCTCGAGAGTGGCGGCGCGCTCCACCCGGTCCCTCAGGGCGTTCAGGGCGATCATGCGCTCGGCGACCCGCTGTTGGATCGCCTCGAGCTCGGTGCCGATCCTCTCCCGATCCCGCTCCAGCGACTCCCGACGGATCTGACGGTTCCGCCGTTCCTCCTCGGCTCGGCGGACCCCCTCGATCCCGGTGATGCAGCGCGCCCGCTCGGCGTCCAGGGCGGTCGCCTTCGCCCGTTCGGCGCGCTCCGTGGCCTCTATGGGTTCGAGTGAGGTGGCCCGCTCGCGGGCCCTCTGGGCCTCGGCTTCCGCTTCGCGGAGCGCCGTCCGTGATGTCACTTCCTCGCTCTGGCACCGCGCGAGCGACGCGGAAGAGTCCGCGCGGCGGTGCTCTAGATCGATCCAACGGTCGCGGGCGCGTTCGTACCGTTCGCGGGATCGTCGTTCCTCCCCAACGGCCCCGCGCCCGGCCTGCAGCTTGCGAAGTCGATTCTCCGTTTCGGCGAGGGCTCGCGCGCTCTCCTCTCGGTGCGGGCGGAACTCCTCGGGGCGGACGGTCTGCCGGCACCGGGGACAGATGCCCCCCGCGAGGAGCGTGTCCACCTCTTCCAGATCCGTCCGAGCGCGCGCCGTTTCCTCGAGCGCCGTTCGTTCCGCCGCCTGGGCAGTTTCCAGGGCCGCGTCGATCTCCGATAGATTTCGGAGCGTGGGAGCCGGGGGTTCTCGCGCGGGCCCCTGCGCCGCCAGCTCGGCGAGCGTCGCCTTCGCTTCTTCGAGCGCATGCCGGGCCCGATCGGCGTGCTCGCGAGCGTCGGTCCGGTGTCGCTCGGCCGCGAGCGCTTCGGCGCGCACTGCGGCGAGCTCTTGGAGTCGAGTGGCGAGTTCGCGCAGCCCGGCGTTCAGCCGGGCTTGCTCCTCGTCGAGCGTCGCGGCCCGCTGGCTCAGGGCCGCGAGATCGGTGGCGGGGCCGACGGTGTCACCGGCGGCGAGACGTCCGATCTCGGCCACCGCATGGCGCTGCTGCTCGGTGAGCGAGGCGACGGCGCGCAGATCTTGTTCGCCTTGGCGCGTTAGGCTCGCCTGCTCTCGGCGGTCCCCTTCGACCCGGCGCAGACCTTCCTGGAGCTCCTGGCCGGCGCGTTCCGCGGCATCGAGATCTCGGCGGAGCTCCGCATGCTTCGTCTCGAGGCCCACGCGTTCCGCCCGGAGCCGGACGATCTCCGCAGAGCGCACGGAATGGTCGGCCTCCCAGTGGTGGAGGCGGCCGGCCTCCTCGACGCGCGTGGCCGCGACCCGCCGGATCTCGGAGGCGAGTTCTTGCGCGTTCTCCGCTGCGGCGCGGTACCGCTCAACTCCGAGCGCCTTGCGGATCGTCTCGAGCCGGTCCTGGGGCTCTTGGGAGAGGACCTCGCGCATCCGTTCCTGAGGCACGTAGACCGCCCAGCGCCACAGATCGGAGTGGGCGCGAGGACTCGGATTGTCCGGAAAACCGAAGAGGTCGATGATCCGCTGGCGGAGCTCGGTCGCCGAGTACTGGGTCGTCGCTCCGTCCTGCGAGAACGTGCTGCGCTCCAATTCGAAGCTATGGCGACCCTTGCGGGTGATCCGCCGGAACCGGCGGGAGATCTCGTAGCGGTGGCCCTCGTGCTCGATCTCGACGGCGACCTCCGCTTGGGGCGCGCCGTGGCGAACGAGGAACCCCGCGTCGACCTCGGCGAACCCGAAGAGGGCCATCTCGATCGCGTAGAGGAGGGAGGTCTTGCCGGAGCCGACATCCCCGGCGATCAGGGTCGTCCCCCGGGTGAGTTCGAGCTCGGCGGAGGTGTAGCTGCGGATGTTCTTCAATCGGAGGCGGCGCAGCTGCATCGGTCCTCCTCAGCGTGGTCCGACCCGTCGAACGCCGAGCAGTCGGCTGCCCCCGTCGACCCGGGCCTCCACGTAATCGGTCCGGGACTCTCCCTCGCCTCGCGGGAGGGCCAGCTCCTGGAGGAGCTCGCGCAGTCGCTGAGCGCCCTCAGGACCCGCGGCCCACGGAGCGCTCGGTCCCGTCTCCTCGGAGAGGGTAGCGAACCCGGCGGCCTCGATCTCCGATTCCGGCAGCACGGGCGTCGCCTCGGCCGACACGCCCGCGACGTCCCGGACGTCGGGGTGCAACGACATCCCGAGCTCTTCGAACCGCCGCTGGGACTCCGACACCCCGAGCGCGGCGAGGCCCGCGGCGCTCGGAGTGCCGGTGTAGTGGGCGATGATGTTCGTTCCGGCCCCCGCGTACGGGCGCGCCGCCACCTCGATGTCGGTGAGGATCTCGCTTCCGCTCCGCCCCGTGACGTTGACGTCGATGATGTGGACCTTCGAGTATGGGAATGGATCGAAGAAACGCACCGACGGCCGTCCTCGCACGACGGTCACGACCGCGAGACCTTGCGTGCCGGGGTGCTCCTGCCGGTACACGAGGTCCGGCGTGGACGTCCCGAAGATCGCACCGGGGTTGACGAGGAGACCGCCGCCCGGTCCTTCGTCCTCGTACATCACGTGGATGTGGCCCCCGGCGTAGTACCCGCAGCCTGGGGGCAGATCGGCCCGCGCGATCCCATGGATGTGCGCCCGGAGCCGGGGCGGCAGGCACTCCTCGATCGCCGCGTGGAACTGGAAGATCTTGAACCCCGGCTCGGCTCGGAACCGCTCGGAGTCCACGCCGCCGAAGTACTCGCGGTCGAGCCCGTGGGACCGGCCGGAGATGCCGGCGATCCGAGCTCCGGTCGGCTCGTCCACGAGGAAGGGGAGCGCCCAGCGCGCGCCCTCGGGGTGAACCGCCTCGGGTGCCACCTTGGCGAAGGCGCCGGCTTCGGCGAGGACGTCGAGCCAGCTGGTCTTGTGCGCGACGTAATCGTGCGAGCCGTAGATCGCGTAGATCCGGGTTCCGTCAATCGAGAGCTGACGCAGGGCGGCCGCGACCGGCGCGACCTCCGCCGGGTCCGGTACGGGCGTGTGGAAGAGGTCGCCCGAGATGAGCAGGAACTCGGCATGCTCGACACGGACCTGGGCGATCGAGCGGAGGACGCTCTCGCGCAGGAGGCCCCGCAGCTTGGCGTCTCGGGGCCATGCCCCGACGTGCGCGTCGGCGAGGTGCGCGAAGACGAACCGGTCCGAAGCCATGGATCTCTACCGGACCGGTGGTTCGGGCGGGCCCTTGCGTGGGCCGTTGCGGCTGCGGTCCCGGAGGGCCGCGGAGATGCCGCTCGCCGCGCCTACCAGGAGGATCCCGAACGGCAGCAGATCGTCGCTGTTGAACCGCGGGGCCGGGGATTCCGGGGAGGTGCTCTTCGGCGGCGAGGAAGACTTGGAGGCCGGCGGCGCCGCCGCGGCGGCCGCCGAAAGGGAGCGCACGGTGAGGTCCATGATCTCGAACAGCTCGGTCGCTTCCTCCATCGTGATCTGCCGGTTGCGCAGGCGGCCGACGAGAAAGACGTAGCGCGCGCTGGAGCTCGCGGTGCCCCCCATCGGTGCTTTGGGCCTCGAGGTCGCCATCGAATCGTGCCGTCCGGAACCGTCCCATGCGGAGCGGGCTCTTGAAGCGTCGGGGAGTGCGGGAGGCGGGCTTCCGCGAGGAGTTATAGAGGCCACCGGCCCTTCCTATCGCGATGTCATCTCCGCCCGAGGCCCCGCACTCCGACGAGCGCGAGCGCCACCTGCACGTGCGCCTTTCCGAGTCCCGGGGCGCGATCTACGATCTCATTACCGAGTACCTCCAGGCCGCCGGCAAGGCGCCCGACTGGTACTGGCGGACGGCCGGCCGGCTCGAAGGCAGCGAGGCCGACAACCTCGAGGAGATGCTCTCGAGCGCCTTCGAGGCGGGCGCGTTCATCGCCCACGAGCACCCCGAGGACGTGGAGTTCGTCTGGGTCACGGAAGAGGACTGCGACAAGGAGCGTCGCCGGGAGGAGCGCGGCGAGCAGCGCGAGGAAGCGCGCAAGGAACGCTCCACGATGAGCCACTACGCCTAGGCGCGGTCGGCCGTAGCGGCCGCGTGTCCGTTCATAGAACCCTCTCGGCGCGGAGACCCCTCAACTTGTTGGGGGGAGGAGCGCCGGCACCTATTTGTGTTTCCCGGTGATGGCCCCGGCACACAGCCGAGCGAGTTCCCCACCGATGGGAACGAGCACGCTCGGCGCAGGGTGCGCCCGCCCCCAAACACCTCGCAAGGGGTAAGGCACTCCCGCAAGGGAGCAACAGTTGAAGGTTGGGAACCGACGGGCATACGCACCAGACTCGGGGAGCTATGCCTCCGCAAGGAGGGGGCGGAAACACCTTTGATGCCCCTTCCCGAGCCGGGCCGCTTCCCGCTTCGTGCGGGTAGGGATTGGAACCCCGAAGTCGACCGGCCCATCGCGCTCCGTACCGTCGGTAAGACGGCGTTTTCTGGGGAACCAGCCCCTGGACGGAAATTGGAAGCGCAAGCCACCGAGTTCAATCGGTGGTCGTTGACTAGGGCCCGGAACATCGGGCGATCCGTGATCGCGGACGTGGCCGTCGTCGTGTCGAACGCCAAGGCGTCGGCGAAGTGGTGGGCGAAGAACCTCGGATTCTCCACGTATACCGTCGGGGGTTCCGGGCACGCGATCCTCGTTGCCCCGCCGGGGGACCGGTTCGTTCTGCATCTGTGCGAGGGCTTCGCTCCCCTGGAGCCCGGCGACACCGGCATCGCCTTCGTGACCGATGAGATGGACGCGCTGACTGCTCGCATGGCCAAGAGCGCCGTGCCGTTCCCCGTACCTCCCCAGCGGGAGAAGTGGGGCGCGATGGCCAAGTTCGCCGACCCGGACGGGAACATCTTCTGGCTCCTTGAGGTACCTACGCCGATGGTGCGGGCTACCCTGAATTCGCGCGCCCCGAGCCGAAGGGCCCGGTCAGCCCGGCCTCACGCCCGTACTCGAAAGCGCTAGGCGGCTCGAGAACGCTGGCCGAGAGATCCGACGGGCGAGGTGGTTCGGCCGGGCGCCTCCGGTCCTCCGGGGGCCATCCGGCCCGGACGCAGCCGCAGGTCCTAGATCCCGATGACCGCGTGGGCCACGATGAGCGCGATGAACAGGATCGAGACGGTGTTCACGACCTTGATGAGCGGATTGATGGCGGGTCCCGCGGTGTCCTTGGTCGCGTCCCCGACGGTGTCGCCGACGACGGCCGCCTTGTGCGCGTCGGAGCCCTTGCCGCCGAAGTGACCCAGTTCGATGTATTTCTTGCCGTTGTCCCATGCGGCGCCCCCCGTGGTCATCATGATCGCGAGCGGGAAGCCGGAGAGGATGACGCCGAGCAGGACGCCCGCGAGCGCGATGGGTCCGAGCAGGAAGCCGACCGCGAGCGGGACGGAGACCGCGATGATCGCGGGCACTGCGAGCTGGCGGATCGCCGTGACCGTGACGATGTCGACGCACGTGCCGTACTCGGGCTTCGCCGTGCCCGCGAGGATGCCGGGGATCTCCTTGAACTGGCGGCGTACCTCGAAGACGATCGCCTTCGCCGCGACCCCGACCGCCTCCATCAGGAACGAGGTGAAGAAGAACGGCAGGATCGCCCCGATGATCAGGCCCGCTACGATCAGCGGTTGGTCGATCGTCAGCATGCTGGTGAACGAGGTCCAGCAGGAGATCGTCACCGAGGAGCCGCTCCCGCACCACGCCTGGGCGGTCGCGAAAGTGTAGGCCGCGAACAGGGCGAGCGAGGCGAGGACGGCCGAGCCGATGGCGTAGCCCTTGGTGATCGCCTTGGTCGTGTTCCCGACCGCGTCCAGCGGATCGGTGATCGCGCGTGCCTCCGCCGGGAGCCCGGCCATCTCGGCGATCCCTCCGGCGTTGTCGGTGATCGGGCCGAACGCATCGATCGAGATGATCATGCCCGTGACCGCGAGCATGCTCGCGGCCGCGAGGCCGATCCCGTAGAGTCCGAGCTCGGGAGTGGGGGCGGTCGTCCAGCCCTGCCAGCCCACGGCGGTGTAGGCGATCAGGATGGCTCCCACGATCGAGATGCCCGAGATCCAGACGGCCTCGAGGCCCACGCCTAGGCCCGTGATGACCGTCGTGCCGGCTCCCGCCTGCGCGGATTCGGCGATCTTCTTGACCGGCCGATAGCTCGAGTTCGTGTAGTAGTCGGTCGCGAGGACGATCAGGACCATCACGACGAGCCCGACCACCGTGGCGACGAACATACCCCAGTTGCCGTTCATCAAGGTGTAGTTGAGGTAGAACAGGCCCACGACGCCGACGATCGTGGTCGCGCCGAGCCCCTGGTAGAGGGCGCCCATGATGGTGCCGCCGGGCCGCATCCGCACGAAGGCGATCCCGACGATCGTGGCCACGATCGCCCAGGCGCAGACGACGAGCGGATACAGGATCGCGTTGGGGTAGTTGGTCGTGATGGCGCTCCCGATGAAGTAGGCGAGGAGCATCGCGCTGACCGCCGTGACGACGTAGGTCTCGAACAGATCCGCGGCCATTCCCGCGCAGTCTCCGACGTTGTCTCCAACGTTGTCCGCGATGACGGCGGGGTTCCGGGGGTCGTCCTCGGGGATCCCCGCCTCGACCTTGCCGATGAGGTCGGCGCCGACGTCGGCGCCCTTCGTGTAGATCCCGCCGCCGACCCGGGCGAAGAGACTCATCAGCGACGCCCCGAAGAGGAGCCCGACCATGCTCGAGACGTTGCCACCGAACGCCATGTAGAACCCGACGAGTTCGATGAGTGCGAGTCCCGCGACGGAGAGGCCCGTCACGGTGCCGCCGTAGAACGCGAATCGCATGGTCGAAGCCAGATCGCTCTTCTCGGCCTTGGCCGCGGTGCGCACGTTCGCGCGGACGCTGACGTACATCCCGATCGCGCCCGCGAGCGCGCTGCCCGCAGCGCCGAAGAGGAATCCGATCGCGAGGGCGGGTCCGATGCCGCCAATGCCGAACGCGAAGGCGATGATGATCGCGAGCGCGATCGCCACGGAGAACACGATCGTGTACTCGCGGCGCAGGAACGCGTTGGCCCCCTCTCGGATGGCGTCGCCGATCGACCGCATCCGGTCGTTGCCGTCCGATTGACGCAGGACGAACAGCGTCATCACCGCGGCATACACGAGTGCGAGGACCGAGGCGACGAGGATCAGGATCTCCAGTTGGAAGGTGCTCAGTCCCATGACTTCACTCCGTGGTGCTGGTCGCGCGTACCGGCCCCTCTATTAAAAAAGAATGGTCGGGGCGGTGTGCCCGCACCGTTGGACGTTTCCTCCCGAGCCCTTGGTGGGTGGGTCGTTCTCGAGCGGAGGAGGATCTCCGCGTCTTCGATCAGGGTTCGAAGGCGCGTTCGTGCACGCGCCGTGACACCCGGTCGATGAACTCGGGACGCGAAAACGACGCGGAGCCCTTCACTCCGCGAATCCGCAGAGAGACGGTCCCATCGGCGATCTCCTGATCGCCCACGACCGCGATGTACGGGACGCGATCGACCTCGGCTTCGCGGACCCGCTTGGGGAGCGTCTCGAGCGTGTCGGAGACTTCGACCCGGAGGTGGCTCGATCGCAGCTCCTCGAGGAGGCCCCGGGCGAGCTCCACGTGCCGGTCGGCGACGGGAAGGATGCGGACCTGTACCGGGCACAGCCAGGGAGGCAGCCGTCCGTTGCAATGCTCAAGGAGGACTCCGAGGAACCGCTCCCAGCTTCCGAGGATCGTCCGGTGGATGACCACGGGGGCGTGCATCTTTCCGTCCGCGCCCTGGTACTCGAGCGCGAAGCGGATCGGCTGCTGGTAATCAAGCTGGATCGTCCCCGTCTGCCACGGCCGTCCGATGCTGTCGCGGATGTGGATGTCGATCTTGGGGCCGTAGAACGCCCCCTCCCCGGGAGAGACGCGGTACTGTACTCCGGACTCCTTCAGGACCTTCTCGAGCGTCGCCTCCGCGCGGTCCCAGGTCTCCTTGTCTCCCAGGAACGTCGCCGGCCGCGTGGAGAGTTCGTAGCTCCACTCCAGGTGGAACGTCGTAAAGGCGCTCCGTACCCATTCGAGGAGGACCCGGATCTCCTGCTCGATCTGATCCTCCGATACGAAGAGGTGGGCATCGTCCTGGACGAACTCCCGGACCCGAGTCATTCCATGCAGCGTGCCGCTTGGCTCGTTGCGGTGGAGCGGAGCGAACTCGGCGAGACGAAGCGGCAGCTCGCGGTAACTCCGCGCGCGCGAGCGGAAGATCATCATCGAGCCGGGGCAGTTCATCGGCTTCCAGCCGAACGTCCGGTCCTCGCTCGTCGTCAGGAACATGTTCTCCCGATAGTGCTCCCAGTGCCCGCTTGTCTGGTAGACCGAGACATCGAACAGGAGAGGCGTGCGGACCTCCGAGTACCCGGTCTCGTGCAGGTGTTCGGTCACGAACCGTTCCAGTTCTCGGACCACGATCATTCCCTTCGGAAGCCACACCGGGAAGCCCGGGCTCTCCTCGAAGAAGGTGAACAGCTCGAGCTTCGCACCCATGGCTCGGTGATCGCGAGCCTCGGCCTCCTTGCGCATCTTCAGATACGCATCGAGTCCGGCCCGGGTCGGGAACCCGACCCCGCGCACCCGTTGGATCGACGGTGCGCCCGCTTCCTCCGTGCTCTTGACGGCCGAGAACCCGAGGACATGAACCCCTTCGAGCCAGTGGGTATCGGGGACGTGGGGACCGCGACACAGGTCGACAAAGTCGCCAGTCGAGTACACCGAGACGGGTTCGCCCGCCGGCGCTTCGTGGATGTACCGGAGCTTGTGGGGGTTCGTGGCGAACATCTCCTCGGCCTCGGCCTTCGAGATCTCGCGTCGTTGGAACCGGTCCCCCGCGCGGACGGTGCGGTTGATCACGCGACGCATCTCCTCGAGGTCCTCGGGGGTCAGGGGTCGGACATCGAAATCGTAGAAGAACCCCTCGTCGGTTGGGGGTCCGTGGGTCGGCTTCGCCTCGGGGATGATCTCCGTCAGTGCCTTCGCTACGAGATGGGCCGCAGAGTGCTGCAGGATGTCCCGGCCCGCTCGGTCCTCGAAGGTGAGCGGTGAGAGCGGGGCGCCGGCCTCGACCCGGCGGTCGAGATCGACGGGGACCCCATCGAGGATCGCGGCGAGGTACGTCGCGGATTCCTCCGGCCGCCACGCCCGAAGGATCTCCCGTACGGTACTGCCCCGCGGGACCTCCCGTACGCTCGCGTCTGGAAGCCGTACGGTCACCGTGTTGGGATCGGACATCGAGCCTCGGAGGACGAGGCGACCTCGCCCCTCCCCAAAAAGGGTTCGGACCGGAGGTTCCCCCGACCGGCACCGTCCCCGCCGGCGGCCGGCATCGCTTTCTACGCGTCGCGCATCGGGCGGCGGAGAACCATGCCGAACTACGTGTTCTTGGTGCAATTGACCGATCAGGGGATTCACACGGTGAAGGACTCACCCAAGCGGGCCAATGATTTCGAGCGTGCGATCACCGCGGCCGGGGGCAAGGTGACCACGATCCTGCATACCATGGGGATCTACGACGCGGTGGTCACCGCGGAACTCCCTTCGGACGAGGTGGCGAACCGCCTCGCGCTCGGAGTCGGGCTGAGCGGAGCCGCGCGGACCATCACGCTCAAGGGCTGGACCGACGCCGAGTTCCGTCAGCTGGTGGAGAAGCTCTGAGCCGGCCCCGGGGCCTCGAGAACCCCGTGCGCCGAAGGCGTCGGAGCGGGGAATGGAAGCCCCCGACGGCGCGGGCGCGAACTCGGACGACGGGCCGGGGCGCCGGCCGCTACTTCGATAAGGCCCTAGTCTCCTAGCGGGGTTCGTAGCCGGGCGAGTTCATGCCGGGGAAGACCGCCGTAATCTCGAAGACGCCATTTCGGGTCACCTTCGCGGGTGGGGGCACCGACCTCCCGGAGTACTACCGGAAGTTCGGGGGCGGCGCCTGCGTCGCAGGATCGATCAACAAAGGTATCTACGTCATGGTCGCGGAGAATTTCGTACCCTCCGAGATCCGCGTCAGTTACAGGGTCACCGAGGACGCCCGGCAGAGCATCGACGAGATCGCCCACAGCTCGATCCGGGAAGCGATGCGCCTGCTCCAGATCCCGAGCGGGATCCAGGTCATCACGGCGACCCAAATGCCCTCCCGCGGCACCGGGATCGGTTCCAGCAGCAGTTGTGCGGTCGGGGTCCTGAACGCGCTCCACTCCTGGCGGGGCGACCGCGTGGGCCCTCGGCAACTGGCGCGCGAGGCGGTCCGGATCGAACGCGAGATCCTTCACGAGCCGGGCGGAGTCCAGGACCAGTACACGGCGGCCTACGGCGGCCTGAATCTCATCCGGGTGGACCGGGACGACACGGTCTCGGTTCAGAGCCTGCAGGTGGACCACGACGCGCTCGAGACCCTGAACCAGAGCCTGATGCTCTTCTTCACGGGGGTCGAGCGACCCTCGTCGGCCATCCATGCGCATCAGGCGAATGCCGTCGAGAGTCATCTCGACGAGTACCGAACGATGAAGGATCTCGCCCTCCAGACCGCCGCGGCCATCGAGAAGCTTGATCTTCCCGAGATCGGCCGGCTGATGGAGGAGAACTGGGAGCTCAAGCGACGGCTCTCGGAGGGCGTCACCAGTCCGACCATCGACGAGTGGTGTGCCGTCGCGAAGCGCAACGGTGCCTTCGGAGGCAAGCTCATGGGCGCGGGCGGAGGCGGATTCCTGTTCTTCGTCGTGCCTCCCGAACGCCAGCACGACGTCCAGCACGCTCTCGGCTCGCTCGGCCTGATGAGGAAGCCCATCCGCCTCGACATCCGGGGCAGTTCGCTCGTGTTCGAGGAGTGAGGGTCGAGGCGCGTCCGGCGCGATCAACTCTCGGTGTTCAGTACCCAGTCATACCTGCAGACCACCCGCGCGCCCTTCTGATACATCTCATGATCGGTGGGCACCTCGAAGATCCCGGCGAAGTGCGCCCCGAGCCGCTCACAGGTCCGGCGTGAGGCCGCGTTCTCCGGGTCGCACGTGAGGATGATCCTCGTCAGCCCATGATCGAGCGCCACCGGCCCGAGCAACCGGCAGGCCCTCTCCGCGAAGTGCCGGCCCCGGTAGCCTTCGGCAACGAAGTACCCCATGTGCCCTGCGGTGAGGAGGGCCGGGTGATCTCCGATCCTCAATCGAATGGTCCCAATCTCTTCCTCGGATCCGTGGAGCGTGATCTTGTAGTGGTACTGGGGAACGTGGCCTCGAGCGGGGTCCGCAGGATCCTTCGTCTGGACGTATAGGTCGATCACGCGGTCGGTAAGGTGATCCTCGTTGAGCGTCTCGGTGGACATTGCAACCTCGCGAGCATCCACCGCGATGTCGATCCCCGCGGGGCCGGGTTCGCGCAGGGTGACGATGTCGGCGAGCGCAAGCCCCCCTACTTGTAGGGGGTTAGCGAGCCCCCTATCTACGCTGGGGGCATGGATGGAGTGCTACCGCCGAAGATGTATCACCCGAACAAGTACCGCCTCTACCCGTTTCCGAATCAGGAGCGGGAACTCCTCCGACAGTTCGGCGAGTTGCGCTTTCTCTGGAACTACGCGCTCGAACAACGGCAAGATGCGTGGCGGAAAGAGAAGCGATCCATCTCGTACGTGGACCAGTGCCGGGGCCTTGCCAAGTGGAGAGCCTACGACCAGGAG
>Ga0307373_10002026_pt1 | contig 37070 bp, 30 predicted proteins | sample OX2MG_FD_202534 | JGI IMG/M metagenome (GOLD analysis project Ga0307373, IMG submission 202534) | Soil microbial communities from Risofladan, Vaasa, Finland - OX-2 | ecosystem: Environmental > Terrestrial > Soil > Coastal area > Acid sulfate soil | place: Finland: Risofladan, Vaasa | collected...
GCATTTCACAGGACGACCGCCTCGACCGATTCATCCGCAACCGCCCCATCTCCCCGCACTCCCCCCGCTGTCGCCCGCGCCAAACCGCAGCCCCCCGCTAAAAAAACGAACGTCTACTTACGCCCAGCTCGCTTCGTGGCGTAAGTAGACGTTCGCGGCAAAAGCCTGTAGGGCACGCCCTCCGCGGCGTGCCGTGAAGCGCGGGAATCGCGCCGATTCGCGCTATCGCGGAACGCCGCGGAGGGCGTTCCCTACAGTATCAACCGCGCGAACCCGTACTTACGCCGGCTCGCTTCATGCCGGAGCAACCACTGCTTGCGCTCCAGTCCACCGGCGTAGCCGGTCAACGATGCGTTGGCCCCGATCACGCGATGGCATGGAATGATGATCGAGATCGGGTTGCGGGCGTTGGCGGCGCCCGCCGCTCGAATGGCGTTGGGCCGACCGACCTTGGCGGCCAGCTCGGCGTAGGTCAGCGTGTTACCCGGCGGAATGCGGCGCAGCTCGTTCCAGACCTCGCGCTGGAAATCGGAGCCGCGAGGAGCGAGCTGGACGCTGAATTCGCGCAGCTCGCCGGCGAAGTAAGCCGCCAGCTCGTCTTGGACCTGCTGGAACGGGCCAGAATCGCGGCGCCAATTCGCGCCGTGCGCCGGGCCTCGCCGGTGATCTTCGAAGTACAGCCCGGTGAGCGACTCGCCGTCGGAGAGCATCAGCAGTTCGCCAAGCGGGCTGGAACACTGCGCGTAGTAGATCGTGGCGTTCATCGTTCGTAGAAACAGTGAGATTATGCCTGGGCCAACAGCAAATCGACGACCCAGCAGTGGCTCGTATGCTCGCCAGGCCGCCGGCAGTGGTTGAGCAGTTCTGCATCGGTACAGCCAGCCTGTTCGAGCGCCTCGGCCAGACTCGGCAGCAAATCCCAGCGGCGCTGTTCGCTGATGCGTTGCGCGAGCTTCAGCGCCTCGCCGTCATTGGCCGACAACCAGGAACGATCGACCACGCGGTTGGCGGTCCAGTCGCCGACCAATTCGGTCCTGTTGCGGTAAAGCCGGTCGGCGTTATCGCGAAGTAACGCCGCGTTTTCGAACTGTTGATTGCCGACCGCTTCCATCTTGGCGACCGTAAAACGCTGGATCTCGGCGTCCAGTTCCGCCACCGCCGGCCTCAGTGGTTCGGGCAAGTCTTCAATCTCTTTTCGCGGGTGCGGCGGCGGCACGGGCTTCGAAGACTGCCCGCCGAGCAGCCTGACGATTTCCTCTCGCACCTGCTCAAGTTTCAGACCTTGGCTCATGAGCACTTGCGCGGCCACGCCCTCAGTGACTCTCAGCATGCCCAACAAGAGGTGCTCCGTGCCGACGTAGTTGTGGCCCAATCCACGAGCCTCCGCCATGGCGTACTCGATCACCTTACTCGTGTTGGAGAGTTGCGGGAGCCTCTCGCCCATCTCTACCTGGTCCCATCCCATGAGAACCCACCTGAGTACATCGGCCCGCACGCTGGCCCGCTCAATCCCCAGGTTCTTCAGCACATTGGCCGCCACCCCGCTTCCTTCTTTGATCAGAGCCAACAGGATATGTTCGGTTCCGATATAGCAATGCTGGAAGCTCGCGGCCTCCTGATTGGCCAATTGCATCACCTTGCGGGCTCGATCGGTGAAGCGCTCGTACATATGCCATGCAGCCGGTCATTGGAAGACACAAAACACGCGAGTGCAATCACGCGGAAATCGATGTCAAGCGTCTGCCTTCGCCGTGCGGATTAAATCCGGTTCATCCGATGCCGGCGCACCTCTGCGTAAGTCCGGTCGCCGCGGTGGATTTTCTTAGGCATCAACTCCGATGTCCAAAGGTCATTGAGAAGCGTCTCCAGAATCGCCGCGCTTTATTTTTATGAAATGCCCAGGCAGGCAGACGTCGCGTGCGGCGTGCCGCGCCGGCTCAATCTGGCCATCCGATTTCATTGCCTTTGGACATCGGAGCCATGCCTTGAAAAATCCAACCCCGAACCTTCGCCGCGGCTGCGACTTACCAAAAAGTTTGCAACATCCGGGTGAACTATTGGTCGTTCTTTTCCGGCTCGCCATTTTCGGCCGGAACGGCCTCCCACCGCTCGCCGTCGTACTCGAAACTGCGCGTCGCTACCTCCACGGCGGGCGCCGGCTCGCCTGGTGCATCGATCACCTCCTGGCGAAAGAGTTCGAGCGAAGGACGGGTCGGAAATCATTCTACCCGAGCCCCCCCGCCGCGTCGCTACGGCGCAGGGCAGGTATCGACGCGAACAGAGAAGAGGAACCCGTAGATTCTCGTGCGCGCAGCCCGATCGCCCTGAACATGAACCAAAAACGACGCATGGCACTCCTCGAAAACACGCGCAGCTCGACGCCACGAGTATAGCCAGCCCGCAAACCCAAATGCGGCCGATTTTACCTTATCTTTGCCAGAAAATGGCGACAGTTGCCAATCCTCGCTTCAGACCGTAGACCGGCGCTGAAAAATCTGGCAAACTGAACGAGTCTTTTAGGTGTGAGCCCGTTCGAGGCTCAGAGAGTTGGACAGACTGCGCGTTTCGGAACTGAATTTCTCGGAACTGAATTTCTCGGAACTGAATTTCTCGGAACTGAATTTCTCGGAACACTGGCAGAAAGCGGGAAGATGGCGCTTGAAGCAACTCCTGGCCAGCAACTGGAAGCAAACGACGTCGAGGCGATCGACAACCTGCGTGAAACTTTCGCTCGGCTGAAGCGCGAACTGGCGCGCGTGATCGTCGGGCAGCAAGACGTGATCGAGCGGCTGGCGATCTGCCTGTTCGCCCGCGGCCACGCGCTGTTGATGGGCGTGCCGGGCTTGGCCAAGACGCTGCTCGTGAGCAAGCTGGCCGAGACGATGACGCTGAAGTTCAGCCGCATCCAGTTCACGCCCGACTTGATGCCGATGGACATCACCGGCGCCGACATTTTGCAGGAAGGCGCCTCGGGCCGCCGCGAATTTCAGTTCTTCCAAGGCCCGATCTTCGCCAATATCGTGCTGGCCGATGAGATCAACCGCGCGCCGCCCAAGACGCAGGCGGCCATGCTCGAAGCGATGCAAGAGCACAAGCTGACCGTGCTCGGCAAGCTGTTCAAGCTCGACCCGCCGTTTTTGGTGATGGCCACGCAGAACCCGGTCGAGCAGGAAGGGACGTACCCGCTGCCCGAAGCGCAGTTGGACCGCTTCATGTTCTTGATCGAGGTCGATTACCCCGACGAAGAGGAAGAGATCCAGATCGCACGGACCACGACCGGCGATGCGCCGCCCGAGCTGGATCACTTGCTCTCGGCGAAGCAGATCATCGCCTATCAGGATCTCGTCCGCCGCATTCCCGTGCCCGACCACATCTATTCTTATGCCGCGAAGCTGGTGCGCAAGACGCGGCCCAAAGGCGCGACGGCGCCGGCGTGGATTCAACCGTTCGTGGCCTGGGGCGCCGGCCCGCGGGCCGTGCAGTATCTGATACTTGGGGCGAAGGCCCGAGCGGCTCTAGCCGGCAGCTACATGGTGCGACTGGAAGACGTGCAGGAAGTGGCCTTGCCGGTGCTCACGCACCGCATAATCACCACCTTCGCCGCACAGTCCGAAGGGATCGACAGCCGCGAGATCGTGCGGCGATTGATTGCCGAGACGGAGCATGAAGCGTGAAAGAAATGTTCTGGCTTTAAGGCGGGGTAACGGCTTGTAGAAGGAGATGGGGGGATGGGGAGGAGATAGGGGGGTGAAGACAGAAACGGAAAAGATCGCGAAAACACGAAAGAACGAAAACGCGAAACTAAAACTTTGTTCAATTGAATCGCGACCATCCGTGTCGTCCACCAGCGAATACAAGCAGGATTCCAGTCTTCTCCCTTCGTTCTTCTCTGTGTTCTCCGTGCCTCTGTGGTTCACTCTCTTAAAGAAAGGCGCGTCTTGAATTCAATCCCCGTATCTCCTCCTCATCCCCCCATCCCCTTTTAAAAACGTCAACTGAAAACAACGGCTGACGGACAAACAAAAAGATGTCCACGATCCGCCAATCACGCAGCTTCTTGCAGCCGAAGGTGCTGGCCCGGCTGTCGGCGATTCCCTTGTTCGCCCGGCAGCCGATGCAAGGCACGGTCTCCGGCCGGCATCAAAGCCCGCACCGCGGTTCGAGCGTCGAGTTCGCCGAGTATCGCGAATACGTGCCGGGCGACGATCCGCGGCGAATGGACTGGCGGGCCTACGGCCGTTCGGATCGTTTTTACGTCAAGGAGTTCGAGGCCGATACGAATCTGCGCTGCTGCCTGGTGCTCGATACCAGCGGCTCGATGGATTTCGGTTCCACGGGCGTCACGAAGATTGAGTACGCCCGCCGCATCGCCGGCAGCCTGGGCTATCTGGCGGTCGAGCAAGGCGACGCGGTCGGGCTGACCTGCGTGGCCGGCGGCGTGATCGAAAACGTGCCGCCGCGCCGCAATCCGGCCCATCTTTCGGCCGTGTTCGACGTGCTGGAGCAGATCCGGCCCAAAGGCGAAACCCAACTGCCGGCCGCCTTGCACGAACTGGCCGAAACGGCGCGGCAGCGGGCGTTGGTCGTGATCCTGTCCGACTTCTTCGTCGAGCCCGATGAACTGCGCCGGGCGTTCGAACACCTGCGGTTCCGCAAGCACGACGTGGCGGCGTTTCACCTGCTCGACCCGCTGGAGTTGAGCTTCGAGTTCCGCCGCCCGATGCGGTTTCTCGACATGGAAGGCGGCTCTCCGATCTTCGCCGAGCCGAACGCCATTGCGGAACGTTACCAGGCGGCATTGCGTCAGTATTTGGATCAGATGAAACAGATCGTGCTGGAGTCGGCCGTCGACTACCACCGGGTGGATATCTCCGAGGATTACGAGCGCGTGTTGTCGCGATTCCTGGTCGAACGCAGCCGCAAGCGAGGCCGCCGGTGAGCTTTTTGCAGCCGATGTTGCTGGCAGGGCTGGCGCTGGCGGCCCTGCCGATCATCATCCACCTGATCAATCAGCGGCGCTATCAGACGATCCGCTGGGGCGCGATGATGTTTCTGCTGGCGGCCAACCGCATGTCGCGAGGCTTCGCCCGCATCCGGCAGTGGCTGATTCTGCTGATGCGCGTGCTGGCCGTGGCTTGCCTGGCGTTCGTCATCGCCCGGCCTTTGACTAGCGGCTGGCTGGGACTGGCGGCCGCGGGCCGCGCCGATACGACGCTGGTGCTGTTGGATCGTTCGCCCAGCATGCAGCAGGCGGGCTCGGGCGGCGGCGAATCGAAACTGGCGGCCGGCCGGCGGCAACTGATTGAAACGCTCGAACGCCTGCCTTCTTCGCACTGGGTGCTCGTCGAGAGCACGACGAACCAGCCGCGCGAGCTGGAATCGCCGCGCTCGCTCGAACATCTGCCCGAGACCGAACCCAGCGGCGCCGCCGCCGATTGGCCCGCCATGCTGCAAGCGGCCCATGATTATATTGTCGCGAACCAGAGCGGGCGGACCGAAATCTGGCTGTTGTCCGATTTGCGCACCAACGACTGGAGCGCCGACGACGCCCGTTGGGAGGCATTGCGTAGCGCCTTCGCCGCCTTTCCGCAAGGCGTGCGGTTTCACTTGCTGGCCTATCCGAGCACGGCGCCGGCAAACGTAGCGGTCCGCCTGACCGGCGTCCGCCATCGCACGGTTGGCGACGGCGGCGAGTTGCTCGTCTCGCTGCGGTTGGAACGAGCGGAGGAATCGCCCAAGCCGGTGAGCGTGCCGATTCAATTCGAGATCGACGGCGCCCGTTCGGTGCTCAACGCGGAACTGGTTGGCAAAGACTTCGAGTTGCGCGAGCATCGCATTCCGCTCGGGCCGCGGCAGCAGCGCGGCTGGGGCCGCGTTTCGATTCCCGCCGACGCCAACCCGGCCGACAACGAATTCTACTTCGCCTTCGACCAGGCCGAAACGCACCGCACGGCGATCGTCGCCGACGATCCAAACATCGGCGAGGCGCTCCGCCTGGCCGCATCGATCCCGACCGATCCGGGCGAACTTTGCTCGGCTGAAGTCATCGACCTGGCCCAGGCTGGTTCGATCGACTGGGACAAGACTGCGCTCGTCCTCTGGCAGGCGCCGCTGCCGCAAGGAGAAACGGCCAAGCAACTCGAAGCGTTCGTGGCTCGCGGCGGGCAAGCGATCTTCTTCCCGCCGCTGGCGCCGGAGGCGAGCGAATTCATGGGCGCAAGCTGGCAAGCCTGGAGTGCGCCGCCCGAGGGCGCCGCGGTCGAAACGTGGCGCGGCGATCAGGATCTGCTGGCCCACACGCAAAGCGGCATGTCGCTGCCGGTCGGGCAGCTTGAATTGCACAAGGTCTGCGGGCTGTCGGGCGAGGTTACGCCTTTGGCCAGCTTGAAGGGCGGCGCGCCGCTCGTAGCTCGGGCGCCGACGCCGCGGGGAGGCGTCTATTTCATCGCCACGACGCCGGCGGCCGGCGCTTCGAGCCTGGCCAGCGATGGCATCGTGCTCTACGTGGCCGTCCAGCGTGCTCTGGCGAACGGCGCGGCGGCGATCGGCGGCGCGCAGCAACTGATCGCGGGCGAGCCCGGCGCCGAGGCGGCCGCCCAATGGCGGCGCCTGGCCGGCGACGAGCGCGGCGTCTCGATCGAAAACGCCTTCCAGCCGGGCGCCTATGCGGCCGAGGAGGCCGTCGTGGCGCTCAATCGGCCGGAAGCCGAAGACGCGGCCGGCGTGCTGGCCGACGACCGCGTGGCGGCGCTGTTCCGCGATCTCGATTTCGTGCGCATCGACGAAGAGGCCGGCAGCGCGCGATCGCTGGTGCAAGAGGTCTGGCGTTCGTTCTTGGCCGCCATGATGTTTGCGCTGGTCGCCGAGGCTTGGCTGTCGATGCCGCGCGTGGCGAGCGCCGCGCGGCAAGCTGGCATGGTCGGCGCTGTTGGTTTGCGCTGAGATGACAGCATCAAGCGGCGGGGCGCCGGCGAGGATGCTGCAGCCGGGAGAAACGGTCATCGGATTCATGACGCAAGACGGGAAGCTGATTGGCGAGTTTGCGGACCCCAGCGTGGGTCACGATGCCATGTCTTACCTTTACCCTGGCCTGCGCAGCATGTTAAAATCGGGTCAGGCGGTGGCCATTACCGTAGGCAAGACGAAGCATGGGGCGGTCAAGGCGTTTGGTTCGGGGGCATTTCCGCCGCCGGGCGGCGTTTTAAGCGCGCAACTTCGGCGGCCTGCCGCGAAGCTCGTGATGTAAGGAGATCATGATGGCGGAGCTCGATTTCATTTCCGCAGAAGATCTCATCGAGGAGATTCGTTCGACGGGAAACTACGGACGCGATCCGTGGATTGCCGCGATTGACGACGCGTCGGGAAACCTGATCGCCGCGGTCCGGCAGATCGAGATCGCCGTTGCCTATTTCATTGGTCCCTGGCTCGAATCCGAGCTGTCGGAGGCGGAACTTTGGGACTTTCTGCGATCGAACTTGCACCAGCGAGCGAAGATCTTCGCGACTCTGGCGGCGGCGCAGCAAGCGGCTGCGGGCGACGAATTGATTGCCTGCGTGACCGGATTCGTGCGATCGATTTCGGAACTCGATGGGACGAGCGGTTGGAAGTACGGCGATGCGTGCGTCTCCGCGCTGTTGGCCGCGATGGTCCTGAGACAACAGTTGGAATCGATGGCCCGCGGCGGACCGGAAACGCCTCGTCTGGTTATGTCGTCGAACAATGTTGCTGAATCCGTGTTGCAAGCCTGCTTGGTAAAGTTGGGACGCATCCCGTTCGGGATCGCTCCGGACTCCGAGCTTGCACTTGCTGCGAAAAAGACGATGGAAGGGTTGCACGAGTTCAAGACTTCCGTTGCGCCTGCCGCAAACGAGCGTTGACGTTCTTCGCTTGCCGACGCGATCGCGTCGGGCTGAGTGGCTGCGTAGCGACCGAGCAAGGTAAAGCGATAACCGTCTGGTTTCGAGAAAGCGCGTTTTCGTATGGCGCACGCGACGACCGAAGTTTCACCCGCGGCCGGGCCGCCAAGCCCGGCCCTTGCACCGCTGGAAATGGGCGATCGCTTGACGCGAGTCGAGTTCGAGCGGCGTTATCAGGCCATGCCCGCGCTGAAAAAGGCGGAGCTTATCGAAGGGGTGGTTTATATGCCTTCGCCAGTTTCGACCCAGCATTCGGGCCCTCACGCGGATCTGGTCAGTTGGTTGAACGTCTATCGCGCCGCCACGCCGGGGCTGCTCGTTTTCGACAATACGACTCTCCGTCTCGATGAAGACAACGAACCGCAACCCGACGCCCTGTTGGCCATCGACGCTAAACTCGGCGGCCAATCGCACGTCGACGCGGACGGCTACTTCGCCGGCCCGCCTGAACTGATTGGCGAGGTGGCCAGTTCGAGCGTCAGTTACGATCTGCACGCCAAACTGCAAGTCTATCGCCGCCACGGCGTCCGCGAGTACGTGGTGTGGCGCGTGCGCGATCGAGAACTCGACTGGTTCCGACTCGACGAGGGCAAGTACGTGCCGCTGGCGCGCGACAACGCGGGAATCTGCAAAAGCTCGATCTTTCCGGGACTTTGGCTCGATGCCGCCGCGCTGGTGCGCGGCGATCTGGCGCGAGTATTGGCGGTTTTACAGGCAGGGATCGCCTCGCCCGAACACGTTAACTTCGCCGCGCAGCTCGACGAGCGTCGGCGGCTGACGGAAAACCCCGGCTAATTTGACCAGTTGGCTAAATTGCCAACCGCGACAACCCAGCATGAACAGCCTTCGCGCCTTGACATTCTACTGGACCAATTGGTCGGCGATCTTATCGCTGGCCGTGGTGGCGCTGTCGGCGGGCTTGAGCTACGCGACCTGGCGCCGCAGCGGCTATCGCCGGGCGATCGGCGCCTTGGAACTGTTGCGGCTGGCGTTCATCATCTTCGTGGCGGTGCTCTTCAATCAGCCGGAATGGGTCGAGGAATATCGACCCGAGCAAAAGCCCGCGGTGGCCGTGCTCGTCGACCACTCGCGAAGCATGGAAACGCGCGATTCGGTCGATCCTGGCCAGCCGAGCGCCAAACCGCGCACGCGGAGCGAAGCCGCCGCGCCGCTGGCCGATCCGGCCGCTTGGAGGTCGCTCGACGAGCGGATGGACATCGCAATCCAGCCTTTCGCCGAGCAAAAGGAAGGGGGCGGCACGGATCTGGGCAAGCCGCTGACCGAGGCGCTCGACAACTTCGGCACGTTGCGAGCCATCGTGCTGGTTTCCGACGGCGATTGGAACGCAGGCGCCCCGCCGGTCGAAGCGGCCACGCGGCTGCGGCTCAAAGGCGTGCCGGTATTCGCCATGGCGGTCGGCAGCCCGACGCGATTGCCCGACGTGGAGCTAGTGAGCCTCGACCCGCCCACCTTCGGCGTAACCGGCAAATCGGTCCGCGTGCCGTTTTCGATCGACAGTTCCCTGCCGCGCGATCACCTGGCCACGGTCGTGTTGAAAACGTCCGACGGCCGGCAACTCGCCAAGGAAGTGAAGATCGCCGCCAACGGCCGCACGACCGATTGGATCGCCTGGAAGCCCGAGACGCCGGGCGAGTATGAACTGTCCGTCGAAGTCCCCCCGCAGGCCGACGAATTGCTCACGGACAACAACCGCCTCTCGACGCCGATCTCGATTCGCGACGAGAAGCTGCGCGTGCTGGTCGTCGAATCGTATCCGCGTTGGGAGTATCGCTATCTGCGCAACGCCCTGTCGCGCGATCCGGGCGTCGAGCTGTCGTGCTTGCTGTTTCATCCGGGCTTGAGCAAGGTCGGCGGCGGCAACAAGGACTACATCCAGCGGTTCCCCGAGGGGCTGGCCGAGCTGTCGCAGTTCGACGTGGTGTTTCTCGGCGACGTCGGCGTCGGCGACGGGCAGCTCACCGAGGAAGATTGCCGGCTGCTGAAGGGACTCGTCGAACGTCAGGCCAGCGGGCTGGTGTTCATGCCCGGCTGGCAGGGGCGGCAACTGTCGCTGTTAGAGACCGAGTTGGACGATCTGTACCCGGTGGTGCTCGATACGTCGCAGCCCAGCGGCTGGGGCTCGCGGACGCCCGACCATTTCGAGTTGACCGAAAAAGGCCGCCGCAGCCTGCTCACCAAGCTGGCCGACACGCAGGACGAAAACTCGGCCGTCTGGGAGGATTTGCCCGGCTTCCGATGGTACGCCGCCGTCGAGCGGGCCAAGGCCGCCGCCGAGACGCTTTGCGTTCACAAGGACGCCTCGAATCAATACGGCCGCATCCCGCTGTTGGTCACGCGCACGTTCGGCGCCGGCAAGGTGCTGTTCATGGGCGCCGACGGCGCCTGGCGCTGGCGCGAGGGAGTGGAAGACAAATACCACTATCGCTTCTGGGGCCAGGTCGTGCGCTGGATGGCCTACCAGCGGCACATGGCCCGCGGCGAGACGGTGCGGCTGTACTTCACGCCCGATCAGCCGGCGGTGCGCAACACGATCGCGCTGAACGCCAACGTAATGAACTCCAGCGGCGAGCCGGTCCAGGACGACGTGGTCACGGCCAAGATCACCGCCCCCTCGGGCAAGACGGAAACGATTCGGTTCACGTCTGCCGGCGACGAGTGGGGTTTGTTTTCCGCGCAGTTCACGCCCGAAGAAGCGGGCCAGCACAAGGTAGCGATTCGCGGCGAGCGGTCGCGGGCGTCGCTCGACGCGACGATTTCGGTGCAAGGCGCCGCGCTCGAGCGGATCGGCCATCCGGCTCGGCCCGAGGTGCTGGAAGAAATCGCCCGGCTGACGCAGGGCAAGCTGGTCGAAATCGACGAATTGAACGCGGTCTTGCGCAGCGTCGCCGCGCTGCCCGAGCCGCCGCCGTCCGTGCATCGCCTGCGGCTTTGGAGCCATCCGGTGCTAGCATCCTTGATCGTCGCCATGCTGGGCGTATTTTGGGTTGGCCGCAAAATCGTGGGGCTGATATGAAGAGGGAGGCCCTAAAGGGGCAAAGAGACAACGAATACGACGTGTTCGTTGACCCAGGCATAAATTCCTGGGCTACGGAAAAAGAGTTCGTTGAATCACGGAGACTTTCGCCTCACTTTTACATAGCCCAGGCGTTTACGCCTGGGAGCCGATAGACAACCAAAACCCATTTGACTCCGGCCCCTTTAGGGGCCGATTGCCAGGCATGGCGCCCCTGAAGGGGCGAATAAAAACGTTGGACGTTTGGTTCGCTTTCCCAGGCATAAATGCCTGGGCTATGTAAAAGGGTTTGCTACATGCTGGAACTTTTGCGAAGCCCAGGCGTTTACGCCTGGGATCCGATAGACCACAAAACCCCTTTTCGAATGTGGCCCCTTTAGGGGCCTGAACCGGGGACGAATTGGCTCGCGGGGAGATTGCGGCATGGGTCATGCGTTTCACCAACTGTATTACCGCATTGCCTGGGCGACCCATGCGCGCGATCCGCATATCCATCGTTCGTTTCGAGCGGCCTTGCTCGATTTGGTTCATGAAGAAGCCATCCGTCGCGGGGGACAACCGCTGCGTCACAACGCCATGCCCGATCATGTCCATTTGCTGGTGCGTCTTCCGCCGACGGTGCTCGTCAGCGAATTTATCGGCCAGGTCAAAGGCGCGGTCGCCTTTCGGACCAATCGGGAGTTGAAACCGAAATTCAAGCTGGTTTGGCAAGAGGGATACGGCGTGTTGACGTTGAGAAAAGACGAGTTGCCGCGAGTCGGCCGTTATATTGATAATTAAGAAGAGCACCACGCCTCGGGGCGGCTGTCGAGCGTGTTGGAGAGAATCGATAGCGAGGAGGAGATGAACTGTTTTGAATAGTCAGGGGGTTTGCCGCTGGACGGCGGCGAGTCTTGGCGCCCCTAAAGGGGCTGAAGAGACAAGGGGAGATAACGTGTTCGTTGACCCAGGCATAAATGCCTGGGCTACGTAAAAGGTTCAGCGCCGTAAGGCGCGGACGAGCCCGAAACCTTAAACCTTAACTTTTCCACCCGCGGAGCGCTGACATGAGCATCGACCAAGTTGGCAAGGGTCTGAGGCTGCCGGAATCGTTGCGGGATCAATTGCTCGACTTCCGCCGTCGCGTGTGGCGGACCAAAACGACCGAAGCGCTGGCCATCGCTTGCTGCGGCCTATTGACGGCGTACCTGGCCGTGTTCGCCTTCGATCGCGCCGTCGATACGCCCGCCTCGCTGCGCTGGGGTATCTTGGCCGCCGCCTTCGCGGTCGGAGCGGTCGTGCCGCTGTATGCTTACCGCTGGATCTGGCGCCGCCGACGATTGCCTCAACTGGCGCGGTTATTGAGCAAGAAGCACCCGCTGTTCGGCGATCAACTGCTGGGCGTGATCGAGCTGGCCGAAAGCGAGAGCGAGCAGTCGCGTTCGCGGACGCTGTGCGAAGCGGCGATTGCGCAAGTGGCCGAAGCCGCCGCCCGCCGCGATTTCAGCGACGCCGTCCCGGCGCCGCGGCGCCGCCGCTGGCTGATGGCGGCGGCCGCGCCGGGCCTGTTGGCGCTGCTCGTGGCCGCGCTGGCGCCCGCCGCCGCGGGCAACGCCTGGTTGCGTTTTCTGGCGCCCTGGAAGAACACGCCCCGCTATACGTTTGCCGCGCTGGCCAAGCTGCCCGAACGGCTGGTCGTGCCGCACGGCGAACCATTCTCGCTCTCGGTGCGCCTCGACGATCGATCTCGCTGGCGCCCGGCCTCAGGCGCGGTGCGCTACGGCGGACAACCGCCGATCGCGGCTTCGTTCGCCGACGGGCAATACGTGTTCGAGTTGCCGCCGCAATTGGAAGCCGATTGGCTTTCGGTGCGGATCGGCGACGCCGCGAAGCGAATTCGCGTCGAACCGACCTTCCGCCCGGAACTGACTTCGGCCCAAGCCATCGTCAACCTGCCGGACTACTTGGGCCGTCCCGAGCCGATCGAAAAGGACGTCCGCGGCGGATCGTTGTCGGCGGTCAAAGGCAGTCGTGTCGCCCTGAAGGTCGAGGCCAACCGCGCGCTAGCCGGCGCCACGCTCGACGGCCAGGCCCTTCGACCGCAAGGCGCCGCCGTCGCCGCGCCGCCGGCGCTGGTCGAAGCATCGCGGAAGGTCGAATTAGAGTGGCAGGACGAAGACGGGCTATCGGCCCAGGCGCCGTTCACGCTGGCGATCCAAAGCCGCGACGACGAGGCGCCGGTCGCGGCCTGCGAGAACTTGCCGCGGCAAAAGGTCGTGCTCGATTCCGAGCAGCTCAGCTTCAACGTCAAAGCTTTCGACGATTTCGGCGTCAAGTGCGTTGGCATGGAGTGGCACGGCATCGAGGAAGAAGGCGCCCCGGTGACGCCCGCCCACGGCGAACGGCTGCTGGCCGCGGGCGGCCAGGATCAGGAGCAACTCGAAGCCGTCGGCGCCTTCTGCGCCAAGACGCTCGGCATCGCGCCGCAGCCGGTCAACGTGCGGATCTATGTCGAAGACTATCTGCCCGGCCGGCCGCGCGTCTATTCGCCCAACTTCACGCTCTACGTGCTGACCGCCGAGGAGCACGCGGTCTGGCTGACCGAACAGTTGCACAAGTGGCAGCGGTACTCGCTGGAAGTCCGCGATCGCGAATTGCAACTCTACGAGACGAACAAGGAGTTGCGCGAGCTGGCGCCAGAAGAACTCGACGAACCCGAGACGCGCAAGCAGGTCGAGCGGCAAGCGGCGGCAGAGCGGGCGAACGGCAAGCGGCTTTCGGGCCTGGTCGCCGCCGGCGAAGACCTGGTGGCCCAGGCCGCGCGCAATCCGCAATTCGGCGTGGGTCATTTGGAGAAATGGGCCGAAATGCTGCAAGTGCTCAAAGACATCTCGGGCAACCGCATGCCATCGGTGGCCGATCTGCTGAAGCAAGCCGCAACGGCCCCGGCAATGGCCGCCAAGCCGAAACCTGCGGGTCCGAAAGTCGGGCAGGTTCGGGCCGCGGGCGGCGGCAAACCCGGCGACAGCGACGAAGACCAGCCGCAATCGGCCAAGCCGCCGACGCCGTCGCTGGTCGATGTCGAAAGCACGCAGATGAAGAACAAGCCGCAGGAGGGAAGCGAATCGCCGCCGTCGAAACCCTCTTCGCCGCGGCTCGGTTTGCCGACGACCACGGTGATGGGCGGAGTCAAGAAATCGAACGACTCGTGCCCGGCGAGCGAACAGGTCGAAGAAGCGGTGCGCCAGCAGGAAGACTTGCTGGCCGAGTTCGAAAAAGTGGCCGACGAGTTGAACCGCATCCTGGCCAATCTCGAAGGCAGCACGTTCCTCAAACGTCTGAAGGCCGCCGCGCGCAAAGAGACGCAAGTCGCCAGCGATCTGAGCGACCGCGTCTCTAGCGAGTTTGGCGTGCCCGACGCGGCCATGTCGGCGGGCAGCCAGACGATCGTCGCCAAGCTGGCCGAACGGCAGCAGGGCGTCTCCGAAAACGTGGGCGTGATTCTGGAAGACATGCTGGCCTATTTCGAACGCCGGCGCCAGTTGAAGTTCAAAGTGGTCAGCGACGAAATGAAGCAATTGGACGTCGTCGGCAAGCTGGCCCGGATCGGCGAAGAGCTGCCCCAGGAGACCGGCCTGTCGATCGCCCAGTGCGAGTACTGGTCGGATACGCTCGACCGCTGGGCCGAAGACCTGCTCGATCCGCGCAACGACGGGCACTGACCGGGCGGCAAATCGGCCGGCAGTTTGCCGCCCTCCGTCGTGTTGGAAGTCATGCAAATTCTCGAAGCTGAAATCAACCTGCGAGACGAGACGCGCGTCGCCGAGCAATCGCGCCCGGCCGTCGAACGCAAGGAGTACGAAGAGCAAGCGGGCAAACTTTCCAAAACGCAAGACGAGCTGCGCGAGCGCGTCGAAGCGGTCGTCAAGCGGCTGAACGAGTTGCCCAACGGCGCCGAGGAATTCGCCTACGAGATCAATTTGCTCGGCAACGTCGCCCGCGTGATGGTCGAGACCACCGGCATTCTGGCCCAACCGAATACCGGGCCCCAGGCTGTCGCGGCCGAAACGGAAATCATCGAGATGCTGCTCCAGGCGAAACGTTGCAATCCGAAGTCGGGCGGAGGCGGCGGCGCCTCGCCGGGCGGAGGCGGCGCCAAGGATCCGGCCCAGCAGCCGGCCCTGGCCCTGATCGGCGCCGGCGCCAACGAACACGCCCGCGCCGAAGTGCGCGACGTGCCGCAGTCCAGCGGCGAAGCCGGCCGCACGCTGCCCGAAGAGTTCCGCGCCGGGCTCGATGAGTATTTCAATCGGCTGGAAAGCCGCCGGAAGACGCGATGAGGAGCCGCCGCATGAGCTTTTGGCGCCAAGCCGCTTTCTGCCTCGCAGCGTTTTACGCATTCTTATGCTGCGGTCTCGCCGTAGCACAAGACCGCGACCTGATCGACGACTTGCCTCGCGCCAGGCCGGCGCTTCCCAGAGACGTGCTGATTAACGACTTGCCGCCGGTGGCGGGAGTTATTAAAGGGGCGCCTCCTCCGAAGACGCCGCTGGAGCAGTTCCGCGAACGGCTGGAGCAGGAGTTGAACTTCGTGGGCCGCGCGTGCCAGTTGTCGCCCGAGGAGCGCGAGGCGCTCGGCAAGGCGGGCGACGAGATCGTCGAGCGGTTCAAGCCGCTGCTGGAAAAGCAGCCGCCGGCCGCCCACGGGGAAAGGATGGTCGCGCTGAACAACGGCCAGGTCGTCGTGCTCGATGCTCGGGGCGGCGTGCAGACGCTGATTCCCGACCGGCTGCTGCAAGCGCAAGTCGACATTGCCGTCCAGGGCTCGCTGACGGCAAAGCGCTTGGCGACGCTCGAAGCCCAGCGCGAACGATTGGAACAAAAGGCCCGCCAGGCGCACGTACTCGGCTTGCTGGCGGCCGTCGACGACGCAATGCTGCTGACCGACGAAGAGCGCCAACGCCTGGCCGCTTATCTTGACGCCAATTGGAAGGCCGTTTGGGGGCAGGTCGTGTCCGGCAGCCAGTTGACCGCGCCTGGCGCCACGCCGCTGCAAACGGGCAAAGCCCGCGGGCTGGGCGGCGTGTTCGACCTGTTCGACGCCGACTTGGAGCCGATCTTGCGGCCCGCCCAAGTGGCCGCTTGGCGCGAGATGCGCGCCCTGCGCATCGTCAATAGCCCCGTGCTGCCGAACGGGGTGCTCTGGAAGGGCCGGAATATCCTGGTGCAAGGCGCGGCGCGGGCGCGCATCGTTCGAAACGCCAATGGGCAAAATGTCCTCATTCGCGAAGGAGGGGCCGCCGCGCCTGTGCAGGTTCCGATTCAAGGCGGGCTGGCGGTCAACGGCCGCCGACCGTTTGCCGCAGCCGATCCGGCCGAGAACCCGAACTTGCCGGTCTTCAAGCCCGCCAAAGAACTGACGTTGCTGTTGAACTTGCTCGTCGAAAACGCCGCCTTGGCCGGCGGGCTGACCGACGAGCAGCGCGAAACGCTGCTCTTGGCCGGCATGTTGGACATCCGCCGCTACGCCGCCGAGCGCGAGCAAGAGTGGCAGGAAATGCTCCAGCACGCCGACGTGGCGCCGGGCAACCGGCATATTGCCGTGCGAGCCGAAACGGCCGCCGCTTCGAATCCCTTCGCCGAGGCGACCTCGCGCTTTCGCAAAGCCCTGGCCAGCCGGCTTTCCGAAGAGCAGCTTGCACGCCTGGCCGAAGTCGAACGGAAACGGCGCGAATTGCGGCGCGAGGCGGCCGTCGCGTCGGTCGTCCGCGAATTCGACGAAGTCGCCAAGTTGACCAGCAAACAGTGGAACGCCCTGGCCGACGCGCTGCGCCGGCGACTGCCGCCGCTTTCCGGCGCCGCGACGCAAGACGACTCGCTCAGCGAGGCGCTGGCCTGCATGTCGGGGCTCGGTAAAACGGATCTCCAGCCGATCGTGGACGAAGACCAGTGGCCCGCCGCCGAGCAAAAGCTGATCGAACTGAAACAAACCGCCGCTCGACTGCAACCATAGTAGTAGGCACGCTCCGCGTGCCGTAACCGGAACAACAAAGGACCACACTGCCGCGAACACGGCGCCCAGGATCGCAATCGATGCACGACATTCGACGCCAATCGCTATTGCGGAGCCGTGTTTTCACGCTGTTTGGCTACGGCACACGGAGTGTGCCTGCTACTTTGGTTATTGCGCTCGCCGCCCTCGCCGCATCGGCCCGCCCTGCCGCCGCGCAACTGCCCGAGTTGCGGCACGGCGCTGCGGTGCCGAAAGAAGTTCGCGATTGCTACGACCGGGCGCTTGCGTATCTGGCCGCCAGCCAGGGCGAGCGGGGCGACTGGCCAGAGGCCGGCCAGCAAGGGCCGGGCATCACCGGGTTGTGCCTGCTGGCGCTGTTGGCTTCGGGCGAAGATCCGAATTTCGGGCCTTACAGCCGCAATGTGCGCAAGGCGCTCGCGAGCATCATCGAATCGCAAGACGCCCGCACCGGCTGCATCGGACCGGGCAACATGTACCATCACGGCTTCGCCATGCTGGCGCTGGCCGAAGCCTACGGCGCCGTTGACGACCGCAATCTGTGGGAGCAGGGCGGCCGCGACCGCCCGTCGATCGGTCAATCGCTGGAATTGGCGGTGCGCTGCGCGATCACGTCGCAGGACCAGAACCCCTTCGGCGGCTGGCGCTATTCGCCCAACGCGCGCGACGCCGACACTTCGGTCAGCGGGGCGGTGTTCGTCGGGCTGTTGGCGGCGCGGAACGCCGGCATCGAAGTTCCCGACAAGAACATCGAGCGGGCGCTGGCCTATTACAAGCAAATGACGTCGAACGACGGCAGCGTCGGCTATGCCGGCGGCATGGGCGGCCCCGGCGGTTCAGAGGCCCGCTCGTCGATCGCCACGCTGATCTACGCGGTCGCCCGGCGCAAAGACCTCAAAGAGTATGCGGCGACGTTGAGCTACGTGAAGGACAGCAGCCAGCACGGCAACACCGGCCACTATGCGGAATACACGGCCTATTACGAGGCCCAGGCGCTGTATCAAGGCGCCCCCGACGCCTGGGAGAAATGGAACGCGCTCGAAATCCGCCGCCTGAAGAAGGCCCAGCAGCCCGACGGCAGTTTTCCGGGCCAGCACGGGCCGGCCTACGGCACGGCGATGTCGGCGTTGGCGCTGGCGGTCAACTATCGTTTTTTGCCGATCTACGAACGCTAAGGAATCCAAGATGGCGCGAACCCTTCTCGCATCGCTGTGGCTGGCGTCGCTGCTTGGGACGCTGGCGGCGAGCCGGGCCGACGAACCGCCCGCCGCCTCGCCGATTTCGGGCGTGCTGCTGTTCACCAACGGCGACGAACTGCCTGGGGCGCCGGCCGACTCGGCCCAGCCGGGCGAGTTGGGCTGGTCCTCGCCCGCTTTCACGCAGCCGTTTCAGTTCGATGCCAGGCTGCTGTATCTCAAGGAGGCGCGGTTCGACGGACCGAACAAACCGGCCTGGGCGGCCAGCGACTATCGCTTCAGCCTTGCGGGCGGCGACGTGCTGTACGGCGACCTGGTCGCTCTCGGGCCGGACGAACTGACGGTCGAGTCGCAGCAGGCCGGTCGCGTCCGCCTCAAGCGTTCGGCCGTGCGGTGCATTGAAAGCGCTCGGCGGAATTCCGCGACGCTCTACTCGGGACCGAACATTGTCGACGAATGGAAGGTTTCGCCGCGGCTCGACGCTTGGCGCGACGACGAAGGGTGCTTGTCGACCGAGTTGCCTTTTGCGGCGCTGGCGCGCGACTTCGACCTGCCCGCCCAAGCCGCAATCGAGCTGGAAATCTCCTGGCGCACGGCGCCCGACTTTACTTTGTCGTTCGGCGTCGGCAACGACCCGGCGGCCAAATGGCCGGCGTGCTGCTTCGAAGTCATCGCCCAGGATCTGATCCTGCAGCGCGAGACCGAGCGCGACTTGGACGTGGCCAAAGTGATCCGGCTCGAACCCGAGGGCCATTTGCGGCTGCGAGTGCTCGTCGATCAGCAGCGCCAGCAAATCGACGTATTCACCGGCGAGGGCGCGTTTTTGGCCTCCGTTCGCACCGCGAAGGATCCGCCGCAGACGCTGACCGGCATTTCTTTGCAGCACAAGCGCGGCGGCTTGCGGCTGGAGCAATTGCGCATCTCGCGCTGGAGCGGCGAAGCGCCGAAAGGCCCCGCCGCCAACCGCCCTCGCGTACACCGGGCCGACGGCTCGGTCGTCTACGGCGCCTTGTCGGGTTACGACGCGTCGCGCCGCGAATTCAGCCTGACGACCGACAACGGACCGGCCATCGTCGGCCAAGAGCAACTTGACTGCATCTATCTGCAGCCGCCCATGGCCGAGGAACCTCCGGCGCCGGTGCGCGTGGCCTGCGCCGACGGTACGCGGCTGAGCGGATCGTTCGATCGGATCGCGGGCGATCGCTTGTTCCTGGAGTGCCCCGCGGCTCTCGACGGCGCCTCGCTCGACGCGCTTTCGCTGCCGCTGGCCGCGGTCCGCAGCATTCGTTTTCAGCATCGCGTGTCGCCGCCCACGAAAGTCAACCGCGAAACGCTGGTGCTGGAACTGGACGGCGGCTCGTTGCACGGCGTCCTGGCCAACGTGACGACGGAAGATTCGCAAGGCCGGCTGTATTGGCAGCCGCTGGGCAGTTCGACCGCCAGCCCCTTGCGCGACGACGTCTCGGGCCGCATCGATTTTGCAGCCAAGCGATTGCCCGGCCGGCCCGTGGCCGACGCCCACGACAAGGACAAGTTGTTCCTGCGCGCCGGCGACATTTATCGCTGCGAGATCACGCGCAGCGACGAGCTTGGCATCTGGTTCCGCGCGGGCGGCGGCGAAGAGCAGCCGCTTTCGCACGCCATGCTCAAGGCCGTGGAACTCGGGCTGCAACCGATCCGCGTCGCGCTGGCCGAAGACAAGCGCAAGCGACTGCTGACGCTGCCGCGATTGTTGAAAGACGATCCGCCGACGCACATCCTGTGCTCGGTCAGCGGCGATTATCTTCGCGGGCGGCTGTTGGGCCTCGGCGCCGCGGAAGTGCGGTTCGAGGTGAACGGCAGCGAGCGCGACTTTCCGCGGCGGCTGATCGCGCAGATCATCTGGCTGCACGCCGACGAACTCGACGGCGAAGGGCCTCCGCCCGAGAAGCTCAAGCCGCCCGCCGGCCGCGTGCAGGTGGTTCGCATCGACGGCTCGCGCGTCACCTTCACGCCGCAGGAATTCAAGGACGGCTGGCTCTCGGGTGTGAGCGAACTGTTGGGCGCCTGCCGAGTCCACATCGATCAAGAGAGCGAACTGTTGATCGGCGACCGCGTGCTGCGCCAGGCCGCCGAACTGCCGTACAGCCAGTGGCGGCTGGCCAGCGCCGTCGAACCGATCGCCGCCCGGGCCGAGGCGGCGCCGGGCGGTTCGGCCGAAGAGGGCGGCGCCGATTCGATCCTGGTCGGGCGCGCGGCGCCCGACTTCGAGCTTTCGCAGTTGGACGGCGAAGTCTTCGCGTTGTCGGCCGAGCGGGGCAAGATCGTCGTGCTCGACTTCTGGGCCGGCTGGTGCGCCCCGTGCATGCAGAGCCTGCCGAAAGTCGCCGAGACGATCGCGGCCCTCGATCCGCAGAAAGTCAAGCTGGTGACCGTCAACCTGCAACAGACCGCCGAGGAGGCCGAAGACGCCCTGCGCCGGCTGAAACTGAAGGTTCCCGTTGCGCTCGATCGCAACGGCAAGACGGCCGAGAAGTACGGCGCCACGTCGATCCCCTTCACGGTCGTCGTCGGCGCCGGCGGCAAAGTCGCCCGCGTCTTCATCGGCAGCAGCCCGCGTCTGCCCGAGCAGTTGCGCAAAGCGATCGACGGTCTGCTATCCGCCGAGCCGCCGCCGGGCAAATAACCTTTAGGCATAGTGCCTCCACTGTCGCATAGCCGCAACGGCTTCGCGCAAAGCGTCCTGCTGCTGTGGATCACAGGCAGCTTGGCGGCGAATTAGGACGCGATTCGCTTCGCCCGGCTCGAGCTTGAGCATGCCGCCGCCCAACGGATGGCCTTCGATTTCGCAGCTCAATTGCGTGAGCGGGTCATTCCATCGCTGCTGCAATGCGCCGATCGTGAACCCCGGTTTCATGCGCACCACATGCACCGAATTTGTGCCGACGCACTGCGCCCGATTGGCAACCAGCGAAGGCGTCTCGCCACTCATGTATGACAAAAAACCATCCGGCACGTGGATATCGGGGACGACATACCACGGCGTTCGATTTCGGCATTTGTAGGCCGCCCTCGCCTGCTGGCCGTCAGGCGAATCGAGGTAGCGGCTGACGGCTGAAGGAATCTGGCCGGATCGCTCAAGTCGTAAAAGAAACTTTGGTTCGTCGTTCTTGCGCCATCGCTCGACGGTGGCATGGCTAATCGAACGGCCGGCAAGGTCGCGACCGTTGCGCACAGCCGGCAGCAGGAAGTTCTCGGGAATTCTCCAACTGCGTGCAGCACTGGGCCTCAAATGGAAGAAGTCGTTTGCTCCAGTTACATAGCCGATACCGACCCGTGCAACCTCGGATAACCGAACGGTTGCCGGGGAATCGGCCAGCGACCGGTAGAGTTCAATGGTGGAACCGGGAAGCAGGAACTGCCGAAGGCGGCGCCCGCTCATACGCCATTCAGTGGCGCTGATTCTGCGACCGCTTCGCGGGGGTCGCATGGATGACGCGAACCGGTCGATGTCGCTCAAAAGAAAGAAATCGGTTCTGCCGCCATAGCCATCGCAGAAAAGCAGCCAGCAATCTTCGGACAACTCTGGAAACAGCTTCTCCTTGACGGCGATGATTCGAACGTGGCTGAAATGCTCGAGCAAATAGATAAGCAAGGGGATGGCATAGGGCGCGTGGCCGATTTCGGCGGGAACCACAAACGCGAGACGACCACCTGGTTTAAGCAGCGACGCGGTCGCGACGAGAAACGGCGCCCATGAGGAGGACAGCGCGTTGAAATTGGCGCCGAGCTTGGCGCAGAGACTCAAGGCTGCTTCTCGGACCGTTCCCGAAAAGCGTTGGTAGCGGATAAATGGCGGGTTGCCAGCGGCGCACTCAAAACGCTCAAGGGTGCTTGATGCCCATGAAAAGAAATCCCCTTGGTGGATGAGGCAGCCGGGCGCACGGGCATGAACGATTGCAGCGGCGAGTGGGTCGCCTTCAACACCGACGCTATTGGGGTGGGTGACCAGGAACCGCCCATCCCCGCAAGAGGGGTCGAGGAGCCGGTCATCCCTCGACGAAACAGCCCAATGCACAAGCGACCGGGCGACGTCATGGGGCGTGTAATATGCTCCAAGCTGTTTCTGTCGCTCGGTTTCCATGCCGGCGTCGACTCTCGTGTCGTCATCGTTGCCCCACGGCATAAGGCTAGTCTCAGCAATTGCTTAGGTCAATTGGCCAATTGCAAGCCTTCGAGCAGCTACCGCTCGCTGCTGGCGGCATCGGCGGCCGCTTGCGGTTTGGCCTCCGCGGGCGCGGCGGCCGGTTCTTCCAGTGGGGGAATTTCGAACTGCCAGGCCTCGAGCCCCTCGTCGGTGGCCAGCAACAACGCGGGCCGCCCGTCGAGTTGGGCGACGGCTATGCCGCTGGGCGAGGCGCCGAAGTTGAAACGGTCGATCAAGCTGCCATCGCTCGCCAGGATGTGAATCGAGCCGTCGGCCGCGGCGATCACCCATTGCCCGGTCTCGCCGCCCAACAGGTTGCCGGTGGCGACCATCTCGAACGCGGCGTGCTGGTGCATGCCCTCGGGCAGCGGGTAATTCCAGAGCTCGTCGCCGCGCGGCGTGAGCCCCACGACGTCGTCGTAAAGGGATTCGCCCGCCCCGGGCGATCTAAGGGCGATCGCGCACCACTCGTAGAAATCGTCGCCGTCGAGATCGGCCGTGAAGATCAGCCGCACGATGGCGTCGGGCAAGGCGATTGGCGGTCGTTCCCGGCCGGCGGCGTCGATCGGCAGCACCGTGCCCTGGGCCACCAACAGTTGCCGCTGGCCGCGGCGATCGGGGCCGGTCACGTCCAGGCGGAGCACGTTTCCGGCGGCGCGATTCCTCCACAGACGCCGTCCGTCCAACGTAACGCAGTGTACGCCCACGTCCTCGAGATATCCCACATACATCTCCAGCTCGCCGTTGCCGTCCAGATCGGCCAACAGCGCGTCGGAAATGCCCGAATGATCGCTGGATTCGGGAAAGCTGAGCAGACGCTTCCAACTGGCGTCGAACAAGTGGATCTGCTGCACGCCCGGCTTGGAGCCGAGGAAATAGCGATTGCCGGCGCCGTCGACGCTGGTTCGCAGGAACGTAATGGCAGAGTCGTCCCGCTCCGGAAGTTCGAGCCGGTGCTTCGCCAACACCTTGCCTTCGGCGTCGATTTCCGCCACGCTCGGCAGACCTTCGATCACGAACACCCGGTCGTGCCCCGAATCCTCGTGGGCGACGAGGATATTACCTGGCTGCCGCAATTCCGAGCAAACCCACAGCCGCTTGCGCAGCAGCAGTTCGGGTTCGCTGGGCGGCGCGATCCCGGCAGGGGCCAACGCCGCCGCAAAGGCCGACTCCAGCCCTGCGTTGGGTCTTTGCGTGTTTTGCCAAGCGAAGCCAGCGTAAAACAAATACTCGGGAGCTTTCTCGGGAGCTTCCAGTGTCAGGTCGCCGCCGGCGAGCAGCGTGTCGATTTGCTTCGGCAGCGCCACCGCTTCGTTGGGATAAACGCCGACCAGATGCTCTTGCAATGAGCCATCCCGCCCTAAGATCACCGTCGTCGGCACGGTTTGCACGCCGAACGACCGGAAGACGATCTGCCGCGATACGCGCGCAATCGGCAGTGACAGTTCGGCCTTCGCCAGCACGGCTTTCAAATCGTCGTCCGAAACCTCGTCGAGATCGGCGCTGACCGCCAGAAAGACGACCGCATCCTGGTCTTGATATCGCTTTCGAACGCGCTCGAAGACCGACAAGTCGTTGTAATACTTGAACACGTCGTCCTTCTGCCAGAATTTGAGCACGGCGATTTTGCCCGCCAGCGAATCGCGAGTGATTTGCCGGCCGTCGAGCGTGCGCAACTCGAACTTGGGAATGCGAGCGCCCGGCAGAACGGCATCGAATTGTTTGACCAACTCGGCGTCGGGCGGCATTTCGAAGCGGAACGTGGCGTCGTCGAGCGGCGGGTCGAGCCGGGCGTCTTCCAACTCGGCGGTGATCGTCATGTCGCTGATGGCGCCGACGTACGGTTCGATCAGCCGGCGATATCCGCCCGGCGGGTATTCGACGCGCCGCACGACGAACGTTTTTTGGTCGATCCACAACACGAAGTCGCCTTCGCGCTTGGCGATCCGCACGCGGTAGCAGTTATCGGCCCCGATCTTCTGCGGCGAATCGAGTTCCGGCTCGCGAGCATTGGCTACAATCGCCGGCAACGGCTGGGGGTCCAGGAACAACGCCAGAGGCACGGAGCCCACGATTTGATTCAGCGCATTGGCCAGCACCGGCTCGCCATAGATCGATAGCAGCGAAAGTTCTTCGGGCGCTGGGACGCTGAACACCTCGCCCGGCGCCTCGTCGATCGTGGCGCGGAAGGTATGGCCGTCGCAAACGACCAGCACGTCGTAGGCCCGCATGCGAATGCGGTTCGGTCCGTCCATGGCCAGCGAGAAATCGCGGGCGTCTTCGACGATTTTGCCGTCGTGAGAATACCGCACCAGCAACCGGCCGGAGTCTTGGTAACGATTGGCTTGATGATAGGCTTCGATCGCCCGCTCGAGGATCTCCGTCGGCGTGCTGGGCGGTTTGCGTTCGACCGTCTGGACCTTCTCGGTGGTGCGCTGGGTACACCCCGTCGCCAGAAACGCCGACAACACGATCGAACCGGCGACGACGATCAGAACCCCCCGGCCTGATCGCAGGCCCAATGACGCGGACATGTTCGTCCCCCGACTACTAAGACTTGGTTCATTCATCGTAATGCTATCTCGTACTTGCGCCAAATGCCCGGCTAACCCGGATTATTCATCAGCCCACACTAACCCGAAGCGCAAGCGAGGTGGAGCAATCGCCTTACCTCGCTAGCGCTTCGGGTTAGTGTGAAGCGCTTTGTCGAGCATTCTCGGGGCTGATGAATAATCCGGGCTAAGCCGTGCGGCGTCCCCGTTTCAAGCGATTTCAACGACTTGGGGGTGCAGGAGCGCCGGCGGCGACGAGGCAGGCGAGACGCCCGCACCACAACTTAGTACATCGCCAGCTTAGGACGCGGCCCCGGGCTGTCGCCGTAGATTGCAAAAGCCCGGTCGCACGCAAACGGGCGGGGTGATTGCATTTTCAGTCTTATCTCTACAACCGGACGGCGAGGGGCTGTGGTCGCCGTTTTGCGCTTTCTCGTTGGTATTGCCGGCTATCGCCGGTTGCCGTTTGGCGTTTAGCGTTGCATAATGAAGTCATGAACGAGATATATGCTCGACTTGAGGAAATATTTCGGGCGGTCCTGCTGGACGACACGCTGACGCTCACGCCCGAGACGAGCGGAAAAGACTTCGAAGCCTGGGATTCACTCACCCACGTGACCGTGATGGTCCACGTTGAACGCTCGTTCGGCATCCAATTCACGAGTTCGGAAATCTCCGGCTGGGAGAACGTCGGCGAACTAGCGCAGTTGATCGAAAGCCGCCTGCAACAAAAAGGCTGAAAGTCGCTCCTCGATCGGCATGAGCGGCGGAAGCTGGCGTGAACCTCGGGTCCAGGCGGGGAACGAGAGACTGGCGGAGTTCGCGCACAGCGGAATTTGATACGAGATGGACCGATCTCCAATCGATTTTTTCGAGTCGGGCTTCTGGTGCTTCCTGGCGGTCGCCGTATTGGTGTTGGTCCCAATCGTGTCGCCCGTATTGCGGAAATGGGCCTGGGCCGCGATCAACCTGGCCTTTCTCGGCCTGGTGCTGGGCATTCCCGACGTAGAGCACGCATGGCGCCTGCTGAGGCAAGGCGCCATGGGCGAAGCTGCGGCGACGGTGGCTGGGTCGGGCCTGGGCTTGGCGTGCATGGGCGTACTCGCAGCCTGGATGGCGTTGCAAGCGGTCCAGCGTCGCCGGGGAAACCTGCCGCTCGTGCTGGGCGGCCTGGCCGTGTTGGCCCTGTTCGTCATTCACAAGCTGCCGCTGCAGACGCTTTACGACAGCGATCGCCTCAAGGAACTGCTCATGTCGGCCGGGCTTTCCAGCGCCCGCGTCCAGCCGCTCCGATCGGTGATGGTGGCGATCGGTTTTTCGTATGTCGCGCTGCGGATGGTCGAAGCGCTGCGGCTGACGCGCGAAGGACGGCACCCCGCCCCCGATTTGCCGTCGACGATCAACTACTTGCTGCCGTTCCACATGCTGTCGGCGGGGCCGATCCAGGGATACGCTGATTTCGTGGCCCAGCCTGGCGTGTCGCCGCCGCTGAGCGCGTCGGATGCGCTGCGCGGCGTCGAGCGGATCGCACACGGATTATTCAAGAAGTACGTCCTGGCCGCCATCGTCGACGCCGATTTCCTCACCGGCTTCAGCGCGCCTGGGCCTTATGTGGCCGTGGAAACGCTGTTCTATTATCTCTGGGTCTACCTCGATTTCAGCGCCTACACCGATATCACGGTCGGGGCGGGCCGGCTGATGGGCATTGCCACGCCGGAGAATTTCAATCGGCCTTACGTGGCGCGAAACCTGATCGACTTCTGGGACCGGTGGCACATGTCCTTGTCGCGGTTCATCTACCGCAACCTGTTCGTCCCGGTGCAACTGGCGCTGCTCCGCCGCACGGGGCCTCAGGCGGCGCTGTTGTGCGCCTCGGCGGCCTTTTCAGTCTCGTTCTTGTTGTGCGGTCTGTGGCACGAATTGAATCTGCGTTGGGTGCTGTGGGGCGCCATGCACGCGGCGGGGTTGGTGACGGTCAATGCCTACCGCTCCGTGCTGCAAAAGCGGCTGGGCCGCGAAAGGTTCAATCGCTACCGCGAGCACCGCGGCATCCGGCTGGCTGCGATTATCTTGACTCAGGTCTTCGTCGCGAGTTCGCTGCTGGTGGCGAGCTGGCCGCGAAAATAAGTCGGGAGCATGTCTATGAGCGATTCGAATTCGAAAAACGGCCCCATCCCGGCCTGGCGGTTCGTCCTGCGGCTGACCTGGGTGGTCATCCAACTGCTGCTCGTTTACTGGTTAGGTGAAAGCGGTGTGCAATTCGTTTATCAGGGTTTTTAGGCGGCTGGCGCCAGCGTCGTACCATATCTCGCGATTGCGGGGGTTGCTCGTCGTCGCAATCTGCGGCGCGGCCATCTTCGCGGCGATGCACTTCGTGCTCGGCTACTCGCTGGGGACCGATGCGATCGCGATTTACCCGCGCCAACGGTTGCTCGGCTTTTTTCTGTACCAAAGCATCTGGGGCAGGGTTGCGGCGGTCGACCACATGTACCATACCGGTCAGTTGCCGCACGACACGCGGCTGGGAGTGTTCATTGGAGTGTCGACGACCGCCACCGGCATCCGGCGCCAGTTCCTGGACGCCCGCGCGAATACGGCCGATCGCTGGATCGTGCTGGCCGGGGCCGGCTTGAGCTTCGAGAACATCGAGAGCGTGATGCTGCCGGTGTTTTTTTGCGACCTGAAGCCGAGCACGGTCGTGTTTGGCGTGCATCCTCAGATGCTCGTCGGCGAACGCCACCTTGCCGACGAACCGGCGATCGGGCCGCAAAACGTCGTCGGCCGCCGCCGCCGGCTGCTGAATTCGCAGTTCACCTGGTTCGGGGCGTTGGACTGGCTCCGCAAACATTGGGCCATCCGGCATCGCGCCATGATGGCCGAGTTTCTGCGTTCGCGGATTTATGCCATGCGGGTGATGGTTTTCTACGCGGCCGGGGTCAGCGCCGAGTGGCTTGCTCCCCCGTCCACGCAGCCCTGGGACGAAGATCCGTTGTGGCTCTGGAATATGGACGACACCGAAAACGTATTCGCCCAGAACCAAATGGAGTTTTGGGCGCGGCGAGGACATTTCGAAGCGGAGAATTACGACCCCGACGGCGCCCAGGCGCGGGCGTTCGTCCGCATGATTCGCGCCTATCGCAGGCTCGGAGCCAAGGTGTACGTGGTCATCATGCCGCTGCGGTCTTCGGTGCGGCCCCAGGTTCCGCCCAACGCCAAGCCCTGCCTGCTCGAAGTGCTGAACCGCGAGTTCCCGGAAAGCCCGCCGCCGGTCTTCGATCTGGAATCGGCGATGCCCGATCGGTATTTCACCGACGAGGCGCATCTTTCCAAAAGCGGCGGCGAGCGGCTTTCGAAACAGGTGGCGGAACTCCTGCGCGAGCCGCCCCACGACGAACGATCGCCGGACGGTCCGTAAGCTTGATTGGCGCCATCGAAGTCGCTACGACTGCCGGCCTGGCTCTGAAGGCACTATAATCCAGTAGACGGCGGCTTCCGCCCTTTTTGCCAGGAGCTAGCTCGTGACGCATATCGTCTGCATTGAACTCGAGTTGCCCGACGACTTGGCTCGTTTTCATTTACCGCCCGGCGTCGATGCACGCCTGAGCGAACTGCTCGACAGGCAGGACCGAGGCGAAACCCTGTCGGCTCGCGAGCGCGAAGAAGCCGAAGGACTGGTGTATCTAGCCGAAACATTGTCGTTATTGCGATTACGGGCCGAGCGAACCGTTGCCAACGGGGCAAAGCCAACGTGAGAAACGTGCCCGAGCGGCTTCGCCGTTTGGTCGTGAGTCGAGCCTCGGAGCGGTGCGAGTACTGCGGGCTGGCGCAGCAGGGCCAGGAAGCCACATTTCACATCGATCATGTTCTTCCGCTCAGTGCGGGCGGGAAAACCACGGCAGAAAATCTCGCACTCGCCTGTGTGTCCTGTTCTCTGCGCAAAGAATCCCGCCGCTCGGCCGTCGATCCGTTAAGCGGTCGGCGCGTCCCCTTATTTCATCCACGGCGTCAACGGTGGCTCGACCATTTCCGCTGGGACGGAGTCGCCATCGTTCCACTGACCGCCGCAGGGCGTGCGACCGTGTTCGCGCTGCAAATGAACCGGCCGCTGATCCTGGCAATTCGCGAAGAGGAAGCCCATCGCGGACGGCATCCGCCAGCCTAACTCGCCAGGTCCGGACGGTTCTTGAAGAGTTCCAGCGCCTCGGGGTTGAGCAAGGCCTCGGCGTTGCGCACCGGCCGGCCGTGAATCACCTCGCGCACGGCCAATTCGACGAGCTTGCCGCTGCGGGTCCGCGGAATGTCGGCGACCTGGAGCACCTTGGCCGGCACGTGCCGGGGCGTCGTACTGCGGCGAATTTGGTCTCTGATCCGCCGCGCCAATTCGTCGTCGAGCGTCAGGCCTGCGCGCAGCTTGACGAACAGCACCACCCGCATGTCGCCCTGCCACTGCTGCCCGACGACGATGCTGTCCAAGACTTCCGGCACTTGCTCGACCGGGCGATAGATTTCGGCGGTGCCGATCCGCACGCCGCCAGGATTTAAAATCGCGTCGGAACGGCCATAAATCACCATTCCGCCGTGTTCGTTCAGCTCGGCGATGTCGCCGTGCCGCCAGACGCCGGGAAACTGCTCGAAATAGGTCTGGCGGTAAGCCGCATCGCCAGGATCTCTCCAAAAACACAGCGGCATCGAAGGGAAAGGGGCCGTGCAGACCAACTCGCCCTTTTGGCCAACGACCGGCCGGCCGGCGTCGTCGAAGACCTCCACTTTCGACCCCAAGGTCCGGCATTGCAGCTCGCCTCGGTAGACGGGGCCGATCGGGTTGTCGGCGACGAACAACCCGCACAGCTCCGTACCGCCGGAAACGCTCGATAGCCGCACGTCGCGTTTGATGGCACGATAGACGTAATCGAAGCTCTCGCCGTGCAAAGGCGCCCCGGTCGAAATCACCGCGCGCAGCGACGACAAATCGTGAGTCTTGGCCGGCTCGAGCCGCACTTTCTCGATGGTCGAAAGGTATTTGGGGCTCGTGCCGAATACGGTCAGCCGCTCGCGTTCGGCCAAATCGAACAGCACGTCGATCTTGGGCGCCAGGGGCGAACCTTCGTAGAGCACCACCGTGCAACCGGCTGCCAGGCCGCTGACGAGCCAGTTCCACATCATCCAGCCGGTCGTCGTAAAGTAGAACAGCCGGTCGTCGCGCTTCAGGTCGCCGTGCAGAACGAGTTCGGTCAGGTGCTTCATCAGGATGCCGCCCGCCGTGTGCACGATGCACTTGGGCGGCCCGGTCGTGCCCGACGAATAGAGAATGTAAAGCGGGTGGTCGGCGGGAAGCTGCTCGAACGCGGGCGGGCCGGCGGGTGACCTGGCCAGAAAGTCGTCCCACGCCACGGCGTCGCCGAGGGCTTCGAGATCCAGGTGCGACGGGTCGAGGTACGGGACCACGACGACGTGCTCGATGGAGGCAATCTGCTTGCGAAGCTCGTTCACTCGCGGAAGCAATTCGACGCGGCGCCCGAGGTCGACGTAGCCGTCGACGGCCAACAGCACTTTGGGCTCGATCTGGCTAAAGCGGTCCAGGACGCCCTGGGCGCCGAAATCGGACGAGCAACTCGACCAGACGGCGCCGACGCTGGCCGCGGCCAGCATGCCGATGACCGCCTCGGGAATGTTGGGCAGGTAGCCCGCCACGCGATCGCCCGGTTTGACCCCCAGCCCTTTCAAGGCGCGGGCGACGCGTCCGACGGCGACGCTCAGTTGCTCATAGCTCATTACCGTCCGACGCCCGCGCTCGTTCGCCGCCACAAGGGCCGGGCGGTCGTCGCGGAAGCGAAGCAGGTTCTCGGCGTAATTCAGCCGCGCGCCGGGAAACCAGCGGGCGCCGGGCATGCGATCGAAATGCTCGACGACCGAATCAAATCGGCGGCTCGCCACGACGCCGCAAAAGTCCCAAGCGGCGGCCCAAAACGCCAGCGGCTCTTCGATCGACCACTGGTAAAGCGCGGCGTATTCGGACATCGCCGGATGCCCGCGCTTGGCCACGAACCGCATGAACGCGGCGAGGTTCGATCGGGCGACTTGATCGGCTGTCGGCTGCCAGAGGATTGGGGCGCTGGTCATTCGCGATGCGATGTTCCGTTCCAAGAGGAACACCACATCCTAAGGGTAAGGCGGGTGTTTGTCCAAATGAGCCCCCCCGATCAAGGCAACGAGCGCGTCGAACTCGATCTCGGCTTATTATAGCACCCGTTGGCGCTGCCCGCGACGCTTGTTTTCGCCAACGCGGTCATTTAGGGGCAGCCAAGGCTCGGGCGGCTTTTTGGGCGAAGGCGCCTATCCGACCAACGACGCGTCGTAGCCGGCGCGAGTGAGATAATAGGCGTGCGCGGGACGGTCTTTAACGACAAACTTGTGCTTGATGAGTCGGTCCATTGCCGCCAGAAACTCATCGTTCACGAAGTTGTTCATGCAGAGCATTTTATATGGCCCGACCCGAAAACGGCGAAAGATGCCCAGAATCTGTTGTTCTGCATGCGTCACGACAAGTCCTCCGGAAAGCAGTTCGCCCAGCAACTGTGGTTCGGCCTGCCATCGCGCACCACTGAGTGCGCGACCGAATTACAGTTCAGTATGACGGAGTCATAGCGAGCAAACGAGTGTTCAACGGCTCTTTTTTCGCTTTTTTTGCCTGGCTTTTTCAGAACCTGAACCCGCCCCGGCGCCGCCTTCGCCGTGCAGCCGGGAAGTTGCCGGTCTTGCTGGCCGTCGCGACGACCGCTGCAGGGCTGTTAATCGGGGCCCGCTAACCTCCGCCCCGATTCGACCAACGACGCTCTTGGACGCCGGTGCAACTGCCCGTGCCTGAACGCGGCGGCGATGGCCCCTGGAATCAGGGCTTCGGCTTCGATGACTCGCGCTCGGTTTTCGGCGACCTTGGCCTTCATTTCCTGTCGAGTGGCCGCAGCCTGAGCCAGACGGATTTCGGCCTTGGCCTGGGCCATGCGGGTGTCGGCTTCGGCCTGGTCGACTTGCAACCGGGCGCCGATATTCTGGCCGACCTCGATGTCGGCGATATCGATCGACACGATTTCGAACGCCGTTTGCGCATCGAGACCGCGGTCCAGCACCGCGCTGGAGATCCGGTCGGGATTGCCCATCACGACCATGTGGTCGTCGGCCGAGCCGATCGAAGTAATGATGCCTTCGCCCACGCGGGCCACGACGGTTTCTTCCGTGGCGCCGCCGATCAACTGCTGCAAGTTGGTGCGCACGGTGACCCGCGCGCGGACTTTCAGTTCGACGCCGTTTTTGGCCACGGCGCTGAGCGTCGAGCTCTTATTCTTGCTCGGGTCGGGACAATCGATGACTTTCGGATAAACGCTGGTCTGCACCGCGCCCAACACGTCGCGCCCCGCGAGATCGATGGCCGCGGCTCGATCGAATTCCAAGTCGATGTCGGCGCGATGCGCGGCGATGATCGCCTTGATGACGCCGGCTACATTGCCGCCGGCAAGATAGTGGGCCTCCAGGCGACGCGTCGAAACTCCCGATGCCGGATCGTCGCCGATGCCGGCTTGCTTGGCCATGATTCTGGCTCGCATGACCAATTGCGCGTCGACCTGCCGCAGGCTCATCCCGATCAGCGCGAGCAGGCTGATCTGGGCGCCCGACATGTAGCCCTGGAACCACAGGCCGCCATAGACCAACAGGGCCCAGCCCGCCAACAACGCGCCGACGAGGCAGATCGCGCCGCCGATCCAGACCAGCGCACCGGAAACGATCTCGGCGGCGATTACGGTCTCGATCGACATCCGCGACTCCGTGCTCAAGAGGACTGGAACCCGTCCCACTCCGCACGCGTGACGTCGATTCGCTCCGCAGGACTTGCGGCGGAATTCATCAAGAATGTAGAGCAACGCCCTCATTCTACCCGACTGCGAGGATCCGCAGCGGCGAATTCTCGAAAGATTGTCGACGCCTCGTCGCCCGAGAGGCCTCCTGGCGCCGTTGGGCGCGGGCCCGAGATCGGACGAAACGCGGAGCTATTTCCGCGGCGAACTTCCGAAGATCAAACCGGTTGCAGCGCCGCCCTGGTCGGTGCAGGTCTCGCGAAAGTAGACCGAAGCTGTCGTGCGGCCTAACTTGCATTCGAGTTTCCGCGACTTGCCGGCTTGCACTTGCTCCAACAGCGTTTGCACCAGTTCTGCTTCGTCGGGAAGCTTGTCGAAGAAAACGGAAACCGCAATGTCTTTGCGGAGGCCGTCCACGGCAGCTCCGGCGCCGACCGTGTAATCTTGAACTCCGGACATTCTCCAGCGAGCGTGAATCGCAACGCCGTCGATCTCAATCAGTCCGGTTCCGCTCTGCGTGAAGTTTCGACTTCGCGACTCGTCCATACCGGCCTTTCACTATTAAAAAATGTTTGCTCGCCGCGGTCCCTGCAAGGCGCTGGAAAATGCGCTCCGCCGGCATCTCGGCAGCCGCCTGGCGACTTGCTCCGCTCTTCAGCGGGCCCAAAGCGCCACGACGAGAATGATTGCCGCCACGACGAGAAAGATCGCCAACTTGACGACGGCGCGGCGAACGCGGTACTTGTCGACGTCGCCGCAGCGCGGACAACGCCTGGCCAGCGCCGACATCGGCTGCCAACAGATCCGGCAATGAATGAGCGCCATGACTTCAACCGATCAGCAAGCGTCCGCGGCGGCGGCTCGCACGAGTTATTTGCGCCGGCGGGCGCCCATCTGACGCGCGCGGTTGGCTTTGTCTCGAGCGGCTTTCTTGTCGGCCTTCTTGGCCGCTTTCTGCTCGGCTTTGCGCTCGGCTTCCGTCAGAAAACGGGCTTGGTCATTGGCCGGAACGTCTGGAGTCACAGGATGATTCCTCGTCAGGTTTAAAGGCCCCTCGCGCATCGGCCAATATCCGAAAGACCATCGAGGCCTCTTGCTCGCAAAAGGAAAACGCCGGAGCGAAGCGTCCCGCCTCGCTCCGGCGTTACCTATTGAACAACAAGCGCGAACGCGTCGCCTTATCGGCGGCTGTAACCGCCGCGTCCGCCACGTCCGCCGCCGCCACCGCCACCGCCGCCGCGATCTTCGCGCGGGCGTGCTTCGTTGACGGTCAATGCGCGACCGTCGTGCTCTTTCTCGTTCAACGCTTGAATTGCCTCAAGAGCTGCGTTGTCGTTCGCCATCTCGACGAACCCAAAGCCCTTGCTGCGTCCCGTGTCGCGATCCTGGATAACCTGGGCGCTGCGAACCTCGCCGAACGGGGTGAACATTTCCTCCAAAGCGGAACTCGTCACGCCATAACCCAGGTTACCGACATAAAGCTTCTTACTCACCGTTCAACTCCTTGAAGACGGCATAACCGGCCCGTTTAGACTTTCCGGGCCGAAGTGAAAGGGGCCAAAGTGGTGGCCCGCCAGGAGGGAAAGGCGAGAGAGCAGCGAGCAAGTTCGCAAGAACACGAGGCGCGTGTCGCGTCGTCTAAACCGACCAATGGAACTATAGCACATCCCGGCTCCTGAGAACATCCCTGAAACTCTCACGAATGGACGACAACAAGGCCCGGCAAGGCGAGAAAGCGTCTCACCGGGGCCCTTTATGGCCAGGCCGACCGATTTGGCAATCGCCGCGCAGCGATGCCTAGCCAATTTTCCTGCCGCATTTGGTTCAAGCACGCGGACGCCGGACCGCATATAATCCCTCTATTATGAATCAAACCAACGAATTCCGAGCCGACGCCTTGGCCCAGCTCAAGACGGCCCAACTGATGATCGAAGAGGGCAGGAAAGAGCTTGTCGCCGCGAACGAGAAAATCAGGGCTGCACAAGAACTTATCGACCAGAGCGCAGACACTCTCCGTAGCACCTGTTCCGGTCAGTCGCACGCGCACGGCGCCCGCCCTCGGTGAAACCGGGGTCGCTCATCCTTTTGCGACCGATGCCAAAGGACGGTTCAGCCCCTGCGGCATTGACCCGCTCTCGCAGCACCAGCGCCGCGCAGCGCAATCCAAGCTAATAGGCCGTGAAAAACCGCGAATTCGTCCCGCCCGGACCGACGCGAATCTGCACCGGTTTGGCGCACCGTGGGCAGTTGCCCCGGTAGGCGGTCCGATCGGCGGCCAGGTAAATCCGGCTGTACACGTCGCAGCAAGCGAAGTGAATGCCCACGAACCGCCGTGGCGTTCGGCTCTCCGACGATTCGGAGGTCGGGAAACCATCGCTCGATAGGTCGAGATTCTCGCCGGCCATGAACTTGAGCCACTCGGCCCGTTTTGCGGTTTGCAAACGGCGACTTGCCAGTAGTCGCCCGCCCGCTCGCGCTGCTGCGCCGTAAGTTTATATCGGATGCAAGCGGGTTGGGTTAATATCAATTCAAGGCGCCCCGCGATTGCCGCTCGGGCGTAAAATGCTCGAGAGACGTCGCGACAGGGCCTCGACGCCTTCGGCTAAAAACGGAGTTGCCATGGCGGTTTCTGAAAGGGCGCTCGTCGGGTCGATCTTGGGAACCGCGGTCGGCGATGCGCTCGGCCTGCCCTATGAAGGATTGTCAAAGCGGCGGGCGGCGAGACTTTTGGGCCCTCCGACGCGATACCGTCTGCTGCCAGGGCGAGGCATGATCTCGGACGACACCGAGCATGCCTGCATGACAATGCAAGCCTTGACCGCTTCGGGCGACGACGTGGAGACCTTTGCGCGGCAATTGGCCAAGCGGTTGCGGCTGTGGCTGCTGGCCGTTCCAGCCGGCGCCGGCCTGGCGACCCTCAAGGCGACGACTCGACTTTGCTTCGGAGTTCCGCCGCACCGCAGCGGCGTCTTCTCCGCCGGAAACGGCCCGGCGATGCGATCCGCAGTTCTCGGGACGGCGATCGATGATCTCGATCTGCTTCAGAAATTCGTGCGCGCCTCGACTCGGATCACTCACACCGATCCGCAGGCGGAACACGGCGCCTTGGCCGTGGCGCTGGCCGCCCGCTGGGCCGCCGATGGCTTGCCCATTAGCCCTGGCGAGCTCGCCGCGGAATTGCAATCGCTGCTGCCGGATGAAAATGCTCAGCGATTTCACAAGCTCATCGGCCAGGCGGTCGAAAGCGCCGCTCGCGGAGATTCGGCCGAGACCTTCGCGGCGATGCTCGGACTGGAGCGAGGAGTGAGCGGTTACGTTTACCATACCGTGCCTGTCGCGCTGCAAGTTTGGTTTCGCCGCCCAACCGAACTGCCGGAGGCCGTCGTCGAAGTCGTTCGCTGCGGCGGCGATACCGATAGCACGGCGGCGATCGTCGGCGGCATCATCGGCGGCGCCAGCGGAAAGGACGGCATTCCGGCCGATTGGCTCTCTCGGCTTTGGGAATGGCCGAGAACCGTCGCCTGGATGGAGCAGCTTGCCTGCCGGCTCTACGAAGCCCGCAGCCGCCGCACCCCGCTACGGCCGCCGACGCTGCCGGCCTGGGGAGTGCTGCCCAGAAACGCTTGCTTCGCGGCGGTCGTACTCGGCCACGGCTTGCGACGAGTGCTGCCGCCTTATTGACGCGCTGAAGCGAATGAGGAATTAAGCCCTCGTTGTTCTACACAAGTCGCTCAGATTCTGTCGCCCCTAACGGGGCTGGGCTGTGTCGCGGCGGTTGCGGCCCAGGGGCTCGCCGCCCCTGGCTACAATCTTTCGCCGCTACGCGGCTGGCGTTTTTGCAAGTCCCGCCGCCGATTCGCGTCAGTCCCGTAGGGACGGCAGAGTGTAGCCAGGGGCGCAAGCCCCTGGAATGATGCCGGCATCCAATTTCCTAGCCCCGTTAGGGGCGATACAAGGGAATCAAAGCCGCGGCTTCAACAGCCCGACTGCACAAGTCGTAGATGCGTGGAACAACGAGGCTGAAGCCCCTTGGCGGGTTTGGCGACGGCACATGGAATGTGCCTGCTACTTTGGCGCAAGCGTCGGGAATGACGCCGCGGTCGGTGGTGATACCATTTGAACGGGAGTCAAGGATAAACGCTCCGATACTGTAGGGAACGCCCTCCGTGGCGTTCCGTGCGCGGGATAGACCGTGAACCCCGGGTTCACGGAACGCCACGGAGGGCGTTCCCTGATATGGTTGGACCAGTCAAGGGTGATTGTTTCGCCTTGCGGCGGGTGCTTCATGGCGGATGTTTCACGGTGTTTAGGGAATGGCCAGGAGAC
>Ga0307373_10002027_pt1 | contig 37065 bp, 34 predicted proteins | sample OX2MG_FD_202534 | JGI IMG/M metagenome (GOLD analysis project Ga0307373, IMG submission 202534) | Soil microbial communities from Risofladan, Vaasa, Finland - OX-2 | ecosystem: Environmental > Terrestrial > Soil > Coastal area > Acid sulfate soil | place: Finland: Risofladan, Vaasa | collected...
CCTGACGCAGAGACACATCGTGGCCGATCATCTGTCTCGCCAGTTCCTGCGCGCTCATCCCGCTGGTGGGTCTTTCGGCAACAAGGCGACCTTGGCGCATGATCGACACGCGGTCGGTCGCATGCAAGACCTCGTCCAGCTTGTGGCTGATCAATATGACGGCCCGCTCCTCCTGCCGGACAACCTGGCGCAGCACCCGGAAAAGCTCGATCGACTCACGCGCGGTCAGGACGGACGTCGGCTCGTCGAGGATGAACACCTCGGGGTCCTTCATGAGGCACTTGACGATCTCGACCCTCTGCCGCTGGCCCGTCGTGAGATCGTCGACGACGGCCAGGGGATCGACGTCCAGGGTGTACCGGCTGGCGACCTCGCGGATGCGCGTGACCGTCCGTCGCTTGTCGATCCTGCCCGCCTCGCCGAGCGTGAGGTTCTCCCACACGGGCAGCGGGCCAACGAGGCTGAAATGCTGGTGGACCATCGCGAGCCCGAGGGACGCAGCCCGGGCGGGGTCGGCGATCGACACCGCGCGGCCGTGCAGGAAGATCTCTCCCGAGTCCGGGCGCGCCAGGCCGAGGAACATGTTCATCAGCGTCGTCTTGCCGGCGCCGTTCTGGCCGAGGATCGCGTGGATCTCGCCCCGGCGGACGCTCAGATCGACCGAATCGCAGGCGAGGACTGCGCCATATCGCTTGGTGAGCGAGCGCGCTTCGAGCGCGGGAGCGGCCGAGGAGCGAGGCTCCTCCGGCCGCTGTCCTGCTTCCATTACTTCCTGGCTCTCCGGATCTGTTTAGGAACCGGACGGCACGTAGCCGCTGTAATCGTTGAGACCGGTGATCTGATCCGTGCGGATCTGGCCCGTGCCGATCTCATGGATCGTCTGAGCCAGCACCTGGGCCTGGTCGCCGGTCGGGCTGCAGATCTTCACGGTCGGGACCGGGTCGACGCCCATGTGGAACACCAGGGCGGTTCCGACCCTCAGCTTCCCATCCTTGAACGGGGTGAGGGCGGCGGCGAAGTAGTCACCGGGGCTGAAGATCACCGAGATGGCGAACTTCGGGCTGGGAACCGAGCAGTTGTCGGTTCCAGGGGTCAGCACGGGGATGTTCGCCTGGTTGGCCTGCGCCGCTACAGCGAACGTCGCGCCGCCCAAATAGGGGTAGACGATCCCGACACCCTGCGACTTCATCGCCTGGAAGGCTTCGACCGCCTTAGCCGAGTCGTTGAAGTCGCCGGTGTAGGTGACGACCGTCGTCTCGTTGGGAACCTGGGACTTGATGCCGGCTTCCCAGGCCTTCTCGAAGTCGGTCGTGAAGCTCGCCTGCGGGCCGGTGAGGAATCCGGCCTTGGTGGTGCCCTTGGCCTTCATGAGCAGACCCGCTGCGACGCCGGCGGCGTAGCCGTCCTGGCTCTCGATGTCATTGGTCTGGACGAAGTACGGCGTCTGGTTGACTCCCTGGCCGCCGGCGACGTACCAAACAGTGTCCTTGCACACCGCCTCGGAAGCGACAGGTATCGCGTCCTTGAGCTCGCTGGCCGCGATAGCCACCATGTCCGGGTGCTGCTGGCACATGTTGCGCGCTGCCTGTGCGGCGTTGGAGTCGGGCACCTTGTCGACGGTGATGACCGTCCAGCCCTGCTGCTTGGCGAAAGCGTTTGCTTCGTCGACGAAGCTCTCGTAGTACCCGTGGTCGTGGGTGTCGCCGGGGCTGATCACCCCGATGACGACCTTGCCGTCGTGGTTGACGTCGGGTTCCCCGGGGGCCAGCCAGCCCTGGGTGGAGTTGCCCGGCCAGCCCCACGGACCGTTGCTCGAAGCGCCGGTTGTGGAGCTAGCCGTCGTCGAGGAGGTTCCAGCCTTGGTGCTGCTGCCGCAGGCTCCGGCTACGAGGGCACAGGCGGCGAGAGCGGCGCCCATCGCCTTGGTCCTTCGTGAGCCGAAGGGCTTCGAACTGGCCGTGTCGATGGCCCCCTGCCGGGCCGATGGCGGTGCGTTCACTTTGTCTCCCCCTTGGACGACCGACTCCAACCGGATGACCGGTTCCTCCGAGGAGATGAGTCCTCGGAAACGGATCAAACCCTAGCGGTGGCCCCCAGGGGTGTCAAGCTTTGCGAGACAGCATCTCTCGATGTGAGCCGGGCCACCCCAACGCACTCCTTCAGGCGTCCACCGACCTCCGGCCGGGCGTGAAGGTGGCCGGGACGGAATCCCACCCGGTCTGATTGCCGCGCGACGGGTAGGCGGTCAGGGCGGCATCGTCGATGCGGTAGTCGGGGAGCCGGCGAAGCACCTGGTCCAGCATCTCGGAGAACATCGCCCGGGCGAGGTGCGAGCCGGCGCAGCGGTGCACCCCCACGCCGAAGGACGTGTGCCGGTTGGGCATGCGATCGAGCTGTACCCGGTCGGGTTCGGGGAAGGCGTCCGGATCGAAGTTGGCCGCGACCCAAGGAAGCAGGATGCGATCGCCTCGGCGGAGGTGGCAGCCGCCGAGCTCGGTGTCGGCCATCACCGTCCTGGCCATCGACTGCGACGGCGCGAACACTCGCAAGAACTCCTCTGTCGCCGTCTCCCGCAGCGACGCGTCGGCGGCAAGCGCAGCTCGAGCATCCGGGTGCTGCGCCAGGTAGACCAGCACTTGTCCGGTGAGCGAGGTGGTGGTGTCAACGCCGCCGAGGATGACGAGGAAGATCATCGACTGGAGCTCCTCGTCGGTTATCGGCCGGTCGCCGATCAGGCCGGTGACGAGGTAGCTGACGATGTCGGCCTCGGGCTGCCGCCTCCGTTCGGTGATCAGGCGGCGGATCCGTTCGTGGATATAGCCCAGCCCTTCCTCACCGCGCCGAAGACGGTCGCTTCCCGGCGGAGAAGCGAAGATGTCGTGCAGGGGGAGCGAGAACCGCTCCCAGTCGGTGGTGCCGAACCCGAGCCATTCGAGGGTCACCTGTGCCGGCACCGGGTTGGCCAGGTCGAGCACGAGATCGCAGCTGCCCGTTTCGATGAACCGGTCGACCGTCGCGGTGGTGATGTCTCGGATGACGGGCTGCAGCTCCTCCACGGCCGCCCTGGTGAGGATCGGGTTCAGCAGTCGCCTGTAGGGGACCGATTCCGGAGGGTCGAGTTCGATGGGCAGCTGCACCGCACCGGGGCGTTTCGGGATGATGAACGCCGTGCCCTCGCCGCCGTAAGGCGTCCTCGCCGATGAGAACGTCTGGTCGTCGCGCGCTATCGACCAGATCTCCGTGTAGCGGGCCGGGACCCAGTAACCCCCGTGGGCCTCGGTCCATGCGACGGGGCACCGCCCGGCAATCGAACGGTATGACCCCACGGGATCCTTCGCGAACTCGGGAGAGTGATGGTCGAACTCGACGCGGGGATGCCTCTCTTGACCCTCGGCCCGCGGCTCGTCGCTGCTGTCCACGCTGGTCAGCTCAGGAGTTCCCTCAGTTGACGGCGCCACTCGACCGACGCCTTGTCGGACTGAACGCTGACGGTACCCGTCGCCTCCAACGGCAAGCTCCCGTGGATGCTCTCCAGCATCCTGCGGTCCTCCTCGCCGATCTGGCGGTCGAACCGGTTCACCTCCTCTGACGGCACGCTGAAGTCGTCGTTGCGCCAGGACATGAACGCGAAATAGGACTCGTCGTCGTCGATGGGGACGGACACCATGAGCATCACGTGGCGCAGTCCAGTCTCGTAGTCGATCGTGCTGCGGACTCCGAAGGGGAGGCTGAAGCCCGTGCTCATGCTCCGGCCGATCCTCACAGCGGTCTGGCCACTCGAAGCGGCCCCTGACATCGTGTTGGCGGCAACCACGGAATACCGGTAGCCGAAGAAGTCCCCCAGGTCCTCCATCTCCACCTTGCCGACCTCGCGCTCGGCACCTGCGCCGAACGTTCCCTGGTGGACGTAGGGGAAGTGCGAGATGTCGAGGAAGTTGTCGACCATGCGTGTAGTGGAAGCCCGCCAGCGCTCGACCGGCGACGCGACCAGGCGGAACTCGGGGTTGGAGTCCTCGGCGATCTCGGGGATCCCGGAGACCGGATCCTCCAAGCAGATCCAGACGTGCCCGTAGCGCTCTACCGCACGGACCGTCTCCAGGTGCGCCCGCGGCGGGATCGCAGCACCGGGCCCCGACGATGGCACCAGCACGCAGCGGCCGTCGCCGTCATAGCTCCAGCCGTGATAGGGGCACTCCAAGCAGCCCGCCACGACGCGCCCGTCCGATAGCGGAGCTTCCCGGTGCGGGCAGCGGTCGAGAGCGGCGCACACCCGGCCTCCGTCAGCTCGCCAGACGACGATCGGGACCGTGAGCAGCGTCGCAGCGAGCGGTGTCTCGGTCAGATCGAAGGTCCGTACCACCGGGTACCAGTAACGTCGCAGCGCCGGGTGAGAGGCGAAGGTCCGAGTCAGCTCGCTCAATTGGTCTTGCCACCTTCGATCTGTCCCTCATAGTGGGACGCCGTCTCACGATACCTCTGACCCCCTGGCGGGTCAACGGCGGGTGCTACAGCTTGACGACGGCCTTCACGACCTCTCCCGAGCGGCTCGCCTCGAAGGCCTTGGGCAGCTCGTCGAACGGCTGGACGTCGATCAACCGGTCCACAGGGAACTTGCCCGCGAGGTACATGTCGACGAGCTTCGGCAGGAAGACCCGCGGCAAGCTTCCGCCGGCGATCACCCCCGTAAGGGTCCGGCCGTTGAGCATCGTCCGCCAATCGAGGGAGATCTCGGTGCTCGGGCCCACCCCCACCACAGCGCAGGTGCCGCGGGTCGTGAGCACCTCCGTAGCGGACCGGAGGACGGCTTGGACGCCGGTGGTGTCGAGGGCGGCGTCGTAACCGTCGGGGCAGGCCTCGCGGACGGCCGCTACGAGGTCCTGCGTCGATGCCTCCACCGTGTGGAGCGCCCCGAGCAGGCGCGCCTTGGCGAGCCGCGCCGGGTCGAGGTCGACCACGGTTATGTTCCCGCAGCCCGCGGCAGCGGCTGCCGCGACCGCGGCCAGGCCCACCGCGCCGGCGCCGAAGACCGCGAGGGAGTCGCCGGGCGCGACACGAAGAACGTTGAGCACCGCCCCGGCTCCTGTCTGGAACCCACACCCGAACGGGGCGAGGATCTCGGCGGGGATGCCTTCGGGGACCTTCACTACGGAACGTTCCGTGGCGACCGCATGGCTGGCGAACGACGACTGCCCGAGGAAATGCGCGTGCAGCGCCTCTCCGCCGGCGTGGATCGCGCTGGTCCCGTCCGGCCTTGCGCCGGAGAAGTTGAGCGCGTCGAAGTGTCTGCAGTAAGCGGGTGATCCTTCCAGGCAGGGCCTGCACGCCCCGCAGTGATTGAAGGTCATCAGGACCCGATCGCCGGGACGCACGTAGGAGACCCGGTCGCCTGCAGCGGCCACCGAGCCGACGCCCTCGTGACCGAGCACCGCCGGGAGCGGCCAGAAATGGCCGAACTCGGTGTCGGTGCGGCAGACGCCGACGGCCTCCACCTCGACCAGGACCTCGTCAGGGCTCAACTCGCCGATCTCCACTGCCTCGAGCTGCGGCAGTCCGCCGTGTTCCCGCAGTACTGCAGCAGTGGCGCGCAAGTGCCCTCCCCGTTACGATTTGGTAGATGTCATCTTTCATCGCGAGACGCGCGGGTGTCAACGAGCCGGGCTCGACGGGACCACGTCGGCGCGAGATGAGAGATCACTCTCTCGCCATCCGAGACGGATTAGGTTCGAAGCCGTGGCTCGGCGTCCACTGACCGCATCGGGACCCCCGGCCGCGGACGGGGCGGCCCCCGACCAGGCGGCCGGCGAGGACGAGGCCGGTTCGACCATACAGTCGGTCGAGCGGGCAGCGAAGCTCCTCGGGTTCTTCACGGTCGGCCGGCCCCGCCTCACCCTCTCCGAGATCACCGCCCGGCTCGGCGTCAGCAAGGCGACCGCGCACCGGTACGCGATGGTGCTCAGGAGGGTGAACCTCCTTCGCTACGACTCCGCGACCGCTTCGTACACCCTCGGGCCGCAGGTGCTCACCCTGGCAGCGGCCGCCAGAGCCGGCCTGCCGATCATCACCGTCGCCGGCCCGCTCATGGAGGAGCTGGTCGGCGAGGTCAACGAGACCGCGGTCCTCAGCGTCTGGGACGGTGAAGCGCCGGTCGTCGTGCGGGTCGACGACGGGACTGAGCGCCTGGTGCGCATCAGTGTCCGCGCCGGGGCGCGCCTGTCGCCTCGCGACTCTGCGCAAGGCCGAGTGTTCAGCGCGTTCCTGCCCCCATCGTCGGTGCCGGACCTCGAAGAGGATCTGCGCGCGTCGTCGCAGCTCGCCAAGGATCTCGAATCGGTTCGTGGGTCCGGCCTCGCGATCAACTCCCCCGAGATCCACGGTGTGAGAACCCTCGCAGCGCCGGTGTTCAGCGACGGGAACATCGTCGCGGTGATGGCGCTGATAGGAACCACCGCGACCGTCCCCGACGACATCAGCTCCAGCCCGGCCAAGGCGCTCAAGAGAGTGGCGGCTCGCCTGAGCGAGCAGTTCGGCGAGCACTCGGTGGGCGCGGCAGAGCTCGCCCCCGCCGCGGGAGGTTGACGCCCGCGCCGGTACTGGCCGTCGTTGGGGCGGTCAACGTCGACCTCGTCCTGCCCGTCGGCGAGATCCCGGCCCCGGGTGAGACGGTCCTCGGAGGGCGTTTGGCCCGCTTCGGCGGCGGCAAGGGGGCGAACGCGGCGGTGGCGGCCGCGCGGGCGGGTACGCCCGTCTCTCTGATCGGCGCCGTCGGCGACGATGATTACGGTCGGCTCGCGCTTCAGGACCTGACCGTCGAGGAGGTCGACTGCGGCACCGTCGCCGTGTCCCAAGACGAGACAACCGGTGTCGCACTCATCCTGGTCGCGCCCGGCGGGGAGAACATCATCGCCGTCGCGCCGGGGGCGAACGGGTTTCTGGACGGTGCCGCCGTGCGAGCGGCGCTCGGGAGTCTCCCGTCGATCGCGTGCGTTCTCGCGAGCACGGAGGTACCTCTCGAAGCCGTGAGGGCCGCAGCTGACGAGTCGCGCCGCGCGCGTATCCCCTTCGTTCTGAACCCTGCACCGGTGCGCGACGGGCTGGAGAACCTGCTCGAGTACGGACCCATCGTCGTCCCCAACCGCACGGAGTGCGCACAGCTGGCGGCGCTGGTCGGGCGGCCGGGTGCCGGCGTCGTCGAGGACGCCATGACGATCGCAGGAGTGACCGGCTCTTCCGTGGTGGTCACGCTCGGCAAAGACGGTGCGCTCGTCGTCGAGGTCGGGCGGCCTCCCGAGCACATCGCCTCCCACCCCGTTGAGGCGATCGACTCGACCGGCGCTGGAGACACGTTCAACGGTGTTCTGGCCGCCGGCCTCGCAGCCCGCCGGCCACTCACGACGGCGGCGCGCCGAGCCGCCATCGCTGCGTCTTTGTCCGTGCGGACCTTGGGAGCGCGCACCGGTATGCCGACCGCGGCGGAGATCGACGCAGCGGCCGGCGCCTGAGGCTCAGTCGACCCCCGGGTCGAACCCGGCGCGCCGGCGCTTCAGCTCACCCCGCCGGCGTTTCTGTTCGACCCGGCGCCGCTGCGAGGTCGTCGACGGGCGGGTCGGCCGTCTGGCCTTCTCCACTCGCATCGAAGCAGCCAGGCGCTCGGCCAAGCGCTCCAAGGCGAGCTCTCTGTTCCTCGCCTGCGACCTGCGCTCGCCGGCCGCCGCCGTGACCACCGGCCCCAGCCGTGAGACAATGCGCTCCCTTGCCCAGCCCGGCAGGCTCGGCGATCCGGCAGCGTCAAAGACAACTTCGGCCCTCGTGTTGGAGGTGTTCACGTGCTGGCCACCAGGGCCGCCAGCCGAGGTGAACCTCCACCCCAACTCGTCCAACGGGATTGCCACGCCGGGAGCGACACGTAGCTCCTGCTCAGCGGCCACGAGCGGTCCCGGGTGCTAGCATGTCAGGAGCGTCCGGCGTAACCGGGCGCCCACTGGATGCGCCGCCAGCCTGAGACGCCCAAGCCTGAGTGAACCCCAAGCCTGAGTGGATACAGCCTGATGTGCCATCACCGTCCAATCCCGAGGGAAACCCTGCTTCATGCCAGACAAAGCCGCAACGATCGCGACCTACCGTACCCACGAGACCGACACTGGCTCTCCTGAGGTCCAGGTCGCCATCCTCAGCGAGCGGATAGCGCACCTGACGGAGCACCTGAAGGTCCACAAGGGTGACCACCACACCCGGAGGGGCCTGATGAAGCTCATCGGGCGCCGGCGCCGCCTCTTGGACTACGTCCGGGACAACGACGTCGAGCGCTACCGCGACCTCATCGCCCGGCTCGGCCTCCGCCGGTAGTCGCCCACGAGCGGCCTTGCGGCCGCTTGTTCGCGCCGGGCAGGAGTGGACACGTCAAGAACACCGAGCGGCGACGCCAAGAATTAGGCAACGGGGTCAGCTGCCAGTCGAGAACCTCCCGGACCCTGGGAGCTTCCCCACTGGGAACTGGCCCGACCGCCGCTCCAGAACCCCATTTGGGGAGCGAAAGGAGCGAGCCGAAATGGCCGCAACCACCGAACCATCCACGAAGGTCTCAGCACCGCTGACCGGCACCGGCAAGGTTCTCGGCTTCGAGACCGGGCTGCTGGCCCACCAGTCACAGGGAGCCGTCGTCGGACGCATCGGCGACACTCTCGTCCTCGCGACCGCGAACGCTGCGACGTCGGTGCGCGAGGGCATCGATTTCTTCCCTCTCACGGTCGATGTCGAGGAGAGGATGTACGCAGCCGGGAAGATACCCGGATCCTTCTTCCGGAGGGAGGGGCGCCCGACTGACACGGCCATCCTCACCGCCCGGCTCATCGACCGGCCGCTTCGCCCGAGCTTCGCCGACGGGTACCGCAACGAAACCCAGGTCGTCATCACCGTCCTCGGCGCCGACCTCGAGAACCCACACGACGTGCTCGCTATCAACACCGCCAGCGCGGCATTGATGCTGTCGGGGATCCCCTTCGACGGCCCCATCGGCGCGGTGCGCATCGCGTACAACTCCGAAGGCGAGTGGGTCGCCCACCCCACCTACCAGCAGGGTGACTCCTCGGCATTCGAGCTCGTCGTCGCCGGCCGCGAGGCCGCCGACGGTGACATCGCGATCATGATGGTCGAGGCCGGTGGCACCGACGCGGCCTGGGGCATGTACCAGGCCGGGGCGCCCAAGGTCACCGAAGAGGTGATCGCTGACGGGCTCGAGTCCGCCAAGACCTGGATACGGGAAAGCATTGACCTGCAGCGCCGGCTCGTCGCAGAAGCCGGGGCGCGCCCTCCGATCGCCTACGAGGCGCAGGTCGACTACGGCGACGACGTGGCAGCGCGCGTCGCAGAGGTAGGGACCGAACGGGTCGACAAGGTCACGACCATCACAGCGAAGGCAGAGCGGGAGGCTGCGACCGACGAGGTCGCGGCCGAGATCGTCTCCGAGTTGTCGACCGAGTTCGAAGGTCGCGAGAAGGAGATCAAGTCCGCTGTCCGCTCGCTCACGAAGAAGCTCGTGCGACAGCGGATCGCAAGCAGCGGAGTCCGTATCGACGGCCGGGGCGCGTCGGACATCCGTCCCGTCTCGGCTGCAGTGGGGATCATTCCGACGGCGCACGGTTCGGGCCTCTTCCAGCGCGGCGAGACACAGGTCCTCAACGTCACCACTCTCGGCATGCCACGCATGGACCAGCTCCTCGACACCATCGGGGTCGACGAGAAGAAGAGGTACATGCACCACTACAACATGCCGCCGTACGCGAACGGCGAGACCGGCCGGGTAGGAAGCCCGAAGCGGCGCGAGATCGGTCACGGGCTGCTGGCTGAGAGGGCGCTGCTGCCGGTCGTTCCACCGGTGGATGAGTTCCCCTACGCGTTGAGACTGGTGTCCGAGGTTCTCTCGTCCAACGGATCCACTTCGATGGCGTCGGTGTGCGCGTCGAGCCTGTCGTTGATGGACGCCGGAGTACCCATCAAGGCTCCGGTGGGCGGCATCGCCATGGGCCTCGTCAAGGTCGACGAAGAGTACGTCACCCTGACCGACATCCTCGGTGCCGAGGACGCGTTCGGTGACATGGACTTCAAGGTCGCCGGCACGGCGGACTTCGTCACCGCTCTCCAGCTCGACACGAAGATCGACGGCCTTCCCGCTTCGGTACTCGCGGATGCATTGCGCCAGGCGCGCGAGGCGCGCCTCAAGATCCTCGACGTGATGGCCAAGGCGATCTCGGGGCCGCGTGAAGAGGTCCGCGACACGGCGCCGAAGATCATCAGCCTCGAGATCCCGCTCGACAAGATCGGCGAGGTCATCGGCCCCAAGGGCAAGGTGATCAACGCCATCCAGCAGGAGACCGGCACCGACATCGCAGTCGACGACGACGGCATCGTCGGGACGGTGACCATCGGTGCCAGGGACGGCGGAGCTGTCGCCGAGGCTCGCCGGCGCATCGAGATGATCCTCGACCCGCCCAAGGCCGAGGTCGGAGCCGTGTACACGGGCAGGGTCGTGAACATCACCAAGTTCGGCGCGTTCGTCAACATCCTGCCGGGTCGGGACGGCCTCGTCCACATCTCGAAGCTCGGGCAGGGAAAGCGCGTCGACAGGGTCGAAGACGTCGTCGATCTGGGCGACGAGATCGAGGTCCGCGTCGACGACATCGACCCCCAGGGCAAGGTGTCGCTCTCCCTGGCGTCGGCCCTGGCCGAAGCACCGGCGCGCAGTGCGCCGGCGGATGCGGACGGCGGTGCCGCGGGCGAGGTCTCGTTCGAGGACACCTGGGAGGCCGAAGCTCAGGCCGCCTTCGGCGACCTCGGACCGGCGGACAACGGTGGGGACCGCGCCGAGCGCGGTGACCGCGGCCCGCGCCGCAATCCCCGCCGTCGCCGGCCCTGACCGGCCACGCGTGACCGTTCGCACCACGTCCCTTCCGGAGGGACTGACCATCGTCACGGAGCGGATGCCCGACGTCCGTTCCGCGAGCATCGGGTTCTGGGTGGGAACGGGATCAGTCGACGAGGCCCCGGCTCAGGCCGGGGCCTCCCACTTCCTCGAGCACCTTCTTTTCAAGGGGACCGAGGAACGAAGCGCCAGGAGCATCGCGGAGGCGGTCGACCGGGTGGGCGGCGACATGAACGCTTTCACGACGAAGGAGTACACGACCTTCTACGTGCGCGTTCTCGCGGAGGACGCGGCCATGGGGGCAGACCTGCTATCGGACATCATGTGGTCGCCGGCGTTCCGGTCGGACGAAGTCGAGTCGGAACGCCAGGTGATACTCGAAGAGATACTCATGCACGCCGACGAGCCGGCAGACCTCGTCCACGACGTGCTCGCCGGAGCGCTATTCCCCGACCACCCATTGGGACGCGAGGTCATAGGGGATGAGTCGACCATCAGCGTCATGTCGCGCGAGGAGATCGCGGCGTTCCACAGGGAGCACTACCGCCCGGCGAACATCGTCGTCGCGGCTGCGGGATTGATCGATCACGACGAGTTGGTCGACCGGATCCGGTCCAGCGTCGACGGGCGCTCCGGGGGCAAGGCGCCCGAGCGTCGCAAGCCCGAGCGTCCGTCCACTCGCGTGCAGGTGATGAACCGGATCACCGAGCAGGCTCACATAGCGGTAGGGCTGCCGGCGCCCGACCGCGACGACGAAGAACGTCACGCGATGAGCATCGTGGAGCACGTTCTCGGCGGGGGGATGTCGAGCCGGCTGTTCCAGTCGATACGCGAGGAACGCGGCTTGGCGTACTCGGTCTACGCGTACCGGCTGGGTTTTCAAGGTGCGGGTGCGCTCGCCGTGTACGCGGGCACCTCACCAGCGAACCTCCGCCAGGTCCGGGATCTCATCCTCGAAGAGATCGAGCGCACTGCACGCAAGGGCATCACGGCCGCGGAGCTGGACAGCGCGCGAAGTCACATCCGCGGCGCCATGGCACTCGGGCTCGAGGACTCGGGGGCGCGCATGAGCCGGATCGGGCACAGCCAGCTCGTTCACGGACGCGTGCTCTCGCTCGACGAAATCGAAGCACGCCTCGCTGCTCTCAGCGTCGATCAGATCAACGACGTCGCCTCGCGCTGGTTGAGCAGTCAGCCGACGGTGGCCTGCGTGGGTCCATTCAGCGAACCTGACATCCGTTAGCGAGCGTTTACCGGCGGGGGTCCCGTCTGGGAGTCGCTAGTCTCTGCCGGCGTGCGAGTCGGGGTGATCGGCGCGGGCGGCCGGATGGGGTCGACCGTCTGCGCTGCCGTGAGCAATGCCTCCGACATGGAGCTCGTAGCTGCAGTTGACCCAGCGGCGGCCGGCACGCCGGCGATCCCAGGTGGGCCGACGATCGTGGCCGACCTGGATGCGCTGGCGGATGCGCGGGCCGAGATCGCGGTCGACTTCACGGTGGCCGGTGCAGCAGTCGCGAACGCCAAGCGTTGCGCGGAGATGGGCCTCCACGTCGTGATCGGTACGACAGGCATCGGAGACGCTGAGCTTCGCGAGCTCCGCGCGGCATTCCCCGGAGACGGGTTGGGTTGCGTGGTCGCACCGAACTTCGCGATCGGTGCGGTGCTGATGATGCGCTTCGCCGAGATCGCCGCCCCGTGGTTCGAGACCGCCGAGATCATCGAATTGCACCACGACTCGAAAATCGACGCCCCCTCGGGGACCGCCATGCGCACGGCGGAGCGCATGGCCGCTGTGTCGAGCGAGTGGGCTGCCGATCCGACGAAGGTCCACACCCTCCCCGAAGCGCGCGGGGGCAGCGGGCCGGCGGGCATCCGCATCCATTCGGTTCGCCTGCGCGGACTCGTGGCCCACCAGGAGGTGCTGCTCGGCACCACCGGCCAGACTCTGAGTATCAGGCACGATTCGTATGACCGGGAGTCGTTTATGCCCGGCGTACTGCTCGCCGTGCGGGAGGTGGCCAACCGTCCGGGCCTGACCGTTGGGCTCGATTCCCTTCTCGGTCTCTGAGAACCCCGCAGCGCCGGGGGCGCAGGGTTGGTAGAACATGACCATGCCGAGCGAAGCCACCCTGTCGGCGGTGGTGCTGGCGGCGGGGGAAGGGACCAGGATGCGGTCCGAGCGCCCGAAGCCCCTGCACCGTCTGTGCGGCCGCCCGATGGTCCTGCACGTGCTCTACGCGCTCGCGGAACTCGACCTCGACAGGGCCGTCGTGGTCGTCGGGCACGGCGCGGACTGGGTCACCAAATCCGTCGGAGACCAGGCGCCACCCGACCTGAAGCTCGACTTCGTGGAGCAGCAGGTGCAGCGCGGTACGGGCGACGCCGTCCTGGTCGCGCTGACTGGGTTCCCCGAGGACGACGACGAGGGCGACATCGTCGTCCTGCCGGGCGACACGCCGCTGCTGCGGCCGCCGACGGTCGCTTCCCTGGTACGCACCCACCGCCGCGAGGAGGCCGCGGCCACAGTGCTGACCGCCAGGCTCGCGAATCCAGCCGGTTACGGGCGGGTCGTGAGAGATCGCAACGGACTGGTCGCCCGGATAGTCGAGCACGCCGACGCGTCCGACGAAGAGCGCGAGGTCGACGAGGTGAACACCTCGATCTACGTCTTCCGCCGGTCCATCCTGGCGCCGGCGCTGCGCCGGCTGACGCCTGACAACTCGCAGGGCGAGTACTACCTGACGGACGTGATCGCCGTTCTTCACGACGCCGGCTACCCGGTCGTCTCCGAGGTCATCGACGACCCGATGGAGGCCGCCGGAGTCAACGACCGCCACCAGCTCGCGGTCGCTGAGGCCGAGCTACGGGACCGGATCAACGAGAGATGGATGCGCCGCGGCGTCACGATGGTCGACCCGGAGGCCACCTACGTCGACACGACCGTGGAGCTGTCGGCAGACGTGGTCCTGTATCCGGGGACCCACCTTCAGGGCGGCACAAAGGTCGCGGGCGGGGCGGAGCTCGGGCCTAACACCCAGCTGGCGGATTGCGCGGTGGGCGAGCGGGCGGTGGTGACCGCGACCATCGGGCGCAACTGCGAGATCGGCGCCGACGCGCACGTCGGCCCATGGGCCTACCTGCCGCCGGGCACGACGATTGCCCCCGGCACTTCCACCGGTCCGTGCTTCACTGGAGGGGCGCCAGATGCGACCTGAAGGGACAACAAGAGCGGTGACACGATGACCGGACCAGATCAGGCGGAAGAGGGCTCCGCGCCGATGGAGTTGGTGCCGACGAGGAAGCTCCACGTCCTATCGGGCCGCACCCACCCCGCCCTGGCCGAGGAGATCGCCTCGAACCTCGGCGTGTCGCTCGGAGAGCCCAACCTGGTCGACTTCGCGAACGGCGAGATCAGGCCGCGCTTCCAGGCGTCGGTCCGGGGTGCCGACGTGTTCATCATCCAGTCGCACGGGCGCACCCCTGGACGGTCGGTCAACGACTCGCTTCTCGAGCAGTGGATCATGATCGACGCAGCCAAGCGCGCTTCGGCCAAACGGATCACCGCCGTGTGCCCTTACTATGGCTACTCACGCCAGGACCGGAAGTCCAAGGGACGTGAGCCGATCACGGCGCGGATGGTGACCGACTTCTTCATCACCTCCGGCGCCGACCGCATCATGTCGGTCGACCTTCACTCCGGCCAGATCCAGGGTTTCTTCAACGGTCCGGTCGACCACCTGACCGCCGTGCCGCTGCTCACCGACTACCTCCGCCACAACGCCCCCAACGGGGACTTCGTAATGGTCGCGCCCGACACCGGCAGGACGAAGGTCGCCGAGCAGGCGGCCCGCCACGCCGGCGAGCAGGTGGACGTTGCGTCGGTGTACAAGAGGCGCGCCAAAGACACTGTCAACCAGGTGGAAGCCCTCGACGTTATGGGAGACGTCGAGGGGAGGATGTGCGTGCTCATCGACGACATGATCGACACCGCCGGCACGATCTGCGCGGCCGCCGAGATCCTCCTCAAGAAGGGGGCGACAGAGGTGTGGGCCATGGCCACCCACGCCGTGCTGTCGGACCCGGCGAGCGATCGTCTCAAGAACTCCGACATTTTCCGCGTCGTGGTGACCGACACGCTCCCGCTGCCGCCCGAGAAGCAGATAGACAAGATCGAGGTGGTCTCCGTAGCCGGTGTGTTCGCCGACGCCATCGCGGCGGTCTTCGGCGACGGGTCGGTGTCGGAGATCTTCGGCGGCGAGAACCAGACCTAGTCGTCAGGCCCGGCCGGGGCCCCAACCCCGGTCTCCTTCGGAGGGTGGGGCCCCTGCCCCACGCCCGACCGTGTCGTCAGGTCCCGGCTAGAATCTCCCGGTCCCCCGGTCCGACGCCCGTCGGCCTGAAACACCACTGGCAGGAGCGCTAGTCGATGGCTGAGTACACCCTGGTAGCCGAGTCCGGTCGTACCACCGGTTCCGCAGCGTCACGCCGGCTGAGAGCCTCCGGGCGCATACCCGCCGTCGTCTACGGGCACGGGCTGGAGGCGAGGTCGGTGTCGGTCGACGCCCGGGAACTGCGCCATGCCCTGTCGGGCGAGGCCGGTCTCAACCAGCTTCTGTCGTTGAAGATCGGATCCGACACGGAGCTAGCGGTCGCCCGTTCCCTCCAACGTCACCCGGTCCGCCACACCGTCGTCCACATCGACTTCCAGGTGGTTTGCAGGGATGAGGTGATCTTGGCCGACGTGCCGATCGTCCTCGTCGGCGAGGCGAAAGCCGTGGAGCAGGAAAAGGGCATCATCGAGCAGCAGCTGACGGCACTGACCGTGCGTGCCACCCCCGGCCTCATCCCGGGTCACATAGAGGTGGACATCAGCGGCCTGACGGTGGGCGAAGGCATCAGGGTGGGCGACATCTCGCTCCCCCGCGGTGTGAGCACCGACGTGGGCCCCGACGAGGTCGTCGCCATGGGGATCGTCACGCGCGCCATGGAGGAAGTGGCTCCGGAAGGCGAGGCCGAGGCCGAGGGAGCCGAGGCCGCCTCTGCTGCAGGCGAGGGCGGTGCCGAGCCGGAGGGTGCCGCCGGCCGAGAGTCGGAGGAGGGATAGCTGCTCGGCCGCTCCCGGTCGGGCACGCCTTCTGACCTGCTCGCGGTCGGCCTCGGCAACCCCGGCGCGGAGTACTCGCGCACGAGGCACAACGCAGGCGCCGACGCAGTGGAGCTGCTCGCGTCCCGCTGCGGCGAGCACCTGAAGCGCTCGAAGGAGCAAGCTCTCGTCGCCGAGGTGCGCGTGGACGGCCGGCGTCTCGCGCTGGCGTTCCCGCAGACGTACATGAACGACTCCGGCAGATCGGTCGTGCGCCTTGTCCGTCGCTTCGGTATCGAGGACATGTCGCGTCTGGTCGTGATTCACGACGAGCTCGACCTTCCGCTTGGAACGGTTCGGGTCAAAGCGGGTGGCGGTCTGGCGGGCCACAACGGGCTGCGTTCGATCAAGGCTCACCTGCACACCGACGAGTTCACGCGCGTCCGAATCGGGATCGGCAAACCGCCCGGCGGCAAGGAGCAGGGTGCCGAGCACGTTCTCAAGGCGCCTTCGAGGCGGGACAGGACGGAGCTCGACGTGAGCATCGAGGTCGCTGCGGACGCCGTGGAGTGCATCCTCGAACACGGCGTCTCCGCCGCCCAGAACCGGTTCAATGGCTGAGGTGGAAGCTCCCCCCGCAGCGGTCGAAACGAACACGGCGACCCTCTCACCACTGCTGCCGCTGCTGCGGTCGGATCCTGTCTTCCAGGGGCTGCGCGATCTGCGCAACGCTGTCGTGGCAGTACCCGAACCGGCCCGGGCGTTCGCGCTGGCCGGCATCGCCGAGGCGTCAGGCCGCCGCCCGACCCTGGTGGCGGTCGCGACCAACGCCGAGGCCGAGCGGCTTGCCCATGACCTCGGAGCCTTCCTCGGGCCCGAACAGGTCGACCTCTGCCCCGCTTGGGAAACGCTGCCGTTCGAACGGGTCAGCCCGAGTGTGGAGACCATGGGTCGGAGGCTGCGCTGCATGTGGCGGCTGCACCAGGGTGGGTCTGACCCGACGCTCTTGCCGAAGGTGGTCATCGCGCCGGCGCGGTCCCTCCTGCAGCGCCTCGGGCCCCACGTCGAGGACTCGGCTCCGGTAACAGTCTCGAAGGGGGACCAGGTCGACCCGCAGGACCTGGTCGAACGTCTGGTGTCCATCGGCTACCGCCGGGAGTACCAGGTCGAGCACCGAGGCGAGGTGGCTGTGAGGGGGTCCATCGTCGACGTGTTCGGCTCCACCGCCGACGTTCCCGTGAGGGTCGATCTGTGGGGCGACGAAGTCGACAGGCTGGGCGAGTTCTCCGTCGGGGACCAGCGGTCGACCTCGGAGATCGGCCACGCCGAGTTCTTCGGATGCCGGGAACTACGCCCCACCGAGGAGGTCAGAGAGCGTGCAGCCGCTCTGGTCGGCGAAGCCCCTTGGGGGCGCCAGCAGTGGGAGCGGATAGCGGAAGGTCTCGTCTTCGACGGCATGGAATCGTGGCTGCCGTGGCTGGCCTCCGACGAGCACCTGCTCGTCGACCTGCTCCCGCGGGGGTCGCTGGTCGTACTGGTTGACCCCAGGAGAATGCGCGACCGGGCCGCGGAGCTGCTCGACGAGGAAGCGGCGCTGGCCGGGACGCTCGCCCAGACCTGGGGGGCTGACGGCGAGGCGTTCCCGCGGCTTCACCTTGCCTTCGACCGGCTGCTAACCGGCACCGACGCGGCGGTCTGGACGTTGACGACCGCCCCGGAGAACCCCGGGACCGAGGTCGTAGCGGCGACCGGCTGGGACCCGGTAGCCATGGGGGGGGACCGGCTGGTGTCGCAGCTGAGAGGTCTGCGCGACGCGGACTACCGGATCGTTGTCTGCGCCGACGGAGTGGGCAGCGCCTCGCGCCTTTCCGCTCTGCTGGCCGACCACGGCATCACGGCCCCTGTCGCCGAAACGGCCAATGGCGCGACTGGTTTTGCGGAGTCGCTGGTGTCGCCCGGTGCGCGGGTCGTGGTGCAACCCCTCGAAAGGGGCTTCATGTACCCGGCGATGCGCCTGGCCGTGCTTGCCGAGGGAGACCTCACCGGGCGGCGGCGCGCCCACCGCAGGCCGCGGCCGCGGGCGCGCAACGCGGAGACCTACTTCGACGACATCAACGCGGGTTCATACGTGGTGCACTACCAGCACGGCGTGGGTCGTTTTGGCGGGATGGTCCGCCGGTCGATCGGGGGGGTCGAGCGCGACTACCTGCTGCTCGAATACAAGGGGGGGGACAAGCTCTACGTTCCGTCGGACCAGGTGGACCTCCTGCGCCCCTACACGGGAGGCGAGTCGCCGGCGCTCAACCGTCTCAACGGTGCCGACTGGCAGCGCGCCAAGTCCCGCGTCCGCTCCGCCGTCCGCGAGATCGCGCAGGAGTTGGTCGTGCTCTACCAAAAGCGCGTCAACCAGCCCGGCCACGCCTTCTCGCCCGACACGCCGTGGCAGGCGGAGATGGAATCTGCATTCCCCTACAACGAAACCCCCGACCAGCAAAAGGCCATCGACGACGTGAAGGCCGACATGGAGGTGCCGGCCCCGATGGACCGGCTGGTGTGCGGGGACGTCGGGTTCGGCAAGACCGAGGTTGCGATCCGGGCAGCCTTCAAGGCCGTCCAGGACGGCAAGCAGGTGGCCGTTCTGGTGCCCACCACGTTGCTCGCGTCGCAGCACTTCCAGACCTTCTCCGACCGGTTCTCGGGATACCCCGTCCGGGTGGAGATGCTGTCGCGGTTCCTCACACCCGCGCAGGCGAGACAGGTCGAGGACGGGCTTGCCGACGGATCCATCGACGTGGTGATCGGGACCCACAAGCTCCTGTCCTCCGAGGTGTCGTTCAAAGACCTCGGATTGCTGGTCGTCGACGAGGAGCAGCGCTTCGGGGTGTCCCACAAGGAAGCGATCAAGAAGCTGCGCACGGACGTCGACGTGCTCACCCTCACCGCTACCCCCATCCCCAGGACGCTCGAGATGAGCCTCACCGGGATACGCGACCTGACCTTGTTGCACACGCCGCCGGCGGACCGGCAGCCGATCCTGACCTACGTAGGCGAGTACGACGACAGCGCTGTCTCCGAGGCGATCCGCCGGGAGCTGTTGAGGGAGGGCCAGGTCTTCTACGTTCACAACCGCGTGGCGGACATCGAGAAGGTCGCCGCGGAGATCCGAGCGCTGGTTCCCGAGGCCCGCGTCGTCGTCGCCCACGGGCAGATGGACGAGGGTGCGCTGGAGAAGGTCATGCTCGACTTCTGGGAGGGCGAGTACGACGTGCTGGTGTGCACGACGATCATCGAGTCGGGGATCGACATGCCCACGGTCAACACGCTCGTGGTCGACCGGGCGGACCGCCTCGGCCTCGGCCAGCTCCACCAGCTGCGCGGGCGGGTAGGGCGCGCTGGGCAGCGGGCTTACGCGTACCTGCTGTTCCCCCCGGACCAGGTGCTGTCCGAAGAGGCATACGAGCGGCTGCGGACCATCGGCGAGCACACGGAGCTCGGTTCAGGTTTCAAGATCGCGATGCGCGACCTCGAGATCCGCGGCGCCGGCAATCTCCTCGGAGGCGACCAGTCGGGGCACATAGCGGCGGTCGGCTACGACCTCTACGTGCAGATGGTCCAGGAGGCTGTAGCCGAACTGAAAGGCGAGGAGCCTCGAGAGCCGGCAGAGATCAAGCTCGACCTTCCCGTCACGGCCAACCTTCCGGTCGACTACGTGGCGCGTGAGGATCTCCGCCTCGAGGCCTACCGGAGGCTCGCGACGGTGAGCAGCCACGAAGAGGTCGACGACATCGAATCGGAGTGGCTGGACCGCTACGGCCCGCTTCCCGAGCCGGCCAAGGCGCTCATGCGGATAGGCCACCTAAGGGCCGAGTGCGCCCGGCTCGGGGTCAAGGAGGTCGCGGTCGTGAGCGGAGGAGTGGGCCTCTCCGGCGGGGGGTACACGGCGCGGTTGTCGCCGCTCTCGCTCAAGGCGAGCCAACGGGTCCGGCTGTCGAGAATCGCGCCCAAGGCGGTCTTCAAGGAGGACTCGGGGCAGCTCGTACTGCCGTTGCCGCGTGGTTCGGACCCGGCCGGCGACATCGCCGCCTTGCTAGCCCAGCTGGCGCCACCGGTAGCATCTGCGGCGCCGTGAAAGCCACCAACCGTTTAATTCCCGTGGCCGCAGTTCTGCTGGCCATCTCCGTGACCGCGTCCGCCTGTGATGTCTCTCCGTACGCGGCGAGCGTCAACTCCCAGGTGATCAAGCAGACCGCTGTCAGCGCCGAACTGCGGGCGTGGGCCGGCAACCGCCAGTACGTGTCCGCGTTCGATGCCAGTAGCCGGCAGTCGGCCCAGTGTCAGCAAGATCCCCCCGCTTGCGTGTTCGTTGTCGGCGATGCTCCGGGCACGTACAACAGCGGGTGGGTCTCCAGCATCCTCACCGACATGATCAGCTCCAGCGTGGTGCACCAGCGCCTCCACGCGACCGGCCGTCACGTCAGCCGGGCCGGCCTCCAGGCGGCGCGCGCCGTGAGCGAGATCAGCCAGATCGGCTGGACCAGCTTCCTGCCGTCCTTCCGGGACACGCTGGTGAACCGCCTTGCCGAGGACGCTCTCATCACGCCGCCGCTCGCGGAACTGTCGCAGACGATCAGCCAGATCTACCAGCAGTACAAGCAGTACTGGTTCTCGAGGGTGTGTGTGCTGCAGACGGCCGTCTTCAGCCTCGACGCGGCGAAGAAGCTGAGCTCCGGAAACCATCTCGGCGGGACACCGGTCTGCTACAGCCAGGTGGACCTCGAGAGGCAACCCTCCGGCCTGAGATCCACCATCATGGCGTTGGCTACGGGCCACGTCTCGCAGCCGGTGAAGACCCCGTACGGGTACCTGGTCGTAGAGGTGACCGGCCGCGACATCATCGGCCTCACCCCCGAACTGCGGCGGACGATCTCGGTGGCATTCATCGACGCCGAGGGCATCCCCAACGGCAGTGTCGACGCGCTTCTCGCACACGCCCGCGTGAAGGTGAACCCGGCCTACGGCACCTGGAAGGGCAAGCAGGTCGCGCCACCAAGGACACCGGGCTCCTCGACGTGAAAGCGGGCCGGGTCGTCGTCGTAGGACTCGGCCCGGGTGACCCCCGGCACGTGAGTGCCGGCGCAACGGCCGCCATCGCGTCGATCCCGAAGCGCTTCCTTCGCACTGCGCGCCATCCCAGCGCGCACCTTGCGCTGCCAGCGGAGACATTCGACGACCTCTACGAGAGCGCGCAGACGATGGAAGAGGTCTACGGCGGGATCGTCGAGCGCTTGACCAGCGAAGCGCGGACGGGCGACGTCCTGTACGCGGTCCCCGGGTCTCCTCTGGTCGCCGAGCAGTCGGTGGTCCTGCTGCGGGCGCAGCGAGAGGTGGAGGTCGAGGTCATACCGAGCCTGTCGTTCGTGGACCTGGCGTGGGAACGGCTCGGGGTAGATCCGATGGACGCCGGCGTGCGCCTCGTGGACGGGCACCGGTTCCGCACCGAGGCGGCGGGCGCGACGGGCCCGATGCTGGTCGGCCAGTGCGACAGCGTCGCGGTCCTGTCGGATATCAAGCTCGCAACCGAGGCCGGTCCGCCGGTAGTGGTGATGCAGCGTTTGGGCCTGCCGGACGAGCTCGTGTTCGAGGTTTCCTGGGACGACCTCGACCGAGAGGTTCGGCCGGACCACCTGACCTGCGTGTGGGTGCCGGGCCTCGCCGAGCCCGTGGCGTCGGAGCTGGTCCGCTTCGAGGAACTGGTGCGCACGCTGCGTGCCCGCTGCCCGTGGGACATGCGCCAGACGCACCAGTCGCTGACACGGCACCTGCTGGAGGAGACCTACGAGGTGCTGGAGGCCATCGACGAGCTCGGCAGCCCGTCGGGGTACGCGCATCTGGAGGAGGAGCTGGGCGACCTGCTGTTCCAGATCGCGTTCCACGCGATTCTCGCAGCGGAGCAGGGCGAGTTCACGCTCGCGGACGTTGCCAGGGGAGTGCACGACAAGCTGGTCGAGCGCCACCCGCACGTGTTCGGCCCAGCGGGGTCCCCGATGCCCAACTGGGAGGAGATGAAGAAGTCCCAGAAGGGTCGCTCGAGCGTGATGGAGGGGGTTCCGGGGAACCTTCCGTCGTTGCTGTACGCGTTCAAGCTCCAGTCGAAGGCCGCATCGGTAGGTTTCGACTGGAAAGACGCAGCCGGCGCGTGGCCCAAGATCCGCGAGGAGCTCGCAGAGCTGGAGCAGGCGATCGCATCCTCCTCCTCGTCCCGGCACGACGTCAACGACGAGCTGGGCGATGTGCTGTTCTCGGTTGTCAACGTCGCCCGCCATCTCGGCATCGACCCGGAGGCAGCGCTGAGGGACGCGTCGGCGAAATTCCGCCGGCGTTTCACAGCGGTCGAGGCCCTGGCGGAGCGGCGCGGGGTGCCGGTGACCGACGAGCTCTGGGACGAGGTCAAGTCCTGGCAGGGGCCCGATCTCGGGGAGTGACGCTCCGGCCGCGCGCCGAAGTAATACAGTTCTCACACCAGCAACAGGAGTCACATCTGCATCATGAGCGAGATCGAACAGCTGGTCGGGAGGGAAATCCTCGACTCCCGCGGGAACCCCACCGTCGAGGTGGAGGTCCTGCTGCAGTCCGGCGCGGTCGGGCGCGCGGCCGTGCCGTCGGGCGCCTCGACCGGCACCCACGAAGCCGTGGAGCTCCGTGACGGCGGCGAGCGCTACCTCGGCAAGGGTGTCGGCCGTGCCGTGGCCAACGTCAACGGCGAGATCGCCGACAGCGTCATCGGTCTCGAGGCGCTCGACCAGCGCGGTCTCGACAGCGCGCTGATCGACCTCGACGGCACCGCCAACAAGGGGCGGCTCGGAGCGAACGCGCTGCTGGGCGTGTCCTTGGCAGTCGCGCACGCCGCCGCCGACGAGGTCGGCTTGCCTCTCTACCGTTACATCGGCGGGGCCGGAGCGCACGTGCTGCCGGTTCCGATGATGAACGTCATCAACGGCGGGGCCCACGCCGACAACAACGTCGACCTCCAGGAGTTCATGATCGTCCCCGTCGGGGCGGCGTCTTTTTCCGAAGCCCTGCGGTGGTGCGCAGAGACCTACCACGGACTGAAAGCCCTCCTGCACGAGCGGGGATTGTCCACGGCGATCGGCGACGAGGGCGGGTTTGCACCGAACCTCCCGTCCAACGAGGAAGCAGTGAGAATCCTCGTCGAAGCGATGGAGAAGGCCGGGAGGACCCCCGCCTCCGACATGGCCATCGCGGTCGACGCCGCGGCGACTGAGTTCTTCCGCGACGGCTCCTACGTGCTGGCCGGAGAAGGCCGCTCGCTGCCGGCGCCCGAATTCGCCGGCTACCTCGCTCAGCTCGCGGACCGGTACCCCATCATCTCGATCGAGGACGGGATGTCGGAGGACGACTGGGACGGCTGGTCCGCTTTGACCGAGATGCTCGGTGAGCGGATCCAACTCGTCGGCGACGACCTGTTCGTGACCAACGAGGAGCGGCTCCAACGCGGTATCGACGGCGGAGTCGCGAACGCGATCCTCGTGAAGGTGAACCAGATCGGCACTCTCTCGGAGACACTCGACACGATGGCAGTCGCCGCACGTGCGTCCTACGCGGCTGTGATATCGCACCGTTCCGGTGAGACCGAGGACACCACCATCGCCGATCTCGCCGTCGCGACGGGGTGCGGGCAGATCAAGACCGGCGCGCCCGCGCGCTCCGACAGGGTCGCCAAGTACAACCAGCTGCTGCGCATCGAGGGCGGCCTCGGTGACGTCGCGCGATACCCGGGCCGCAAGGCCTTCGCACCGCTATGAGGACCGCGGTGCGGGCGCTGCTCGTCGCCGTCGTCGCCGGGGGCATTCTCTTCTTGTTCCTCCTTCCCGGGCGTACCTGGCTGGAGCAGTCCCGGGCCATGTCCGCTGCCCAGCGGAGAGCGTCGGTGCTCGCCCAGGAGAACGCCGCGCTGACCAACCGTGTCAACCAACTGCACAACACCGCCTACATAGAGCAGGTCGCCCGGCAGCAGTACGGGCTGGTGATGCCAGGCGAGAAGGCGTTCGGGATCCTCCTCCCCGAAGCCACCACCACCGTCCCCCCGGCGGGCGGTCACGCGGGCGGTCACGGGAACGGCTAGTTTCAGGTCGCGGGCCCGGCCATCCGCGTCACGGGGCCTCTCACCACCGTTAAGGGGAGGGTATGAAGATCTCAGTTCGTGTCAACGGAGAGGCACGCGACCATGACGTCGAGCCGCGGACCCTGCTGGTCCACTACCTGCGCGACGTGGTGGGACTCACCGGCACCAACATCGGTTGCGACACTTCCTCATGCGGGGCGTGCACTGTTCTCGTGAACGGCGAATCGGTCAAGTCGTGCACGATGCTGGCGGTGCAGGCCGACGGGACCGACATCACCACCATCGAGGGGCTGGCCACCGGCGACAAGATGCACCCGATGCAAGAGGCGTTCCGTGAGCACCACGCGCTGCAGTGCGGGTACTGCACTCCGGGGATGGTCATGGCGGCCGTGTCGTTGCTGGAGGAGATCCCTCACCCGACCGAGCGCGAGGTGCGCGAGGGGCTCGAGGGCAACCTCTGCCGGTGCACCGGCTACCACAACATCGTCGAGGCCGTTCTCGCCGCCTCCGGTCAGGGGGCAGCCAAGTGATCCCCGCGGCATTCGAGTACCGCAGGGCTTCCTCGCTCGGCGAGGCCCTCCAGCTGCTGACCGACGGCGGCGAGGAGGCGAAGCTGCTCGCGGGCGGCCACTCACTGCTGCCGCTCATGAAGCTCCGTCTAGCCGCCCCGTCCGTTCTCGTCGACATCGGCAGGTTGACCGACCTGTCCTACGTGCGGGAGGAAGGCGACCGTGTCGCGGTGGGCGCCCTGACCAGGCACCGAGATCTGCAGATCAACGACGTCCTGATATCCCATACGCCCCTGCTCGCTCACGTCGCAGGGCAGATCGGCGACCCGCAGGTCCGCCACCGCGGGACGATCGGTGGTTCGATAGCGCACGGCGATCCCGCCTCCGACCTGCCGGCGGCGTGCCTGGCGCTGGGCGCGACGTTCATGGTCGAAGGGCCCAGCGGCAAGCGCCAGATCGAGGCCTCGGATTTCTTCAGGGGCTTCCTCGAGACGGCCCTCGAACCCGACGAGATGCTCGTCGAGATCAATGTCCCGAAGGCGACGGGGGCCGGTTGGTCCTTTCAGAAGTTCAACCGCCGCGCGCAGGACTGGGCGATCGTCGGGGTCGCCGCGGTGACGGGAGCGAATCCCGGTATCGGCCTGATCAACATGGGAGCCACACCCATCCGAGCCGGCGCTGTCGAGTCCGCGCTGGCGTCGGGAGCGACGCCTTCGGAGGCCGCGGCTCACGCGGCGGACGGCCTGGAGCCGCCCGAGGACCTCAACGCCAGCGCCGAGTACAGGCGTCACTTGGCCCAGGTTCTCGTGCGCAGGGCCCTGGAAGAGGCCGGCGCTGCCTAGCCTGGGGGCGTGACAGGCCCCGACCGGCTAACCCCTTTGAGCGTCGACGACGTCGCCGCGGCTCTTGCCGCGCACGGCTACCTCGCCGATGAGGGACTCGCGACATCCATCTTTCTGGCGATGGTGTTGCACAGACCTCTGCTTCTCGAAGGCGACGCTGGCGTCGGCAAGACCGAGGTCGCGAAGGTGCTGGCCGCCTGGACCGGCGGCGAGCTGCTGCGCCTTCAGTGCTACGAGGGCATCGACGTGGCGCAGGCCGTCTACGAGTGGGACTACGCGCGCCAACTGCTCCACCTGCGTGCAGCAGAGGCGGGAGGGGTGTCTGCGAGCGAGGACGACGTCTACTCGGAGCGTTTCCTGGTACGTCGGCCGCTCTTGCGCGCGATCGACCACACAGCCCCGGTGCCGCCGGTCCTCCTGATCGACGAGGTGGACCGCTCAGACGACGAGTTCGAGGCCTTCCTGCTCGAGTTCCTCTCGGAGTACGCGGTTACCGTCCCCGAGCTGGGGACGTTCAAGGCGCTCGACCCTCCCCTCGTGATCATCACCTCCAACCGGACGAGGGACGTCCACGACGCCCTGAAGCGCCGGTGCCTATACCACTGGGTCGAGCACCCGGACTTCGAGCGGGAGGTGGCGATCGTCCGCTTGCGGGCGCCCGAAGCTGTGCCTCGCCTGGCGAGGCAGGTGGCCGCGCTGGTCGAGTCGCTGAGGGAGATGCACCTCTACAAGCCGCCGGGGGTGGCCGAGTCGATCGACTGGGCGGCCGCGCTGGCGTCGTTGGGCCGGAGCGAGATCGACGAGCACACCCTGGACCTCACCCTCGGGACGGTACTCAAGTACCAGGAGGACCAGGAACGGGTCAGGGCGGTCGGAGTCGCGGAACTGGTGCGTTCCGCCTTGCTGCGCGGGAGCTGACATGGCGGACGCCGACCGGATCGTCACGGGTTTCGCCTCGGCGCTGCGCGGGGCCGGCCTGGCGGTCCCGACCGGTTCGGTCGTTCTGTTCGCCCGCGCTCTGGCAGAGGTTGGCCTCGCTGACCGCCAGCGGGTGTACTGGGCCGCGCGGGCGACCCTCGTGTACAGGCAGGAGGACCTGGCGGTGTTCGACCGGGTCTTCGCCGCGTACTGGGAGGACAGACCAGTCGAACTGTCACCGCTGGTCACCGAAGCGGTCCCCGTTGTCCTCGCCACCGACGACGGGGAACCCGAGACCGGCGACGCGCCGGAGGACGCCGGCGCCGAAGAGATCCAGGCGGTCAGATACTCGGTCGTCGAGATCCTTCGCCGGCGGGACCTGTCGGCGCTGACAGCCGACGAGTGGGCGCAGGCGCGGCGGCTCATATCCGCCCTGCGAGTCTCGGCCGAGGAACGGCCGACCCGCCGCCGGCGCCCGTCGCGGCGCCGGACCGGGGGAAGCCCTGATCTCCGGGCGACGATGCGCCGGAACATGCGCCGCGGCGGCGCCCCGATAGACCGGGCCTGGAAGGTGCCGGGGTCCCGGCCGCGCAGGCTGGTGTTCCTGCTAGACGTCTCGGGCAGCATGGACCCCTATGCCCGCGGGCTCGCCCTGTTCGCCCATGCCGCGTTGGCATCGCGGCGGGTGGGCGGCGTCGAGGTCTTCGCGGCCGGCACGAGACTCACGCGGATCACGAAGGAGCTCCGGCGGCGGGACCCGGACGCGGCCCTGGACGCCGTCGCCGGCGCTGTCGAGGACTGGTCGGGCGGCACCCGGCTCGGCGCGAGCATCCGGCAGTTCAACGACCGCTGGGGCGTGCGAGGAATGGCCCGCGGCGCAATAGTCGTGATCTGCTCGGACGGCTGGGACCGAGGGGACCCGGAGGTGGTCGCCGCCGAGATGGCCAGGCTCTCCCGGGTCGCCCGCCGCGTGATCTGGGTGAACCCGCTGAAGGCCTCCCCCGGGTACGAGCCGCTGGCCCGCGGAATGGCCGCCGCACTGCCGTATGTTGATCAGTTCGTGGAGGGTCACGCTGTCGCCTCGTTGGAAGACCTGGCGCGTGTGATCTCCTCAGGCCGTCGGCAGAAGGAGCCCGTGTGAAAGAAGTGCTCAGCGACATCGAGAGATGGCAGTCGGAGGGCAAGCGTGTGGCGCTCGCCAGGGTGGTGGGCCTCGAAGGCTCAGGACCGCGTCTGCCCGGTGCGACCATGGTCGTGTCGGACGCCGGTGAGGTGGCCGGCTCCGTCTCGGGCGGCTGCGTCGAGGGGGCGGTCGTGGCCGAGGCGCTCGAGGTGCTCGCCGGCGACGGCACCCCGAAGCTGTGCACGTTCGGGTACTCCGACGACGAGGCGTTCGCTGTCGGCTTGACCTGCGGGGGGACCATCCGGGTATTCGTAGAGCCGCTGGACTGGTGAGCGGGTGAGCGAGCTGTTCGGCGAGCTCGCACGAGCACTGCGCGACGAGCGCCCTGCCGCGCTCGCGGAGGTGATCGAAGGCCCGAGGGAGCTCCTCGGAGGGAAGCTCCTCATGCTCCCCGGCACGGACAACGAGGTCCTGGGGTCGTTGGGCGATCCGGACCTCGACCGCGTCGTTGCCCGCGACGCCGCCGGCGAGCTCGCGGCCGGTCTCACCGCGACCCGTCACTACGGGCGCCACGGAGAAGCACGCGCGAGGGACGTCTCGGTCTTCATCGAGTCGTTCGCGCCGCCACCCAAGATGATCATCTTCGGGGCGGTCGACTTCACCGCCGCCCTAGCGAAGATCGCCAAGGTCCTCGGATACCGGGTCACGGTGTGCGACGCACGACCGGTGTTCGCGACCAGGGCCAGGTTCCCTATGGCCGACGAGGTAGTCGTCGCGTGGCCGGACAAGCACCTTGGCGAAGTCGGAGAGACGCTCGGTGAGCGCGACGCGGTCTGCGTGCTGACCCACGACCCGAAGTTCGACGTCCCCGCGATCACCTCGGCGCTGCGCACCAAAGCCGGGTACCTGGGGGCGATGGGTTCGCGGCGCACGACCCTCGAACGGATAGAGCGCCTGCGCGAGGCCGGCGTCGACGACGCGGGACTCGCGAGGGTCATGGGCCCGATCGGGCTCGACATCGGAGCGCGGACACCGGAGGAGACCGCAGTCGCGATCTGCGCGGAGATCATCGCCATGCGCACCCGCAAGGTCGCTCCGTCGCTTCGCGATCGCGAAGGTCCGATCCACCCGCAGGCGCCACGGGGGGACTCCTGAGCGGCTGCGCGGCGGTGGTGCTCGCGGCCGGCGCAGGAGTGCGCTTCGCCCGTGGCGGTGAGGGCCCGCACAAGCTGCTCGTGCCCTGGAGGGGCCGGCCGCTCGTCGTCTGGGCGATAGAGGCAGCCGTCTCGGCGGCCGTCGGCCCGGTGTGGGTGGTGGACGGTGCCGCGGACCTGTCGGGCGTGGTCCCAGAGGGTGTGTCCGTCCTGCACAACTCCCGCTGGGAGGAGGGCCAGGCGACGTCCCTGCAGGTCGCGATCGAGGCCGCTCGGAGGGCCGGCCTCGACGCTGTGGTCGTCGGACTCGCGGATCAACCGTCGATCCCCCCGTCCGCGTGGGAGGCCGTGGCGTCCAGTGAGGCGTCGATCGCCGTTGCCACCTACGATGGGCAGCGCCGCAACCCGGTGAGGTTGTCGGCGGCGGTCTGGGATCTGCTCCCGACCGCCGGCGACGAGGGCGCCCGATCGGTCGTCCGGCGCCGGCCCGAACTGGTGGAGGAAGTGCCCTGCGAGGGCGATCCAACCGACATCGACACCCGAGAGGATCTAGTTAGATGGAGTTGAAGAACGACTTTCGCGTCGGGATCTCGGTCCCGCAAGCGTGGAAGGTCCTTACCGACGTCGAGCGGATCGCGCCGCTGCTTCCAGGAGCGCAGCTTCAGGAGGTAGAGGGCGACGAGTACCGGGGAGTCGTCAAGGTCAAGGTCGGCCCGATCACGGCCCAGTACAAGGGAACCGCCAAGTTCGTGGAGCGCGACGAGGCCGCCGGCAAGGTGGTGCTCTCCGCGTCAGGTCGCGACACCAGGGGTCAGGGCAACGCCAGCGCCACCATCACGGCGACGATGGAGCCGGCCGGGGACACAACCCAGGTCACCGTCGTCACGGACCTGACCGTGACGGGGAAGGTCGCCCAGTTCGGCCGCGGCGTGATGGCGGAAGTGAGCGCCAAGCTGCTTGGCCAGTTCGTCGACGCCCTCGAGGCCGACCTCGCCGCGTCGGGACGCCAGGCGCCGGCGGAGTCCGAAGCTCCGGCGGCAGGCGGGGCGGAAGAGGACGGCCAGCCCGAGCCGGGCCCGCTGAGCGCGGCGGCCGCGGCGAGCGGCCTTTCGGAGGCGGCCGCCGTCGGCGGGGCGGCTGAAGCAGTGGAGTCCGGCCCAAGGCGGATCGACGGCCCGGAAGCGCAACCCGTGGACCTGCTCGCAGTGGCGGGAAGATCGACGCTCAAGCGCCTTCTGCCTTTGGCGGGGGTGGTGGTGATCATCTTCGTGGTGATGTCGAGGCGGCGCGCCCGGACGCGGGCGCGGCTCGCGATAGCCGGGTCGTAGGCGGCGTCCTGAGCCAAGCGGGAGAAGCCGACCGCCGGCGTGTAGCCGAGCTTCTGGGCAGGGAGCCAAGAGGGCCGTTCGAAGTAGCCGTGCGCGACGCGGGCGGCGACCCGGTCGTCATCCGCAATGACCCCCTGCTCGTCGACGGGACGCCGATGCCGACGCTGTACTGGTTGGTCGGCCGGGAGGAGCGCCTGGCGGTGGACCGCCTCGAGGCGGGTGGCGGTGTCCGAGAGGCGGAAGCCGCCGTGGACGCAGAGGAGATCGCGAGGTCTCACGCTCGCTACGCCGCGGAGCGCGGCCGGCTCCTCCCCCCCGGGTGGGAGGGGCCGGCGCCTTCGGGTGGGGTCGGAGGCGCCCGCGCGGGGGTGAAGTGCCTACACGCCCATTACGCGTGGTTTCTCGCCGGCGGCGATGATCCCGTGGGCCGGTGGGTGGCCGGCCGTCTGCGCCCACAGTCGCTGGCGGCGATCGACTGCGGGACCAACTCCACACGCCTTCTCGTGGCCGACGCGGAAGGGCGCACGGTCGAACGGCTGATGCGGATAACACGACTCGGTCAGGGTGTCGACGAGACGGGACGTCTCCGGCCCGTCGCGATCGACAGGACCATCAGCGTGCTGTCGGAGTACCGCACCGTGATGGACAGCTTCGGGGTCGGGCCGGTTCGGATCGCGGCGACTTCGGCGGCGCGCGACGCGGCGAACCGCGAAGACTTCTTCGGGCGTGCCCAGGCGGTGGTCGGCGTGCGCCCGGAACTGCTGGGAGGAGACACGGAGGGCGCGCTGTCCTTCGCCGGTGCCACAGCAGGGCTCGACCCGTCGGGAGCACCGTGGTTGGTGGCCGACATCGGCGGCGGGTCGACGGAGCTGGCCGTGGGGGACGAGCCAGGCGGGGATCCGATCGACGTGGTCTCCCTCGACGTTGGATGCGTACGCATCAGCGAGCGCTTCCTTGACGGCGACCCCCCGGCGGTACCGAGCATCGCCGCGGCGCGGCGACACGTGTCGGGGGTGCTGAAGGAAGCGTCCGCCGTCCACCCGGGTTTCGGGACGGCGGCGACACTGGTCGGCCTCGCCGGCACGGTCGCTTCCCTCGCAGCGATAGACCAACGGCTGGACGAGTACGACCGCAGCCGGGTCCACCACTACCACCTGAGCCGCCAGTGTGTGGAGGAGATGCTCGACGTCTTGGCGCGCGACACGGCCGAGCAACGCGCCCGGCGGCCAGGCGTGGAGCCTGGCAGGGTCGACGTCATCGTCGGCGGGACGATCGTGCTCGCGGCGTTGATGGACCACTTCGGCTTCGACGACTGCCTCACGTCCGAGGCTGACATCCTGGACGGGATGGTCATGAGCCTGCTTCAGGCCCGTTCGGCTCCCCACACCGGCGTCTAGCATCGGCACCCATGGTTCTGACCGATCGAGTGCTCATGGGTCCCGGCCCCTGCAACCCCTATCCGGAGGCGACAGCCGGGCTGTCCCGCCCGATGCTCGGGCACCTCGACCCGGAATTCATCACCATCCTCGACGAAACCTGCGACCGTCTGCGCTCGGTGTGGAAGACCACCAACCCGGTGACGTTGCCCGTCTCGGGCACCGGGTCGGCCGGCATGGAAGCGGCGTTCGTCAACCTGGTCGGGCCCGGCGACGTAGTCGTCGTCGGCGTGAACGGTCTCTTCGGTGAACGGATGTGCGACGTGGCGGCCCGCTGCGGCGCCGAGGTCGTCCGCGTGGACTTCCCGTGGGGGCAGCCGGTCGATCCGGACGCTCTGCTGTCGGCCCACCCCGCGCCCAAGATGATCGCCCTCGTGCACGCCGAGACCAGCACAGGGGTGCGCAACGACGTGGCCGCGGTCGCCGCAGGCAAGGGGGACGCCCTCGTGCTGGCGGACTGCGTCACCTCGCTCGGCGGCATACCGGTGGACATCGACGGTTGGGGTGTCGACGTGGCGTACAGCGGCACACAGAAGTGCATCGGGGTGTCGCCTGGCCTCGCGCCCATCACCGTCGGTCCCCGCGCCTGGGGCCGCAGGGTGGAGTGGCCGCGCAGCTGGTACTTGGACCTCGGGATGATCGGTGACTACACCGCCGGGGCTACGCGCAAATACCACCACACCGCCCCGATCGCGATGGTCATGTCGCTGCACGCAGGGCTGGGCGCGTTGATCGAGGAGGGGCTCGATGCGGCCGTGGCCCGGCACGCCGAATGCGGGGCCGCGTTGCAGGAAGGTCTGCAGAAGATGGGGTTCGAGCTGTGGGCCGCCGAAGGCCACCGCCTCCCGCAGCTGACCACGGTCGTGGTCCCCGCCGGTGTCGAGGACGCAACGGTGCGCCGCACCCTGCTCTCGCGCTACGGCATCGAGATCGGCGGCGGGGTCGGGCCCTGGGCCGGCAAGATCTGGCGTATCGGGTGCATGGGTCACACCGCGCGCCTCCGCAACGTGACCCTGCTGCTCGCAGCGCTCGGCGAGATACTCGGCCGGTGAGCTGGATCGGCACCAACCGGGTGAGCGTGCCCTCGCTCACCGGGCGACGGGTGCTCCTGCGCCCGCTCACCCCGGCGGACTTCGAGGCGTGGCGCGAGGTGAGGACGCGCTCCCGGGATTGGCTCGTGAAGTGGGAGCCGCGGCCGCTGCCGGGCCAGCCGGACGCCACGGAGGATCGCCGCGTGTTCGCCGCCCGCTGCGGGGCTCGCGAGCGCGAGCGGCAGCTCGGGAGCGGTTACGGGTTCGGCATCTTCGTCGGGCCGGGGCGCGACCGCTTTGCCGGCGAGATAAACCTCGGGTCGGTCCAGCGGGGCCCCTACCAGAACGCATACGTCGGTTACTGGATCGACGAGGCCGCGGCCGGTCACGGCTACGTGCCCGAGGCGTTCGCCGTGCTCTGCAGGTTCGCGTTCGACGATCTGTCCCTGCACCGTCTGCAGGCGTCGATCATCCCGCGGAACCGGCCGAGTCACCGGGTGGTCGAGAAGCTGGGCTTGCGAAACGAGGGCGTCGCGGTGCGCTACCTGCAGATCAACGGGGTCTGGGAGGACCACGTGCGCTACGCGATCACGTTCGAGGAGTGGGCCGAGCGTCGCGAGGAGCTCATGGCGGCGTGGATCCTGCCCGACGAGGGCGACTCCTAGCGCACGGAGGAGTTACCGGGCGGAGTCCTCAATGGCGTACGACAGCCGGCGAATGCCGGAAGAAGGCCTCCACGTCGCCCTCGTAGCGGTACGTCGGCCTCGTCTCGCCCATCACGCGACGCAACCGGGTGTCCTCCACGAAGTTCTCGACGGCGCCCGCGGTGGTGTAGCGGTAGCGGAAGCCGGCGGCCTTCAGCTTGCGGTTGTCGATTCCGCGGCCGAACCGGAGAAGGTCGAGCACCTCCGGCGGGAGCGACAAGATCCTGGCCCGGTTGAGCGGTGCGACCGCAAGACCTGTCAGGACCGGGCTGAGGGGGAGCGCGGGCTTGCCGGCGATGGCCCGGATCTCCGACCATGGCAGCCGCCCGTCGCCGGCGACGTTGTAGACCCCTTCGAGGCACCCCCGGATCACGAACTCGATGGAGCGCACGACGTCTTCCTGCTCCACGAACTGCAGCTGCGGGTCGAAACCGACGATCGACGGGACAGCCGGCATGGACAGCGCCTTGGATAGCGAGGTCGCCAGACCGTCGCCGAGCACGTTCGCGCAGCGCAGCACGCAAACCGCGACGGCAGGGTTGTCCTCCGCGAACGCTCTCAGGTAGCTCTCCACCTCCAGCAGCGACCGTTCCGTGCGCGTGCGAGCCGGACCGGTGCGCCGGGTCTCCTCGCTGAACCAGGTTGGATCTGTCCGCGACGCTCCGTACACGAGGGCCGAAGACTTCACCACCAGGCACCGGACCTTGCTGTCCTCGCCTCCAGCCGCAGCGAGCAGGTTCATCGTGCCGATGACGTTCTTCTCGTGGATGCGCCGGTCGGGCATGAGCGACGAGTCGACGACCAGTCCGGCGTGGACGACCGTGTCGACCTGCGTCGCCTTCATCAAGCGGGCGAGGATCGAGTAGTTGTCGTCCGCGCGAACGAACTCGGTGCGCTCGAGCGGGACCACGGGGTTCTCGCTGTCCATCCCGACGATCACCTCGACGTCGGGGTCGCGCTCGAACGCGAGCGCCAGGCGGCCGCCCCAATACGTGGAAAGGCCTGTGATCAGGAGTCGGCGGCCCAAAACGTCACCCGAACCACACGCTGCGGCGTTTGCGAAGCATGTCGTAGATGCTCATCTGCATTCTCCGGCGAATCGCCTCGGCCTCTTCGAATACGTGGCTTCGCGGGTATCTCTCCTGGTCCGGCTCGACGTCGAAGGTGACCGGGTCGAGCACTCGCACCTTGATCTTCGCGGGGAAGTAGCCGAGTAGCCCGAGTGGTCCGAGCAGCAGCATGTTCGCCGTGATCGGGACATACGGGACACCCAGGATCTTGGCCAGGCGCTGCGCCTTGACCACGATCGGCATGACCTCTTCCGAGCCGACGACGGTGATCGGGATCACCGGTACGCCCGCCCGCATGGCGATCTCGACGAATCCCCCTCTGCCGAAACGCCTGAGCTTGTAACGCTCGGTGAAGGCCTTTCCGGTTCCCTTGGTGCCTTCGGGGAACACGAGCGCAAGGTGCCCCTGGTCGTGCAGGAGCCGGTAGGCGTTGTCCGGGTGGGCGGCGACACCACCGCCCCGGGCCCACAGCGTGCCCACCACGGGCAGGGACCGGAACAGGTGGTCGGCCATGCCGTACACGGGCCTTCCGATCTCCTCCTCGATCCCGTGCATGATGATCGGAGCGTCCGCCGGTATCGCGCCGGCGTGGTTGGCGACGAGGAGCGCCCCGCCCTTGGCCGGGATCTTCTCGATCCCCTCCCACTCGACCCTGAACCAGTACCGGTACAGGGGTGTATAGATGCGCCGGAAGAGCTCCCTGGCCGATTCGGACCGGCCCCACTCGTCCACGTCGCTGTGCCGCAGGTCGGGTGGTGGAGCCGGCTCCTCCAGGGGACGGAGCGGGACCAGGGCACCCCCGCGGGCTGGGTGCTGCGTGACCCCGGCCGGTGGCGACATGAGATCCGATGGTACTAGGGACGCCACGTGGCCCTTTCCGTCGGCGCGTAGCGGTACACGATCTTCCCCACCACCGCGCTCCGGCGCACCGGGCCGAAGGTGCGGCTGTCGGTGCTGGCCGAGTCGTTGTCGCCCCTCACCTCCAGGGAATCTCGGGAGACGCTATGTACACGCTTCACCAGGAGCCGTCCCTCTTGCCCGGGATCCGGCACCGCGACGACGTCGCCGGGACGGATTCGCCCCGCCCTGACCGCCAGCAGACGGTCGCCGGCCTCGAACGACGGCAGCATGCTGTCGCCCACGACCTCCAGGCGCCTGCAGCGACGCGCGATCTCCCACGCTGCAGCCGCGACGGTCCCGAGGACCGCCGCCGCCGGCCAACCGCGTCGGGGAGAGTGGGTAGGGTGAGAACGCTCACAGACCATGACGAAGGAGCCTCGGATTATGACGATTGTCTCTCGACTGTTCAGCTTCGCGGATCGCGTAAGCGCGCCGCAGCAGGCCCACGCGCACTGCGACCTGCCCTGTGGCGTCTACGACCCGGCGCAGGCCCGGATCGAGGCAGAGTCGGTCAAAGCGTGCATGGAGAAGTTCAACGGCTCCGACGACAACGTCTTCAAGACCCGCGCCGTGATGATCAAGGAGGAGCGAGCGGAGCTCGTGAAGCACCACCTCTGGGTGCTGTGGACCGACTACTTCAAGCCGAACCACCTCGAAGCTCACCCGGAGCTGCACGAGCTGTTCTGGAACGCGACCAAGGCCGCCGGTGAAGCCAAGAAGACCAACGATGTGTCCGTCGCCGAGGACCTCCTCGCCAAGATCGGCGAGATCGACAAGATCTTCTGGGAGACCAAGAAGTAGAAACCACAGGCGCTGGCCCCACGGAGCCTCTCGGGGCTGCGCCGCTGTGGGCTCCGTCAGCCTTATCGTTGGTCTGAATGGGAGCCATCGACTACGGCCGGCAGTGGCGCCGGCACGCGGATCGGGCTGCTCGGGCGACGGGCAGGCATCTCGACCGCGTTCTCGGGGGTCCGGATCGGCGCCGGATCATCGTGGTCATGGCGTGCGTGCTGGCGCTCAACAGTGCCGACTCGGCGACGGTCGGCGCATCCGCCACACAGCTCCGCTCGGCGCTGCACATCGACAACGCCGACATAGGCATCCTCGTGGCGGTCAGCTCCCTGGTCGCTGCGGCCGCCAGCATCCCTTTCGGCATCATTGCCGACCGGTGGCGGCGAACCCGTGTCCTCGGCTTCACCATCGTCACCTGGAGCGCCGCGATGCTCTGGAGCGCGACTGCCGGGTCTTTTTCCGAGCTGCTGTGGTCCCGTCTCTTCCTCGGGATGGGGACGGCCGCCGCCGGGCCGATCGTCGCTTCTCTCATCGGCGACTACTTCGGCAGCGCCGAGCGGGGGCGCATCTACAGCTACATCCTCACCGGTGAACTCGCCGGCGCGGGTGTCGGCTTCGCGATAACAGGCGACATCGCCGCTATTTCGTGGCGGGCAGCGTTCGTCGCCCTTGCCCTGCCGGCCATGTACCTCGCCTGGCAGGTCCTGCACCTGCCCGAACCTGAACGCGGCGAGCAGGACCCACTGCGGGGGATGGGGGGCGCGGCTTCAGAGCCGACCGACGCCCAGCGGCTCGCCGAGGAACGGGGTATCCAGCCGGACCCGGCGAGGATCCTCGGGCCGGAAGTTCGCAGCATGGGCCTGCGCGACGCCGTGCGCGTCGTGCTCGGGATCCGTACGAACGTCACGCTCATCATTGCGAGCGCGTGCGGCTACTTCTACCTCTCGGGCATCGAGACGTTCGCAGTGGAGTATGTAAAAGAGCAGTACGGGGTGGATCAGGCGCTCGCGAACCTGCTCCTGTTCGTGCTCGGGGTGGGGGCGGTCGGCGGTGTGCTCCTGGCGGGAGGGCTGAGCGACCGCCTGTTGCAGAGGGGCTTTTTGACGTCGCGGGTTGT
>Ga0307373_10002028_pt1 | contig 37064 bp, 36 predicted proteins | sample OX2MG_FD_202534 | JGI IMG/M metagenome (GOLD analysis project Ga0307373, IMG submission 202534) | Soil microbial communities from Risofladan, Vaasa, Finland - OX-2 | ecosystem: Environmental > Terrestrial > Soil > Coastal area > Acid sulfate soil | place: Finland: Risofladan, Vaasa | collected...
CATGGGTAGTTGATAGTTGCATCGCGGCATTCGCCAAGGCACTCACGGCAAGCGGGCGGGGACCTTCGTTCCTCACGATAGACAAGCAGCGCCCCTACGAAGGCCCACGCGGGACGTGACCGGTCGTTACCCATCAAGCGAGTTAGCGGCAGAAACGCAAATAATACAAAATGGCGGCGACGGATTTGGCGTCGCGGAGTTTGCCGGTGCGAATCCAAGTTTCCATTTCGCGCGAGTTGAAGGCGCGAACGGTGATGCGCTCGTCGGCTTCGGGATGCGCGGGGCCGGCGCGAAGATCGCACGCGACGTAAACGACCATGCGTTCGCTGACGAAGCCGGGAGTGGGGAAGAGGTCGAGAATTTTTTGCCAACATCGCGCCGTGTAGCCGGTTTCTTCGAGAAGTTCGCGTTTCGCGCCAGGAAGCGGCCGCTCGCGCGGCTCGATGCGTCCGGCGACGAGTTCCCAGAGATACCCTCCGACGGAATGGCGATACTGGCGAATGAGCAGCAAGCGGCCGTCGTCGAAAATTGGCAGGACGACGACGGAACCGTTGTGAACGACGATGTCGCGCGTGGCGCGGACTCCTCCGGGCTCGATGACCGTGTCGCGGCGAACGTCGAAGACGCGTCCGCGGAAGAGAATTTTGCTCGATATGATTTTTGCGCGCGCTGGCATGCGAAGACATGATAACAGTCGACAGTCAATAGTCGAAAGACAAAGGCGAAACCCGACAATCCGCAAGCAGAGAAACAGATTCCCCGTCGCATGGCTCCTCGGAATGACAAATCGGAGCCTTGGTCGTGCGGAGACGATTGCGTATACTGGCGGGCGAATTAACCAAGGGCAACGTTTATGGCGATCAATACGGTGATCATTGATGACGAGCGCCCCGCGCGGGAGGAGCTTGCGTATTTGTTGAAGGCGTTTCCCGAGGTGAACGTTGTTGCGCAAGGAAAAAACGGCATCGACGCGGTAAATTTGATCAAGGAGCACAGTCCGGACTTGGTTTTTCTGGATGTGCAGATGCCGGGGCTCGACGGATTCGGCGTGATCAAGAAGCTGATGGAGAAAAAGATTAAAGTGCCGCAGATTATTTTCGCGACGGCGTTCGAGGAATACGCGGTGCAGGCGTTCGAAGTGAACGCGGTCGATTACGTGCTGAAGCCGTTCGACAAAGGGCGGCTGGCGAAAGCGATCCAGCGCGCGAAGAAAATGATCGAGGCGCACACGTCGCCAGTGGAGCGGCTGGAAACGCTGATCGGGCAGCTCGGAGCGCCGAAAACGCCGCCGACGGGCCAGCCGGTGAAGCTGCTACTGAAAGCGCAGCAACGGATGTTTTTAGTGGGCGCGGATGAGATGGTGTACGCGTCGATTCAGGATGGCACGATCACGATTTTCACCAAGGACTCGGAAGGCGTGTCGAATTACCGCACCATTGAGGAGCTGCAGGCGTCGCTCGATTCGGAGCGGTTTTGGCGCGCGCATCGGTCGTATCTGATCAACATCAATCACATCAAGGAAGTGGTGCCGTGGTTCAAGTCGAGCTACATGCTCAAAATGAATGATAAACGCGCGAGCGAAGTCCCCGTCAGCCGCTCGCAGACGCGGCGCCTGCGCGAACTCATTAAGATGTGAGCTTCTTCCAACGCAAAAATGAGCGATAGCAAAAAAAACAGCCGGATAGGAAATACCCGGCTGTTTTGAGAACGAACCTGAGGGAATCGCTTTGGCGGCCTAGGAGAACAAGCGGCGACGCGCGAAACCGAGAACCCCACCCGCTCCTGTAAGGAGAAGAATAAGGCTCGCCGGTTCAGGCGTGTTGCTGCCGCCCGGGTTGCCGATGCCGGTGGTGCCGATATCGCGCCACTGCAGCGACTCGTTACAACCGCCGGGTTGATTGGCGCCGTTGTTTCCGCCAGTACAAACACCGTTGACGCCGTTAACCAGGTCGAATCCGCCCGTGTTCAGCACCTGTCCTGAATCGGTGAAGGTCAACGACTGGGATGTGCCTCCTCCGAGGGAAAAGGTGATTTTGATGGTCGGCTGCACGGTATTGCCGGGGGAATAAGTGTTCCCGAAATCACTGGTGTCAAGGTTGTAGGAGAAGGTCTGTGTCAGAACTTCGTCGGTGCCTGATGCAATTGTGAAGGCGCCTCCACCATTCCACAGGTCGAATTGATTCCCGCCGATGGTCACCAGAACGTCGGTGACGTTCATAGTCTGGCCGCTGTTGTTGACGATGCGAATTGCTCCCGCGTCAAATGTCTGAGAACACGAGGCGCCACTCGAACCGTCAAACTGCGTGCCCCCGTTGCAGAAGTTAGACGGGAAAAAGGGGCTGGATCGCAGATTGTCGGCATAACCTACCTGGACCCCGATGGTGCCAGCCCAAGCGGCCGAAGGAACAAGAGACAGGCCTAGAACTACGAGTGAGGCAAACAACCACTTACAAAACTTCATGAACACACCTCCAAGAATTTTGAGACTGGCCCGGTATGGCAATCGGAATACCAAACAAACCCAAAACGGAATAATATCGCCATGTCCTCTGATATGCGTAGCTTGCAATAGCTCAGCGACGGACCTTGACGGAAATCCTCAGTCGATGTCGACCGGACATTTGCGATCTAACTGCATTTCGTTGCAGTACCCAGACCCTGTCCGGTTACGCAACAGGGTTCTTCCAGGGGAAGCACGCCCGGGTTTTTTTGCTAATGTGTGCCCTCGTGATAGCATTCTGAGCTTACACCTGCCGGATGGATTTTTCGCTCAACTCGGATCAGAAGATACTGCGCGACACGGTGCGCCAGTTCATGGAGACGGAGATGCGTCCCGTGCTGCGCGCCTACGAACGCGAGGAAAAATTCCCGGCTGCGGAGCTGCGCAAGCTTGGCGAACTCGGCTGCTGCGGCATGCTCATCCCTGAGGAGTGGGGCGGCGCGGGAATGGACACGGTCAGCTACGTGGTGATGCTCGAAGAAGTGGCGCGCGTGTGCGCTTCGACGGCGGTGACGCTGAGCGTGACGAATTCGGTCGTTGCGGTTCCAGTGTGGAAGCATGGCACGGACGACCAGAAGAAAAAATACTTGAAGCGCCTCGCGAGCGGCGAAATCCTCGGCTCGTTTTGCTTGACCGAACCGCAGGCAGGTTCGGACGCGGCGGCGATTCAGACGCGCGCAGTGCGCGACGGCGATTTTTACGTGTTGAATGGGACGAAAAGTTGGGTGTCGAGCGGCGCGCACACGGGCGTCTACATTGTGTTTGCGAAGACGGCCCCCGCTGCGGGCGCAAAAGGCGTGTCGGCGTTTTTGGTTGAGCCGACTTTTCCGGGATTTCGCGTGGCGCGTTATGAAGATAAGATGGGGCTGCGGATTTCGAAGTCGGCGGAAATTTCGTTGAGCGATTGCCGCGTGCCCGCGGCGAATCGCATCGGTGAAGAAGGGCAGGGGCTGAAAATCGCGCTCGAAGCGCTGGACGGCGGGCGCGTGGGCATCGCGGCGCAGTCCGTCGGAATTGCGCAAGGCGCTTTCGAGGCAGCAGTAAAATACGCGAAGCAGCGGCGCGCGTTTGGCAAAACCATTTCGGAATTTCAGGCGATTCAGTGGATGATTGCGGACATGCATACCGAAATCGAGGCGGCGCGCGGGTTGATGTACAACGCGGCGTGGATGCGCGATCAGGGAGGGTCCCATCGCGGAGCACAGGCGTCGCGCGCGAAATTATATGCGAGCGAAATGGCGAATCGCGTTTGCGCGAAGGCCGTGCAGATTCACGGCAGCCAGGGATATTCGCGCGAAAGCGACGTCGAGCGGTATTATCGCGACGCGCGCGTCTTGACGATTTATGAAGGCACCAGCGAAATGCAGCGCACGGTGATTGCGCGGGATCTCTTGAAACAGTGACCAGTGAGGAGTGACGGGTGACCAGAAAAAGCTATCTCCGTCGATGCGACTGGGATTGTGCCGCGGTGGTGATGCTCGGGATTCTTGCGTTCTGTTTGAGCAGCAGTTCGGCAAGAGCGCAGGAGCGAGTTACGGTTACCGAGATCACGCCGAGCGTGCTCGTTTTTGCCACGAGCGCAGGCAACGTGGTCGCCTCGGTCGGGCCGGATGGCGCTTTGCTCGTCGGAACGCCATCTCCTGCGAGCACTTCGAGCATCCAGCGCATCCTCGCGCAACACACAAAATCTCCCCTGCGATACGTGGTTATTTATCCCGAGAGTCCCGCGCAATCGGACGGTGACGCGGGTTGGGGAAAGCTCGGCGCGTTTGTAGCGATGCAGGAAAATGCTCTGCGGCGGCTTGGCGGAGACGCGATGGGTGCGACAGGGTCGTTGCCGGAGCGCCTGGTTGAGCTTGGCGTGGGTCGTCCGCATATCGCGTTTTCTGAAGTTATCGCGTTCGACCTGAACGGCGAGGCGATTCACATCATCCGGCAGAAACCGGGCTACAGCGATGCCGATGCGGTGACGCACTTTCATGTCGCGAACGTAGTGTATCTCGGTGAAGCGTTCCCCGGCGACGGCTATCCGCGAATCGACGCCGCGCAAGGCGGCACTTTGGAGGGTTTGCTCGATCAACTGTCATGGACTGATCCCAAGTTCCACATTGTGCCGGCGCGGAGCAGCGTGACCAATGGGTCGAGCATAAAGGCCTTCACCGACATGATCGTGACTGTCCGCGGCCGCGTGCAAAAGATGATCAACGAAGGAAAAACCGAAAGGGAAGCAATCGCTGCGCGTCCAACGTCGGAGTTCGATGCGCGTTGGGGGCACGGGCGCGTTACGCCGGACGCATTCGTGCGCGAAATTTATGAAGGGCTCAAGAGAAAGCAGCCGGGAACAAAAAGACATGAGTGACAAGTGACTGGTAAAAAACAAAAACGGGTGCTGAGCGGGATGCGGCCCACGGGACGCCTGCACATCGGGCATTACTTTGGCGCGTTGTCGAATTGGCTGAAGATGCAGAACGCACGCCTGCCGGATGGCTCGCCGGAGTACGAGTCCTTCCATTTCGTTGCGGACTGGCATGCGCTGACCACGCATTACGCGGATAGTTCGCAGGTGGCGACGAACACGCTCGAAGTGGCGACGGATTGGCTGGCGGTGGGACTCGACCCGCGCACACATGACAATGTGACGCTGTTTATTCAGTCGAGCGTGCCGGAGCATGCCGAGCTGCATCTGCTGCTGTCGATGATTACGCCGCTGTCGTGGCTCGAACGCGTGCCGACTTACAAAGAGCAGATCGAGAATCTGCGCGACAAGGATTTGGGGACGTATGGTTTTTTGGGGTATCCGCTACTGCAGAGCGCGGACATCGTGATGTATGGCGAGCCGGGGCAGGAGCTGTTGGTGCCGGTGGGGGAGGATCAGGCTCCGCATATCGAGATGACACGCGAAATCGTGCGGCGGTTTAACTTTCACTTCGGTTTCAGGATAGATGAAGGCCTCTTTGCCGAAAAGAACAAGAAGTTGTTGAAGTCCGAGATAATCCTTTCAATCATTGGAGATCGTCTGATGCCTCCCCCGAATAGGCCTTATACAGAAGAGCAGAAGAGCCACGTTCGCACACATTTTTTGAATCAAGCACGCGAAGTCGGCCTTAAGAATTTCTACGCATGGCTCGAACCGCAACAACTCCAACGGTTCTTCATTTTCGAGGAAATACTACGCGAGCCGGACGTGATTTTGACGGAGACGCCGAGGGTGCCGGGAACGGACGGGCGTCGGATGGCGAAGAGTTACGGCAACGCCATCTGGATAAGCGACACGCCGGAAGAAATCCGCAAGAAAGCGCACAACATGATGACGGACCCGCAGCGCGTGCGGCGTACGGATCCAGGCCGGCCGGAGGTTTGTCCTGTGTTTGCGTATCACAATTTATTTCCGCCGGAAAAATCTGCGGAGGACCTCGCGCGGATCGAGCGCGTCGACCGCGAATGCCGGACGGCGCAAATTGGCTGCGTCGATTGCAAGAAACTGATGGCGGACGCGCTCGTGAAATGGATTGAGCCGATTCAAGAGCGACGCGCAAAGTACGAAGCGAATCCGCAAGAAGTGTGGGACGTGCTCGAGGACGGCTCGCGCCGCGCGAAGAAAGTGGCCGAGCAGACGATGGAGCGCGTCCGCAAGGCCGTCTTTAATTGGGAGGGCGCGGGAAGACATGCGACGGCGGACATGTTTGACGACCTGATTAAGGTTGCACAGAAGCGCGAAGGTAAAATCACGCCAGGATCGAAGACAGTGGCCAGTGACGAGTGAAACGCGGCGCGACTCGTGGGAAAGGTAAAGACATCGCGCGGATAATGCGCGCGAAAGGAAAGAATTTAAGGAACAGCGTTTGTGCTGGAGCCGAGGCGTGCCTGCCCACTGCGGCGGGCGACAGGCAGGCGCCGCCCTTGTTTTGCAGGCGTCCTTCGCAAGCGCCCTCCTTTGCGGGGGATGAAAACGGCTTGGCGCGCGGCGTTTCCACAGTCACCTGGACTTTCGCCGCGCGCCACATCGTGCTAGCCTTGTGCGAGCGAAAATCCGTCATGCGCCCGGGGTACAACAGATCGAAAGGCACCTCAAAACCGCCAAAACCTCCCAGACAACCTGAATCCTTGATCGGTAATCAGATGCACAGTCCCGCAAGCGCAAGCCATTTAGAATGTTATACTTCGATTTTCTTGATCGGTAATGAATTCACATTGTTCCAAAGTTCTAAAAACGCATCGAAACCTGTGATTCCGAAAGGCGCGACGATGCGAATGGAGGGTTCGAGATGAGACATTTTCTGGTGATGACGGTGAAGGTATTTTTGACCACCTTGGCGTCGTTGGCCATTTGTTCGATGCTACCGCTGCAGGCAAACGGGCAAACCGCGCCGAGCGCGCAAACGCAAACGCAGGCGACGGCGCAGACGGCGGCAACGGAGTCGGGGCGGAAGCCCGTACTGGTGGAATTGTTTACTTCGGAGGGATGCTCGGATTGTCCGCCGGCGGAGGCGCTGGCTCTGAAAATGGAGCAGCAACCCATCCCGGGAGTGGATCTGATCGTCCTCGAAGAGCACGTGGATTACTGGAATCGGCAGGGATGGGTCGATCCTTTTTCGTCGATGGAATGGACGGACAGGCAGCGAGTTTACGTCGGCCGCGTGAACAGCAGTCCGTATTCGCCGGAGATGGTGGTGGATGGGCAGAGCCAATTCGTCGGAAGCAACGGGCGGGCGGCGCAAGCGGCGATTGAAAAAGCAGCGCGCGCACCGGAAACGAGCGTCACGATTGCCAGCGGCAAAATGGACGCGAAGGATTCCGAGGACTTCACCGTGTCGGTGGGAAAGCTGGCCGGAAATGCGCCGAAAGATGTTGCCGAAGTGTGGCTGGCGGTGGTCGAGGACGGGCTGCATTCCTCAGTGACGGGCGGCGAGAATGCGGGACACGTGCTGTATCACGCGGCGGTGCTGCGGTCGCTGCACAAAATCGGAGTTGCGGGAGCGAAGGGGGACGCGGCGGCATTCACTGGAGAGGCGCGCGTGAAATTCAAGTCGAATTGGAATCGCGCGAATCTGCACGTGGTGGTTTTCGTGCAGGAAAAAAAGAGCCTTGCGGTTCTTGGGGTGGCTTCGACGAAGGTTGCTGGATAGAGGCCGCGCCGGAGAGAAAAGTTTGAGCGACGCGGAATATCCGGCTCTGGTGGTGCGCAGGGCGAGCACGGGGCGAGCGCACAAATGCTGGACCGTCGTGTGGATTGGGTTGATTGCGGGTACGCTGGACATCACGGAAAATATCATCTTCAACTATTTTCGCGGCGTCACGATGAAGATGATTTTTCAATACATCGCCAGCGGATTGATTGGCATGAAATCATTCAGTCTCGGCGCCGAGTCTGTGGCGCTGGGTGTCGCGATTCATTACGCGATTGCGATGACGTGGACGTTGGCCTTTTATTTTCTGAGCCGCAAGCTGACGATTTTGACGCGGCGCGCCGCGATTTCCGGGATCGTTTACGGCGGCGTCGTCTACGTGATTATGAATTTCGTCGTGCTGCCGCTGACGGCGCTGCCGCATGCGCCAAAGGCGATGACGGTGGCGTCGCGAGTCAGCGGAGTGCTGGCGCTGCTGCTGTGCATCGGGTTGACGGTTTCCCTGCTGATGCGCAAATATGCGCCGGCAGCGGACGGAGCGGCGTCGCAATAGGGTAGACTTAGGGGCGAATGGCGGCGAACGCACAACAGACCAGGCGGTGTCATTCCGAGCGAGGATGCGACCAGCAGCCGACGAGGAATCTGCTTTTATCGCTCGCGGAGTGTGATTAATGGCGGCGAACGCACAACCGGATTACAAGATTCAACTGGCGGCGTACGAAGGGCCGCTCGATTTGCTGTTGGATTTGGTGCGCAAGCAGGAAATCGACATTCACAATATTCCCATCGCGAAAATCACACAGCAGTACCTCGATTATTTGCACCAGCTCGAAAAACTGAACGTGGATGTGTCGGCGGATTTTTTGTACATGGCGGCGACGCTGATTTACATCAAGTCGAAGATGCTACTGCCGGTGGACCCGCTGGCTCCGCCGGAGGAGCAGGACCCGCGCGGCGAATTGGTGCATCGGCTGCTTGAACACGAGAAATTCAAGAATGCGGCGCAGATGCTTTACGAAAAGCAGCAGCTCGAGGCGCATGTATGGTCACATCCGGATATGTCTCTCTACCAAAGCGAAGGTTCCGAGGGAGAGTTGATCGTTTCGCTGGTGGATTTGGTGAAAGTGTTTCAGCAAGTCCTGGAGCGCCGCAGGGAAGTGGCGAAAATCGAGCTGTCGCACGAAGTGGTGACCGTAGCGCAGATGATCGAGCAATTGCGGGCGCGGCTGATGACAAGCGAGGGACCTGTGTCGCTCGCGGAATTTTTCGAGGCGTGTCCGTCGAGAAGATCGATGATTGTGGCGTTGCTCGCGGTGCTCGAAATGGTCAAGCTGCAGGCGGTGATGCTGGTGCAGGAAAAAGCGTTCGGCGATATTTTGCTACGGAAGCACAAGATGTTTGATTTGGTGTTCGAGGGCGCGGAAGCAATGTCGAAGATTGACGAGGAGTATTTGTGAAGCACTGGCTAGTGACGACTGACAAGTGACGAGAAAAGGCAAACGATGACGGAACAGGACCTGCAGAGCGCGTTGGAAGCGATTATCTACGCGGCGGATGAGCCGGCGACGCTGGATCAGATTGTCGCGGCAGTTGGCGGAGAGCGAAGTGAGGTTCGCGCGGGTCTCGGTCGGCTGGTGGCTTCGTACGCGGTGGACGAGCGCGGCGTCGAGGTACGCAAAGTGGCGGGCGGCTGGAAGATGTACACGAAGGCGCAACATCATGAAGTGGTGCGCAGATTCATCAAGGGACTGCGGCCTCCGCTGCGGTTGACAATGCCGGCGCTCGAAACGCTGTCGGTGATTGCCTACAAACAGCCAGCGACGCTGCCGGAAATTAACGAAGTGCGCGGCGTGAATTGCGGCGGCGTGGTGAAGACGCTGCTCGAACGGCGACTGATTACAACGGCGGGACGCAAGGAAGCGGTCGGGCGGCCGATTTTGTATCGCACGTCGAAGGATTTTCTGATGCGATTCGGGCTGGCGGATTTGGAGGAATTGCCGAGCTTGAAGGAATTTGAGCAGCTTGCGCAGGCAGCGTTGGGCGCGGATGAGGGGATTGCGCCGACGGAGCCGGAAGAAGAGGGAGACGTGGCGCCGGCGATTGGGCGGCCGGAATTGGTGACGCGGGAATCGCAGTCGAGTGACGAGCAAGAGGGTGACGCTCAGACAGATGATGTCCAGTCCAATGATGATGCGCAAGCGCGCGGCGAGAAGGATTTGGCGGCAACGCCGCAAGATCAAAAGGACGACGACACAGCGGACGGCGAGATGCAGGGCAAATCGGCGGGGATTTAAAGCCGGCGACGCGTGGAGGTCGCTACACGACGTGCGCGAACGCGGTGCGGCCAACGGCTGAAAAGAAAAAGCAGATCCCTCGTCGCATGGCTGCTCGGGATGACAGCACGGTTGGAGGGTCGTTGTGATGTGGCGTTGCGCGCGGGGGAACGGCGGTTTTGCGCAGAAGACGTGCAAAGAGGAAATAGATTTTTGTGCGAGGCGAGTCCTTTCGTGCCTTAGGATGAACTGAAGCCGTGCCCTGACGGGAGCAAGACCTGTGTCGGCGGATGCGAGCGTGGTTAATCGTGAGTGAAAGGAATACATGGAAGAGCGGCTGCAGAAGATTATTGCGCGGGCCGGGGTCGCTTCACGGCGTCACGCGGAGGAATTGATTACGGCGGGGCAGGTCGCGGTGAACGGGCAAGTGGTGACGGAGCTCGGCACGAAGGCGGATGCAACGCGGGATCACATTCGGGTGTCGGGGAAATTGCTGCGCGAGCGCGAGACGAAAGTCTACATCATGCTGCACAAGCCGGATGGAGTGGTGTCGACGCTGCGCGATCCGGAGGGACGGAGGACGGTGGCGGATTTTCTTTCGGGCGTGCAGGGGCGCGTGTTTCCCGTGGGCAGGCTGGAATATCACACTTCGGGGCTGCTGCTGTTGACCAATGACGGAGACCTGGCGAACCGGATGATGCGCGCGCACGCGTTGCCGCAGAAATATTGTTGCAAAGTTTCAGGCGCGTTGAGCGATGCGGAATTGCGCGAGGTGCAAACGCGCGGGCGAGTGAAGATGCAACGCGCGAAAGGCATGCCCGGCGGATGGTGGGACGTGACGACGGCAGGCGTCAGCAAAGATGCGTTTCGCGACGCGCTGTTTGCGAACAAGCATCCGGTCGAGAAAATGAAGCGCATTGCGGTGGGTCATTTGGAACTGGGGTCGCTCGGACCGGGGGAATACCGTCACGTGACGCGGGACGAAGTGGCGGAGCTCGAACGCGCGGTGACTCGGGCGGAGCTGCATCCGGAGGGAAGCGGGGAGATTGTTGCGGCGCGCGGCGGGAGGAAAGCAGCGGTGCGCGGACGTAATACCAAGGATGCCAAGCGCAGTTTTGCGAGAAAGCCCCACGCTCACAAAACGAGCATGGGGGATCAGAACAGGCCGAGCCAAAGCCGTGCCACCCGGCGAGAAACGCGAAAACCGCACCCTTAAAAAGAAGCTGTGAAAGAACCCTGTTCTCAATACTTTCGACGATTCTATGTGAGTTGTTGGTTCGGAATATTCTATCGCGGGGTCGAGGAGCTGTTCTGTCGTCTTGCTGTACTCAGGCACTTGCTGGAACTGCCTGGAGCCTACCTAAGCGGATCCATTGTTGCAGGTTGTATGTGGGACAAGCCCAGGGCAGTTCGGTCTGAGTTTTCGGCAAGCCGCGCACGGGAAACTGCCGTAGAGCTAGTTTGGTTTTGATCCACGCGTGGCAAAACTCCACGACTCTTCCGCGGCGGCGATATTGCGCCTGCGCTTCTTCGCTGGCCATCTTTTCACGAAATGCAACGACCCTCTGGCTTTCTTCGGGCCGCGCTACCGAGCGTCCGCGTTTCTCGTTTTCTGGACAACACTCTGGTCTATGAGTGCAGGCTTGGCAATAGTCGGGTTGGACGTTGGTCCCGGCCCTCTCGTCGGGAAGGGTGTAGTTTCAAAAGCGAAACGCGATAAAGTCGCAGTTGCCGCACGGGCCGAAATTTTTTCGGGGCCGCGAGTTGGCGGTTTGTGAGATGCTTGGAGTCGAGATGACGAAAACTTCAAACGACAGAATGCCGCAACATGCTAGACCTGCGCACGACGAAAATCTGCAAGACACGAAATCCTCGCACAACGGAACAACACAACATCGCAAGCCTGCGCACGACGGAAAACCGCAAAGGAAGACTGCGCACGACGTGATACCGCAGTACATACGCGAAATTGATGCGTACCTTCCGGGCAAACCGGTCGAAGAAGTGGAGCGCGAACTGGGGATACGCGCGATCAAGCTGGCGTCGAATGAAAATCCGCTGGGACCTTCGCCGTTGGGAGTGGAAGCGGCGAAGCGGGCGCTCGCGGAAGCGAATCGCTATCCGGATGGCGGGAGCTACTATTTGCGCGAGGCGTTGGCGAAGCGTCTGGATGTGCTGCGAGCAAATATTGTTGTGGGATGCGGATCGACGGAGTTGATTCATGTGGCCGCGTCGGTGTTGCTGGGGCCAGGCGAGAGCGCGGTGACGTCGGAGGGGTCGTTTCCGCTGTACTACATCGCGATTGAAAGAATGGGCGCGAAGCTGATTGCGGTGCCGCTCGAGAATTATGCGTTCGATCTGGATGCGATGGCGCGCGCGGTCGAGCCAGAGACGAAACTGATTTACGTTGCGAATCCGAATAATCCCACCGGGACGGTGTTCGACGCAGAGGCGTTCGCGGATTTTCTGGCGAAAGTGCCAGAGCGCGTGCTGGTGGTGATGGACGAGGCGTATTACGAATACGTGGAGATGGCGAATTATTCGCGTTCGATTGAATTGGTGCGGGAAGGCAAAAATATTCTGGTGCTCCGAACGTTTTCGAAAGTGTACGGGTTGGCGGGGATGCGCATTGGGTACGGGATCGGTCCGGCGGAGCTGTTGACGGAGATTGACAAGATACGGCTGCCGATTCCGGTGTCGGGCGCGGCGCAGGCGGCGGCGTTGGCGGCGCTCGATGATTTCGAGCACGTGCGGCGTTCGATTGAGACGAATCGCGAAGGGCTGGCGCAAATCGAAAAAGGATTGCGCGAGATGGGCGTGAGGTTTGTGCCGTCGGTGACGAATTTTATTTTGGTGGAGGTGGGCGAGGGCGCGGACGCGTTGGCGGAGGAAATGTTGAAGCTGGGAGTGATTGTGCGGCCGATGGGCTGGATGGGATTTCCGGAGGCGATTCGCGCCAGCGTGGGGACGAGAGAAGAGAACGATGCGTTTCTGCGCGCGCTGGGGCAATTGCAGACCAGCGCCGGAAGTCCGAAGCGCCACGGCGTAGGTTTGGTTAATGAACGCGAATGATCCTCCAAGAAGCTGACATGCTAAGTCAGGCTGAAACGCAACAATTCGAGAAAGCCTATCGCGAGTACGAATCCGGGGACCGTCACAAGGCTGTGCAAGAGCTTCGCAGTTTGATAGAGACAAGTCTCGATCCGACCGACCAGATGGGCTTGCTGTATCACGAGGTGTTATGGCTCATGGAGCTGTCCGCGATCTCAAACGCGAGAGATCGATTGAATGAATTCAGGAAGTTGCTGGAAAGTTTTGCGGATGCTCCGATAGACCAAGATTATCTTACGCCACAAGCAACACGTACCGTAATGGCATGCTTTGTTGAAGCAAAGCTCCTCTTGGCTGAAGGCAATCGCGCTGAGGCGGTGGCCAGTTTAGACGATATTGTGTCGAGGTTTCCCAAACAGCTTATGAATTTCCCCGAAATCCACGATCACGTTCAGTTGACCAGAGGTTATTTTTCAGGCGAGCCCGGGCAATGGAAGAAGGCCATCACGATTTTGGAGAGCCTGTCTCCAGCTGCGGAGGAGACAAGTTTCGTCTCTTACTCCCTTGGGCACTCTTGGGATGAACACAGGTGAACGCCGAGGAAATCGGGCAATTACTGAAGAGCGCGCGGACGATTGCGGTGGTGGGATTGTCGTCGAGCAAAATGCGGCCGAGCTGTGGCGTGGCGGAATATTTGCAGCGCGCCGGATACAAAATTATTCCCGTGAATCCAAACGAAGTGGAAGTGCTGGGGGAGAATGCGGTGTCGCGTCTGGAAGACATACGCGAAAAAGTGGACATCGTGGATATTTTCCGACGGTCGGAATTCGTGCCGGAGGTGGTCGAGAGTGCGATTGCGATTGGCGCGAAAGCGGTGTGGATGCAGGAAGGCGTAATTCATGAAGCGGCGGCGGAACGGGCGCGGGCGGCGGGTTTGATGGTGGTGATGGACAGGTGCCTATGGAAGGAACACGCGAGGCGATTCCGCGGATGAGGACACGAATGAGACGATTTGCGTATCGGCAGGTGATTTCAGCGGCGGCAGCGATGGTTTTGTTCGGCGCGTTTGCAGCGGCGGCGACGAATGACGACAAGGCGGAAGGGCGGCGGTGGTGGGACGACGTGAAATATCTGGCGAGCGATGATCTGCAGGGACGCATGACAGGAAGCCCGGAGTATCAGGCCGCGGCGGAATACGTGGCGGAGCGGTTCAAGAAAGAAGGACTGAAGCCTGGGGGAACGGTAGGTTATTTCCAGCCCGTGCAATTTGAATCGCACCAAATTGACGAAGTGCGGACGACGCTGGCGATTTTGCAGGGAGATAAAAAGACGGATTTGGGATTGGGGAAGGAAGCGTTTTTGCGGCCGACGGGCGATACAGCGAAGCAAATTGATGCGGGAATGGTGTTCGTGGGATATGGGATGTCGGTGCCGGAAGCGCAGTACGACGATCTGGCGGGCATGGACCTGAAGGGGAAGATTGCGGTTTATTTGACTGGCGGGCCTTCGACGATCAAAGACCCGTTGCGCGCGCATGAAGAGTCGATCGGCGAGCGTTGGAAGGCGTTGCGCGCGGCTGGTGCGATTGGAATCGCGACGATACCGAATCCGTCGGCGCAGGAAATTCCGTGGGAGCGCATCGCGGGGAACCGGCAGCGGCCCTCGCTGGAGCTTGCGGATGCGACGCTTCGCGAGGATCAGGGAATGCAGATCGCGATGACGATTAATCCGAACAACGCGGATGAGTTTCTGGCGGGGTCGGGACACACGATGGCGGAAATTGTGGCGGCGGCGAAAGCGAAACAGCCTTTGCCGCGTTTTCCACTGGCGGTGAAAATCAAGGCGACGATCACCGTGGAGAATTCTCCGTTGGAAGCGCCAAACGTCGCGGGAGTGATTGAGGGCTCGGATCCGCGACTGAAGAAGGAATACGTGATTGTGAGCGCGCATCTGGATCATTTGGGCAAGGGCGCGGCGGTGAATGGCGACGATATTTACAACGGAGCGATGGACAATGCGTCGGGCGTGGCGGCGCTGATTCAGATTGCGCGGGATTTTCGCGAGTCGGGGACGAAGCCGAAGCGGTCAGTGATGTTTCTGGCGGTTTGCGGAGAGGAAGAGGGAGAACTTGGCTCGTGGTATTTTGCGAATCATCCTTCGGTGCCCGAGAAAAATATCATCACGGACATAAATATGGATATGTTCTTGCCGCTGTTTCCGCTGAAGTATTTGCAGGTGCAGGGGCTGGATGAATCGACGCTGGGCGACGACATTCGCGCGGTCGGCAAAGCGGACGGAATCGACGTGATTGAGGACGAGCAGCCGGCGGCGAACCGGTTTATTCGCAGCGATCAGTATAGCTTTATTCGGCGAGGCGTTCCGGCGTTGGCGTTTAAGTTTGGGTACGTTAAGGGGTCGCCGCAGGAGAAGATTTTCAATGACTGGGTGCATACGAGGTATCACGCCCCCTCGGACGACATCGATCAAAAGCCAGTAGACCAGGAAGCGGCGGGGAAGTTCGCGCACATGCTTTTTTTGCTGGCGGATCGCGTGGCGGATGAGGCGAAGCGGCCCTCGTGGGAGCCGACGAGTTTCTTCCGGCGATTCGCCGAAGGGAAGGCAAAATAGTCGATAGCTGATAGCCGAGAGTTGAGAGTCACGCAAGCCAGAGACCCCGATCGGAAATTCCGATTACAGAATGAAGAAAGTATGGCTGGTCACGAGTTTGATGCTTATGAGCGCTGCTTGGCGCGGCAAGCAGCCGAATCAATCACACAGGCCACCCAGCCCGACTGCATCAAGCACTCAGACCTATTCCAACGCGACTTACGGGTTTTCATTTGCTTATCCGGCTTCCATGCAAGTTGTCACACCGACGTACGGGTATCTGAAAGACGAAGTTGTCCAGGTGCAAATTCCGAAGAGCGCCTATCCTGGCACGAATTTTGACGACGCTGCAATAAGTGTCAGCGCCCAATCTGCCAAATCGCTGAACGACTGCCTGGCGCTGACCCCACCCGAAGGAAGCGACGGGTTCAAAACCAAGGCAACTATTAATGGCGTGGATTTTTATATGACAAATTCCAATGGCGCCGGTGCCGGGAATTTTTATGAATCCAAGGTCTACAGAACGGTTAAGAGTCCGGGTGGCATCTGCATCGAAATAAGCGAAACGATTCATACTTCCAACATCAGCAACTACCCTCCCGGCACGGTCACCGAAATCAACCAGTCCGATGTCCAAGCCAAGCTGGATCCAATCGTCCAGAGCTTCAAATTCAAGCGATAACCAGGGATCGAAAACGCGGTTCAAAGCGAAGGAAAAGCCTTCGACGGTAGTGAGGTCAAATTTCGGCCGCGACAATGGCAAAGCAAAACCTCCCCCCTTCGCATAAACCGCTCAGGGGCACCCGCAAAAGCAAGCCAAAGACGCGAAGTTGAGTAGGCTAGGGCAAGGGGTAGAGGGAGATTTTGTTGTTGCCGGGCTCGGTGACGGCGATGTAGCGCGCGTCGGGAGAGACGGCGAAGCTGTGGTAGATGAGGTCATTGAGGATGGGAGTGAGGTTACCTCCGGGGATGGAAACCCAGACGAGATCGCCCAGTTGTTTTTCCGGGCCGCGCTTGAGGAGAATGCGCTGGCCGTCGGCTCCCCAAACGACGGTGCCGTAAGCGCAATTCACAGTGACGGCTGATGAGGGATTTGCGATGGAGCGGACTTCGAGGGTATCGCCATCGCGAAAGTAGGCGACTTTGTCGCCGTTGGGCGAAAGCGCGAGCTGCCCGATGTAGCCGTCGAGGGTGGCGAGATTTTCTTCCGTGCCGTGGAGAAGGTCGAGACGGACGAGTTTGATGGGGCCGGAGAGGGCCTCGTCGCGCTCGATCGCGACGGCGGCGTTGTGGGGCGTGTCCCAGACGACGGCGGTGAAGAAGTGGCCTTTGAAAATCACGCTGCCTGCGCCAACGGAGGGATGGACGAGACCGACGTTGTAGAGAAGTTCGGAATTGGCGTCGCGGAGAAGATAGGCGACAGAATCCGGGTCGGCGAGCCAGTTTGCCTGGATCGCGTCTTCGATGACGCTGGTTTTTGTGCCCGCGACGGGAATTTCCTTGCCGTCGTCGGTCATCAGATCGACGAGGCGGCCCTCATGAGTGTTGCCCTCGGAGTCGGTGACCTGATTGGTGGTCATTTGAACCGTGAGGCGATGACCGTCAGGGGAAAAGGCGACGCGTTGAATGGAAAAGCTGAAGGGCATTGGGGATTTGACGAGCTTTTCGCCGTCGACGATGAGTTTGCTCTTGCCTTTGCTGGTGAGCATCCAGATGTTGTCGCGCTCGATTGTGTAGTGCTCGAATTTCAATTCGCGAAATACGGCGCAGGCGACGCGGCCGTCGGAGGAGACGGAGTAGGTGCGGCAGTCGAGTTTGAAGCTGGCGAGAGGCTTGTCCTGCGCGGGAGTGCGCGGGACGGCGGCGAGGCAAATAAATATTGCGGCGACGAGCAGCGTGAGCCTGGCGAGACGGGTTGGACGAAATTGTGAACCGCGAATCATAACGACGGACCTCAGCGGCTGAAGCCGCATTAACTCTCCGTGTTTACGGCACGGCTAAAGACGTGCCCTGACGCGAAACCGATTTCAACACACAGCATGGTGGTCGCTGCAGCGAACCTCATCGGCTTCCCGAGCAAAGGCATCGGGACGCAAACAACGCGAAAGCCGCGCCTCCGCAGGCAGGCCGTGCACTGACGCAATCGAGTTTACTCGCCCTCAAGTGACGGAAAGCCTCCACCCTTCGCGAAAACCGCTCAGGATGGGCACCCGCAACCCCCAAGGCCCGGTTCCCGGCAGGCCATCAAGCTCGTGACTCACGGAATCTTTGACGGTCATAAGTTCGAGTCCTCAGTTCGTTCATGCTTCTGCTTGGTTTTCGATGGGTGCGCCGATTTTTGTTCAGGCTGTGATTCAGACGGCTTTGATTTGATGCGGCGAATGCCTTCCAGTCGCTGGCGAATGCGGGCTTCGACGCCCTGATCGGTGGGGTGATAGTAGACGCGATCGCGAAGGCTGTCGGGGAGGCACGTCATGTCCGTGACTTTTTCTTCCACGCTGTGCGCGTATTGGTAGCCCTCGCCGTAGCCGACATTTTTCATTAAGCCAGTGACTGCGTTGCGCAAGTGCAGCGGGACAGGCTCGGCGATGGTGCGCTGCAAATCGTCATGGACAGAATTGTAGGCGGTGTAGACGGCATTTGATTTCGGCGCGAGCGAAAGATAGACGGCCGCTTCGGCGAGGGCGAGATGGCCCTCTGGCGCGCCGAGAAAATCGAACGCGTTCATCGCAGCGAGAGTGATTTGAAGCGCGGCGGGATCGGCGAGGCCGATGTCCTCGCTGGCCATACGAACGAGGCGGCGCGCGAGGTAGAGCGCGTCTTCGCCGGATTCGAGCATGCGCGCGAGCCAGTAGAGAGCGGCGTCGGGATCGGAATTTCGCACGGATTTGTGCAGCGCGGAGATGAGATTGAAGTGCTCTTCGCCGGCCTTGTCGTAGGGGAGAAGTTTGTGCTGGAGGACGTCTTCGAGGCGTTCGCGCGAAACGATGCGGCGGCCAGTGGAATCGGGCGCGGTGCCGAGGACGACCGCTTCGAGAGTGTTGTAAGCGGCGCGGCCGTCGCCATTGGCGATTTGCGCGATGCGGTCAAGAACGTCGTCTGAAATTTCGACTTGCTCGTTGCCAAGGCCGCGCTCTTTGTCGGCGAGCGCGCGATGGAGGAGATCGATGGTCTGCTCGGTGGAGAGCGCGTGGAGGATGTAAACCTTCATGCGCGAAAGCAAAGGCGCGATGATTTCGAAGGAAGGATTCTCGGTAGTTGCGCCGATGAGCAAAATCGTGCCGGCTTCGACGTAGGGAAGGAAAGCGTCCTGCTGGGCTTTGTTGAAGCGATGCACTTCGTCGACGAAAACGACGGTGCGGCGGCCGTAGTGGCGCGCGCCTTCGGCAGCGACCATCACTTGCTTGATTTCCTTGATGCCGGACATGACGGCACTGAAGGGAACGAATTCGGAGCGCGTTTTTTTGGCGATGAGACGAGCGAGAGTGGTTTTGCCGCAGCCGGGAGGGCCCCAGAAAAGCATGGATACCATGTCGTCGCGCTCAATCTGCGTGCGCAGAGGCCTTCCGGGGGCGAGCAAACCGTCCTGGCCGAGGACTTCGTCGAGCGTGCGCGGACGCATGCGGTCGGCGAGAGGGCGCGAGCCACGCGACTGTTCGCTTTCGGATCCCTCGGGGTCGATGGCGCGAAAAAGGTTCATGGTGATGGTTTTGCAGCTCATTTCAAGTCGCGACGCTGGCGTGCGGCTTCGTACAGAATAAGCGATGCAGCGACGGCTGCGTTCAAGGAATCTACCGGCTCCGCAAGTTGGATGCGGATGAGCGCGTCGGCGCTGCGTTCGATTTCGGGGCCGAGGCCGGCGCCTTCGTTGCCGATGAGGAGAGCGACGGGCTGGCGAAAATTGAATTCGTTCGGGTCGCGCGCGGCGGGATTTTTCGCGCAGGAGGCGGCGACGATTTTCAGGCCGGAGACGCGAAGCTGCGCGAGAGCGACGGGAGCGGCGAGTTCGAAAAGTATGGGAAGGCGCAACGAGGAGCCTGCGGAAGCGCGCAGAGCCTTCGGCGAATAGGGATGCGCAGTGCCGCGAAGAGCGATAGCGCCAGTTGCGCCGAGGGCTTCGGCGGAGCGCAGAATCGTGCCGACGTTACCAGGGTCCTGCACGCCGGCCAGGACCACGACGAACGGGTCGCCGCCGCGAAGTAGGTTTTCAAACACGAATTGCGGTGCGCGCAGAAGAGCGGCGATGCCCTGGGGAGTTTCTGTGGCGGCGACAGAGGTGAAAAGTTTGTCGGTGGTGCGGAGGACGAGAGTGGGGCGGTCAAGTTCGGCGAGAAGCGTGGCCAGGGATTTTTCGGCGGTGGCGCTGGCGAGGATGGCTTCGAGTTCGAAGCCGGAGCGAACGGCGTCGGAGACGAGGCGGACGCCTTCGAGGCCGATGCGTTCGTCTTCCGGGCGCGAGGAGTGGAGGACGGCGCGGAAAAGTTTGAGCCAGTGATTTTCGCGCGAAGTGATGGGGGCGCTTTGCGGCGCGCGGGGCGGCGCGGATTTACTTGATGAAGGGCGAGATGGCGGGGTCATCGAGGGAGACTAGCAGAGACGGCGGGCGTTCGCCAAGCGCGGGATGGGTAAGCCCGCCACACACGAAAGCCACTGAAATCTTCAAGACAAGTACGATTGAAAGTACTTTCGCGAAGAAAGTCTCAGTACTTCTCACCGGTGAATGGTTCCGCAACAATCTGGTATTCATCTTCGTAGACCACGTAGCCAGCACGTTCTGCTTTTTAACATGCGAACGGAAACTCCTTGATTGTGCAGAATCGCCACTAAAGCTCTGGCACGATCTGGATGTTCGTCGGCGCCGTCCTTGAACCAAGGGATTGCTTTGCTCTTCCTACGATCGAAAGGAGGCTTCGAGGCCGTGAATCGAGCAGGCTTATCCAGATTTTCATTAAACCATTGGCGAATTAGATCGTGCTGTTCCGCCTCGTGATGTGAAAGCGTCCCATCGTCTCGCAATTTGCCCACTGTGTGGAATATGCCAAGCTTTTTGCCGGAATCGTGATGAATGTCAGCGACGACAAATCTCAAATACATGGGCTTTCAATTATTCAGCGAGCGCGTGATTACCAATCGCTCCTCCGTGGCGCTACAGGTAGTTGCGGTTTTCGTCGGCTAGGAGCATGCCGTCGGAGTGGCAGGTGGGGAAGACGCTGGTCTGCTTGAATGGGATGGGCGGGCGAATGCCTCCGTATTCGCAGACGACGCAGAGGCGGCGTTCGGTGGGGCAATTGTTATGGGAGCAACGGTAGAGCAACATGCGGCGTCCGCATTTGGGGCAATCCTGTTCTGGGAGCATGAGGTCCTATTTTCCTGTTTTGGCGGGAAAAGGCAAGGGTTAGTAAGAACCCCACCCTTCACAAAAACCGTTCAGACGGGCCACCCTCTATGACGTTGTCGGCGCTGTCAAGAGACACGCAGAATGGGCGAGCTGAAGGCAGCTCGTTTTTGTTGTCACCTAAAAGGGTCTCCGCTCTTATCGAGGGGCACCCGGAAAATCCTGGCTGCCTCAGCGAAGTTTGTCTGCGCCAGTACGCTTGCGCGGGTTTGGGCGGGTATGGTAGTTTGCAGGCGAAGCGGGCGAGCGCGGCGCCGCACGAGTGACCCCATTGCCAGCCGAAGTCCTGAAAGTCTCAATCGAGGCACCTGAGCCTTACGCCGTCCATTACGCCGCGAGCTTGATCCAGCGCGGGCGCGTGGTGGGCATACCTACCGACACGTTTTACGGGCTTTCAGCCGATCCCTACAATTTGGCGTCGATTGAGCGCGTGTTTCGCGTGAAGGGGCGCGCGGAGACGAAGGCGCTGCCGATTTTCGTGAACTCGATTGAGCAGGCGACGACTCTGGCGCGCGATTTGCCGGAAAGTTTTCTGAAGCTGGCGCGGAAATTCTGGCCGGGCGCGTTGACGATTGTGGTGGAGGCGACGCACGGATTGCCGTTGAAAGTGACGGGGAACAGCGGGCGCGTCGCATTGCGCTGGCCGAAGTCGGCCGTAGCGTGCGCGTTGATTGAAGCCGCGGGCGGGCCGATCACGGGCACGAGCGCGAACCTTTCCGGATTTCCGGCGTGCAGCGATGCGGGGTCGCTGCTGAAGCAGCTTGGCGACCGGTTGCCGCTGATTCTCGATGGCGGCGCGACGGGGGGGACGTTAGCGTCGACGATTGTGGCGCTGCGCGGAGCGGATTGGTCCATCATCCGCGAAGGCGCTGTGCTCGAGGCGGAGATTCGCAAGGCGATTGGGGACTAGGTAGAATTGATCAAGTTACTTGCTCACGGCCATCCACGGCACGCAAGCCTTTGAGCATGATGCAGGTGCGGATTTTGCTTTGACGATGCTGGCAACACCATTTGCAATGCTTGCTGGTGTTTTGTGCTTCCTTGCGGCGTTCGATCTCATTCATTTCCGACAGTCGACCGAGCCGGTCTATTCTTCATGGAGCTGGGCGTGCTGGAGGAAGTCGAAGTCGCCGCCGGGGGAGAGCGTGATGTTGGTGATGCGGCGGCTGTGCACGGAGATGTTGTCGTAATACCAGAGATTGATGTACGGCTCGTCGATGGCGACGAGCTGCTGAATTTGCGAGAGAATTTCCTTCCGTTTCGCGCGGTCGGTCGAGACGCGCGCCTCGTCGAGTAAAACATCCAATTGCGGATTGCGGTAGTGGCCACGATTCGCGCCCGCCGGCGGCATTTTCTTGCTACTGAAAACATATTCGAAAATATCCGGATCGAGATTCGCGCCAAGCCAGCGCAGGGTGTAGAGCTGAAAGCTGCCGCGCGTGATGTCGGAGTAAAACGTGGCGAATTCGAGCGAACGCAACTCGAGTTGCACACCGACTCGATGCCATTGATCTTGCAAAGCGGCGGCAAGGAGGCGCGTGGATTCGTCGGTGGAAGTTTTCAGTTCGAGATGGAAGCGAATGCCATCGGCACCGCGACGGAATCCGGCGGCGTCGAGAAGGGAATTGGCGCGGGCAGGATCGAAATCATAGTACGCTACGTTCCCGTCATAGGCCCAGTGATTCGGAGGCAGGAGACTGTCGGCGGGTCGCGCGTAACCTCGCAAGAGATAAGTAATCAGCGATTGGCGGTCAGTCGCGCAGGCAAGGGCTTGGCGAACGCGCCGATGCGCGAGGATGGGATCGTCAAAATTGAATGAGATGTAGGCGAGGGCCGTTCCGGGTGAGCGCGTGACTTCGAGGTTGGGATCGCGAGCGAGAGCGGCGACCGTGTCGGGCGGGAGGGAATTTACTTCGATGTCGCCGGAGCCTTTGCGAAGTTCGAGCGCGCGCACGAGAGCATCGGGAACGATGCGGAAGCGAATGCGCTCGAGCGATGGCGCACCCGCGAAATAATTTGGGTTGCGGTCGAGGATGATGTTTTCGTCCGTGGCGAGGCTGACGAAACGAAATGGGCCGGTGCCGATGGGATGTTGCGCGAAGCCGGGGCCAGAATTTTGCGGGACGACGCCGACGGCCTGTCGCGTGAGGTTGAGCGGAAAAGAGGCGTAGGGCGCGCGGAGATGAAAGATGACGGTGTAGGGATCGGGCGCGGTGATGGAGTCGACGAGCGCGTAGGCGCCGCGCTTAGGCGTGCGGATGGCGCCGGAGATGATCGAGTCGAAAGTGAATTTCACGTCGGCGGAAGTGAGCGGCTGGCCGTTCGAGAATTTCACGTCGTGGCGGAGGTGGAAAACGTACGTTTGCGCGTCGGGCATTTCCCATTTTTCGGCGAGGTCGGGCGCGAGATCGAGGTGATCGTCGCGCTGGAGGAGGCTGTCAAACATGAGGAAGTCGATGTGTTCGGAGAAGGCGTCGGTGCCAATGCGGGGATCGAGATTGGCGGGCATGGATTCGAGGAGGAAATTGAGGGTATTCGAATCGGTGAGGGAGCGGCGCGATGAACAGCCGGATATGAAGAGACAGGAAATTACCAGAGCAGTGACAATGAACTTTGAGAACAACACAACAGCAGATTCCCCGCTGAATGCTGGTCGCATTCGCTCGCCACGGCGCGCAGGCTCGGAATGACAGGCTATTTGATTTTTGCGAGGGATAATTGTTGCGGAAGCAGGGAGTGCACCTGGCACCGGACGGTCAGCGTGGGCGGGCATAGGAGATTTTTCCCATGATGGCGGGGTGTCGCGCGCCGGTCGCGCTGGGAAGATTGTTGGCGTGGTGGTGGAAGGCTTTGCAGGCGAGGATGGCGAAGGCGAAGGCTTCTTTGGCGTCGCCGGGGACGCCGAATTCGTCGGCGGGAATAATTTTCAGCGAAGGCAACAAGGCTGCGAGATAGGCGACGAGCAATGGATTGCGCGCACCACCGCCGGAAATGATGAGGTCGTTTACGCGAACGCGAGGAAAGACGAAATTCCGGAAGGCTCGGGCGATGGAGACGGAGGTGAATGCGGTGACGGTGTGAATCAAGTCGGCGGGATGGATGCGGCGGCGTTTGGCTGCGGCGATGAGACGCGCGACATACGGCGCGCCGAATTCTTCGCGGCCGGCGGTTTTGGGTGGCGGCATGCGGAAGAACGGATGGGCAAGCCATTCGTTCAGCAATTCAGGGAGAAGATGGCCGCGGCGGGCGAGCCGCGCGTCGCGATCGTAACGCACGCGGCCGCGAGTGAAATGGACGGCGAGGGCGTCGATAATCATATTGCCGGGTCCGGTGTCGAAGGCAAAGACGCTTTTCGGTTGCGCGGCGGCGGGGAGAACGGAGACGTTGGCGATGCCGCCGATATTCAGAGCGACGCGGCCGCGGCGAGGATGTCGATAGAGGAGATAGTCGACGAAAGGCACGAGCGGCGCGCCCTGGCCTCCGGCGGCGATGTCGGCGGGGCGAAAATCGGCAATGGTGGTGATGCCGGTGCGTTCGGCGATGACGGCAGGCTCGGCGAGTTGGAGACTGGAGGAGACGCGCCCGCCAAGGAAAGGAGACGGCGCGCCTTGATGGTAAAGCGTCTGGCCATGTGAGCCGATGAGCGAAATGCGACGAGGCGAGACGCGAAATTTGCGGCAGGCACGCAGAGCGGCGTCGGCGAATAATTCACCGAGGCGGAAATTCAGCTGGCTGACTTCGCGCGTGGTGATGGCGTCGCCATTGGCGAGGCGAAGAACGGCTTCGCGAACGGCAGGCGGGTAAGCGAACGCGGCGAAATTTTCCAGACGGGCGCGAGGAGCGGCGGGCGAACCCCCGAGTGAATCGCTGACGCGAACGAGTGCTACGTCGATGCCGTCGGCGGAAGTGCCGGACATAAGGCCGAGGACAAGCATGCCGCGAGGCGCCCTTTTCACGAGAGCTGCTTCTTAAGCGCGTCGAGAAGATTGAGCGCTTCGAGTGGTTTCAAGTTGTCGAGATCGGCGCGGCGGAGTGCGCCGAGGACTTCCCGATCGACGGCGGCAAACATTACTGGCTGAGGCGGTGGGGCGGCAGCGGGAGAAAGCTCTTCGGTGAGCTTGTGCTCGCTTTTTTCGTGCTCGGCGAGGACTTCGCGGGCGCGTTCGATGACGGGAGCGGGTAGGCCGGCGAGGCGCGCGACTTCGATGCCGTAGCTTTTGTCGGCGGTGCCGGGCTCGACGCGGCGAAGAAAAATAATTTCGTTTCCGGCTTCGCGGACGGAGACGTGGACATTTTTCACGCCGGGGAGCAGGCGTTCGAGCTCGGTGAGTTCGTGATAATGCGTGGCGAAAAGCGTGCGCGGGCGCGCGTTCTCGTGGAGATATTCGACGACGGCCCAAGCGATCGAGAGGCCGTCAAACGTGGCCGTGCCGCGACCGACTTCGTCGAGCAGCACGAGGCTGGCGGGAGTTGCGGTATTGAGGATGGCGGCCACTTCGCTCATTTCGACGAGAAAGGTGGAACGGCCGCGCGCGAGATTGTCGGACGCGCCGATGCGCGTGAAGATGCGGTCGACGAGCGGGAGGCGCGCTTCGGCGGCAGCAACGAACGAGCCGATTTGCGCCATGATGACGATGAGTGCGGCCTGGCGAAGATAAGTAGATTTGCCGCCCATGTTGGGGCCGGTGATGATGAGGATGGGCTGAGTGACGTCGTCGAGATAAAGATCGTTGGGGACGAAGCGCTCGCCGCGAGTTTCGAGAAGCGTTTCGATGACGGGATGGCGGCCGGCGGCGATGAGCAATTCGCCGCGGGCTTTCGGATGAGCAGCGTGACGGCCAGCGTTATTGATGGCATGGCCCGGCTCGGATTCGGTGAATGACGGGCGGGAATAATTGCGCTCGGCGGCGAGACGAGCGAAATTCGCGAGAACGTCGAGCTGGGCGATGGCGGAAGACGTTTGGCGAAGGCGCGAGGCTTGCGCGGCGATGGATTCGCGAATTTCGCGATAGAGGCGGCGCTCGATTTCGAGGATGCGCTCGTCGGCGTCGAGGACTTTGCGTTCGTAATCTTTCAACTCGGGAGAAGTGAAACGCTCGGCGTTGACGAGGGTTTGCTTGCGTTCGTAATCGGGCGGCGCGAGATGGAGATTCGATTTTGAGATTTCGATGTAATAGCCGAAAACGGAGTTGAAGCGAATTTTGAGCGAGGCAATACCTGTGCGTTTGCGCTCGCGCTCTTCCATTGAGGCGATGATTTGCTTCGACGATTTACTGAGAGTGCGAAGCTCGTCGAGTTCGGCGTTGTAGCCGGCGCGGATGATGCCGGGCTCCGTGGGCTGAGCCGGTGGATCTTCGGCGATGGCGCTGGCGATCATGTCGCGAACATCGGCGAGTTCGTCGAGCTGGGCGTGAAGGGCGGTCAGACGCGCGGAGGCGAAACGCGTGAGGAATCCGCGCAAAAGAGGCACTGTGACAAGGGAGCGGCGAAGGGTTTGGAGGTCGCGCGGATTGGCGGTGCCCAGAGTGACGCGGCTAGTGAGGCGTTCGAGATCGAAAATCTGATCGAGATCGCGGCGAATTTCCTCGCGCACGACGGTGGCGGATTTTAGTTCACCGACGGCGTCGAGGCGCACGGAGATTTCTTCGAGAGCAATGGAAGGGCGCAAAATCCAGGAGCGCAGAAGTCGAGCGCCCATGCCTGTCGCGGTGCCGTCGAGCGAGGCTAAGAGAGTGGCGGAATCGTCGTCGCCGATGCTGGGCGAAATGAGTTCGAGATTGCGGACGGTGACGTGGTCGAGGACGAGCGCGTCCTGCTGCTCGTAGAAAACAATGCGGTCGAGATGTTCGAGGCCGCGGCCCGCGGGTCGAAGCTGCATGGCGGCGACGCCATTACTGGAATCGGTGGCGGAGATGGCGGATGTTTCGCGCAAATAGTGGAGCAGGCCTCCAGCGGCGGAAATGGCTTGCGCGTGGCCGGACAGGCCGAAGCCGTCGAGCGTGGCGACGCGGAATTGTTCGGTGAGGAGGCGCTCGGAATAGGAGGATTCGAAGACCCATTCGTCGAGGCGCGTTTCGGTGGCGCCGAGGCCGTCGAGTTCAAGAGCGGCGGCACGCGGGAAGAGAGTCGTGGGCTGCGGCAAGAGGACTTCGCGGGGACGGAGGATTTCGAGTTCGTCGCGAAGGCGGGTTTCGGCGGCAGGCCCGGTGAATTCTGTGGCGCGGAATTCTCCCGTGGAGAAATCGACGAAAGCGAGGCCGACGGATTTGCCGCTGCCGTTGCGGGCGACCGCCGCGAGGTAATTGTTCTCGCGCGTTTCGAGGAGCGGCGAGCCGGTGGCGGTGCCGGGAGTGAGGACGCGAATGACTTCGCGGCGGACCAGTTTTTTGGTGCGCGAGGGATCTTCCATCTGTTCGCAGATGGCGACTTTGTGGCCGGCGCGAATCAGGCGCGCGATGTAATTCTCGGCGGCGTGATAGGGAACGCCGCACATCGGGACGGCCTGACCCTTCTCGCGATTGCGCGAGGTGAGAGTGATTTGGAGTTCGCGCGAGGCGGTGACGGCGTCATCGAAGAAAAGCTCGTAGAAATCGCCGAGACGGAAAAGGAGCAGGGCGTGAGGATGCTGGCGCTTGATGGCGTGATACTGCTGCATCAGCGGAGTAGTTGGTTCGGTCATGCGCGGGTCGTTTTTCGGGCCATCTTTCGGATCATTTTTCGAGTCATTCGCGGCTGGAAACGAAATGATTATCGCGGGTGACGCGGGGTTTGGCAACAGCGAGGGATGGAGTAACCTGTCGGGGTCGAGAAGCGCGTCCGAATTTTTCATAGGACTGCGATGCAGAGGTCAAGTAACAATACCGGTTTTCTCGGATGGCCTATCATGAACCCGTATTGGATAAAAACGGAGGGGGTTCGGTTGGCAATAGTACCGCGTCCCAGGGGGCAAGACTGGCTCCCTGATGACATTGCGTTCTTGCGACGGGCCGGGGTGGACTTAGTGGTTTCCGCCTTGACTGCCGTCGAGGCTGAAGAGTTGGGGCTCGTCGAAGAGAGTCGGTACTGTCGAAGCAACGGTCTGGAGTTTCTTTCCTTTCCCATCGAGGATAGATCTGTTCCTGTTTCGTTCAGTGAATTTAATGACCTGCTTGATTCTGTAACAGAATCTCTACGCAAGGGCAAAGCTGCGGCGGTTCATTGCAGGGCCGGGATCGGACGTTCGTCAATGATTGTGGCCGCTGCGCTCATTCGGAACGGGCTTTCGGCCGATGCTGCTTTCAACGCAATTGAAGAATCAAGGGGTTGCCCAGTGCCGGATACACCCGAGCAAAGGCAATGGGTGGAAAACTTTTCGTCTGGATTGAATTCCTGAGGAAACGAGATGTCCTGGCTAACGCGATGACGACGAAGAGGGAAGTGGAAATAAAGCTTAGGGTCCCGGATTTGGCGGGGCTGCTTGGGCGGCTTAAAGAGTTTGGGGCGAAGTGCGCCGGTTCGGTACACGAGGAAAACACGCTGTACGACACGAGCACGCGGGATTTTCAGCGGATGCAAGCGATTTTGCGGATGCGTCGAGAGAGGGCGGCGCGGCCGCCGGGAAAAGCGCGAAGAAGGGGGAAGCGGATAAAAGGGGCAGGGGGTTTGATTACGTATAAGGAGATGGTGGGCGGGAAACGTGGCGCGGACGGTGGAAAATACAAAGTACGGGAGGAAATCGAGTACCGGGTAAAGAATGCAGGAAGGATCGAGAGGCTATTTGCGCGGCTGGGGCTGCGGCGGCGGTTCCGCTATGAGAAATACCGGACGAGGTACGAACTGGCGGGGTTTCCGGGGCTGGAAGTGGACTTGGATGAGACGCAGATAGGGACGTTTTTGGAACTCGAAGGCTCGCGAAGGGCGATCGACAGCGTGGCGCGGGCGCTGGGATATACGGAAAAGGACTACATTGCAGTTTCGTATCTAGAGCTGTACTTGGCGGAATGCGAGCGACAGGGGGAAAAACCGGGGAACATGGTGTTTAAGAGTAAAAATAATTGAGAGTTACAGCAGTCTTCTCTTGACAAAGCTTGCAAGTGAATTTAACAAGGAATCGAGATGAAGCGCACCGAGTTGGAGCGTTCGTCCAATCAGGATCCGGGGAGTCGATGCCTGCCTGAGCCAAGAAGGAAGGCTCGGGTGGGGGTCGCCAAGCGTGGCGTGTCCGGCGAATGGCCGGCAGCGAGGCTTGAGGCCAAGGAGGCGGAAGCCGACCAGGGGTAATTTCCGCGGGAGTCGAATTTGCGCCCGTGGTCGGAAGCGAGTCCGGCCGCGGGTATTTTTTTGCCTGCGGTCGAAGAGGGAGTGAGCCATGCTGCACGCAACTGAGCTATTGGGGTCTGAAGCGTATGACGCGCAGGGGAACTTTGTGGGGAGGGTGAGGGAGTTCTACCTCGAACCGGCGGAGCAGGGGAACCGGGTGAGTCGTGTGCTGCTAACGCGCGGGAAGTATCAGCCATTATTGGCACGGCATGACCAGATTGGGTTCGTGGCGCCCGGAACGATGCGGTTGACGGTGAACGAAAAGGACTTGGAGCACTATCAGCCGAATGAATCGTGGCTGGCGGTGAGGAAAGACTTGCTCGATCAACAAATCATCGACACGCATGGGAGAAAAGTGGTGCGGGTCAACGATGTGGATCTTGCGGAACAACGGATGAACGGAAACGTGGAGCTGCGGGTCACGCGAGTGGATGTGGGTTTGCCGGGGGCTGTGGGGCGGTTGCTGCAGGGAGTGGCTTCGCCGGCATTGATCCGGCGAATTCAGGGGAAGCTGCCGCCACGGATGATCCCGTGGGAGTTCGTCAACTTGATCGAACCGGACCCGTTGCGGCGGGTGAAACTGCGGCTGACGAGTTCGAAGCTGACGCATATGCATCCGGCGGACCTGGCGGAATTGATGGAAGAGCTGTCGCCGGACGAGAGAAGCTCGGTTGTTGCAACGCTCGACGAAACGTCGGCCGCAGAAGTGATTGCGGAATTGGACAAGCGGCTGAAGACGCAGTTGGTGGAAACGCTCGAGCCGGGGCGGGCGGCGGATATTCTGGAAGAAATGCCGCCGGACGATGCGGCCGATTTGCTGGCAGATTTGCCGCCGGAGAGATCTCGCGAGCTACTACGGGAAATGCCGCAACGCGAGGCGGAGGAAGTAAAGGGGCTGCTGCAATTCGAGGGGCACACAGCGGGCGGGATGATGACGACCGAAGTGGTGCAGGTGGGCGAGGACGCGACGCGCGGCGAAGTGGTGGATTACATACGGTTCCATGACGTGCCGCTCGATCAGCTCGACACGGTGGTTTTGATCAACACGCATGCCGCGTTCGTGGGAACCGTATCGATGGTGCGATTGCTGTTAGCAGAAAAGGACCAGCGAATGGCGGCGCTGGTGAATGATCCCCTAACGTCGGTCGGGCCGCAAACGGATGAAAAGGAAGTTTTCGAACTGTTCGATAAGTACAACTTGCGAAGCTTGACCGTCGTGAATGCGGAGCAGCAGCCGATCGGTGTGATTACAGTTGATGACATTGTGAGCCGGATGCGCGCGAAGCTGGGATAAGAAGCTGGGATAAATGGACTGGAAGAACATCGGCGGACGAATGGAAGCCTGGCGCGGGCGGGGCGCACACGTGCGGCGGCAGAGCCGGCATTGGCAAAAGAGGCTGGCGCTGTTTTTGGCGGTAGTGGGCCCGGGGCTGATTACGTCGAACGTCGATAATGACGCGGGCGGAATCGCGACGTATTCGGTGGTGGGAGCGCAGTTCGGATACGCGATGCTATGGTCGCTGATTCCGATTGCGATTGCGCTGTACGTCAGCGAAGAGATTTGCGCGCGGATGGGGGTGGTGACGGGGAAAGGGCTTTCGGACCTGATCCGGGAGGAATTTGGGTTTCGTTCCACATTTTTCGTGATGGTGGCGGGACTGGCCGTGGACCTGGCGAACACGGTGGCGGAATTCGCGGGCGTGGCCGCGGCGATGCAGATCTTTGGAGTGAGCAAGTACATTGCTGTGCCGGTTGCGGCGATTCTTGTTTGGGCGATGGTGATACGCGGGACTTACCGGCAGGTGGAGAAGATATTCTTGGTGGCGTGCGTGTTTTATGTGTCGTACGTGGCGTCGGCATTTTTGGCGAAGCCCGACTGGCTGCTGGCAGGACGTTCGCTGGTGATTCCCGATATTCATACGAACGCCGCGTACCTGTTGATGTTGACCGGGCTGATCGGGACAAGCATCGCGCCGTGGCAATTTTTTTATTTGCAGGCGGGATACGTGGAGAAGCGCGTGGGGCCGAGGCAATACAAACAGGCGCGTTTGGACGTGCTGGTGGGAAGCATCAGCTGCATGGCGATCGTGTTTTTCATTATTGTGTGCACGGCGGCGACGCTGCACGCTTCGGGGCACACGCAGATCGCGGATGCGGCGGATGCGGCGAAGGCGCTGGTTCCCCTGGCGGGGAAATTTGCGGCGTACCTATTTGCGTTTGGGCTGCTGAACGCGTCGCTGTTCGCGGCATCGATTTTGCCGCTGTCGACCGCGCATGTGATTTGCGAAGGGTTGGGATTCGAGGCGGGAATCGATCACAAATTCCGCGACGCGCGGATTTTTTACGGGTTGTACACGGCGCTGATCGTGGCGGGCGCGGGAATCATTCTCTTGCCCAGGGCGCCGCTGCTGAAGATATTGATCTTGTCGCAGGTGGGAAATGGCATATGGCTGCCGATCGTGCTGGTCTTCATGCTGCTGCTGGTGAATCGGCGCAGCTTGATGGGGGACCATGTGAACGGGCGAGTGTTGAACGTGATCGCGTGGTCGATCAGCATTGCGATGATTGTGCTAACGGTGGTGCTGGCCTATGAATCGATTTTCCACCCAAGCGCGGCGGGACTGGGTTGAGTTAGAGACGATGCATCGCGCGATCGCGCGCGGTTGCTTCGATGTGTAGTGCTGTGCTACGGTTTCGGCCAGCGATTTTGTTTCGATGATGGTTCCTCGAGTGAGATCTGGTGACACCGACTGAACTGCTGAAGTCCACAAGCCGCTTAGAAGCGGCGCTTCTTGAACAAATTGATTTGAAACGCCTGCCGAGGCACGTGGCGATCATCATGGACGGCAACGGGCGGTGGGCGCAACGGCGTCATTTGCCGAGAATTGCGGGGCATCGCGCGGGTGTGAAAATTGCGCGCGAGGTGATTGAAACGTGCGCGCGGCTGAAAGTGCCGGCGCTGACGCTGTACGCGTTTTCACTCGAGAATTGGCGGAGACCGAAAGCGGAAATTGATTTTCTGATGCGGTTGCTGCGGGAGTATCTGAACAAGGAGCTGCCGTCCATTCATCGGAATAACATTCGCTTGCTAGTGATTGGGCGCGCGGCGCAATTGCCGGAGGCGGTGCAGAAGGACATTGAGAAGGCGATGCGTTTGACGGCGCAGAATACGGGAATGAAGCTGATTGTCGCGCTGAATTATGGCGGACGCGCGGAGTTGGTGGACGCGTTTAATTCGATTTTGGATCGTGTACGGCTGAATGGACTGGCGGCGTTCCAGGCGGATGAGGAGACGATTTCGGACCATTTATATACGGCGGGATTGCCGGATCCGGATTTGCTGATTCGCACGAGCGGGGAAATGCGCGTGAGCAATTTTCTGCTGTGGCAAATCGCTTATGCGGAACTTTATATCACCGATGCGCTGTGGCCGGATTTTTCGCGGGAGCGGCTGCTCGAAGCGTTCATTAATTTTCAGCAGCGGGAACGGCGGTATGGCGGGTTGAGTTCGCAACATGAGACGGGGAACGGTGCGCGGTAAGGTGAGAGCCTGTGTGGCAAACGGACCAGAGCGGCTGAAGCCGCACCGATTTTGAGGTGTTTACGGCACGGCTAAAGCCGGCCCTGACAAAACCGAAGTTGGCGCGCAGACTCCAAAGCCTGTCATTTGGAGCACGCAACGGGTAAGGCGTGGCTGCGCAAGCAGACCCTGTCCTGACGCAAAAGGTGAGACGGCCATGCAGAATGTGAGACTTGCAAGGCGAGCGCCGCAGACGAGGGAATCTTTAGGAGAATCCCGACCGACAGTGTCGGAACGCGAACAACGCAAATGCTGAAACGCATTGTAACGGGGGCGATCCTGATACCCATTGTGGTGCTGGTGGTGTACTGGGCGCCGACGTGGGTGGTCGCGATTATCGCAGCGGGGGTCGGGCTGCTGGCGATGGCGGAGTTCTTCAAGCTGACGGCGAAGATGGGGCTGCGGGCGTTCGCCCCGTGGACGATGGTCTGCGCGGCGGGGCTCTTCGCTGTGCAATGGCTGCTGGGGATCACCGAGGTGCGATGGCTGGGGCCAAATACAGAAGTGATTCGCGGGCTGGCGGGATCTTATGAATCGCCCGAGGTGATTCTCCTGATCTTCGTGCTGGGATGCGCCTGTATTGGGGTCATGAGCCGTGTGGCGTTCGCGGATGTGCTGCCGGGAATCGGTGCGAGCGCGGCTGGGCTGGTTTTTGTGGTCTTGCCGTTCAGCTACCTGGTGAGGATGGAGGGGCAGTCACCGCAAGGCCCGATGTTGGTGCTGTTTACGCTGGCGATTGTGTGGGCCGGGGACACGGCGGCGTACTTTGTGGGTAAATCGATCGGGCGAGTGAAGATGGCTCCTGCTCTTTCGCCGAACAAGACGTGGGAAGGTGCGGCGGGAAATGTGGCAGGGTCGCTGATTGCTGGTTACTGCTTTGCGCTGGGGCTGCATGCGGGCCCGGTGCCGTGGCTGGTTACGGCGTTGCTGGCGAATGTCGCGGGGCAGGTGGGTGATCTGGTAGAATCAGCGTATAAGCGCGGCGCTGGAGTGAAAGATTCTGGCGGGCTGCTTCCCGGACACGGAGGAATGTTGGACCGCATGGACAGCCTGATCTTGGCGGCTCCGGTGGTATGGCTTGCCGCGGGATGGCTCCTGCAGGGCCGGCAGTGATACATCTCGCCTAGTGAAACGCATTTCCATTCTCGGATCCACGGGCTCGATCGGGCGGCAATGCCTGAACGTGGTCGATTCGCTTCCTGGAAGATTTGAGGTGGTGGCGATAGCCGCGGGCAATAACTCGGAGTTGGCTGCGGAGCAGGCGGCCAAGCACCGGCCGAAGATTGTTTCCGTCGCGACATGCGAAGGCGCGAAGGAGCTTCGCGAGCGTTTGGCGGCGATGAAGATGGAATCGCTGCCGGAGATACTTTGCGGCGTGGACGGAATGGAGCGAGTGGCGACGCATCCGGACGCAGATACGCTCCTTTCGGCGGCGGTGGGCGTTGTGGGACTGCCAGCGACGTACAAGGCAGTGCAGCAAGGGAAGAATCTGGCGCTGGCGAACAAAGAAGTGTTGGTGGCGGCGGGAGAGTTGGTGATGGCTGCGGCGGAAAAGCGGGGCAAGGCCGTGCTGCCCGTCGACAGCGAGCACAACGCCATTCACCAATGTTTACGAGCGGGCGAGCGGCGCGAAGTGAAAAAGCTGGTGCTGACGGCGTCGGGGGGCCCGTTTCGCAAGATGCCCGCGTCGAAATTCAAGGATGTGACGCCGGAGCAAGCGCTGGCGCATCCGAATTGGAAGATGGGGAAAAGAATCACGACAGACTCGGCGACGCTGATGAATAAAGGATTTGAAATTATCGAGGCGCGGTGGTTGTTCGGCGTGCGGCCCGAGCAAATCGAAGTGGTGATTCATCCGCAGTCGACGATTCATTCGATGGTGGAATTCGTGGATGGTTCAATTCTGGCACAGCTTGGCCCAACTGACATGCGCATGCCGATTCAATATGCGCTAACCTATCCGGAGCGCGTGGCATCGGATGGAGTAGCGCTGGACTGGAAAAGCTTAAAGAAACTGGATTTCGAGCCGGTGCCGATCAGGAAATTTCCGTGTTTGCGGTTGGCGCGGGAAGCGATGGAGCAGGGCGGCGCGCTGCCGTGCGCGTTGAATGCCGCAGATGAAGAAAGCGTGGCGGCGTTTTTGGAAGGGCGACTCGGATTCACGGGAATACCGAAAGTGATTGAACGCGTGCTGGAGAGGATGCCGCGCGTCACGTTCCAATCAATGGACGATGTGCTGGAAGCGGACAAGGAAGCGCGCAGAATAGCGCGGGAAGAAATCGAGAAAAGGAAGAATTAACGTCGATGTCACACACGTGGGTTGGGATACTCGCCGCAATCGTTGGTCTGGGAGTCATGGTGTTCGTCCACGAGTGGGGCCACTTCGTCGCGGCGCGGCTATGCGGCGTGCGCGTGGACGTTTTCTCGCTGGGTTACGGGAACCGGGTCTTCGGCTGGAAACGCGGTCCTACGGATTACCGCGTGAGCGTGTTTCCGCTGGGCGGTTACGTGAAAATGGCGGGCGATAATCCCGCCGAGGAACGCACCGGGGACCCTGACGAATTTCTGGCGAAGTCGCGGTGGCGGCGGCTAGTTATTATTCTGGCGGGCCCGTTCATGAATTTTGTGCTGGCATTTGTGCTGCTGTGGGGCCTCTACAACGTGGGAGTGCCGGTGCCGGCGTATACGCGACAGCCGGTGCAAGTGGCGGGCGTGATTCCGAAATCGCCGGCAGAGGAAGCGGGAATCAAGGCGGGCGACAGGATTGTCGCGATCGGCGGCACGAAGGTAGCGAACTGGGATGATGCGCTCTCTGTCCCTTCGATTTTGCCGGGACGTCAGGTTTCGATCGACGTGGAGCGCGGGAGCAGCACGGTTGCGTTGAAGGAAATGGTTCCGCAGGATTTGGCGGACGGTTTCAGCATACTGGGTTGCCCAAGACAGCGGGTGCAGATCGATTCGGTGACTCCGGCGGATCCGGCGGGGAAAGCGGGATTGAAGCCTGGCGACGAGCTGGTTTCGCTGGACGGGGAGCCTCTGGCGAACCGCGATATTTTGATGGCGATGATAACGCAATCGGGCGGCAAGCCGGTGCGTATCGGCCTGAAGCGAGGCGCACAAGAACTCAAGGTATCGATGACTCCTATTTATGCCGACCCGGGCGATGGCCACGGAAAACGGTGGGTGATTGGAGCGTCGTTCGGACCGGGTGAAACGATTCGCGAGTCGTATCCGTTTTTCCAGGCGGCGAGACAGTCGTGGCGGAAAAACCTCGGGATCGGCAAGGATATTTTATCGGTGCTGGTGGGATTGTTCTCCGGACGCGTTTCGATCAAAGATTTGGCGGGCCCGGTGGGAATCGTGCGCGTCTCGGTACAAGCGGCGAAACTGGGCTTTGCCGAATATATAATTTTCATGGCGTTCCTGAGCGTGAACCTGGGGATTTTGAATTTGCTTCCGATTCCGATACTCGATGGCGGGCATGTGCTGATGCTCGCGATTGAGGGCACGCTGCGGCGCGACCTGAGCCTGGTCGTCAAAGAGCGCTTCGTGACTGTGGGTCTTGTCTTCCTGCTCGCCATCTTTGGCTTCGTCATAGTGCATGATATCGTCGTTCTATTGCCTCCGCACTAATATGGGTCCAACAGCCACACGCCGGGTGTCGACCGGCGAACGGATCAACGTCCAGGAAAAACCAGGTGAATTGCAGAAGCAGCTTGCCGCGCGGTCGATCCGTCTGACGCGGCAGCGGCGCGTGGTGTTGCAGGTGATGGATACGGCTCCGCATCATTTGGATGCGGGCGAGATTCTGCTGCGCGCGCAGAAGATCGATCCGCGAATCACGCGCGTGACGGTGTATCGCACGCTCGATTTGCTGAAGCATCACGGGTTGATTGACGAGCTTGACTTGCTGCATTTGCGCGGGCATCGCCACTTTTATGAAAGCCACGGGCCGCGCGATCATATCCATGTGGCGTGTTTGCGGTGCGGCAAAGTGCGCGAATTTGAGAGCGAGCTTTACGAGCAGCTCAAGCAGCAGATCGAGCAGGATTGCGGAATGAGCATCACGGTGTCGCGCACCGAGGTCGGCGGGTACTGCAAGAGTTGTCAACGCTGAAGACGCCGCGAAGAGTCATCCTGACAGCGACAAACTTCCCTGAAATCGCGAACCGCGCAATGCCGGTCTTCAAACTGGTAATTTTCGACTTCGACGGGACGCTTGCATCTTCGCTAG
>Ga0307373_10002030_pt1 | contig 37056 bp, 32 predicted proteins | sample OX2MG_FD_202534 | JGI IMG/M metagenome (GOLD analysis project Ga0307373, IMG submission 202534) | Soil microbial communities from Risofladan, Vaasa, Finland - OX-2 | ecosystem: Environmental > Terrestrial > Soil > Coastal area > Acid sulfate soil | place: Finland: Risofladan, Vaasa | collected...
GCAGGTTCATACCCGGACCTCAGAGCAGAGGAGGCGCCCATCGACCACCAGCAGTGACCGGTGGACCCTGTCGGGGGGGTCAGTTTTCAACCGGTGGAAGGGGGTCAATTTTGGGCCGGTGTTGACACCTTGGGCTCCCACTAGCGCCCCGCTCTTCTTGGTCATCGCAGTCCCCTCAGCTCCGAGCCCACGCGGCCCTACCTGTATTTCGGGCTGTGGAAAGGCGGAAGTCTGAAAAGAACCCCGCCCGAGCCCCAGATTTCTCTTCAATCGGCTCGGGCGAGTTGCGCCCACGGGCGCCGGATGCGGCTCGGGGCCGTTACCCGTTCCGTCCCCGGAGACCGACCTGTCGGTCGCGGCTACAGGCCCCGAAAGTCAAGGGCGGAAGCCGGCACACCCTGGCATCTCCGATCATCCCGGAGCTCCGCTGGCCGGCGCCGGGCCCCAGGTCAGGGGCCATCTTTTTGAAAATCGGCGTTTTGCTGCCCGTATTACAAGTAGATGCTCAGTATCGGTCGAATCTTCGCGGGCAGTGGGTGGCGCTACCTCGCCGAGGCGGTCTCCGGCGGCGCCGAGGACTACTACTCGGCTGACGTGGCCAAAGGCGAAGCGCCCGGGCGGTGGTCGGGGAGCGCGGCCGACCCGGAGCTGGGCCTGTCCGGCAATGTCAGCGAGGACCAGATGCACCGCGTCTTCGGTCTGCTCCTCCATCCCAGCCACCCGGAGCTATTGGGTCGGGCGGCGGCCGTCTACCGACCCCTGGCCGAGCGCCTGGAGGCGGCCCGGGCCCAGCACGCCAGCCGGGCCGGGCGGGACTGGATCATCCGGGAGGCCGAGATGGTGGCGGGGGCCGAGACCCGGGAGCGGATCGAGGCGGAGCGTCGGGCCAATGCCGCCCGGGTAGCGGAGGAGTGGGCCGAGCGCGAAGCGGCCATGCGCCGGGCCGGTGAGCGCCGCTCGGTGGCCGGCTTCGACCTGACTTTCAGCCCGCCAAAGAGCTTGAGCGTGCTGTGGGCGGCCGCCGACGCCGCCGGGAGGAAGGTCATCTGGGCCGCCCACCATGAAGGCGTCGAGGCGGCCCTGGCCTACCTGGAGCGGGAGGCGGCCTGGTCGCGGGCCGGACATGACGGCATCCGCCAGGTGGATACCACCGGTTGGGTGGTGGCCTCCTTCGACCACCGGATGTCACGCACCGGGGATGTCCAGATCCACACCCACAACGCGGTGTTGAACCGGGTGCGCTGCGCCGATGGCCAGTGGAGATCTCTGGACAGCCGGGCCATCTACCGCGCCGCCGCCTCGGCCGGGGCGCTGTATGACCGGGTCCGCGAAGCCGCCCTGGAGGCCGCCCTGGGCGTGCGCCACGAGGTCCGCAAGGACGGCGGGCCCCGGGAGATCGTGGGGGTGGATGACGAGCTCTGCCGGCTGTTCTCCTCCCGGCGCACCCAGATCACCGACCGGTTGGAAGAGATGGTCGCCGCCTACAAAGAGGCGCACGGCACCGAGCCCACCCAGTGGGTCCTGGCCCGGATGAGTGACTGGGCCACCCTGGGGACCCGGCGGGCCAAGGACGGTTCGGAGACCACCGCCGAGGCCCTGGCCCGCTGGGGGGCCGAGACCAAGGACCGCGTCGGGGGTTCTCTGGCCGACGTGTGGGCCCGGGCCACCGACGCCCGCCTGTTCTACGACACCGACCTGGATCCGGCCCCCGAGCTCACCGACGAGGAGGTGCTGAGCGACGCCGTCGAGACCATCGAGGCCACCCATTCCACCTGGACCCGCTACGACCTGGCCCGGGCGATCACCCTGGCCCTACCAGTCCGCGCCGAGTCGACGCCCGAGGACCTCTTGGCCCGGATCGACGCCTTGGTCGAGGTCGCCATCGGGACCCGGGCCGAGTCACTGGGGGTCATCAGCCTGGCCCACGCATCCCCGTTCGAGGTGCCCGACCGGCTGCGCCGGGCCGGCGACGGCGAGTCGGTCTACGCCGCCCATGGAACCGAGCGCTTCGCCACCACCGGCGGCATGGCGGCCGAGCGCCGGGTGCTCGCCGCCGCGCAACGCGCCGACGGCCCGGTGGTGAGTGGCCGCCGCGTCGGGCGGGTGCTACGCCAGGCCGGGCTGGGCCTGGACCAGGAGCTGGCGGTCCGCTCGGTCCTCGGCTCCGGACGCCCGGTGCAAGCCGTCTTGGGCCCGGCCGGTGTCGGCAAGACATTCGCCATGGCCACCCTGGCCCGGGCCTGGTCCTCGCCGGGCCACGCCGTGATGGGCCTGGCCCCCTCCGAGACAGCGGCCCGGGTACTGGGCGACGCCGCGGGGATCCACGCCCTCAACACGGCCAAGTTGGTTTGGGAGCACGCCAACCGCAGTGCGGAGGAGAAGGCCGACCCCGCCTGGCGCTACGAGTTCGGGATATCCAGCGGGGACCTGGTCATCCTGGATGAGGCGGCCATGGCTTCGCGTGTCGTGCTCGACGACGTGGTGGCCCTCACCACCGGTGCCGGGGCCAAGTTGGTGTTGATGGGTGATCATCACCAGCTCGACGCCCCCGAGGCCTCGGGGCTCTTCCGCCACCTTGTGGAGGAGGTGGGCGCCACCGAGCTCTCCGAGGTGCGTCGCTTCGCCGCTGCATGGGAGGCGGCCGCCAGCTTGCGCCTTCGGGCCGGGGACGTCCGGGTGCTCGAGGACTACGAGCTGCGCTCCCGGATCATCGGGGGCGCCGCCGAGGAGATGGAGACCGCTGTCCTGGACGCGGCCCTGGCCGACTGGGCCCGGGGGCTCGGGGTCTTCGTCCTGGCCGATTCCAACGAGGCCGCCGCCGTGTTATCCGGGCGGTTCCGCGACGCGCTGGTCACCGCCGGGAGAGTCGACGACACCGCCACCGTGGCCCTGGCCGACGGCAACCGGGCCGGGCGCGGCGACCGAATCGTCACCCGGCTCAACGACCGGACCAACACATCCACCGCCGGCTCGTGGGTGGCCAACCGGGACCACTGGGAGGTGATCTCCGTGCACGATGCCGGGATCTCCGCCGCCCGCCTCGATGCCGACGGCCACCTCAGCGGGGATCGGGTGGAGCTGGCGGCGGACTACCTGGCCCAGAGCACGCAATTGGCCTATAGCGGGACGGTTCACGCCGCCCAAGGCGCCACCCGCGACGTCACCCACGCGCTGGTCAGCTCGTCCACCTCCCGGGCCGGTCTGTACGTGGCCCTCACCCGGGGGAGGGTTGCCAACCACGCCTACGTCATCTGCGCCCGGCCCGAGGGCGCCGACCGGGACGGTCCCCTCCAGGACCCCCTGGCCGTCCTGGCGGCCATCCTGGAGCGCGAGGAGGACCCGACGGCCCGCTCGGCCCTGGCCACGGCCGAGTACGAGGCGCAGCGCGCCGTCAGCCTGACCAGCCTGTTCCCGGTCTGGGTCGACCTCCTGGCCGAGGCCGGCCGGGAGCGGTGGACGGACACTCTCTCGCGGGTCCAGGACCCCTCCCTGGCCCGGGCCATGGTCGAGGGGGACGCCTGGGCCTCCCTGGCCGCCCGCCTGCGCAATATCGAAGCGGCCGGGATGGACGCCGAGGCCGCCCTGGCCGAGGCGGCGGGCATCCGCGGCCTGGAGAACGCCAACGACATCGCCGCCGTCCTGCACTGGCGCCTGCGGGGCAAGGAGGCCTCGGCCCGGTTGTTGCTGGGCAGTACCTTCACCGAGCTCTGCCCGTCCTATGGCTCGGACCTCGATGACACCCTGGCCCAACTGTCCGGCGCCATGGATGCCCGGGTGGCGGTGCTGGCCGACAAAGTGGACCAGGATCACCCGGCCTGGGCGAGGGACCTGGGACCCCGCCCGACGGACGAGGCCGCTGCCTGGGCGGCCAGAGCCGGCACAGTCGCCGGCTACCGGGAGGCCTTCGCCTGGGAGGACTCGACCGAGCCTCTGGGACCGCGGCCTTCGGCCACCCGCGCCGATGCCCGGGCGTGGTGGGAACGGGCGTCCCTGGCTCTGGGTCAGGTCGAGGCGCCAACCCTGGCGGGGATGCCCATCGAGGCCCTGGAGGCCCTGGCCGCCTCCGCTCGGGCTGAGCCGGCCCCGCCCTCGGTCGCCATCGAACTGGCCGACTGCCACGCCCAACTCCGCGAGGCCCGCACCGCCCAGGGTGCCGCCCTGCTCTCGGCCCGCCCAGAGAGGGCGGAGCGATACGCCCGGAGGGCCGAGGCCCTGGAAGCCAGCGTGGCCGAGTTGGAGGCCGCCCACGCCCTGCGCAGCGACTGGACGGTGCTGCGAGCCCGAGGCCAAGCCCAGGTCGAGGCGGCTCGGGCCGAGCTACAGGTCCGCCAGGAGATCATCACCCAAGCCCCGGCGGGCTCCTGGGCCGCGGAGCACTGGGAGGGCGTCCTCCACGACGCCGGGATCCGGGTCAGGAGCATGACCACGGTGGCCCAGCGTGTCGAGGGCGAAGCGGCCGAGCTGGCTGACCAGGTCGTAGCGGCCCGCTCCGGCCTGTCCCGACTGGAGCGCGACCAGCCGGCGGTCCACCAGGCCGCCCAAGCGGTGAGGGCCGAGGCGGCTCAAGCCCTGCGCCTGGACGGCCTTGACGCCACCCTGGCCACCTCCCAGCTGCAGCGGGCCGGTCTTCGGGGCCAGGCCAGGCGCGCCGCCCTGGCCGAGCGCGACGCGCTGGCCCGGCGCCATCCTGAGCTCAGAACCATCGAAGCTCGACCCCAAAGGTGGGCGGCGATGGCCACCGACGGACGGGCGGCGCACGACCAGGCCGTCAAAGACGCACAGGCGCAGGTCCACAAGCTGGAGGGTGTGCTCAGAGGCCATGTCAAGCTGGCCGGGGAGTGCCGGGCCGAAGCCGCCAAGCGACAGGCTCACCTGGACGAGTTGCACCTGCGGGGACCGTCAGCGGCCCCAGCTCCACCCGAGCCGACCGAGGCGGCGCGCCCGGCGGTGCCGACGATGAGCGAGCACCTTCGCGCCGCCGCGGTTCCTACTCCTCAGATCCAAGGGCCCCAGGCGAGCCTGTAGGTGCGGGCCGATCGGCGACAAGGCACGCATCCGAGACGGGACGGTGTCTGTCCGGGCCCGTCAGGGTTCACGGCCGCCGACCAGCGATCGCCTTCAGAAGGCGCGCTGACCTGCCCGGAGGAAGGCCCTCTGGTATCGCTGGTCGGCCATCTCGGATTCTTGAGCGCGCGCTTGCGGACGCTTCCTGATGAGGCCTACCCACGCCGAACGCCGAGTCGATGCTTGGCATCACCCCTTTCCAGCCCGGCCCACCCGCACTTCTCCTTCTCCCGCCAGTCCCGGGTCCCGGATCACTGGTATTTCTACCTGCACGATGGGGACTGGGGCCCGGCCATGGTCAAGTGCTGTCCCTACGCCCCCTATCCCCTCTGGATCGTGGCCAATGGCCATGAATGGCTGAAGCGACAGTTGACTCGGGCCGGCGTCGCCTACGAGGCCCTCGACAACGGCCTGGCCTCAGTGTCGGATCCCAGCGAGGCGGCCCGACTGGCCGCCTCGCTGTCTGCGGGCCATCTCCGGCGGGCTATCGAGGCCTGGCTGTCCAGGCTACCGAGTCCGCTCACTCCCGCTGATGGCGAGGCTGGGTTCCGCTACGACTTTCCGATCCGTCAGCTCGAGATCTCCGACACCGCCGTCTTCGACGCCCCTCGGCGGGGCCGGGCTTGGTTCGAGGCTGCCATCCGTGACCACCTCGACCTCGGGCGGCCCGAACAGGTCGCCCTGGTGGTCGACCGCAGCATCCGCTCCACGGACAAGAACCCGAACCCCGGTCGCTTCGCCACCGAGGTCGTCGCCCGAGACATCAACCCCATGCTGCAGATCCGCTACAAGTCCTCCAAGACCAAGGCCTATCTGAAGGAAGGCCGAGCTCTTCGGGTGGGAGACGACGGTCAACAACCCGGCGGACTTCGACACGCTCAAGACCCTCAACGCCACCAACTGGCGGGCGCTGCGCCGCATCGGCGCCAACGTCAACGGCCGCTTCTTGCCCGTCCTGGGGGAAGGACAGGCCGGCGTTCCCGACCCGGCCACCCTGGAGGCGATCGTGATGCCAACCGTCCATGACGGCCAGCGCGCCCCCGGCCTGCGCTTCGGGAACCCCCGGGTCATGGCACTGCTTTCTTCAGTTGCCACCTTCGCCCATGTCATCGGAGGACTGACCAACCGAGCCCTGCGCGAGCACATGGTCGCTCGGTGGGACCCCGACTACACATCGTCCCAGGCCAGCTATGACCTGCGCCGCCTGCTGCTCAAGGGACTCATCGAACGGGTGGAGGGCACCAATACCTACCGGATCACCCCCCACGGACGAACCATCGCCACCTTCCTCACCAAGCTGGCTGCCCGCGTCATCGTTCCCGCCCTCACCGATCTCATCGCCAAGCGCATGGCGGCCGGAAAACTTGCCTCAAACGTCCGGAAGGCAAGCCTCTAGATCAGCTAGCAGTTAGCCCCGCCCCTCCTACCGGACCGGCCCCGCCACCAGGGTGAGACTGGCCGAGCCGTTCTGACCCGACGACGTCACCCAGCCCACCGCCACCGAGCTACCGGGGCCGTGGGTACCCATGAGGGCGGCCAGTGAGTTCGGGGAGGAGACGGAACGGCCGTCGATAGACACGATCACGTCGCCCGGGCTCAGTCCGGCTCCGGCCGCGGGAGCGCCCGGTTGGACGCCAACGACCACGGCGCCTGAGCTGACCGGGGGTGTGTAGGAGCCGAATCCGCCGGCACCGGACTCCACCGTGGCGACAGTGGACACCTCCACGCCCATGATCCCGGGCTGGCCGATCAGCACCGTGGAGGAGGCGTGGCCGGACTCGATCTGGCGGGCGACGGCCATGGCCGTGTCGATGGGGATGGCAAAGGCGATGTTGGAGGCGCTCTGGGTGGGCCCGCCGGAGGCGCCCGCGGTGTTCATGCCGATCACCTGACCGGCGGCATCGACGAGGGGACCGCCCGAGTTACCCGGATTGATGGGGGCGTCGGTCTGGATCAGGCCGCTCAGCTGTTCCGAGCCCGAATAGGGGTCGGTGGCGGTGATGGAACGGCCCAGGGCCGACACGATCCCGTTGGTCACCGTGGGCGGGCCGGACAAGTTGAGGGCATTGCCGATGGCGACCACCTGGTCACCCACCCCCACGCCGGCCGATCGTCCGAGGGTGACGGTCTTGAGTCCCGTCGCCCCCTGCATCTGGACCAGGGCGACATCGGCGGTGGGGTCGACCCCCAACACCCTCAGCGGGTAACTGGGTCCGGTGCCGTCGATCTGAGCGCTGAGCTGGGTGGCCCCGGCCACCACGTGGTTGTTGGTGAGGACCAGACCCGAGGTGGTGAGGATCATGCCCGTGCCCGCACCGCGCTGGCTGGCCGAGTTGGCGGTGATGTCCACCACCGCGGGGGCGACCCGCGCCGCCAGCGCCCCCACGTTGAGTGGAGTGCTGCCGCTCACCGAGGCCGAAGTGGCGGGCACGGCGGGTAGGGCGGTCGAGCTCGATCCGCCGGTCATGGCCAGGGTGGCCAGCGAGCCGGCCCCGCCGGCGGCCACCACCCCCAGGAGGGCCAGGGCCCTACGCCGGCGGCGCTGCCCAGGGGAACGACCGGCGGGGGCGGAGGGGGCTGGATAGCTCTGCCAGTCCAGCCGGCCGGTTGGAGACTCCCCGGCCGTTCCTTCCTCGATCCAGTCGGTCGACAAGTGGTCGTCGCTCATTGGTAGACCTCAGTTCCCGCTTCCAGGAGAAGCGTCTGTAGGCCCAAGACTTCCCGACCCGGCTGAGGATTGGCTGGGGGTTTCCCGTGAACCGGCGCATAGATGTCGCCGGGAGGCTGTCGAGATCCCCCCGGCCCTCAACTGCCGTTCTGTGACGGGATGGAGTCCGTGCCACCCAAGTCGGTGAAGCTGACCGAGGAAGGCAGAGAAGCCAGGTAGCGCGACCCGTCGGTACCCACCACACCGCCGGCGGTGAGCAGCACCGGGGCCTGGATTTCGGCGGCGTAGGGGCCGGCCGAAAGTGCATCGACCAGGTGGGTGGGGATCCCGTTGGCCACCAAGACGCTGGAGGCGCCGGGGAAGAACTTGGTGTCTATCGCGTCAGAGGTGGAGTAGCGGGTGGCCCCTCCCAAGCGCTCGATGGTGTCGGAGGACCCGGCGTTGGAGATGTTGTCCTGCGCCAGGACACCGAGTTGGACGAGGGTGTGGGCGGCGCCAGTGAAGGGGGCCTCCGAGGCCGGCATGGTGATGCTGCCCCCGACGGCGGGAGGGGCCAGGAGCAGGGGGGCGGCGGCCATGGCCGCGGCGGGGGCGGCGGACAGGGCGTCGGCCAGGTTGGCCTGGTTGCCCGAGGCCACGAACACCTGGGGGAAGGAAGAGGAGCCGGTCTGCTGCTGCAGGGCGTCGGCAACCTGGGCGGCGGTGTCATAGCGCGAGGCTCCGGCGTACTCGGCGCTGACCGTCACCCCCGTCGGCAGTTGGGACTGGATGGCGGGGTTGGCCACCGCTCCCACCAGGACCACCTTGGTGACCCCCAGAACGGACAGCTCGTTGGCCATGGCGCTGCCCAGGCTCTCGGCCCCCTTGGTGAGCAGGATCGGAGCAGCCAGGGACTTGGCCAGGGGGGCCGCCGTCAGGGCATCGACCAGGTGGCTGTCGTCACCGGCCACCAGCACGGCGGTCTGGGAGGCCACCCCGTTGGGGTAAGCGGCCCGAGCCACGGCAAAGGCCGTCCCCTGCCGGGTGGACCCCTCCAAGCGGGAGGGCGCCGAGGTGGAGGTATCCGGGGACTTGGCATCGGCTCCCGTAGTTGAGTCGGGAGAGTTATCCGGTCCGGCCTTCTGGTCCGGGCTGGCGTCGGGGTAGTTGGTGTCGGGACCGGCCGACGAGTCCGGGGAGGCGTCGGCGGATGAGCCGGCGCTCGACTGGTTTTCAGCCTGGTTGGCGTACATGGTCGAATCCGCCGGCGTGGTGCCGCGCACGACGTGGGCCACGTAGATGACCCCGGTGGGTGCCTTCACCCTTACGTCGTAGACCGGCTTGCCCCGATCGGTATCGGCCTGGGTGGACAGCACCTGGGCCTGGCCCGCTCCCGGGTAGTTCTGCTCGACGTAGCTGCAGGCGGCGCGGTCGGCTCCGCTCGGGCCCCCGGGGGGGTCGTTGGCGTACTGGCTGCATGCCGTCGGCCCGGATCCGCTCGAAGCGGTGGTGGTGGCCATGGCCGGCACGCCCGCCAGTGCCACCGGCCCGGTCAGAAGGGCCGCGCCCATGAGCGTCTTGGTTACCCGCCGACGTGTCTGACCGCTGTGCGTTCCGGTTCCATGGCCAATGCCGTTGGATGTGTCCATATCAAGCCTCCGTGTGCCGCGTGGCCGTCATCGACCCACGGGCAGCATGCAGGGCGCCCGTGAAGGGCCGATGAGTGGGTCATGAGACTTCTCTCACCGCCGGCGCGGCGCCGCCGGCGTTCCGGTCAGTTCTATGGCCAGTGCACCCTCCGGGCACGCCGCCACCGCCCGGCGGGCCTTCCTGGCCAGGCGGCTGTCATCGAACGGGGCCGGGTCCACCGCCGCGTAGCCCCAGTCATCCAGGTCGATGCGTTCCGCGAAGAACAGACAACAGATGCCGTGGCCCTCGCAGCGGACGGGATCCACCGTGATTCTCATGGAGGTCATCTCCAACCCCCCGTAGTCGGCGGGATCGGGAAGATCGGGCCACCCGTCGTCCCGCAGGAGCGGCCCCTCAGGTGCCGGCGGACGTCGGGGGCGAAGACTCGCAGGGCGCTTTGGACCAGGCCGACCACTCCGTCGGGGTGACGACAGGCACCCCGTCCCTCGATCCCCACGGCCCGGCGATGAAGACGGCGCAGGTCGGCCCGGCTGGCCTGACCGAGGGCCAGGGCCTCGAAGATGGCGGCCAGCTCGGCTAGTCCGAAGACGCACGGACCACACTGGCCCGCACTCTCCCCCGCCAGGTAAGTGACCAGACGGGCCGTCTCAGCCAGGCCACAGGCGCTGGCCGGCAGGACCCCGAGGACGCCACAGCCGATGGAGGCGCCGGCATGGCCCAGGGCCGCGTGGCTGAAGGGGAGATCCCAGGTCGTGGCGCCATCCAGCCAGGCGCCGGCGTAGCCTCCGAGGAGCACGGCGGCGGGAGGTTGATCGAGTCCGGCGGCCCCGAGCAAGCGGCCCATGCTCACGGGAGCCATCACCTCGAGGACCCGACCGGGCCTTGCCACCGCCCCGGCCAGGGTCACGAGGGTCGACCCCGGCCGCTCGGCGGTCCCCGCTCGGCGGAACCACTGCGCTCCGAAGCGGGCCAGCAGGCCGGCGTGGGCCGTGGTCTCGGCGTTGTAGATGAGGGTCGGGCGACCGTGCACGCCGTGGAGGGCGGCGGGACGCCGACTGGTGAATCGCGGCTTGGCCTCACCTCCTTCCAGGAGGGAGACCACGGCGCTGGCCTCCCCGGCCACATAGCGGTCCGGTCCGAGGGTCACCGTCATCTCCGGATCGTCCAGGTCGGCACGAGCCCGTTCGGACAGGGCGCCGCTCAACGCCAGCTGGCCGGCCCGGTTGCCGCGGTGCAGGACGAGGCTGACCTCGTCAGCTCCGGCCGCCCGAGCCAGGATCCGGGCGCCGTCGAGGACCAGATGGGGCCGGAGGCCGACCAGGGTTGCATCCTTGGCGCTGGCCGGCTCACTCTCGGACGCATTGACCACCAGCAGCGGCCGACCCTGGCCGCCAGCCGCAGCTGCCATCTTGACCGCGGCCGGAAAGCTCCCTCCGCCCCGCCCCCGCAGCCCGCTGAGATCGAGGACGTCCAGCAGGGCCTTCCGGTCCGCCTCAACATCTGGCCAGGCGCCCAGCCGTGCCTGGTGAGCCGTCAGTGATTCGGCTCCACTCCCGGGCTCCGGACCGGCCAGCAGCCGCGTCCCCGGCTCCCCAACACCGCCGAATGCGATGTCGACACTGCCTTGGTCGACGGCCGACTCGGCGCTCGTAGCGAGGGTCATGACGGCACGGGCTGAGGGAGCAGGTGCCGACTGACCCCCAGGAGCAGGATCAGTCCGCCGGTGAGGATGTACATCCAACGCAGGGCGGGGGTGTCGGTGCCCGCCAGCACGGCGTGGAACCAGATGAGTCCGACGGTTATCGCGGCCAAGCGGTGGATGGGGAGCCAGATGCGCCGGGCCATCCCACCGGCCAGGGCGGCGCTGAGCCCGGCTACCAGGCCGGCGTAGAGACCCAGAGTGCCCGCTGCCACCGGCCACGCTCGGTAGCCGGCCCGGCCGGGCAAGACAGCCCCCAGCACCCCCAGGCGGGCGTAGTGGTCCATGACCAGCGCGGCTACATGTCCCAACGCCAAGACCAGGGTGGCGACGGCCAGGGCGGCATGCAGGCGCAAGACGCTGGCCGGATGTAACCGCCTGCGCCCCGACCGACGGACTGGGTGCCCGAACCACAGGCCCAGGCCGACCAGGGCCACCAGGCAGAGGTAGGCGGCTATGCCCAGCGACCGGCCCAGGATCCAAGGCAGCATCCGGTTGTGTGGGTCTGCGGCCGACCAGCGGGTAAGCCCGTAGCCCAGGCCCACCGAGGCGATGGCCACCGCCGCCGGCCAGCCCAGCCCCCCGGGGGCTGGATCATGGGTGACATTCACCTCGGCCCCCACACCAGGTAGCTGGCCAGCGCCGGGCTGGTGGCGATGGCGCCGTTCGCCTCCACCCACAGCGCGGCCAGTGCCTTTCGCTGGGCCAAGGCGGCTATCTGGCGACGCCCCGCCAAGAACAGCACCTTGCTCCAGACCTCGGCCTCGGCGGGATCGGGTCCAACCACGGTGACCGACGCCAGGCCGGCGCCCCCCGGTCGACCGCTTCGGGGATCAACCAGATGATGGACCTCCTCCTGGCCGGCCCGCCACCGTCGCAGCCGGATGGATGAGGTGGCACAGGCCCGGTCCCGCACGCCCAGCACGGCCAGCGGATCGGCCCCACCCGCCGGATCCTCCACCGCCACCTGCCAGGGCCCTCCCCCCGGAGCGGACCCTGCGCAATAGCAGTCCCCCCCGGCTTCGATGAGATGGTCGGCCGTGGCCCGCCTCAGGGCCTGGCTGGCCCAGCGCACGGCCAGGCCCTTGCCTATGCCGCCCAGGTCCACGGGATGTGGACCTATCCGGACGGCGAAGGAGGAGCCACGAAAGCCCGGCCGCCAGGGTGGGAGCGGCGCTCGGCGGGATGGGGCCGGCGGGGTGGTGAGCCCACCGCCGGAGAAGGGAAGCGAGCGGTCATAGCCCATGGCGACCAGGTCGGCCAGCACCCGAGGGTCGAAGCGACCCCGGGTGCGGCTATAGGCGCGATGCGCCTCCACTACCGCCTCGAAGCAGGTGGGACCCACCGGACAGAAACGATCGGCACCATGGTTGGCCCGCATCAGGGGGCTGGCCGGGTCGAAGCGGGTGCAGGCCGACTCGACGGCGGCAAAGACATCCAGGGCCCCTCGGACCGCGGCTCCCAGGTCGTCGGCCCCCGGGGCGGCCACCGCCCTCACCATCACGTCGCTGGCCATGGCCCGCCTCCGCCCGATCGTCTCGTCGGCCGTGGCTTCCAGGACCGGCCGGGAAAGGCCGACCTCAGGGGGCACCCGATGCTCCGGTGGTGGCGTGGCTGGCCGGCGGGGCGCTGAAGCTCTGGGCGGGCGATAGAGAGGGCAAAGGCGGCAGCGAGACCGACTCGGTGGCCCCGGACGGGCGGGGAAGGGCAGCTATCTGGGCTTCCGATGCCGACAGGGCGCCACTGAGCGCCCGCAGAGCATCCGCCTGGCTGGCCAGGCCGCTCACCGGGGCTAGGACCCGGGGGGCGAGCGGGTGGCGCGAGACCACCGGGGTCGTGGCCCGAGGCCAGACCCATGCGATGGAGCTGAGCGCAGCGAGGGGCACCGCCGTGGTGACGATGGCGCTCGGCAACCACCGGCGCAGCCACCGCCGCCGGGCCAGCTGGCGCCGAGCCCGGGCCACCGCATCAGCCATCCCCGCCGCCCCCATCGTCGGAGGAACGGGCCGAGCTGGCCCCGGTGGTGGCGTGCGCCGGCGGGGCGGTGCTCTGGCGGGCCGACAGCTGAGCCGCTTCTTGCGCGAGGGCCGATCGCTCGGAGTCGAGCTGGCTGGCCTCCTGGGCCAGCTGGGCCTGCCGGGAGGCCAGCCCCTCGGCCTCCTGGGTCAGGGATGATTGATCCTGGGTTCCCTGGGCCACCAGGCCGGCCAGCTTCTGGCGAGCAGCCAGGATGGCGGCCTGAAGCTGCGCCTCCTCGCTCCGCAGGCTGGCCAGCTCGCTGCCCACTCCCGAGGAGCCGGCCGCTGGGAGAGTGGCCGCCACCGGCACCGCCACCGCCGGCGGCCCGGGGGCGTCGATCAGAGCCACGGTGCCCCCGACGATGGTTCCGACGGCCAGAGCTCCGATCATCAACTGTCGCTTCGGTGTCATGTTCTACGACCTCCCATAGTTGTCTTCGGTCGAAACCGACTCTGTCCGTAGCTAATGAGGCCAGCATTAGGCGTGGATGAGAGTCCTCTCATGTCCGGCCCGGAGCCGGTCGGCATCAGACCGGTCAGTCCCCTTCGAACCCGGGGGGCAATAGGCGGTAGCCGGCGCCCCGCACGGTTTGAAGCAGCGTGCGCAGGCCGGCGCGGTTGAGCTTGCGACGGAGATAGCTGACATAAACGTCGACGACATTGCTGCCCGGCTCGAAGCTGTAGTCCCAGACGTGATTGAGGATCTGGGTCCGGGACAGAACCTGGGTTGGGCTGCGCATGAAGAGCTCCAACAGGGCCCATTCACGAGGGGCCAGGTCTATCCGGCGTCCGTCCCGCCAGGCCACCTTGGCCAGGAGGTCGAGACGTAGATCCGCCACCGCCAACTGCGTGACGCTGACCTGCTCGGCGGTCCGCAGCGCCGCTCGGATGCGGGCCAGCAACTCATCGAAAGCGAAGGGCTTGGTCACGTAGTCCGTGGCTCCGGTGTCGAGACCCCGAACCTTGTCGACCACCGCATCCCTGGCCGTCAGGGCGATGATCGGCGCGGCCACGCCCGCGTTCCGCCAGCGGGCCAACAGCTCGTATCCGCTCAAGCCAGGAAGGTTCAGATCCAAGAGGACCAGGTCGAGGTCCTCCCCCAGCCCGGCAACCACGCTCAGGGCCTGACTCCCGTCTGGCGCCACGGTCACCGCGTACCCCTCCGCCCGCAGGCCCTTGGCCAGGAAGGCCGCGATACCGGCGTCATCCTCCACCACCAGAACATTCATGGCCCGTCGCCTGCCATCTGGGCCTCCCGCTGTACCCGGGACGCCGGCAGCACCATGGCCACCCGGCATCCCACCCCCACCTCGCTGTCGATGACCACCCGGCCACCGTGGCCCTCGGTGACCGCCTTGACGATGGTCAGACCTAGCCCCGATCCACTGGCATCGACGGCCCCCGGCCGGGCGAAGCGGGCGAAGGCGTTCGAGACTTGGTCCTCGGTCATTCCCCGCCCGCTGTCGCCCACCACCAGCTCCAGTTCGGCCCCCCGGTCGTAGGCGTCCAGGGAGATGTGGTCTCCCGGACCGGTAGCTCCCACGGCGTTGTCGACCAGATTGAGCAGCGCGCCGCGCATCTTCTGGGCGTCGATCGTAACTACGACGTCGGGAGCGGGGCCTAAGGACCAATCCCGGTCGGCCAGCACCCGGGCCCCCTCGAACAGGTCGGCCAGGAACGACCGCAGGTCGACGGGCTCGGCATCGATGAAGTCAGGCTCCAGAGCCCGCCCGAGCAGAAGCAAGCGGTCCACCAGAGAACGCATGTGGTCGATCTCGTTGACGACCACTGCCAGTGTCTCGTGGACCTCTTGGGGGTCAACGCAATCGCCACGATCGAGCACCTCGAGGTGCCCCCGAGCCACGGTCAGAGGGGTTCGGAGCTGGTGAGAGACGTCGGACAGCAACTGGCGTTGTGCTCCCATGGCGCTGGATATGCGTCCGATCATGGTGTCGAAGGTGGCGACCAGTTTGCCCACCTCGTCTCGCGAGCCATGATCGCCCAGCCGGTGCTCCAGATCCCCACGGGCAATCTCATCGGCGGCCTCGGTGACACGTCCGACCGTGCGCAGCACCCGCCTCAGCAGGAGGTAGGTGCTGAGTAGGGTCACCATCAGGGCCACTGCGGCCTCGGAGCCGGCCAGGACCAGCACCTGGCGCTGCTGGACGGCCAGGGGTGAAAGGTTGGCGGCAGCCAGGAATACCCCGTGGATGGTCGACCCCTGGCGTAGCGGGCTGGCCAGGACCAAGAAGGCGGGCATCGGCCCCTTGGCTTTGGTGGTGATGGTGGTGGTGGCCGACGGGGGGTGGACCAACCAGGCCTTCACCTGAGCAATGCGGAGCAGCTGGGAGGAACCCGGGCTGCCCTCCGCGGGCTGGAGTTCGGTCCGGATGAGAAGCAGTCGGCCACTCGAGAGCACATGGCTGCGCAGGTAGGACGTGGTGAAGTTGGCCAGGGGGGCAGCGTGCCTGCTGTTGGCGGCAGCACCGAACTCGATCAGTTCATCGCTCAGGTCCCGGGTAACGCTCTGGCGATAGTGCACACCGAAGTCGGCTACCACCCGGAACAACACCACCCCCAGAACGGTGGTCACTATCAGCCCATGGATCACCATCAGGCGTCCGGCTGTGCCCGGAAGCCGAAGGATCCCTGCCAACCGGGACCGACCGGAACGCCGCCCGGAGCGCGCCACCGCCCCGGGGAGGGGATCCAACTCAGCCGTCCCGGCTGGGCGCGTCGGCTGCGCCCGTGGTGGGGGATGAGTCAGACCCGGTGGATGGCACCGTCGAGGCTGGCGTGCTGGTGGAGGTGGGGCTAGTGGCCTGTGACTCGCTCGCGCTGGGAGCGGCCCCGGATTCGGTGCTGGCCGGCTCCGAAGGGGCCGTTGGTTGGGGAGGGGCCGGGCTGGTGCTGTCCTCACTCGGCACCACTCCGGTTCCCGCGGGCGCCTGGATCGGAGTGCTGGCCGCCGATCCCTCGCCGCGGTTGTCGAAGACCTCCACCGGACGAAGGGGCGAGACCTCGGTCACTCCCGGCGTGTCCGTCCTCGAGGGTGCGAAGCCCGGTCCGGTGGACGTCGGTGAGAGGAACACCGCGGTTGGGACCCGGGGCGCCATTGGACTGGCCGGGGCCAGGAGTATCCCCGCCATCACCAGACCGCCTAGCACCCCCGCCAAGGCGAACACCCGTGCCGCCGCCGCCCAGCCGAACCGCCCGATGTATCCCATCCATGGCTCCCGGACCAACATCGTGCCCCTTAAGGTCGTCGGGGTACCCGCCTGCCTGTCCACCGGTTGGCGAGTCGATCAAGTTCCCGGCGGATCATTTTGGGCCACATCCGTGACCCTCAGATGAGACTCTCATGAGAATCCTCTCATCCAGTCTTGCCGCCACAACAGGCGGAGCCCATCACCCCACTTCCCGCTCCCGGTCCCCGCCACCCGGGCGTCACCCCTCCGCCAACCTGCCCGCTCGGCCTTAGGTCGGACGCGAGTAACCCCCGCAATCGGGTCCAACCACATGGTCCAGCGAAGTGAGATTGGTCACCGCTGTCCGGTCAGGTCCTCAAAGGCTGTTCCCTGGGCGGCTTCGCTGGCTGCACTGCTAGGAGGTCCGCGCAGCACCCAGGCACAGCCAACGGCAACGACTCCTCCCGCTATGGGGCCGAGGACGTAGGCCCACCAAGCACTCCAGTGAGCCCCAATGAGGGCAGGTCCCAGGGAGCGGGCCGGGTTCATGGACGCCCCCGAGATCGGCGCTGCCCATAGACCCGCCAGGATGATGTATCCGCCTACGGCCAGGGCGGCGTTGGCGCCGATGTTGCGAGCCCCGGAGGCGGTACCGAGGATCACGCTGATCAGTCCGGCGGTCAGCACGAGTTCGATCAGGGTTGCGGTGACAGCGCTGATCCCGGGGCCGGGCTCGGTGGCACCTAGTTGGCCGAGGCTGCCAAAGGTGGCCCGCAGGAAACCTGAGGCGAGGAGGCTGCCGGCAAGCTGTGCGACCAGGTAGCCGGGGACCCTCTTCCAGGGAAAGTTTCTGCGCAGGGCGAAGGCAATGGTGACGGCCGGGTTGAGGTGGGCGCCGCTGATGGTGCCCATGAAGTAGATGACTGCCATTACCATCAGTCCGGGCGCGGCCACTTGGGCGTCGAGGGGAACCTGGCCGTGGCTTTGAGCGTTGACGACCGGCGCCCCCGCCGCAACGAGGACCAGAAAGAAGGTGCCCAAAACTTCGGAGAAGAGGCGCCGCCACTCGAAGGCGAGGTCGTGGAAGTCCAGCGTCCACGATGTCTGCAGGCCGATCGGCTCCTGACGGTGAAACGGCGCCGGTTCGTATCGACCTGGCAGCGGCTGCATGGTCGCCCCTTCTCCCGCTTGGTTCTCAAGGCGCGGGTGACATCCTCTCTATCACGCCTCAGCACGCTCGGGTCGTCCGTCGGCGCCCTCAATAAGCCTCGACTCGCATTAAGACAGGCGGAGTCCTACGTCGCGCCGCCCATCGCCCTGTCCCTGGTCCAGGCGGTGGAAAAAGGGCGCTTCCGGGAATTCAGTGGGTAACCGGGTAGAGATCGAGCCCGCCGCAATGGAAGTAGATGGCGGTCTTGAAGTGCTCGCGGTTGCGAAAGCCGCGGGCGGAGACCCGGATGGCCTGGATGCGCGAGTTGAGTCCTTCGGCCCCGGCATTGGTGATCCGATGGGCGAAGAAGGAGAGCAGGCCGGCCTCGTCGCGCTTGAGGGTATGGGCCGCGTCGATGATCGGCTGTAACCGGGAGTGGGTGGCCCAGAAGTACCAGGACTTCCAGTGCCGCTCGGCCCAACCTCGGCGCCGGTAGTCCCAGAAGATGCGTAGGTTCTCTTTGATGGCCCAGGCTCGGCCGGTCTTGAGATCGGCACCACGCATGGCGGCGAAGCGGTGCTGGTGGCGCTCGGGCAGGTTCTCCTCGGAGTACAGCCAGAGGTACTTGGAGCCCGACAAGGTCTTGTCTCCGGCTGGCTGGAGGGCCAGCCCGGGGTCGATTCCCGCCAGGTGTTCCTCTACGGCGTGTCGAGGGGAACCGAAGGCGCCCTGCTGACGGCGTCCTACTACCCCGACCTGGTGGCCGGGGTGGTGGCCCTGGTGCCCAGCGACTCGGTCCTGTGCGGGGCGCCGGCCTGTCAGACCTCGGGCTGGACCTAGCAGGGTCGGCCCTTCCCCTTCACCCGCCAGGTGTCCAACCCGCGCCCGACCGACGTCCCCGCCGCCCTGATCCCCGTCGGGCGTATCCGCGGGCGGGTCATGCTCGTGTGCCGTGGCCATGACCGGCGCTGGGCCTCCTGCGCCTACGCCGGGACCATCGCCTCGGAGCTGACCGCGGCCGGGAGGCGACCGCCGGTGCTGTTGGGCTACCCCGACGCCGGCCACGGAGTGGGCTTCGCCCTGCCCTACCTACCCGAGCTGGACACCCCCGGCCTGGAAGGCACCGGACCCTCGGCCAACCCCCTGGCCCGGGCTGATGAGTGGCCCCGATCCTGGCTTTCCTGGGGGCGAGCCGGTGAGATGCCTGGCCCGCTGGGGCCGCGGCGCCGTCGGCCTCGGCGCGGCCGGAGCGTTCCTGATCGGATGCGGGGCCGGCCCCCCGACCAGCCGTGATCCGGCCTACCAAGAGGTTCTACTCGACGGCCACGCCGTCGTCTGCGCCGCCGTGTTCCGGACCGACGCCGAGCACCTCAAGGGCCTGTCCGGGCCCAATGCCTCCCAAGCCGGCGCCTTCGTCAACCAGCCGCCCCAGCAGCCCAGCCTGTGGATGCACGACGTGCACCATGACCTGGTCGGAGTGTGGGTCGGCGAGGGCGGCACCATCCTGGGCTCGGTGCCAATGCGGGCCATGACCCGGGACCTACACCCGGCGCGCCGCCCGGTCCCTTTGATCCTGGAGCTGGCCCCCCGCCTCTGGGCCCGCTGGTCGGGGGCCCGGCTAGCCGCCCTGGGCGCAAGCTGCGTCCCATCCGGGTGAGCTTGCCCGGTGCCCACTTGGCCGGCCGTAGCGAGGGTTCCGAAATCACAACCGGGGTATGTTCTGTCGGTGTTGTCCAGCGAGGAGGCGCGCCCCGGGTTCGGCCCCGGCACGCTGCTCGGTGGTCGGTACCGGCTCGAGGATCGGATCGGCCTGGGCGCCATGGGCGAGGTGTGGTCGGGGGTCGATGTGCGACTCGGCCGGCCGGTGGCGGTGAAGCTTCTTCGGACCGATGTCGGCTCCGATGAGGACCTCCCGCGCCGTTTCGAAGCTGAAGGTCGTGCCGCCGCCCGCCTGGTCCATCCCAACGCGGTAACGGTCTTCGACGCCAGCGAGCAGGACGGCCGGGCCTTCCTGGTCATGGAGTGCCTTCCCGGCTCTACCCTGGCCGACCAGCTGGGCCGTGGTCGTCTTCCTCCGGAGGAGGTGAGGAGCCTCGCTCTCCAGGTGCTCGGCGCCTTGGGTGCGGCCCACCGGCTCGGCCTGGTCCATCGCGACGTCAAACCCGCCAACCTGCTTCTCGCCTCCTATGGCACCTGGAAGCTGGCCGACTTCGGCATCGCCAGGAGCCTGACCGACCACGGGGACCTGACCGTGGCCGGCTTGGTGTACGGCACGCCCGCCTACCTGGCCCCCGAGCGCATCGACGGTCAGCCCGCTACGGCGGCCAGCGACCTGTTCTCCCTGGGCGTCGTCATGTACGAAGCCCTGGCCGGTCGCCAGCCCTTCCAGGGGGGGACGCCCTTGGCCGTGGCCGCGGCCGTGCGTAATGCCCCGGTCGAGCCCCTGAGGGCGCTGTGCCCGGGCCTGGATCCCCGATTGGAGGCGGTGGTGACCCGGGCCCTGGCCAAGGATCCGGCCCGGCGTTTTGCCGCCGCTGAGGAGATGGCCCTCGCTCTTGGCTCCCCGGGGGCGACGACTTGTGACCCGAGCCTGAGCCCGACCGCCGTCCTCGGCGCCTCCGAGGTCCTGCCCACGGCGGGGACCGCCACGGTCCACCTCCCGGCTCGGGTGCACGGATCGGCTCCCCTCAGGTGGGAACAGACTAGGGCGACGACAGCCCGGGCCGCCCTGCGGCGACACCGCCGGGCCGCCGCCGCGGCCGTGGCCGCGCTGCTCGTTGTCCTGGCCCTGGTGCTCGGCCATCACCCCTCAGGCCCGGCTCCGACGGCGCCGGCGCTTTCCTCCTCCTCCTCCTCCTCCTCCTCCTCCTCCGGGCCGGGCGGCGTCTCCCCGTCGTTGTCCCATGCCCTCGGACAGTTGCAACAGGCGGTGCGGCCCTGAGCCGGGCCCGGATGGCGAAGGCGGTGCGGACCGGCCTGGTGCTGGCTTGGCCGCTGACCCTGGCCGCCTGCGGCGCTTCGGCGTCGATCACGACGGGCGCCAGCCAGGCGCTGAGCGCCCAGGTCCAGCGGATCACGGCCGACGCCCGGACGGGGGACATGGCCCAGGCCCGGACCGACCTGGCCCAACTGCGGACGATGGTCGGCTCCTATGGGAGAGCGGGCCAGCTCAGCGCGGCGAAGTCGTCGGCCATCACGGCCGCCGCCTCGGTCGTGTTGACCCAGATCGAGGCGACGACAACCACGGCACCGGCGCCCGCCACCGTGGCCCCGCCCTCCACGGGAAGCTCCGGTGATTCTCACCACGCTGGACACAAGCAAGGCGGTGACGGCTAGCTATTAAGCTAGGCGCCCAGTTCATGGATGGGCTACGGCAGGGCCAAGCTTGTCTCCGGCGACCCCGGCCCGAAGTCAACTCACGCGGGAGCCCGGCAGGTGGCCACCCACCTGGCCCTGCGCAGGGCATTTGGCATAATGTGTGGCGATACTGGGGCATAATGACTCGGCGACCATCCGCCGGCAGATGGGCCGCGCCGCCGCCACGATGTACGCCTCCGGGGGCTTGGTCGTGCTGGGTACCGCCGCGCTCCCGGCCTGGCCGGGCCGACACAGCCTGATCCTGGTCGGCCTCGGACTGTTGTCGGTGGTGGCGGGCCTGGTGCTTCGCATTACCGAAGGCAAGCTCCCTCCGGCGGCTTACAACCCCTTTGTCGTCGCGGGCACGCTGGTAATAGGTGGACTGGTGCTGGCCGGCGGCTCCGCAAGGGCCCCCAGCATCTACCCCTGCCTGTACATATGGGTGGTCGTCTACGCCGTGTATTTCTTTCCGAGGCCCTTGGCCCTCGGTCATCTCTCCCTCGTGGTGCTCACATTCGGGGCCATCCGCTTGGGCGACAGCCCCACCTGGATTGGCCTCGGCGGCTGGCTGACGATGACGGTGACCCTGGTGGTGGCGGCCGGCGTGGTGTCCCTCTTGGTCAATGGCTTGCGAAGGGCAGCGCGCTCGGACGGCCTCACCGGTCTTGCCAATCGGCAGGCGTTGGAGGAGGCGTTGGGCCAGGAGATGTCCCGCTGCCGGCGCCGGCCGGAGCGGGAACTGTCCATCGCCTTGATCGACATCGACGACTTCAAGTCGGTCAATGATCGTCACGGTCACCACGGCGGCGACCTCCTTCTGCGGGAGCTGTCGGCGGTTTGGACGGCCTGCCTACGGGGGTCGGACCTGCTGGCCAGACTGGAGCCGGAGAGCCGGGCACTGCTGGCCCGCTACGGGGGTGATGAGTTCGCCGTGCTGTTGGCATCCTGTGATCCTGTGAACGCCCGACATGTCCTCGACCGGCTGGGCTCCGCCCGGCCGGACGCCACCTTCTCCGCCGGCATTGCCTCCTGGGATCGACAGGAGTCCGCCCCGGAGGTGATCGCCCGGGCTGACGAGGCTCTCTACTCGGCCAAGAAGGCTGGAAGGAACCGAGTCGTGGTCCTACCGTCGCCCGTAGGGGACGGCCTGAACTGACACGGGCCGCCGATCGACAGCCTGCGCCACCACCCCGATAAACCGGGACGCGCGATCCCCGAAAACCAGAGTCCCCCTCGCCCAGTCGTACGCGGGCGGTGGTGGGTTATTACGTCCCCTCGTCTTGTTCAGACTCTTCCCCTACTTGACGGCGCCAATCTCACGGACCCTGGAGGCCGTCCTCGGGTCCACCAGTCCGAGCGTGACCCAGGGCGCCACCTACGAACCTCAGCGTGGCCCATGTCTCGGCCCCTGGACGGGCGCAGGCCGATGGCGCGATGCCCCTTGGTGAGTGCCTGTCCTGGGCCTTCCAGAGACCAAAGAACAAACGGAGCGCGCCACCGATAATCGCTTGACGGCTTGTGTCCGCGCCGGTGATGTGGAGGGCGTGTACGAGTACGAGCTGCGGCGCATGCGGGAGGCGGTCGAGGCGGGTGAATCACTCCCGTCTAAGGACGCCAGCCAGGTTCTCGAAGAGCTTGGCGCGCTCCGGCGGCGGCTCCAACAGCCGACTGAACTGCATCTGTCCGCTCTGGTTGATCCCGACCATCCCGATCGGTGGGTCATACAGCACCCCCTGTTCCGGTCCGAGGTGCACTCCTCGGACCCGGCCGACGCCCTGGTCCTGGCCGCCATCGAGCTACGCCGGGCACTCGGCGACGATGAGACGGCCGGACGTCCCGGGCCCCGGCCCTTCCGGGTGGATCGGGAAGAGTGGGAGACCCTGGCCGCCCAGCCGGGCCCGACCGCCGAGGCGTTGACCGGCGCCATGCGGGCACTCGAGCAGGCCGAAAAGGAACGCAACGAGGCTCGGGCCGACGCCGAGGACCGCGGCCTGCTGCGGTCGGGACGGGGTGGTCGCACCACCGCGGAGTGGGAGGCGGCCCGTCGGCGTCTCCAGCGCCAGAGCCTCGAGCATCTGACCGCCGCCAACGTGGCTGGCGTGGCCCGGAAATGGTCCGAGGACGGCTTCGGTGCGGCTGCCGACCACCAGCTTCCCCTGCCGGTGTTGGTCATCGCCACCCGGGCGGGCCGAGACGGCCGTCCGTTATCGTGGTGTTTCGACGCCCGACGCCAGTGGCTGGCCCTGGAACATCGCGTCAGCGAGGGGTTCCGGAGCAGTCAGCACCTCCGGCTGGTTGCCACCGTGGTGGAGCCGGTCAGGGACACGGAGCGCTCACTGCGCCGGCTTAGCCTGCTTTTGCCCGGTCGGGATGACTCCGTCGCCCACCTGGTGGGTTACGCCAAGGCCGTAGCCGAGTTGTTCGGTGGAGCGGTGACCGTTGACCAGCAGCGCGGTGCTGTCGGTGGAGGATGCTGGCCGCTCGACTTGGACTCCATCGGTGGGCTCACCGGGGGTGCCATCTCTGCCGAGGATCTTGGCGCCTGGGCGTCAGAGGTCGATGACGGCGGCTGGCGCCTCCCCTGGGGTCCCCATTGGGAGCTGCTGTGGCTGGCCGAAGCTCCCCCGAAGTACTGAGCGCGGTGTCCAGGTGATCGGCAGCCGTTCGGGAAGCAGCCTCGAGTTCCAGAGAAGAGAGGCAGCTCCCCGAGGGCACAGTCAGCTTCCGGACGGTTCGGCTGCGGGAGCTGCTGGGCCTGGACTGACGGGGGCCAGCACCTCGACCCGACACTGTGGACCCGGTGCCGAAGCCAGGCGGACGTCAGCAGTGAGTAGCGCGACATCGAGCAGTTCGGCCAGAGCCACGTAGGCAGCGTCGTAGATGGTGAGGTTCTCCCTCAGTTCCCAGCAGCGGACCAGCAGTGGGCGGTGGCTCACCCGTCGTAGCCGTAGCTCTCCAAGGTCCTGCAGGGCGAGCTGGGCCCTTGGGCCGTCGAGGTGCCCGGCGGTGACAAGGCGGCGCCAGGCTGCGACCACCTCGAGATCGATGACCTCAGGGGCGGTCAGGCGCTCACCGCGCAGGCGGGCCCGGACGCGGTCCCCGTCCGGACCGTCGTCGGCCAGAGCGGTGACGACGACGCTGGCGTCAACGACGATCAATGCGACTGGCGCTCGGACCTGATCACCTGGGCGGCTTCCTCCAGTCCCGCCCTGCCCCCGGCCCGACGGCCGGCCCGGTCGAGTACTTCCTCCAGGGTTGGTGTGGCCGTGTCCTCTATCAGCCGGGCGAGCAGGTACTCCTGCAGAGACTGTCCGGCGGCCGCCGCCCGGCGGCGCAGGGTCGTATGCACGTCTTCGGGCACGTCCTTCACCTGGATGCTCGACATGTCACAAGCGTACCGCGGTGGCGCCAATTTGGCGCCACCTTCTTCCGGGACCAGAAGCGCTGCCGCCAGGGGGCTGTCGGCGCCTCTGGACGGGCGAAGGAGGACCCCTCAAAGGTAGGATGTCGAACGATTAGGGCCTGGAACCATCAAGGGGAGGTGCACACAGGCGCATGCTCATAAAGCTGCTGCGCACCCATCTGCGTCCCTACCGGGGGATGCTGGCGGTCGTCTTCGGGCTGCAGGGCGTCCAGGCCCTGGCGTCGCTCTATCTCCCTAATCTCAACGCCAAGATCATCGACCAGGGCGTCATGCGGGGCGACACCCACTACATCTGGCACATCGGGATGATCATGGTTGGGGTCACCGCCCTTCAGCTGGTCTTTGCGGTGGCCGCCGTCTACTACGGCGCCCGCGCCGGGATGGGCTTCGGCCGGGACCTGCGCGGAGCCATCTTCCACCGGGTCACCGACTTCTCGGCCCAGGAGGTCAACACTTTCGGGGCTCCCTCGCTCATCACCCGCATCACCAACGACGTGCAGCAGGTCCAGCTGCTGGTGGTCATGAGCGCCACCATGGTTCTGGCCGCGCCGGTCACCGTGGTCGGCGGCGTCATCATGGCCGTGCGTCAGACCCCGAGCCTGTCCTGGTTGCTGGCCGTGAGCGTGTCGGTGCTCATGTGCGGATTGGGCCTGATCATCAGCCGAATGGTGCCAACCTTCCGGCGGATGCAGGAGCGCATCGACCGCATCAACCAGGTCCTGCGCGAACAGATCTCGGGCATGAGAGTCGTTCGGGCCTTCACCCGGGAACCCCAGGAGGCGGTCCGCTTCGACCAGGGCAACACGCTCCTCACCGCCACCGGCCTGCGGGCCGGCCGCCTCATGGCCCTGATGTTTCCCATGGTGCTGCTGGTCATCAACGGGTCCAGTGTCGGCGTGGTGTGGTTCGGCGGGGACCGGATCGCTCAGAACAGCATGACGGTCGGGTCCCTGGTGGCCTTCCTCACCTACTTCACCCTGATCCTCACCGCCGTCATGCAGGCCACCTTCGTCGCCTTCATGGCTCCCCGGGCGGCGGTGTCCGCAGAGCGCATCCAGGAGGTGCTCAGTACGGTGCCTTCTGTCGTGCCTCCGGCCCGACCGGTCCGGAGCATGGTCTCCCCGGGGGCACTCGAGCTCAGGGACGTGAGCTTCGGCTATCCCGGGGCTGACCAGCCGGTGCTGTCGGGCATCTCGCTGCGATCGCTGCCCGGAGAGACCACCGCCATCATCGGATCCACGGGTTCGGGCAAGACCAGCTTGATCAACCTGGTCGCCCGTCTCTTCGATGTCACCACTGGGGCGGTGCTGGTCGGCGGCGTCGACGTCCGTGATCTGGATCCGCTGGTGCTCTGGTCCCGGGTGGGGCTGGTCCCGCAGAAGCCCTACCTCTTTTCCGGCACCGTCGCCTCCAATCTCCGCTACGGAGCGCCCGGCGCCACCGAGGAGGAGATGTGGGAGGCCCTGCGGGTGGCCCAGGCCGCCGACTTCGTGGCTGCCATGCCTGGTGGCCTGGAGGCGGCCATCACCCAGGGCGGCTCCAACGTCTCCGGCGGCCAACGCCAGCGCCTGTCCATCGCCCGCGCCCTGGTGCGCCGCCCCGACGTCTATCTCTTCGATGATTCTTTCTCAGCGCTCGATCTCTCCACCGATGCCAGGCTGCGGGCCGCCCTCGAGCCCTGGACCCGGGAGTCGACGGTTCTGGTGGTGGCCCAGCGGGTGGCCAGCATCCGCCGGGCCGACCGCATTCTGGTATTGGAGGATGGGCTCCCGGTGTGCTTCGGTACCCACGAGGAGCTGACCCGGACCTGTCCGACCTACCAGGAGATAGTCGAGTCCCAGTTCCGCGGTGAGGAGGTGGCGTGACCGCCACCGATGAGGCGGCCACCGGCCCGGGCACCGAGGAGGAGACGCCGGTCGTCAAGCCCCCCGTCATCCAGGGCGGGGCCCGCTGGGGCTCGTTCGGCATGCCCCTGGAGAAGTCGCAGAACTTTGCCGTTTCCAGCCGGCGCCTGCTGGGCCGCCTGGAGGGGCGCCGGGGCGGTCTGGTGGCCATCCTCGGGCTGGCGGCCATCAGCACCTTCCTGTCGGTGCTCGGGCCCAAGATGCTCGGCCACGCCACCGACATTCTGATAGCCGGGCTGCTCCACGGCGGACCTGCGGCCATCGACTTCGGAGCTCTGCACCGCCAGCTCACCGAGGTGGTCGCCCTTTACCTCGGAGCGGCGGTGCTGTCCTACACCCAGTCCTATTTCTTGACCGGGATCGTGCAGCGGACCATGTACCGGCTGCGGTCCGATGTGCAGGCCAAACTCAACCGGCTGCCTCTCGAGTATGTGGACACCCATGCCCGGGGCGACCTGTTGAGTCGGGTCACCAATGACATAGACAACATCGGCCAGAGCCTCCAGCAGACCCTCAGCCAGATGTTGACCTCGGCCCTGACCCTCATCGGGACCCTGGTCATGATGCTCACCATTTCCTGGGTCCTGGCCATGGTGGCGGTGGTTACCGTTCCGTTGTCCATCTGGACCATGCGGACGATCATGCGCCGCTCCAAGCCCCGTTACGTCAGCCAGTGGATGGAGACCGGAAAGCTCAACGGGCTGGTGGAGGAGACCTTCACCGGTCACAACATCGTAAAGGCCTTCGGCCGCCAGCCCGAGGTCGAGGAGCGGTTCCGCCAGACCAACGAGGAGCTGTTCCGGGCCAGCTTCGGGGCCCAGTTCACCTCCAGCGTGGTCCAGCCGGCCATGATGCTGATCGGGAACCTGAACTTCGTCGCCATTGCGGTGGTCGGCGGTCTGCGGGTGGCGGCGGGGGCCATAACCATCGGCGACGTCCAGGCCTTCATCCAGTACTCGCGCCAGTTCAGCCAGCCGCTGACTCAGATCGCCTCCATGATCAATATGCTCCAATCCGGCATCGCCTCGGCCGAGCGGGTCTTCGAGCTGCTCGACGCCGAGGAGCAGGAGCCGGACACGGCGGTCGCCTCCCTGCCTGATCCCATCCGGGGCCGAGTCGAGTTCGACGACATCTCCTTCTCCTACGACCCCAACCGCCCGCTCATCACCGACTTGTCCCTGGTGGCCGAGCCCGGCAGCACCGTGGCCATAGTCGGGCCGACCGGAGCCGGTAAGACGACGCTGGTCAATCTGATCATGCGCTTCTACGAGCTCGACGCCGGGCGCATCCTGCTCGACGGTCTGGACATCACTGACCTGTCCCGATCCGAGCTGCGCTCCTCCATCGGCATGGTCCTGCAGGACACCTGGCTGTTCGGTGGGACGATCCGGGAGAACCTGGCTTTCGGTAACCCCGACGCCACCGAGGAGAAGCTCCTCGAGGCCGGCCAGGCCACCTATGTGGACCGCTTCGTCCACTCCCTGCCCGAGGGCTACGACACTCTCATCGATGATGATGAGACCACCGTCAGCGCCGGGGAGAAGCAGCTGCTGACCATCGCCCGGGCCTTCCTGGCCGACCCGGCCATCCTCATCCTGGACGAGGCCACCAGCTCGGTGGACACCCGCACCGAGGTCCTCATCCAGCGGGCCATGGCGGCGCTGCGCCGGGACCGGACCAGCTTCGTCATCGCCCACCGGCTCTCGACTATCCGGGACGCCGACGTGATCCTGGTCATGGAGGAGGGCCGGATCGTGGAGAAGGGCAACCACGAGGATCTCCTGGCCGCCGGCGGCGCCTACGCCAACCTCTACAATGCCCAATTCGTGGCGCCTACGGCCGAGGTCGGCTGACCCATGAGATGGTGGCCGGGAGTCAGGGCCATCGCCGCGGTGGCCGGGCTGGGCGCGCTGGCCGGCTTGGGCTTGGCTCCGGGTGCGCAGCGCCCGGCCCAGGCCGCTACCCCGGCCCTCAACGTCACCCTGGTCTGGTCCAAGACCCTGCCCGGGGTGGACTTCCGGGCCTCGTCTCCGATGCCGGCCACCCTGGACTCAGCCGGGACCAGTGCGGTGGTCGGCTCACTCAACGGTTCGGCCTATGCCTTCCATCTCTCTGACGGCAGCGCGGTGACCGGCTGGCCGGTGGCCACCGGCCACGAGATCGACTCCACTCCTTCGCTGGACAGCGTGGACGGCAGCGGGCTGGACGACGTCTTCATCGGCTCGGGCAGCTACAACGGCCCGGGTGGTGACTACGTGTCCTTCGACCATGCCGGTAACAAGCGCTGGAAGGTGGCGGCCAAGGATCCGAACCAGGCCTCGGGGGCCGTGTACTCCACCATGGCGGTGGGCGACATCAACGGGGACGGCGTCCCCGATGCCACCGCCGGCTCCCTGGGCCTGGACGCCTACTCCATGAACACGGTCACCGGAGGGGTCAATCCGGGCTGGCCCTTCCGCACCAACGACACCGTGTTCTCCTCGCCCTCCCTGGTCGACCTGGCCGGCAACGGCTCGTTGGACGTGGTCACCGGGGGCGACTCGAGCCCGGGAGTCAACTTCACCGGGACCAACGCCCGCACCGTGCAACAGGGCGGCGTGCTCTACGCCGTCAACGGCTCCGGCCAACTCATCTGGTACCACAACTTCGACGAGGTGTTGACCTCCTCTCCCGCCGTCGGGGACCTGAGCGGCAACGGCACCCCGGACATCGCTGTGGGCACCGGGTTCTACTGGGCCCAGCAGGGGGCTCACCCGGCCGACTCGACCAGGCTCTTCGTCTTGAACAGCCAGGGCAATGTGCTCTGGAGCCAGGATCTCGGGGGATACACCCGGCCCTCACCCGCTCTCGGGGACCTCGAGGGCAACGGCCGTGAAGACGTGGTCGAAGCCACCAGCGGCACGACCGGCTGCAGCCAGTGCGGTGACGTATGGGCCTTCGACGGCGCCGGCAACAAGCTGTGGGAAACGGCCGCTCCCGACGCCGTCTTCGGTAACCCCACCACCGCCGATCTGACCGGCGGTGGTTACGAGGACGTGCTGGTGCCGACCGGAGCCGGACTGCGCATCTATGACGGCAAGACCGGTGACCAGGTGGCCGACCTGGCCAACAGCATCGGTATGCAGAACGCCGCTTTGGTGACCCAGGACACCAACGGGACCATCGGGATAACCATCGCCGGCTCGGCCGGGGCGGCCTCCCCCACGGGTACGGGGGAGATATTCCACTACGAGGTGAAGACCGGAGCCTCCATCGGTTCCCTTTCCTGGCCCATGTTCCGCCACGACCCGCAGGCCACCGGGGCCATCCCCACTCCGGTCACCGTGGCCCTGGCCCGCACCAGCACCGGTAAGGGCTACTGGCTGGGAGCGACCGACGGCCGGGTTGGCGCCCACGGGGATGCGGTCGCTCTCGGATCGGTTACCTCCTCGCTGACCCGACCGGTGGTCGGCATGGCCGCCACCCCGGACGGCAAGGGCTACTGGCTCGACGCCTCCGACGGGGGCATCTTCAGCTTCGGGGACGCCGCCTTCTATGGCTCGACCGGGGCCGAGCGGCTCAATAGACCCATAGTGGGCATGGCTCCCACCGCCGACGGTAAGGGCTACTGGCTCGACGCCTCCGACGGGGGCATCTTCACCTTCGGGGACGCCGCCTTTTATGGCTCGACCGGGGCCGAGCGGCTGAATAAACCGATAGTAGGGATGGCCGCCACTCCGGATGGCAAGGGCTACTGGCTGGTCGCATCCGATGGCGGCATCTTCAGCTTCGGGGACGCCGCCTTCCACGGTTCGACCGGCGCCGAGGTCCTCAACAAACCGATAGTGGGCATGGCCCCCACCCCGGATGGCAAGGGCTACTGGCTGGTCGCATCCGATGGCGGCATCTTCAGCTTCGGGGACGCCGCCTTCCACGGCTCGGCGGGCGCCACCCCGCTGGTGCGACCCATCGTGGGCATGGTCGCCACCCCCGACGGGGCCGGCTACTGGCTGGCCGCCGCCGATGGCGGCGTCTTCACCTACGGGGACGCCGGCTACTTCGGCAGCGGGGAGTGAGCCCGGGAGCCCGGGTGTCCGCTGGGGACGAACACCCGGGCCGCCCCGGAAAGCGGGCCGCCGAGCCCGCCGCCACCAGGCGACCGCTGGGAGTGGTAGTGGCCGCGCTGGGGGGTCGATGCCGGAGATACCCAACCAGGTCGGGCCAGCCGGTCGCATTGGAAACGGCCCGGGCGGGAGAAACTTGCGGTCGTCCACCGAAGTCCTGGTGGCCGGCCGGGCCGCCCGGGCCCGCCCGTAGATTTCCGGGATGACCGCCGGCGTCTGGAAACGGCTCCTGGCCCGTCACCTGGGCGGGCAGTGGCCCACCGGAGACGTGGTCGACGCCCTGTTCCGATCGGTACTCCTGCGCCCGGCCGATGCCCCCAGCCGGCGGTTCTACGTCCGGGCCCTGGGCCGGGGGGTGGCGGTGGACGAGGTGGTAAGAGCGGTCCACACCTCGGCCGAGGCGGTGGACAACTCCTGGCGGGCGCCCCTGGCCGCCGGCGCCGGTCCAGCCCTCTGGGAGCAGCGGGTCCCCCCGGGCCAGGTCTACGTGGCCTGCCCGCCGGCGGGCACGGCGGGAGACGGCTCCGGCCTGTGGGCCGGCCTGGCCTTCGGTCCCGCTCCCGACTTCCCCAGGCTGGTGGGCTACGACCTGGACCAACTGGTCTGGGTCCCTCCCGTCATCCGGCAGCGGGCCGCGGTCGTGGCCGGCCCCTTGGGAGTGGCCGGACGGGCCCTGGTCGACCCCTCGGCCCGGTCCGTGCTGGTGGTGGCCCGGCCGGTCGGCCCGCACGCCAGCGTTCAGGCCCGGGTGCTGGCCTCCCGCATGGACCCGGGCCGGCGGGCCTGGCTGGACTACTCCCCCGAGACCGAGGCAGGCCGCAGGGGGCTGGATGTTGAACATCCCCTCCAGGCCCTACTGGAGGCGGGCCCGGAGGGGGCCGGCCCCGAGGATCTGGAGCGAGATGCTCTGGCGGCCCTGGCGCTCTTCGACCGGGTGGTGCTGGACGGTCCCGAGGTGGCCGAAGATGGGACCGGGCCGGACTGGGCCCTGTACCGGGCGGCCCGGACGGTGGCCGCCGGCGCGCCCCGGACATGAGGCCCGGCCCGGCCCGGCTGACCAGCCGGGAGCTGATAGATGGCCTGTACCAGGGGTTTTTCGGTCGGGCTGCCGATGAGGCCGGCCTCGCCCACCATCTCCGGGCCCTGGAGTCGGGCGAGGTCGACCTGGCCGGTTTGATCCACGCCCTGCGGTGGAGCCCCGAGTCGGCCCTAGCCTGGTTGGCGTCCCCGGCCGCCGGCCGGGGCCAGGCGTTGTGGGCGTCCCGGGAGGCAGCCCGGCTCCGTGGCGGCCCAGCCGCCGCCGGCGAGGAGCAGATCTATTTCCTGCACATCATGAAGACGGCGGGCACTTCGCTGGTCAACGCCATGGCGGCCCGGTCCGGGCCCCGGCTGTGCCTGAGCCAGGTCTTCCTGGATCACATCCCCTTCCTGCCCGAGCCGCTGCTCCGGGGGGCGGCCCTGGTGGCCGGGCATCTGGGCACCGGCGTCATCCCGATCCTGGCCCCCGACGCCAAGGTGGTGACGGTGATCCGGGAGCCGGTCAGCCGGGTCCTGTCTCACTACTCCCACCTGTGCCAGGACCCGGCCGTCCTGTCCCACACGGCCCAACTGACCCTGTCCGACTTCATCCACCTGCCCCGCTGGCGGCCGCTGGTCGAGAACTTCCAGGCCCGCCATCTGGTCCATGACGTGGGCGTGGCCCGGGCCTGGTTGGACTTCTCCCCTCCGGAGGCCCTGGCCGATATGGGCCCGCCGTTTCCGGAGGTGGACGCCCTGCCCCTGCAGTTCCTGCTCGACTACTCGCCCCTGCCCCACTCGGAGGCGGAGCTGCTACAGGCGGCCCTGGCCCGCCTGGACAGCCTGGACCTGGTGGGAGTGACCGACCGCCTGGAGGACTTCTACGCCCAGCTGGTCACCCACTGGGGCCAGACCGCCGAGGGCGGCCTGCCCCGGGACAACGTGGGAGTCGCCACCCTCGGGGCCGAGGAGGTGGCCGAGGACCTGAGGGCGGAGATCCTGGCCGCCAATGCCGTGGATGCCGCTCTGTACCAGCGGGCAGGGGAGCTGGCCGGGCGGGGTTGGAGGAGGCCGGGAACTCCAGGCGGTAGCTTGCCGGGCGGAAATCAGGAGGAAAGATGAGAGTTCTGGTGCTCGGCGGTGACGGGTACCTGGGATGGCCAACGGCGCTGCATCTCTCCGCCCGTGGCCACCAGGTCGGGATCGTCGACAACTTCGCCCGTCGTGGTTACGACCACGAGCTGGGGGCCGGATCCCTCGTTCCGATCTTCTCCATGAAGGAGAGGCTGGCCACCTGGAGGAGGATCTCGGGCCATCACATCGAGGCCCACGTCGGGGATCTGACCGACTTCCCCTTCGTGGACGGCGTGGTGGAGCGCTTCGCTCCGGAGGCGGTGGTTCACTTTGCCGAGCAGCGGTCGGCTCCCTACTCCATGATCGACCGCAGCCACTGCGTCTACACCCAGGTCAACAACGTGGTCGGCACCCTCAACCTGCTCTACGCCCTGGCCGAGCACGCCCCGGACTGCCACCTGGTCAAGCTCGGGACCATGGGCGAGTACGGCACGCCCAACATCGACATCGAAGAGGGCTTCATAGAGATCACCCACCGGGGCCGCACCGACCTGCTGCCCTACCCGATGCAGCCGGGCTCCTTCTACCACCTGTCCAAGGTCCACGACTCCCACAACATCCGCTTCGCCTGTCGCATCTGGGGCACCCGGGCCACCGACCTGCACCAGGGAATCGTCTACGGGGTTCAGACGGATGAGACGACCCTCGATCCCCAGCTGGCCACCCGCTTCGACTACGACGCCGTCTTCGGCACCGTGCTCAACCGCTTCATCGTGGAAGCGGTCATCGGCCAACCCCTGTCCGTATACGGCTCCGGGGGCCAGACCCGCGGCCTGCTCGACATCCGCGACACGCTGGCCTGCGTCGAGTTGGCCGTGCTCAACCCGGCCGAGGCGGGGGAGTACCGGGTCTTCAACCAGTTCACCGAGAGCTTCTCGGTCCTGCAGCTGGCCGAACACGTGGCCCGCCTGTCGCCCAAGAAGACCACCACCATCGACCACATCCCCGACCCGCGGGTGGAGAAGGAAGAGCACTATTACCGGGCCGCCCACACCAAGCTGCTCGATCTCGGCCTCAAGCCCCACCTGCTCTCCGACACCCTGATCGAGTCGCTCTTCCATGTGGTGGAGAAGTACCAGGAGCGGGTGGACCTCTCCGCCATCCCGCCGACGGTCAACTGGCGCAGCCAGCACAGCTCGCTGCCCACAGTCTCCGCTGAATAACGCTTGAGCCTTCCCCGGGCCCAGGCCGCGGCCAGCTTCCGCCGCCAGCACCCCGATCTGGTCCTCCCCCCGGTAGTGGTGGTGGTGCCCGCTTTCAACGAGGCCGGGGCGGTCGGCCCGGTGGTCGCCTCGGTGCCGGCCCAACTCGGGGGTCTGGACGCCGCCACCCTGGTGGTCGATGACGGCAGTTCGGACTCGACCGTGGCCGAAGCCCGGGCCGCCGGCGCCCTGGTGTGCTCCCTACCGGTCAACTGCGGCCAGGGGACCGCTCTGCGCGTCGGCTACGAAGTGGCCATCGAGCACGGCGCCCGCTATCTGGCCACCCTGGATGCCGACGGCCAGTGGTCGGCCCCCGACCTGGACCCGATGGCCGCCCGGGTCACCTCGGGCGGCGCCGACATCGTCTCGGGGACACGCCGGACGCCGTCCCACCGCCACGATGGCCAGGGGGCGTTGCCGGCCGCCGGGGGAGGGCGGCACGACACCGATGACCAGGCCCTGCGCCGTTCCGGCGTGGTCGTCTTCGCCACGGTGATCCGGCTGCTGACCGGGGCCCGGGTGACCGATCCGGCCAACGGGCTGCGGGTCATGACCGCCGAGGTGGTCCAGGGCGTCCAGCTGGACCAGCCCCAGTTCCAGTCCACCGAGCTGTTGATATCGGCGCTCTGCCGGGGCTTTCGCTACGAAGAGGTCCCCGTCAGCCACGCCTCCCGCCAGGCCGGGGTGAGCAAGAAGGGCAGGAGCATGGGCTACGCCCTGCACTTCTCCCGGGCTCTGTTCGGCACCTACATCCGGGAGCGGGGTTGGCGCCGGCGCACCCGTCCCTGACCCCGGCCCGCGCCGCGATGAGGCTCCGGAGGTGACGGGGAGGTTCACAAAGGGGGAGCGGCTGGGCCTGATCAGCCTGGTCGTCCTGCCCCTGGTCTTCTTCATAGGCCCGGCCCTCTTCGGCCACCTCATGGCCCCGGGTGACGACCTGACCCAGAACCTCCCCTTGCGGATGCTGGTGGGCTCGGACCTGCGCGCCGGGCACCTGCCCCTGTGGAATCCCTACATCTGGAGCGGGACGCCGCTGTTGGCCGGTTTCAACGCCGGTGCCATCTATCCAGCCACCCTGCTCTTCGCGGTGCTCCCGGCCGGTCTGGCCTGGTCCGCCGGCCAGGCCATCACCTACGCCCTGGCCGGCACCGGGGTCCTGCTCCTGGTCCGCCGCTTGGGGGTGGGCGCCCTGCCGGCCTGGCTGGCCGGCTTCTCTTTCGCCTGGTCCGGCTTCATGATGTCCCACCTCCGCCACATCGGCCTGGTGGAGGGAATGGCCTGGGCGGGTTGGATCCTCCTCGGCCTCGACCACCTGTCCCACCCGGACCCGGCCGGGTCCGACCTGCTCCGGGGGCGACGGCACCGGGTGATGGGCCTGGTCGGCTGGAGCGCCCTCACCGGCCTGGCCGCCGGCCTGGCCGCTCTGGCCGGGGACCCCCGGTCGTTGTCCGACCTGGCCGTGGCCGCCGGCCTGTTCTTTTTCTGGGCCCTCTGGCGCCGCCCGGCCGGCCGCCTGCCCCTCCTGGCCGGAGGAGCGGGAGCGGCGGTGCTGGCCGGGGCGGTGGCCGCCGGGCAGTTCCTGCCGGGTCTGGCCGTCTACTCCGCCTCCCAGCGGGCCGGGGTGTCCATGGTCGGCTTCGGGGCCGGCTCCCTGCATCCGGCCGAGCTGTTGTTCATGGTCTTCCCGTTCCTGGCCGGCGGACTCGACTCCCTGCGTCTGGTCCCCTACTTCGGCGGCTACAACCTGGCCGAGGTCCTCGGCTACGTCGGGCTGCTGGGCACGGCGGGGGCCCTGGCCGCTCTGGCCGGGCGGATCCGACCCCCCTCCGGCTCCCTGGTGGCTCGGCCCGGCCCCGCCTTCTGGGGGGTCATGGCCGGGGTCGGGCTGGTGCTGGCCTTCGGCTCCTACACCCCGGCGGCCCACGTCCTCTTCCACGTCCCGCTCTATGGCGGGCAACGCCTACAGAGCCGGAACCTGGGTGAGGTGGACCTGGCCGTCACCGTGCTGTTCGGGTTGTGGTCCCGCAGCTTCCTGGACGCCTGGCGCCGTCCGGGCCGGATCGTCATGGCTGCCGGTCTGCTGAGCCCGGTGACGGTGGCGGCGGTGGTCGTGGCCGCCTGGGCCTGGCCGGGGGGAATGGCCGACCTGCTCCAGGCCCCGGTGCACCTGTTCCCGGGCGTCTGGCCCTTCGCCATCGCCTCGCTGGTGCTGGCCGGGGTGGTCGGGATCATCTTCGTCTTCGGCCACCGATGGGGGCGCCGAGCCCGGACGCTGGTGCTGGTGGCGGTGACGCTGGCCGACGTGGGCTTTTTCATCGCCAACGCCGCCACCGGGTGGGTGAGCACCTCGGACCTGTCCTCGCTGGCGAACGGCTCGACGGCGTTGGCGGGGGCGCTGCCGGCGGGGGCCCGATTCGCTGTCTACGACCCGAACCTCTTCTATCCCGGTTATGTCACCGGCCGCTCAGACCTGGCGCCGGTGCCTGATCTCAACGGTGTGGCCCGCCTGCCCAGCGTCCAGGGCTACGGCTCCCTGGTGGCTAGCTCCTACGAGGACGCCACCGGGACCCACGCCGAGGGCAGCCTGGATCCCTCCCTAGCCGCTCCGGCCCTGGCCTCCCGGTTGGACCTGAAGCTGATCCTGCTCGAACGCTACGAGGACCTCAGCGCCCTGGTGTCCCACCTGATCGCCCTGGGCTGGACCCCGGGGCCCGACATCTCCGGGCTGCAGTCCTGGCGGGCCCCGGGGCCGATCGTCGCCGCCGGCTTGACCGCGCTCAACCCCGGGCCGGCGCCGGTCGGCGCGGTGACCTGCACCTTGCCCAACCCGGTGGGCGGAGGGGCCAACTGCACCGCCACCGTCACCGCCCCCGGCCCGGTGCGCCTGGACCGCAGCGAGGCCTTCGGTCCGGGGTGGATCGCCCTGGTCTCCAAGGGTGCCGGGCCCCAGCGCCAGATGACGGTGGTGGATGACGGCCTGCTCCAGGCCGTGGACCTGCCCGGGCCCGGCCGCTGGCTGGTCAGCTTCCGCTACCGGCCCAAGCGGGCTTTTGCCGGCCTGGCCCTGACCGCCGCCGGCGTCCTGGTCGGGTTGCTGGGTCTGCTCGGCCTGGCTATTCCGGCCAGGCGCGCCAGGTGGCGACCAGGCCGGCGCTGAGCTGAACGGGCGGGTCCGGCCACAGACCCGCCCCCAGGGAACGGTCCACCACCACGGCTCTCATCTCCCCGGGCGGGCCCTCCACGTGCTCGGCCGGGATGTCCACCCCGGTGGCTTGACAGGCCAGCCGGTGCAGGTCGTTGACCGTGACCGAAACGCCCGAGCCCACCACCACGGTTGGGGGCAGGGCCGGCCCGGAAGCGGCCGGGGCCAGTCCCGAGACGAAGGCGCCGACCACGTCGTCGATGTAGACGTAGTCCCGGCTCAAGAGGCCGTCCCCGTGGATGCGGATGCCGGTGCCGGCCCGGGCCGCCTTCATGATGCGGGCCACCATGGTGTCCT